>Ga0114938_1001672_pt1 | contig 14814 bp, 11 predicted proteins | sample AshMeaBigSpring_FD_88675 | JGI IMG/M metagenome (GOLD analysis project Ga0114938, IMG submission 88675) | Groundwater microbial communities from Big Spring, Nevada to study Microbial Dark Matter (Phase II) - Ash Meadows Big Spring | ecosystem: Environmental > Aquatic > Deep subsurface >...
ATCAAATGCCCTATGCATCAAACTAACCACATAAAGTTTACCAATGCTTATTTGCACAAACAGGATCCTCTAGCTGAGTGTACAGTAGTACGACTGCTGAACAGTGCTAAACGGACGAAATGGGCGTACATTTTTCGTTCTTGACTTTTTTGCCTCTTTTTTTGTCAAGAAAAAAAGAGGGCTAAGTTACTTAGAAGGCGTAAGGCTGAAAGGCGAAAGATGGTTGGTAGCTGCTAAAAAAGCAGAGATTACTTGGTACTTCGCAACTTTTAGCGGCATCAATTCTTTAATATGTTGAACAGCATACATTGTTTATCGCTACCAAAACTTTGTATCGTGGGGGCATTTAATAAGGCAGCGTAATCGGTTCTCAAAGGGTGGGGCTTTCTGCCCGGCAAATGGGCTGCCGACAATCAGAAACCGCTTTTTTGCTCGGCAAATAGGCATTTTATCATTGGTTTGCCCCTTTTTGCCCGGCAAACGGGCTGCCGACAAACAGAAAACGCTTTTCTGCCCGGCAAATAGGCATTTTATTATTGTTTTGCCCCTTTTTGCCCGGCAAATGGGCTGCCGACAAACAGAAAACGCTTTTCTGCCCGGCAAATAGGCATTTTATCATTGTTTTGCCCCTTTTTGCCCGGCAAACGGGCTGCCGACAAACAGAAATCGCTTTTCTGCCCGGCAAATAGGCATTTTATCATTGTTTTGCCCCTTTTTGCCCGGCAAACGGGCTGCCGACAAACAGATACTGTCTTTCTCGCTCTGCAAATGGACATTCTATCCATGTGTTGCTCTTTTCTGCTCGGCAAATAGGCTGTCCACTCAAGTCTAGATAGTAACTTTCTAATAGTTGGGCAATGAAAATCAATAAAAAAAATTTGTTAAGCAATGTTTTGTTTCCAATTTCCTTATAGATTTGTAACACCATCAAAAATTATAAACTATGAGCTTAGAATTCGTTGAACTAAAAGTTTCTTCATTGGGCAATGTTGAGTTTGGTCAATACATCAAAGATCAAATAAATCAATTGGGTTTATTACCCGCCAATACCATCAAAGATGCCACCTTAATTGCTGCATTAAAAGAGGTAAACACCCATTTAGCAGCGTACGACAAAGGATTGGTGAAAGTGACAAAAAATAAGGATACAGATGAAGTGGGGTTAGCAGATAAAACCAGGGATATTTCGCTCAGTGCGCTTGGGGCTGCTATTTTTTTAGGCACATTGAGCAATGTAGAAGCCGAATTAAAGGCCGCCGCTAATTTAAATACCTTATACAAAACTTACGGAGGGGCTGCTATTATCAAGCTGAACTATGCCAAGGAAAGCAACACCATAGACAATTTGATTGCCGATATAGAAGGTGCAAAATACAGTGGCGATGTTGCCTTATTGGGCATCGGCAAATATGTAACCCGTTTAAAAACCGATAACAATGCCTTCAAAACCCTTTTTTCAACAAGGCTACAAGGAGAAACAGGCAAGGTATATACCGACAATAAAGCTAGTCGCGATCAATTGAACAATAGCTACGATACCTTAACAGGCTATGTATTGTTCAATGCCAAATTGAAGGGTGGCGAGTTTGTAACCGTGTTAGATGCATTGAACGTAACCCGAAAATACTATGCCAACCTATTGGCCATTAGAAAAGGGAAAAAAGAGGCCAAAGACGATAAAAATGGCGGAAACGATACACCGCAAAACCCTACTTTGTAATTGTTGTTTTTATAATACTGTAGTTGATAAGCCGCAATCTATAGCAAAAGGCTTATGTAAAATAACCGCTTAACCCATAATATTGTAATATAAATATCTTGAATCCCTTTTTTATGAATCGATTATTCTCGTTTTTAGCAACAAGCAAAACGGCGGTTGTTGTTTTTTTATTAAGCCTATGTATATTAAACGCAAGTACCACGAATGCGCAATGGAGTGTTTTGGGCGATTACCCCAATGTAGATGGGGTGTTTACCGCTGCTTTCAAATGTCAAGTCATCGACAAAAGCGGCAACCTTTATGCAGCAGGATATTTCAGAAATGGCAAAGGGAAGTATTATGTTGCGAAATGGGATGGGAATAGTTGGAGTGTATTGGGCGGTACAAACAACTCTACATTTAATTATAATATTTATACCCTAGCCACCGATGCAAGCGGCAATCTGTATGCAGCGGGTGGTTTCACGAACAGCTATGGGAGTTACTATGTAGCCAAATGGAATGGGAGTAGTTGGAGCGAATTGGGAGGTACGAACAGTTCCACGTTTAATGGTAGTATCCAAACCCTTATAATAGATACAATAGGTAATCTATATGCGGGGGGCAGTTTCACGAACAGATATGGGAGTGAGTATGTTGCGAAATGGAATGGGAGTAGTTGGAGCGAATTGGGAGGTACGAACAATTCCACGTTTAATGGTAGTATCCAAACCCTTGTCACTGATGCAAGCGGCAATCTGTATGCAGGGGGGAATAACAATTATAGCAATGGGTATTATTATGTTGCGAAATGGAATGGGAGTAGTTGGAGCGAACTGGGGGGTACGAACAACTCCACGTTTATAGCTTTTTTTTATGGAATTCAAACACTTATTACTGATGTGCTTGGCAATCTTTATGCATGTGGGGGGTTCAGGAATATAGATGGTAAGCAATATGTTGCCAAATGGAATGGTAGCAGTTGGAGCGAATTGGGTGGTACGAACAACTCTACCTTGAATAACTCTTTCGGGATCCTTACCTCCGATGCGGGTGGCAATTTATATGCTGCGGGGTGGCTCAAGAACGGCAACGATAAGGATTATGTTGCGAAATGGAATGGAACCATTTGGAGCGAATTGGGAGGCGCAAATGCCTCCGCGTTTAATGATAGAGTTTTTACTCTTAACACCGATAAAAGCGGTAATCTTTATGCAGCAGGATGGTTCACGAACAGTAACGGGAAACAGTATGTTGCGATATGGAACGGGAAAAGTTGGAGTGAATTGGGTGGCAAGAATAGATCCACATTTAATAGTGTCATCTCAGCCTTAACCACTGATTTGAGTGGTAATTTGTATGCAGCGGGCAGTTTTACGAACGGTAATGGGAAGTATTATGTTGCCAAATGGAATGGGAGCAGTTGGAGCGAGTTGGGAGGTACGAACAGTTCAGCATTTAATGTTTATAGTTTCCAAACCCTTACCACTGATGCAAGTGGCAATTTGTATGCAGCGGGCGATTTAATAAACGGCAAAGGGAAGAATTATGTTGCCAAATGGAATGGTAGCAGTTGGAGCGAACTAGGTGGGACAGACAGTTCTACTTTTAATAGTACTATCAAAACACTTGCAACCGATGCTGATGGCAATTTATATGCAGGGGGATGGCTTATAAACGCCAAAGGGAAGCATTATGTTGCCAAATGGGACGGTCGCAGTTGGAGCGAACTAGGTGGTACGAACAGCACTTCGTTTAATAGCGGTGCTTTTACCTTAACCACTGATTTGAGTGGCAATCTATATGCAGGGGGCAGTTTTTCAAACGACAACGGGAAGTATTATGTTGCCAAATGGAATGGCAGCAATTGGAGCGAATTGGGTGGAGCAAACAGCTCCTTGTTTAATGGGTATATCTCAACCCTTACTACCGATGCGGGTGGAAATCTGTATGCAGGGGGGAATTTCAATTTAACAACGGTTGGTTATTTTACAAGTTATGTAGCCAAGTACCCCAATGCCACCGTACCAGTTACGCTTGTAAACTTTACCGCACAAGCCAATACAAACAGCACGGTACAACTTGCTTGGCAAACCGCTACAGAAACCAATAGCAGTCATTTTGTGGTAGAGCGTAGTGGTGATGGTATTCATTTTAATACCTTATCACAAGTAGCTGCTATGGGCAATAGTAGCCAAACTCAATCATATCAACATACGGATTTGCAAACGCTAGCCGGCATTCATTATTACCGCTTAAAAGTGGTAGATAATGACGGCAGTGTTACGTATAGCAAAATAGTTGCTGTTTCTTTAACCAGTAACCAGTATTCCAGCAACCAGCATCCTGTATCCATCTTCCCCAATCCTGCAAAAGACAAAGTGGTTGTACAATTTACACCGGCTACCGGCAAAGGCACGGTAGTAATCTTGTCAACTATTGGTAAAGAAGTATCTAAAACAGTGATTGATGTACAATCCGGAAAAGCTGTTTTGTCCATCGGCCACTTGCCAAAAGGTGTTTATTCGCTTCAGTTGATTACCAATCATACTACACAAGTGCAAAAGTTGGTGGTGGAGTAATAACTAAAGGAAATATAAGTAAGTGTATATGCGCTTTTTCAAAAACAACATTAAGGCTTTAACAATTGCATAAGCCGATACCGGCATCCATACCTTACCCACGAAAAGAGGTTGTCTCATACTGTTGAGATAGCCTCTTTTTATTTGTATGCAGTTGTAATATGCTGATTATGAAGCTATAAACAGTCTCTGCACGTATTTTACAGCGAGCTTTAAAATGCATTGGCACAGTGTTTGTTAAAATTTTAACAAAAGAAACATAGGCGTTCGTTCTACAAAAGCAACATGTTTAGTCCTTTGGTTTCTTTCATTGTTAATACATTAAAAGCTTGGTTATGAAAAAATCTTTTTCTGCCTTATGGCTATGTGGCTTATGCTCCCTACTCACAGTTTTTGGTTATGCACAGCAATTGGTGTCAATTATACCTAACTCGGGCAGTATTGGCCAAACGCTCGATGTGGTGGTGCTTGGCAACAATACCGCCTTTAAAAGCGGCAACCTCAGCGCACAGTTTGGTGCGGGTATTATGGTTACCAAAATCACGGTACAAAACGATTATACCTGTATTGTATCGCTGCAAATTGCCGCCAATGCTACCGAAGGTAATCGCCATGTTTCCTTAACTGCTAATGGCAGTACAACTACTTTGAATAATGGGTTTGAAGTGTTTAAACCAGGTGGATTGGTAAGGGCAATTTTAGAAACCGTACCGGTTGAAACCATTTCTGTGGGCGATGTTGATGTATCGTCAGGCACCTCAAAACCTTCCTTTTTTTACTTACACTTGTTTAACGATGCCGTTCGGCGCAAAGTAACGGTAGAAGTAACCATTTCTTCAGCTAAAGCCGGGCTTATTGGTAAAGCGTTTACCAATACCATCGATTTAGAAGCCAATGCAGTAAAGCGACTATCGGGTAAGGAATTTCCTCGCTTCGATATTACTAAAGTAGGAATCGAATTTCAAAAAATGGCACTTGCCACCGGTGCTTTTCCGCCCGATAACTATACCTATAAGGCTGTAGTAAAAGATGCTGCCGGTACTATAGTGGCCGACGATATTAACGAAACCGTTTTAACCAATAAAACTTACCATCCGGAACTGATAGCTCCCGGAGCCGTATTTACACAGCCAATACCCGAAGTGCTAACCCCTTTTCCGCAGTTTCAATGGTTTAGTCAGTCCGATAAGTTCGAATTTAGTTTGTATAAAGTACTGCCCCGCCAAACACCCGAAGAAGCAATTCGCAATATACCCGTATACAAACAAAGCGGTATTACGGGCAATAGTTTAGTATATCCTAATTATGCGGAACAATTAGTTGATAGTCAGGAGTACGCTTGGCAAATTAAATCGGCAGTGCAAACTACTAGCGGGGGCAATCCTTTACCTAGTGAAGTATTTAAGTTTAGGTACAGAGATGCTGCCAAAATGAGCATATCGGCCGGTGCTGTTATTGGTGCTGTAGGTAGTTTACCACCACCACCGCCGCCACCACCACCACCACTCGACAATAAAATTGGTTCGTTGCCTGTAAGTAGCGGCAATACCCTGTTGGGGGTTGCAAAAATAACCATGTTACCCAAAGAAATAGAAGTGTTTACGGGTGGGCAGGTTCAGTTAGCGGCACTTGCCGAAGATGTGCAAGGTAAACCAGTGGGCAGTAGCCGTGTTGTTTGGACGGTATCTAATCCCGCTAAAGCCTTTATTAGTGCAGGTGGATTGTTAACGGCGGGCAATCAAGCAGGTGTAGTGGCAGCAATAGCCAAAATGGGCAATATAACGGAATATGCAACCATTGTAATAAAACCACAGCCACCCCAACCTGCCAACAAGTACAATTTGGATGATTTATTGATAGATAAAATGGTGAAAAAAATGTTTGGATTGCCATAATGTGCTTCCTTATATAAGGTATTTCAGTTCATGAATCTTAAAAAATTATCAATATGAAAAACTATAAAATAGGGCTACTGCTGTTGTTTACAGCTTTTGTAATCACCTCATCCGCCCAAACGGTATTATATGTAAGCAAACAAACGGGACAAAGTACCAAATTTACAGGTAACTACAGCCGGCAAACAGATAGATATGAACAAGCAACCGGTAGTTTTAGTACTACGGGGCCTGTGACGTATACTTTGGAACCCAACGAGTTTTTTATCAATCCCAACGAAAACAAAAATTGGATTGGTACAATTGGGGTAGATGTTGCCAATGCGCCATCGCCGGGTAGCGAAGTTGCTGCACAATTGACAATCAATTACAACCTGCATTATAGTCGCCCATATGGTAGCGGTAGCGATGGTTCGGTAGAAAGTACTTATAGCTGTGGCACTACCAATGCGGCAGGAAGTAGCAGTGGGGGATGTGCATATCATAGTAACAATCCCGGTACGCACGAAATTGTGAACAAAAGCGGTATCAATACCACCGATTTAAAAGTGGTGAGCATTTTGGCACAATTGCCCGATACCATTTGTTTGGATGCGAGTGGTCAAAAAACTGTAACAGCTACGGTATTCCCCTTGGTGGGCGGTAACTACGAATGGACTTCCACCCACCCTAAAGTGAGTATTGCCAATAGCAATAGTCCGTCGGCAACCATTACTTTATCCGATACTTCGGTAAAAGGCGCAACGGTTAAACTTACCTATAGTATTGAAGGGGTAAAATATACAGCAACGGCTGTTTTAGCGGTATGTAATTGCAGTTGTCAACCCATTACCAATGGTGTTTCTTTAGGTCCTGTAACGGTTAGTTTTAATGCCAATGCTACCGCCTCTACGCCCGATGCGGATGGTTTTTGTACCTATAGCAACGATAATGCGTCCTTTTCGGCAACCTTAAATGGGGGGGCTATTAGCAGAAATGCAACATTTAACAATGGAGTAAAAGTAAGTGTAAAAAAGAATTGCGAAAATGGTACGTATGATGCGTTGAAAATAGATTGGGATGGCGAAGTAGAAGTGCCTGAATTAGAAATTAGGGGTGTGAAGGTTTTTAAAATGAAAGTGAAAGGCGTACATATTCAGGTAAATACTTCCGGTAATTTATCGGGTACTGTAACCGTAAATGTGGCCAATGCCGAAGACCGCGATTTGTCGTTTGGCAAAAAGTTCATCATGTTGCGTAAGGGTACTAACAGCGATATTACTTTCACTTACAACAACGAAAACAGTTGGGCAGGTGCTTTCAATTGGAGTGGCTTAAATGGTATCTTGGTAGAATTGTGCAAACAAAGCGATGGAAACGAAGTGAAATTGGCCTCATTCAGTGGCAATATGTCTAATGAGGGCGATGTTACCGGCAATTTTAACGTTAATGGTCAACCTTCTTATAAAAGCAACTTGTTTAAAGTGACGCTTAAAAGCCTAACACTTGGCTGTGAAATGAAACTGAGTGATGGAAGTTTCAGACTAACTAGCGGTTCGGGTTCGGTAGAAGTGAGCGAAATGAAAGCCTTAACCGGTTCTATTGCTTTGGGACTTGATTTTCCGGAAGCAGGTGGTTGTAATGCTACCGTGAATGCATCGCAGATTTCCGCTTTTACAATGACGTTAGATGAGTTTAATTTACAAGCCAATTTCAATGCCGATTTTGATATTACTACTATTTCGGGTAGTCTAAAAGCCAAACACAACAAGTTTGATGCAAAGATTGAAGTGGCTGATTTTAAGGTAGAAAATGGCAGCTTAAGCAAATTTGCTTGTAGTGGTCAGGTAAAGTACAGTGCATTTAAGTTTACACTTGAAAATGGAAGCTATACTACTGCGCCTGCTTCGTTATTGTCAATTAGTTCAAAAGTAGAAATGAGCGCAACCGGTACGGCTGCTATGCTAGCTGTTGATAAATTTCAAATCAATGAAGCTGGTGAAATTACTATCGGTAAAATAAGTGGAAGCCTCAATCGTGCCCCGGCAAGTATGAGTTTTTCAGCCACATTTGGTAGTAGCCGATTTACAGGTTCGTTTAGTGGCGACTTTGCCGGCATTGGTTTAGATGGTACGGTAGATATTGGCAGCAATCAAACCCCTGAATTTGGTTTTGCTTATTTAGCTATTACTGCCAAAACCAATGTGCCACTTGGCCAAACGGGTTTGAAACTAACACAAATTGGTGGCATGCTCGGCTACAATTATCAACTCAATGCACCCAATCCGGCTACCGGCACCTATCCCGATCCTCCCGGAAATCCAACGCAAGGACGTTATTTGGCTGGGTTAAAATTGGGTGTAGCAGACGTAGCCAATATGTGCGAAGTAACAGGTTCTACCGTAGTAGCGTTTGGTGCAGGTAACATAGATATTACTTTGGCCGGTACGGTTGCCATTCTTAAAAACAATCAATTTTTTCAAGGGGGTTGTAATGTAACTTATTCAATTCCCTCACAAACCTTATCGGGTAGTGTAGGGGCTGCACTCAAAATTCCGTCTAGTGGCTTTTTATTGAGTACCGGCAATCCCAATCCTACCATCAGTTTCTTCTTAGGTCAGGAAGGCAACAGTAAAGTATTCAAGGCAAGCAGCAATGCCATGTCGGGTTCCATGTTTGGCGATAAAATTCAATTAACTGGTGGTTCGTTTTCGCTCAACGGTAATCTCGATAATATTTTAGCAGTAACCGGAAGTTTGAAAGGGCGTGCTTCTGCTGATTTTTCTTTCGCACCTAGTTTAATGCTGTGGGGTAGTGGCATCAGTGGCACTTTAAATATGCATATGCGTTCCGATATTGATGCAGCATTCAATGCATCAGGACTTGCAGGTTCGTTTGCAGTGCACGTAGATGGGGATGGGTCTATTACGGTAACACCATTTTTTGGTTCCATTACCGTTGGTGGCAGTGCTTCCTGCGATGGATCGGTGGGGTATAATAACGGAAGTGTGTCGTTAACAGGCGATGTATCTATCACTTTGCCCAATATTCCTTGGTATGGAGATTTAACCGTTTCTACCGGTGTAGTCAGCATTAATTTATAAGATGGCACGCAAATTGTATAAGAAATGTTAAAAGCCAAAACCTACCTCATCATGAAAAACGTTAAACAAACTGTTGCAATATGGTTGCTGTTGTTGGCAGCAAACGTTCTACAAGCACAAGGCAATATCAAACTTTTTGCGGAGGGAAAAGATGAAAAAAACATCCGTTTACTGTGGTTATTAAAAGACGCTAAATACACAAGTAACGGATTTTGGATTTGCAAAAAGCAAAACAACCGTTGGTTACCGCTCAATAAGCAACCCATTCTACCTGCAATACAAAATCAACTAGGCGAAACCGGATTAAACGCTTTTGCACAGCAAGAGTTACAACAAAAGTTAAGCAAATGGTTAACAGCAAAAAAACTGCAATCCACCTCGCATACCCAGTTTGCAGCACGTATACAAAACGATACCGGACAGCTAAAAGCGTTAACCTTGGCCATTGTAAACGACTTTGATTTTGCGCTGATAACTGGTTTTGCCTGGGTAGATGCATCATCCAACAACAACGAAGTAGCTATTGAATATGGCTTGTTTTCCGGTAGTGAGCCCAGTTTTACGCACCCATTAACCACTTGTATGTGGAAAAAAGAGGCCGAAAAAGTGCAATCCTTCCGTTTTCCTTTAGCCATGTCGGCAAAAATTCGTTCCGATAAAAATGGAGTTCAAATTATTTGGCAAGATACGGCGCACCAAATGCAAGCCGATAACCTGATTGGCTTTCGGATATATCGTAAAAACGCTGCCGGTTGGGATTTATTGAACAAACAATACCTCATTCCACTATCAAAAAACGGTACTATGCAGTATTTAGATGTGTTGGCCAATATCAAACTATCGCATCAGTATGCCATTGTACCCGTTACCATTACCGGAATGGAGGGCGCGCAACAGCTATTTACGTATCAGTCGGCTTTGTTCCCTACACAATACACTGCTCCTAAAATAAAGGAAGCCACTATCGACCAAGAAGTAAATGGTTGGACAACCATTCATTGGGATTTTCCGTTGACTCAGGAAATGTATGTAAAAGCTTTTCAAGTATATGAAGCTGTTCCGCCTGCTCAATTTGTAAAAGTTGGGCAAGCAATTTCCGCTACCAAACGCCAAACACAAGTAAAAGTACAAGCACAGGCCGGCAGCTATGTGCAATACAAAGTGATGGCTATTTACAACGACGAAACAACTGTTGGTAGCGATGAAAAATTGCTGTATTACTTGCCTTACCTAGCATCGCCCAAGCCGGTAGGCGTGCAAGCCGCATTTGTAAAAAATGGCAATGAAAAGTTGATTCAAATTAGTTGGAAAGAAAAAGCCGCCGCCGATACCCTTACCAAAGGTTATCAATTGTATGTATCCAATCCCTACGACGGAAAAATGTATTTGGCCGATCGTCCTGAATTGATAAAAGGCAATCAAATTCAATATCCTATTTACAGTACTACCGGCGCTGCCTATAAAATTTGCATTGCATCGGTAAATAAATTCAATCAAACGGGTACTTGTAGCGATACAATAGAAATAAAAACACCTTCATTCATGGTGCCGCAACCCGTTATTTACCCTTATTCTCAAGATAGTGGAAAAGTTACTTTACATTGGAAGTATGCAAAAATGGCCGATTTAAAAGGGTTTCGGGTATATCAAAACGGACATTTAGTAGCCAATGAACAACAGTTAAATAGCGATGCAACCACCTTCACCACACCGCAGCTCAAAAAAGGCATCACCTACAGTTTTACCATTCAGGCAGTACTGAAAGATGGTACTGAAAGTGAAAAATCCTTTGCAAAAGAGCTTTACATATTTACTACGGCCAAATCCAAGTAACAATCACCTTTTAAATAAGGATGCTATGAAAAAGCAATCTGTTTTAAAAGCAATTTATTTGCTTTTACTGATACTCTATTGCACTCACAAAACGGCAATTGCACAGCTTTTAGACGAAAGTTGGCAAGTTTTTTCGCCGGTAAAAGATTCGGTAACCGATATTAACGACGGTTTATTTATTGCCGCAGCTTACAACGGCAACATGCCCGATAAAATGGTGCTAAAAGTAGATGGTCAGCTTTTGGTTGCCGAAGGCTTACGCATACAGCAAAGCAGAATTACTTATTTAACCAATATGCCTTTGGGTAATGGAAGGCACGAAGTACAAATAGCTGCGTTCAACAATACTTCTGGTAAATGGATGGTGCACAAATGGAATTTTTGGGTAACCAATAGTCGTTTTGCCAATAAGGAAAGAACCTCTTCAAACGAGCAATCGTTCATAACAGGAACCATAACTGCCGATAACAGAAGCACTTTTTTATCAGGAAATGGCAGCGCGCTCCGTCAAGAGCCACTCTTTACCCGCACCATCAATGCCGATATGCAAATTAACTTAAGTAAAAGTGTCCATATTCCTATTCGTTTTTTTAATACTTCCGACAATTTGCAAGGATATATTCCCCGAAACTTTTTTCAAATTGGTTTTCGTTCAAAGTTGTTAGATATTGATTATGGAGATCTTAATCCATGTTTAGACCAATTAGCTGTTACCGGTATCAGGGTGCGCGGAAGTTTTGTAAAACTTAAAATTGGCAAAAGTAGCCTACAATACATTGCCGGCAATTTGGTAAATGAGGGCATCAATGGTTTATTAACCACTTATGTGCCCGGTAGTGGCATGAAGCCCACCACGTTTGTAAACGATACGCAGTTTATTCAACCCGGTGTTTATCGTCGTTGGATAATGGCCGGCAAATTGCAGTTGAGTGGAAAAAAAGAAAGGGTAAAATGGAGTATGTATTTCAGTAAAGTAAAAGACGATACCGCATCGGCTAAATTTGGATTGGCACCCAAAGACAATATTGTTGCCGGAACCGATATGCAGCTCAATCTGTTTCGGAAATCGTTACAAATCAACGCCGGTATTGCGTTGTCAGTGCTTACCAACGATATTTCGGGGGGATACCTAACAGCAGCCAAAGTAGATTCTTTGTTCAAAATCAAATTTGATTACGATTTGGGAAGGTTCGAAAAAATCATCATCCTCAATACCACCACCGTGCCCGGTTTTATTAACAAGGTTGCCGATTTTACTGCTTGGTATGCACAATTGCAGCACCACAAAGGATCGCATACATTCTCTGTCGACATAAAAAATAATGGGGCTTCCTATTTCTCCCTGGCAAATCCTTTTTTGCGTAACAACTATGGTAGTTTGAATATTACGGAACGCTTTTCGGTTTGGAAAAGAAAAATAGGTTTTATAGTGGGTTATCAGTCGGCCAACAACAATTTAAACGGATCGTTGCCTACCACCATACTGTCAACCGGATTTAATGGTACCGTACAGTTTAACGGAGGATCCCAATTGCCTTTTGTAGCCATCAGTTATTTACAGCAACAGCGTACCGGTAACAGCAAGGTAATGAATGTGCAAGCTGTAAACGATCGGTTACAGTTTTACATGGCCAATATGAGTTGGCAGAAAAAAATAGGCGGAATCCTGCATCAGTTCAGGTGCATGATAAGTTACAATACCCGAACCGATGAGGTACGCAAGGTTTCCGGCTCCGATATGTGGATGTACAATGTAGGCATGAGTACACAATTGCTGAAAAATGTGCAGTTGAGCGCCGACGGCGGAAAAACTACTTTGGTGAATGAATTGGGCGGCAAAATTCTTGATTTGTTTAATTACACAGTGGGTCTACAATGGCAGCCCATACCTCAGAAAATAGCTATTGCGGCCGGTATATCAGAAAATACTATGTTGGCAACGCTTTACAGCAATGCATCTAACCGAAAAAACATATATTTAAAAGCAGGCTTTAAAATCTTCAAAAAAATGGGGATTGATTTGGAGGGAGGAATAATGCCTTATACAGAAAGAATGCATGCCAACAATAATTACCAAGAAAAGTATGTTTATGCAAAATGGTATTATAACTTTTGATGTTTATCAAAAGAAAAAGCCAAGTAATGAAGTGGCAATTCTATTACTTGGCTTTGGTGAAAATGTGGCAGATAGTAGGTTATCTAAAGCTAAATGCTACGCCTAAATTGAGGTTTTTGTATTGCGCAAAAGTGTAGTCAGCATAAAATTTGAAAAAGGCAATGCTAAACTTTGCACCTGCAGTGGCTGTAAGGCCGCTAGCTTTGTAATTAAGGCTGATAGGGTTGGTTAAACTTGCTTTACCGGCATTACCTGCATAAGTAAAATCGTATTTGCCGTTTAAATCAATGTTAGATGTGCCAGAATAAAATCCTGCACCGGCATACAATTCCAACATCAACAATTTTACCGAGCCAATTGCTTGTACCGTAAAAGTGTTTACTGAATAATCTAAAGAAGTATTGCTTGTAGTAAGATAGGTGGTTTGTGTTTCACCGGGTAGGTAAGAGGCAGTCAATTTGTTGTACGCTGCCAATGCGCTCAAATGTACCAAAGGTAGTTTGTCGAATACGGGTATGTACTGTCCTATATTGTGTTGCACGCCCACTCCAAATACCCCTGCTTTCACGTTGCCAATATTTGTGGTAGGAAAATAACGTAGTTTAATATCCGTCTTTTTAATCAAGCCCACGCTAATTTGTGCTACAGGGAGTGGAACAGCCAAACTTAGGTTGGGTATTGCTTTTTTAATACCGGCCGCAATCCCCGGAGGTGCAGAAATAGTACTATTGGTGGCAGTATTTCGCAATTGCATGCTAGTACCACCGCCCATAAAAGTGGGCAAACTTGCCGAAGTCCTTGTTCCGTCAGCCAATTTTAACGTGCTGTAATCGCTATTATTAAATACAAAGGATTCCTTTTCTTTGGGAACAAACGCTGCATGGATACTTACAGACACATCAAAACCCAATTTGCGGTGGGTTTTGGCACTATGGTACCACCCGGTAGTAAGGTTGTAAATTTGCCCTTCGCCATACGGACGCAAATACTCATTCAGGTATTTGTTGGCATCGGCCAAGCCAGCCGGTTTGCCATTAGCATCGGCACCACCGCTCGTCAGTAATTCATTGAATGATTGTGCGTGTAACGATCCTGCTAGTACACACGCCATTGCAATCAGGTATTTTTTTTTCATAAAGTGATTGTTTTGGATTGGTTTTATTCAAAAATAGCTACTTATTTAGTTAACATCCACACTTTTGCCACTACTTTATCGTAAATTAATCTTACTCCATTGCACCAATGTAAATATTACTACTATCTACAAACGCTTTTTTACATTCAGCCGAGCAAAACCCAAATACTTTGTCTTGGTAGTGTGCCGTATCGCTAATGCCTGCCTTAACGGGCATACCGCAAACAGGGTCTTTTTTGTTGTTCACTTGTTCGGGCTTAAAAGCCGGGGCGTTGTTTTCCATTTCGGTAGCAGTTTGCTGCGTACTATTGGAGGTTGGCTCCGACGAACAGGCTACTACTGCAAACAAAGCGCCTATCAAAAGGCTGTTTTTTAATGAATGTACTAACATAACTAGCTCATTTTATTGGTTGTGCAAACATATTAAGAAGTTGCCGATAAAAAAGGGCAAAGGCAATTTTGAAGGTGTAA
>Ga0114938_1001673_pt1 | contig 14806 bp, 9 predicted proteins | sample AshMeaBigSpring_FD_88675 | JGI IMG/M metagenome (GOLD analysis project Ga0114938, IMG submission 88675) | Groundwater microbial communities from Big Spring, Nevada to study Microbial Dark Matter (Phase II) - Ash Meadows Big Spring | ecosystem: Environmental > Aquatic > Deep subsurface >...
CCCGCATGTGGCGCGAGATCGAATCCCTCTCGCGCGAGCTTTCCGTGCCCGACGCAAAGACGGAGGAATTCATCCGCGTCTCATGCACCTACGGCCGCATCAAGGCCGCCATCATCGAACAAATGTGCCGCGCCATGGTTTTCAGCCACCAAGGGAAATCCAAGGACCGCCGTGTGGCCGATGCCATCGGCGAATACGACGGCCTGTGGGACGAGTGGCGCAGGCTCCTCGCCGATCACCCGGCATCCTGCGCCACGCTTTACACCGACAAGGCCTTTGGCGAAAAACCCGGCATGGGTGCCGCCATCGACAAGCTGCGCGCCAAATAACCTACCAGTTCTTACCAGCCGATCACTCATGGAACACAGCCATCCCTTAGGGGCGGCCACCGCCGCCTTCGCACTCCTCCTCCCGGCGCTCGCCGTCGCCCGGGAAAACGCCGCCATCACCAGCCCGGACGGCAGCATCGCCGTCTCCTTCCGGCTCGACGACCAGGGCGCGCCCCGCTACAGCGTCACCCGCCACGACCGACTGGTCCTGCGCGAGTCGAAACTCGGCCTCGTCCGCGACGACGCGGATTTCTCCCAAGGCCTCAAACTTCTCGATTCCCCGCCCGCCACGCCGGTCCGGGAGGAATACGACATCCTCACCGCCAAGCGCCGCCACAACCTCTATCAGGCAAACCGCAAGGTCCAGCACCTCCAGTCCGCCTCAGGTGCCAAACTCGACATCGTCTTCCAAGTCTCCAACGACGGCCTTGGCTTCCGCTATGTGTTTCCTGAGAAGGACGCCACCGTTCGCAAACTCAAGGAGGAGAAAACCACCTTTCATTTCCCCGCTGAAAGTCGCGCTTGGATCCAGCCGATCGCCGTAGCCCGCCATGGCTGGTGCGAGGTAAATCCATCCTACGAGGAGTATTATGAAATCGACTCGCCCGTCGGCAAACCCTCGCCAACCGGTGCCGGCTGGGTCTATCCGGCTCTCTTCCGCACCAGCGATACCTGGGTCCTGCTCAGCGAGACCGGCCTCGGTCGCAACCATTGCGCCACCCGCCTGCGCAGCGAGGCGCCGGACGGCGAATACGCAATCGGCTATCCGGACCCGCGCGAGGGCGGCTTCGGCGGTCCCGTTTTCCCGCAATCCACCCTTCCCTGGGCCACCCCCTGGCGCGTCATCGTGCTCGGTTCGCTCAAGACCGTCACCGAATCCATGCTCGGCATCGACCTTGCCGACTCTCCGGCCAAACCCGCCGGCCCGGAAATCGTCCCCGGCAAGGCCGCCTGGAGCTGGCCGCTGCTCAAGGACGAGCAGACCACCTACGAGGTCCAGAAGCGCTTCATCGACTACGCCGCGGACATGGGCTGGCGCTACTGCCTCATCGACGCCCTCTGGGACGTCCAGATCGGCTACGAAAAGGTGAAGGAACTCTGCCAATACGCCGCCACCAAAAACGTCAAAGTCCTGGTCTGGTACAACTCCGCCGGTGACTGGAACAGCGCGCCGCAAACCCCGCGTGACCGCCTGCTCACCCGAGAAAGCCGCATCAAGGAGTTCGACAGGCTCAAGGCCATGGGCGTCGCCGGCCTCAAGATCGACTTCTTCGCCGGCGACGGCCAGTCGATGATCGCATACCACCTCGACCTGCTCGAAGACGCCGCGCCCTACGGATTTCTCATGAACTTCCACGGCTGCACCCTGCCGCGCGGCTGGCAGCGGACCTATCCGCACCTCATGACCATGGAGTCCATCCGCGGTCTGGAATACATCACCTTCGAGCAGGAAAACGCCGACCGGGCACCCACCCACATGGCCATGTTGCCCTTCACCCGCAACATCTTCGATCCGATGGACTTCACGCCGGTGGCGCTCGACGCGATTCCCAAGATCCAGCGCCGCACCTCCAGCGGCTTCGAACTCGCCACTGCCGTGCTCTTCACCTCCGGCATCCAGCACTACGCGGAAATTCCGGAAGGCATGGCCAAAGCCCCGACATACGTGAAGGACTTCCTCAAAAGCGTGCCCTCGGTCTGGGATGACTCCAGATTGATCGACGGCACCCCCGGCCGCCACGTCGTGATGGCCCGCAAAGGCAACGGCCGCTGGTTCGTCGCCGGCATACACGCCGGGGATGAGGCGAAAACACTCACGCTCGATCTAACGGAACTCGGCAAGCTCCCGACCGGCACCCTGATCACGGACGGCGAAGGCGGCAACCTTTCCTTCCGCACGGAAAAAGCCACCCCTGCTCCGGACGGCAAATTCACCGTCACGCTCCAGCCGAAAAGCGGCTTCGTGCTCACATTCTGAATCGGGCAGGCGGCTTCCACCGTCAGCGAAACGCTGTCATTTCAGAATCCCAAGTGACTTCAGGAAATCGTTGAGCTGTCCGAGAATCCGGGCGCGTTGGGCCGTGGCCGGCTTGCGGTAATCGTAAATCGGATGCCAATCCCCCGGGTAAAGTTCCAGATCACATCGGACACCGGCTTTTTTCAGCCGACTCTGGAAATCCCGTCCGGTCGAAACCGGAATCAGTTTATCGTTCGTTCCAAGGAACACGATACATGGCGGCGTGTGCGGACCCACGTTGTGCAGCGGTGAGAATTCCAGATGGCGGGCTTTCACTTCCGGCGGGCCGTACCCTTCAGGACCATTGTCAAAGACCGGATACCAGAGCGCCATGGCGTCCGGCCTGCAGGATACCGCGCAGTCCTCGCCAGGCTCGTCAAACTCCGTCAGAACGCCGGTCGCGGCCGCGATCTGGCCGCCGGCGGAAGCTCCTGCGGCGACGATCCGTGATGGATCGATCCCGAGTTCTTTCGCATGGGAGCGGATCCAGCGGATTGCGGACCTGCCATCGGCGACCGCCTCGAACGGCGTGGTGCCATGGGTGAAGGATGTCCGGTAATCCGCGCTGATGGCGACCATTCCCTTGTCGGCGAAGTGCTGACACTCCCGGTAGAACTGAATCGGCGTCCCCCTTACCCAGCCACCGCCATAGAAAAAAACGATGGCTGGACGCGGCGTCGCGGAGGCCGGCCCGGCGGGTTTGAAAACGTGCAGCGTGAGTTTTCCCTTGTCCGTTTCCTTGTAGGGAATGATGTCCGGATGATGTCCGACAGGCGGTTTTTCCATCACACTGGTCAAAGATTCAAACCAACGGTCCGCCATTTTCTCCGCACCAGTCTTGTTAGGGTGAACCTTGTCGGCCACCGTGTCATGGGCTGGATCGAAACCGGACGCCTGCGGGACAATGATGACACGGGAAGATGGCTGGTCGAGACGACTGGCAAGCAATACCAGCGCGTCATTCAACTCGGGAATGTAGGAATACTTCGGCAGCTTTCCACTGGTGATCGGCTGGGCCAGGAGAATGGTGACCCGCGGATTCACCCGGCGGAAGCCGTCGATCATGCGCCCGGTATTCCTGAGAATGTCAGGCACCGGCTTTTGCTCGGCGAAATGGTTGTGGCCGGCATGAAGCAGCACGATGTCCGCGGGATGTTCCTTGAAACGCGCGGGCACGGTCTTCGCGAGAAACGCGGAATCCTTGCCGCCGTATCCCTCGTGCGCGAGCTCGCCGATGCGCGAGGGCGATCTGCGCGAGCCGACATACTCGATCAGATAGCCGGCCGTGTACAGCTTCTCCCAGAGGTCATATCGCCAGTTTGAAAACGAGGCGCCACCCTCGGTGATCGAGTCCCCCACCGGCATGATGCGATAGAGTTTCTGGCTTGCACCCAGAGGCAACAACAAGGCGAGAACCAGGGCGGGAATCTTCATCGTTGGCCGGGAATTCGGGGATTAGCGGAAGCTTTCCGGCGCAAGCCGCACAGGGATGCCGGGCTTCGCGGTCAAGCTGATGGTCTTGTCTTGATAGCGGACGCGCAGCGGAGCGGCGGAATCGGAAACGAGGCGGGCATCAAGCAGTTTGCCTTTCGCCCACTTGAGGTCCACGGTCACGGCGCCTCGTGCGAGCAGTCCCGCAACCTCACCATCAGGCCAGGCGGATGGCAGGGCCGGAAGCAGCCTGATCACCGGCTCCGCATCGACCGCCCCGGTGTCGGGGTGGCTTTGCAGGAGCATTTCGGCTATGCCGGCGGCTCCGCCGAAGTTGCCGTCGATTTGGAACGGCGGATGGAAACAGAAAAGGTTCTTGGAGGATCCCGCCCCCCCGCCATGATAATTCGTCGGGCCACCTCCGCCGATGGGGCGCAGCAACATGGAAAGCAGGGCGTGGGCGCGGTCGCCATCGCAGAGGCGTGCCCAGAAGTTCATCTTCCATGCAAGCGACCAGCCGGTGCCCGCGTCACCGCGCGCTTCGAGTGTTTTGCGAGCGGCGGCAGCCAGGGCGGGTGTTCCTTCCGGGGTGATTTCATGATAGGGATGCAGGCCGTAGAGATGGGAAACGTGGCGGTGATGGGGATCACCTTCGCCATAAGGTTCCAGCCATTCCTGAAGCCGCCCGTCGGGGCCGATCTGGTTGGGGGCCAGCTTGGCGCGACGTTCTGACAATTCCTTCCGCAGTCCCTCATCGAGCCCTAGGATTTCCGCGGCGCGCACGGTGTTGCCGAAGAGTTCGCGGAGTTGCTGCATGTCGATGGTGGGGCCCATGCAGACATTGGCGTTTCGGCCGTCGGGCATGATGAAGGCGTTTTCCGGGGAGTTGGACGGCCCCGTTACGAGCCAGCCGTGCTTTGGTTCCTCCATCAGATTGTCCAAATAGAAGAGCGCGGATCCCTTCATGATCGGATAGACCTTTGCAAGGTATTCCTTATCACGGGTGAAATCGTAGCGACTCCACAAGTGCTCGCAAAGCCAGGCCGATCCACCGGTTGTCGCACCCCACCCGGCGCTTTCGCCCGGCGAGGTGAAGCCCCATGGATTGGTGATCACATGCACCACCCAGCCGCGCGCCTTGTAATAGGCCTGTGCGGTTTTTTCTCCGGGTTTTACCAGGGAGGCGATGAGGGCGTCGAGAGGGTCCTGCAACTCGGTCAGATTGCAGGCCAAGGCGGGCCAGTAGTTCATCTGGAGGTTGATGTTCAGATGCCAGTCGCCATTCCATGGGGTTTGGATTTCCCCGGCCCATATGCCCTGGAGATTGGCGGGCAAACCGCCTGGGCGTGAAGAACCGATCAACAGGTATCGCCCGAAATTGAAGTAAAGGGCAGCCAAGGCCGGATCCGGTTTGCCCTTGCTGAAATCAACAAGGCGTTGGTCGGTGGTCCTGGCGTCCTCCTTTTCATCGCCAAGCCACAGGGAAACACGGTCGAAATACAGGCGGTGGTCCTTGGTGTGCCGGGCGAGCAACTCCTCATAGTCCATCGCCATGGCGCCGCGGAGATCCTTGTCGGTGGCCGCGAGAGGATCATCGGTCCCACGACCGCCAAAGCCCTGATAGTTCGTCCCGGCGGCGACAAAGACCAGGACTTCGTCGGCGTTTTGCACCTTGAGTCCGTTTCCCTCGGAAACGACCGATCCGCCTTTGGTGACGAGCCGCACACGAGTGACGTGGGTCAAGCCCTCACCGCCCGCGCCGTCGTCAAGCGTTCCCGTCATCAGCAGCTCGTTGTTGCCGACCGTTTTGGTGACGGATCGTTCCGGGCGGCCCAGGGTGATGGTAAAGCCAAGCGCTCCGGGTTTCGATGCGGTGTATCGGGAGACGAATACCTCGTCGGGCGCGCTGATGAAATGGCTGCGGGAAAACTTCACGCCACCTGCTTCATAGTCCACCCCGGCGACGGCGTTTTGAAGATCAAGCGTCCGCTGATAGGCAGAGGCCTTCGAACCGGCGGATTTCACACGGAGCTCCCCGAGTACCTGATAGCAGCCGAAACGGACATTGGCACCCCTGCCCCGTCCGGACCCCGGAGGCACACAAGTGAAGTTCCGATTGACCAGGGACTGGGCCTCCGGGTTTTTCCCTTCCAGCAAGAGTCTGCGGATTTCCGGGAGAACATCCGAGGCGCCCTTGCGATCCGCATCCTGCGGAGAACCGGACCAGACGGAGCTTTCATTGAGAATGATGCGCTCGTCATCCACTCCGCCGAAAACCATGGCACCGATCCGGCCGTTGCCAAGCGGTGCGGATTCGTGAAACCGCGTCGCGGCCTGATCATGGCGCAGGCGGGTGGCCGCCTCGCCGCCGTGAAGCGATGAGACACAAAGCAACAGGATACATGGGTACTTCATGGGATCAAAAGTTTGATGACGTCCACGCTGCCAGAGCGCAATGAGGATGGGAGTTTGATTCGCAAGGAACCGTCTTCATGGTGAAATGGAACCGCATCCCCTGTGCGCAGGAGAACGGCACTTTCCGGGCGGGGTGCGTTTTGCCAGAGGACTTCTTCGTCGAAGCCGGGAAGGAAGTGCACGTAGGCGACTCCCTTGGCGGTGGTGACCGGGGCGTTGACGCGTTCCGGAAACGGTCCAGGTCCGGCGCCGATGACGGACTCGCGGCTGTGTCTCATCCAGGCCGCCATATCCTTCCAGGCGCTCAAGGCTTGATCCGGAATGCCGCCATCACCCTTCGGACCGACATTGGCCAACAGGTTGCCGCCCCAGGCGCGGAGGCGGACGAGTTTTTCGAGAACCACGGGCGCGGTGTCCCATCCCCACGAATCGGTGTAGGACCATTTGTTGGCGGGCCAGCAGGTCTCGCAGGTTTCGAACCATCCCTTGAAGCGCTTGTCCGGCAGCTTTCCCTCGCTATCGCCGTAGTCGCCGCCTCCACCATTGCGGCGGTTCACAACGATGCCGGGCTGGAGTCGGCGAACTTCCTCGTTGGGGATTTCGCCATGGCCGCCATCGAACCAGATGAGGTCGATTTTTCCGTAGTTCGAAAGCAGTTCGGTGACCTGCCCGGCGACGAGAACCTTGCGCTTCGCGTCGTGATCGGCGGGACGCTTCGGAAGCGTGACCGCCTTATGGTCCATATCGAGCGCCGGGCCGCGCATCGCGAAACTCTTGTATTGGCGGTCAAACCACCAATCGGGCGGCGAGTAGTAAAGGCCGACCTTTAGGCCGTGCTTGCGGCATGCGGCGACAAATTCCTTCACGAAATCACGTCCGCCGAGAAACTGCGTCGTGCCGATGTCTCCCAACTTCGAGGGCCAGAGTGTGAAACCGTCGTGGTGTTTCGTCACCATCACGGCATAGGTGAAACCGGCGGCCTTTGCCTGGGCGAGCTGGGTTTCATAGTCCACTTTGTCAGGTTTCCATTGTTTCGCCCAGCCGTAGTAGGTGGCGGGTGTGACGGTTTGGTCCTTCCATGGCTTGTTGGCGAGCATGCCCCACGAAAGATCGCCCGTGGCACCGACGGATGCGAGACCCCAGTGGATGAACAGGCCGAGGCCGGCATCGGGGAACCATTGGGCGTCGGGATGCTTGTTCGAACTGATGGGTTTTTGTGAAGCCTGATCGAGCGCGGTGGCCTGGGAGTCAGCGGCTTGGTCGGCGGAGGCGACGGCGCTCAGGGCGAGCAGGGATAACAGCCCGAATTTCATGGTGTGAGCGGGATTTGCACGTTGCTGCTGATCCTTCCATGCTTCTTGTAACCGTCCGCAGCTCCGAACAGGTAGGTGGGTTCATCCCCTTCGATCAACAGGGCAGGGCGTTCAACGACCGTGGCGCTCTTTGTGCCATCCGCCAGGGCATACAACCGGTCCAGGACTTTCGGGTGGGCCGCGGGCTTCCAATGCAGGCCATCCTCAGACTGAAACAGGCAGATTCCTCCGGACGAGCCGGTGAAGGTGCCAACCACATCGCGGGTGACGGCGTAGTAGCGCTTGCCGTATTTTTTGCTGTACCAGATGAACGGATCCTCGGCGACCATCCAGTGCCTGCCGGGTTTTTCAGCTTCGAAGATTTTCCCGGGCGTTTTGATGTAGGGGCCTTCGGGCTTGTCGGCGAGTGCGGCGCCATAACGCACGTTGCCACCCATCTCCTTGCCCTTGATGTATTGCACGGCCTTGTAAACGAGCACAACGCCGCCATCCGGACGCATGCAGGCGGCGGGGTTCGTCACGCAGAGCGAATCAAAGGATTTCTGATCATCGGTGATATCGACGATGGGATGATCGAGGCGTTTCCAGGGGCCGGCGGGGTTGCTGGCGATGGCGACACCGATGCGCTGGTGATTGCGGTGCATCGGGTAGTTTTTGCCGTCGCCGTGGTTGCCCATGTAATAGAGATAATACTTCCCGTCGTGAACGAAGGCATTCGAGTTGTGGGTGACGTCGGCGTCCCAGAATTTCCTGCCTGTGGCCGGATTGATACCGCGTGCCGGGAGGGCCACGTTTACATGCCGATACGGGCCCGCAGCCTTGTCCGAGACGGCGTAGGCAATTTCCGAATGGAGCGCCCAACCGGGCGCGAAGCCGACTTTGACGGGCCAGCGGGAATAGAAGAGATGGTATTTTCCGTCAGGGCCTTTCACGGGAGCACCACACCAGACGAAGTAGTCTTTCTCTGCGAAACGGTTCGCCGCGGGCAAAGGCCGGACCCGCGCACCAAGATCCAGCTCGGCCGCCGTCGAAATAACTGTTAGGAGAAATGCCGTCAGGAATATTTTCATGGTTTGATGGTTCGTTTTTGATCCGCCGGGACCTGGATGGTGCGGAGCCGCCCGTTGACGCGGACTTTCGCGCCGCCCCCTTTTACTGATGAAATCACCGCATGGGAAAAGGTTCCGTTCTTCCATGAGATGTCGAGAATGAAGCCACCACGCGCCCTGAGGCCGGTGATTTTCCCGGCAGGCCAATCTTTTGGCAGCGCAGGCAGCAAATGTATCTCACCATTGTGGCTTTGCATTAGCATCTCGGCGATGCCGGCGGTGGCGCCGAAGTTGCCGTCGATCTGGAATGGCGGATGGGCGTCGAAGAGATTCGGATACATGCCACCGCCACCCATGACCCCCTTGTCATTGATGGGTTTGAGGAGGTTTTTCAGGATGAGATTGGCATGATCTCCATCAAGGAAGCGCGCCCAGAGGTTCACTTTCCAACCCATGCTCCACCCCGTGGCCGCATCACCACGATGGATGAGCGATTGTCGCGCGGCATTGAAAAAATCAGGCGTCGCGGGAGTGATTTCAGAGCCAGGATAGACCGCCCAGAGATGGGAAACGTGGCGGTGCTTGTTGTTCGGATCATCGCGGTCCTCGGTCCATTCCTGAAGCTGTCCGTATTTCCCGATTTGGTTGGGAACGATCTCGGCGCGGGCGGCATCGAGCCGGTCGGCGAATTCGGAATCAACGGCCAGCGTGCGGGCGGCGGTCGCGGTGTTTTCAAACAGGGCCCGGATGATCTGATGATCCATCGAGGGACCCATCACGAGTCCTCCCTGCTCCGGCGAATTGGACGGGCCGCTGATGAGTTTCCCGGTGATCGGATCCCTGACGAGATAATCCAGGAAGAACCGTGCGGACTCCTTCATGATCGGATAGGCGCGCTTCTGGAGGAAGTCCTTGTCGCCATGGTAAAGGTAGTGTTCCCACAAATGCCGGCACAGCCATGAGCCGCCGCTCGGCCAGATGCCATGGTCGCTGTTGTTGATGGGTGCCGTGCCGCGCCACAGGTCGGTGTTGTGATGCAGCACCCAGCCCTGCGCGCCGTAGTGGGCGCGGGCGGTTTCGCGACCGGTGACGGCGCAGTCCGCGATCATGTCGAAAAGCGGCTCCGCGCATTCTGATAGATTGGTGACTTCGGCGGGCCAGTAGTTCATCTCGGTGTTGATGTTCACCGTGTATTTGCTGTCCCATGCCGGGGTGAGCGAGTCGTTCCAGATCCCCTGAAGGTTGGCGGCTTGTCCTCCGGGGCGGCTGGAGGCGATGAGGAGGTAGCGTCCGTATTGGAAGGTGAGAGCGGAAAGATCCGGGTCGTTGCCGGTCGAGAAGTTTTTCAAGCGCTGATCGGTCGGCAGGTCGGCGGCTTCGGTACGGCCGAGGTCGATGCTAACACGTCGGAACAGCGCGCGGTGGTCCTCAAGGTGGGATTCGAGCAGTTGCGGAAAATCCTTTTCCGCGGCGTTCAGAAGCTTGGCTTCCGAGCGGGCCGCCGGATCTCCGCTGATGTCCTTGTAGTTGATGTGGTTTGTGGCGGCGGTCAGCAGCAAGGTCGCGGAATCGGCGTTCCTGACGCCAAGGCCGGCATCGCTGCTGGTTGTTTCCCCACCTTGAGCAACAAGCTTCAGGCGGGATTCGAACTTCACCCCGCCTTGCTCGACCTGACCGGACAAGGCGAGTTGATCGCCGGAAAGCAGCGTTGTTTTGGCGGACTTGTGAGGGCTGTCGAGGGTCGCAGTGAAATGGATGCGTCCCGGCATGTCGGCCGTGAGGCGCACGACGATGACTTGATCGGGAAAGGAGGCGAAGGTCTCCCGTTTGTAGGTCACGCCGCCCATGGTGTAGGTGACGCGCGAGATCGCGGAATCAAGATCGAGCTCGCGGCGGTAGGCCGAAACTTCAGAAGCCGATGGGAATGAAATCCTGAGATCACCGGTTGGCTGATAGGCCTTTTGTCGGATCGGGACGCCCATGAACTCCTTCATGCCGATCGCCTCCGCTTCCTTTTGCCTTGCCCTGGATTCGCTGCGTTTTTGTTTCGCTTCGTGGCGCTTTCCAGCCTGGGCGAGCTCATCCGCCTGGATGGCGAGACGACGGCTTTCCAGGCAAAGCTCGCGCAGCATGGGCAGGAAATCGACGGCTCCCTCGTGGTGGTATTCGTGAGGCTTGCCGGTCCAGACAGTGCTTTCGTTGAACTGAATCCGCTCCTCCGCAACGCCGCCGTAAATCATGGCGCCCATTTGGCCGTTACCGATCGGCAGGGCTTCCGTCCACTTGGCGGCTGGCTGTTGGTACCAAAGTTCCGGTTTGGCCAGTGCCATGGACGTCATGGCGATGGCGCATGAAAGAAGGATGCACCGGATCTTGATGGAAGGGTTTCTAGAGTCCACGTGAAGGGTATTCCGTTTGCAGTGTGTGGTTGATGATGGCTTTCATGAATCGATGCTGATGGGAGATATCGCTTCGACGCCTTAGCAATACTTGAAAAAACGCGCATTCTTCCTGAGAAAACGCGAAAAGAGGCACGTTGCGCGGCATGCCCCGCGGGCACCGTTCCGATCATTTCCCGCCTTGCCCTTCCGTTGCAATCGCCGCAGCCGACAACAGCACCAACAACGGCATACCGTAGCATGTCATGGATTCGGAAACCCGGAGTGGCGGGCATTCCGCATGGCGATGGCGGCCCTGATCAGGCGTTCACTTTGGAAGCAGCGCGATCAGCTCATCATGCGGACGAGCGATGACATGGGCGGCAATCACCTTGCCCAGTGCTCCGACGGCGCTTTTCCCCGCATCGATGGCGGCCGAAACGGCGGCGACATCACCGCTTACGACGACGGTCACGTAAGCGGCTCCGATTTTCTCCTTGCCGACGAGTTTGACGTCCGCCGCCTTGAGCATGGCGTCGGTGGCTTCGAGGATGGCGGTGAGGCCCTGGGTTTCAAGGATGCCGATGGCTTGCGGTTTCATGGTGGTCGGTGAGTCGGAGTTGGCGGGATGGTCGGTGGGCAGGAGTTGGTCGCGCCCGCCGTAAAGCGGATTGTTCGCGTTGGGAAAATGAATCATCGGTTCGAAACCCGCAGCCGGACGCGGGATGGTGCCGGTGGTGATGGTGGCCACGCCAAGGCGCGGTGCGAGGGTTTCGGCGGCGTCCAGCGCGGCGCGGACTTGAGCGACATCTCCCGTCAGGCGGATGAGCACGTTTTCATTGCCCGTCGCCTCGAAACCGAGGATGCGGACGTCTGCCGCATTGGCGGCCTCCTGCGCCAACATCGCGCTGATGCTGAGGAAGGGCGCTTCAATGAACCCGAGCGAACTCATAATGGATCTGGACTGACAGGCTGCTAGCATCGTGACTTGGCAAGGGCAATGGGAATCCATGCGGAATGAGCCGCCAACCCTGCAAACCATGCCTGCCAGTCGGTGATCACATGTTTTCAACGCTGGAAGAATGATCCCATGATCTGGAAAAATCCACTCGCCTCCGCCCCCCTTTTGCGGATTGATTCGTGGCATTCAACCCACTTGAAAACCATGTCTTCTCTGCGTTTTGCCGCACTGGTTCATACGCTGGCCGCAATGTCCCTGTTGTCAGGCACGTTGCGCGCGGCGGCACCCACGGAAGTCAGGTCATGGAAGTCCGTCACCGGCAGCACCATCGAGGCGCGGGCGACATCATTTCAGGATGGAGTGGCGACTCTCGAGACGCCGTCCGGACGCGTATTGCAGGTGCCGTCCGCCAAACTCGCGCCCGAGGAGCGGTCTTTTCTCGATGAACACTTCGGCCGCACGGGCGTTGGGGAGACAAAGGACGAGGGCGGGCCGGCGGCGCTGGCGCATCCGCTCGGCAAGGTGGCGGGCCCGATCGCAGCCGGGGGGTCCCACTATTTCCTTTATCTGCCGAAGTCCCTCAAAACAGGCCGCACCGCGCCGCTGCTGTTTTTCACCAACTCCGGCGGGGGAAATCCGGGCAGACTGAGCGCAATGCTCGAGGGCTCCGAAATCTGCGGGTGGATTCTGGCGATTTCCGTGGAGTCGAAGAACGGGATGGATGTCCCGGAAAGCGTCGCCCATTGCAGCAACTGCGTGAGCCACATCAAGGAGACGCTGCCGGTCGATCCGAAGCGGGTGTATTTCTCCGGGACGTCCGGCGGGTCGCGCGAGGCGTTCGAAAACTCGGTGGCGATGGACTCGGCCGGGGTGCTGGCGATCATCGCCGGCGCCCAGCCGGGCCAGGTCAACCGCCGCAAACATTACTTCTTCATCAGCGGCGCCACCGACTACAACCGCTACGGAACCGCCAAGTCCTTCTCCGAGGCGAAAAGCTCCGCCGCATTCCGCTTCCACCCGAAAGGGCACACCTTCGGACCGGAGTGGCTGGTCACCGAGGGCATGGTCTGGCTGGAGTCCAAGTGGCATCAGAAAACCAACACCCGTGACGCCGCGAGAGCGGATTTCGAGACAGCCGCTCTCGACTGGGTGGAAACCATGAAGGATGTCGAACCATGGCGCGCCGCGTGGTGGGCAAGGCAGCTCACGGATGACGGCTTGATGCTGCCCGCCTCGCTGGCCCGGGCCGCCGCGCTGACCAAGGAACTGGGTACACAGGCCGACGCCGTGGGCTACGCCAAGGCCATCAAGGAACTGGAAGACTTCGCGGTCAAGGAGTTGTCCGAGGGGCCCAATTACTCGCCGGGCTGTTTCAATCACACCACGCCGGGCATCCGGAAAGAGGCGGAAAAACTGTTGCTTCGCCATGGTGGGGTTCCATGGGTGAAGGACATCTGCGCCGCACTTGGGAATCCAACCGACAAGCCATGAGGCGCCGCCGGTTTCCGTTTCACGGATTCAACCGTGCCAACACACTGCGCACGATGGCTTCGATGTCCGGTCCGGCCTGGTTGCCATGGTTTTCGAGGCGGCATTCGCCGGCCGCTTCCTGAAAGCCGCAACCGGCCAGCACGCAGGCGAGCTTCGAGCGCATGGTGGCGATGATGTCGTGCTCGGCGGGTGACAGGGGGAAGCGGGCATTGCCTGCCTTGAATCCTCGCAGTTCGTAACCGGTGCGGAAGCCTTCCGGAAAGTTCGGCGCGCCTACCATCAGCGAGAAAAGATCCAACAATTCGAACTGGATGCGCCGCGCCTCGTGCCAGTTCCCGGCGCGGGCGTTCTGATAGAGTTTCATCACCACCTCCGGCACGACGCCGGCGCTTGAGAGGGTTCCGCCGTCCGCGCCCATGAAAAGACCGGTGCAGAGCAGTTCCTCCCAGCCGATGAGCACGGAGAAATCCGGGCGCCGCCGCTTGATGGTGTGCAGCGTCTGTTGGAAGCGGCCCATGTCCTTGGACGTGTCCTTGGTGCCGACGATGCGCGGGCAGTCCATGGCAAGGCGCTCGAGCACCGGCAGCGAGATTTCGTTGGCGAAGACCGGTATGTTGTAAACCACAATGTCGATGGGCGACTTGGCGGCAAGCTCGCGGAAATAGGCCTCGATGCTCTCCTGCGTGAGCTTGTAATAATACGGCCCGGTGATGGAAACGGCGCGGCAGCCGAGATCGGCGCAGTATTTGCACATTTCCAGCACCAGTTCGATGTTCGGTTCGGCGGCTCCGGCGAGGATCGGGCGGCCGTTGGCTTCCTCGCTGACGATACGCACCACGGTGCGGCGCTCTTCGTAGCTGAGGCGGATGAACTCGCCCATACTGCCGTTCGGATAGAATCCGGTCACGCCCTTGTCCCCAAGCCACCGGATGATGTGACGGAGCTCATCCTCATCAATGCGCCCCTTGGCGTCGTAGGGAACAATATTGGGAACGAAAATGCCGTTGATGGTGGATGGTGAAGCGGACATGGTTGATCAGCAGTCTCGGACAAGGAGTAAAGTGCCTCGGGGCGGAAATCGAACGAAATTGCGGAATATCAGGCGAGTGGTTTCAGTTGGTAAATCGCGCGGGCGTTTTGACGATAGAGACGGGCGAGTTCATCTTCCGAGCTGCCGGATAGGATTTCATCAAGCAGGCATGCCCAGGTGCCAAGGTCGCGGGTGAGATTGCAGACCGGCCAGTCGCTGCCCCAGAGCACGCGGTCCCAGCCGAAGCAGTCGATCACATGCTCGACGACGGGACGCAGGGTTTCCGCAGTGATATCCCCGGCGGCGTAGGCGATGATGCCGGAGATCTTGCAGGCGAGATTCGGGCGGCGGGAAATTTCGCGGAGATGCTCCCGCCAGAAGGCGAGGTCGCC
>Ga0114938_1001674_pt1 | contig 14803 bp, 12 predicted proteins | sample AshMeaBigSpring_FD_88675 | JGI IMG/M metagenome (GOLD analysis project Ga0114938, IMG submission 88675) | Groundwater microbial communities from Big Spring, Nevada to study Microbial Dark Matter (Phase II) - Ash Meadows Big Spring | ecosystem: Environmental > Aquatic > Deep subsurface >...
ATGGCCGTCACCAGCAGGTTTTCGAGGTTGATGCGGCGCTGTCCGTAGAAACCGGCCACTCCGCCCACGACGATGCCGATCGCCACCGAAATCCCGACCGCCACAAACCCGACCGTCAGGGACACCCAGGCGCCCTGCAGCATGCGCGCGAAGACGTCACGGCCGAGGTCGTCGGTGCCGAAGAGGTAGATCCCCAGCACCGGGCGCTCCCCGGGTGCCAGCAGGCGGTGGTGCGGGGCGGACAGCGGCGGCAAGAGCTTCTCCGGCAGACGGACGAGCGCGGGGTCGAACAGCGGCCGGCTGCCGGAGGTGAGCGCCAGGCCGATCACGGCGACGAGAAAGAAACCGGCGAAGACGACCAGACCGGCCAGGGCCATCCGGTTGCGCCGGAACAGGCGCCAGAATTCCTCTGACCGGGTGCGCCTCGGTTTCAGGGGCGCTTCCAGGGGTGCTCTCGATGCGGCCTGCTCGGAAATCACAGTCGAATCCTCGGGTCCACGATGACGTAGAGAAGGTCGGAGACAAAGGTGCCGGCCAACACGAGAATGGCCGCGATGAAATTGATGGTCAGAATCACCGGGTAGTCGCGGGCGAGGATCGCCTCATAGGCCAGGCGGCCCAGGCCCGGCCAGGAGAAAATCGACTCGATGATCACCGAGCCGCCGACGAGCCCCGGCAGAATCAGCCCGAACATGGTCACAAACGGCAGAAGGGCGTTGCGCAGGGCATGCTTGTAGTGAACCATCTCCCAGGGAAGCCCTTTGGCGCGCGCGGTGCGGACATAATCCTGGCTTTCGACCTCGAGCATCTGGCTGCGCACATAGCGCGAGAGCACGGCGATGCCGCCGGTGGCGCCCAGGATCGAGGGCAGCAGCAGGTGCCAGAGGCGGTCGTTGAGCCGGAAGAGCCAGGGCGCATCCGCCATGCCGAAGGTCTGCATGCCGATGACGGGCACCTGGAAACGGTTCACCGTAAAAATGATCAGCAGATAGGCGAAGAAAAAGCCGGGTATGGAGATCAGGACGTAGGATAAAAAGGTTGCACTGCGGTCGTAAATGCCGCCCCTGAAAATGGCCGAGCGGACTCCCACCGGAAAGGAGACGGTCCAGGCGATGAGGGTGCCGACGACGAACAGCGGCAGGCTGTTGAGAAAGCGCTCCCAGATCTTGGAGAGCACCGGCTGGTTGTCCTTCCAGGAGACGGTCCGGCCGGTCAGCAGGTCGCGATAGAAAAAGGCGTACTGCTCGTAGAGCGGCCGGTCCAGGTGAAACGCCTGGCGGAACCGCTGCACCATCTCCGGGGTGAACTTGGGGTTGAGCGGATCCACCTGGCTGGGTTCGCCGGGGGCGATGTGGATGATGGCGAAAGAGACCACCGACACGAAAAACAGGGTCACGATCTTCTGAATGAAGCTGCGGCCGATGAAGGCGAGCATACGGTCAACCCTTTCCGAATCGGGAAGGCGGAATGTGGAAGGCGGAAAAAGAGACAACCCATCGTGTTTTTATGCCGTTTTCCAACTTCCGCATTCCGACTTCCGCCTTCGAACTTATTGGCTGAACCGCGGCATTTCCGCCAGCTTGGCCCAGCGGTTGAAATGGAACATATAGTCGCCCGTGCGCGTCGGCTGGATCGGCCGATAGCGGGCGGCGCCATCCGGGTCGGGGTCGCGGATGACGATGCGCTTGTCCAGCACGGCCGTCCACTTGCCGACATACAGGAACGTGTAGGGCTGGTCCGCGGCGATGATCGCGTGCAGCCGGTGGCACAGGGCGACCCTGCGATCGAAGTCGTATTCCTGCCGGACGCGGATGATGAGATCGTCGGCCTCCGGGTTGCGGTAGCCGGCGAAATTGAGCTGGTGCGGGCCGGTCTGGCTCGAATGCCAGATCTGGTAGAGGTCCGGGTCGATGCCCATCGACCAGCCGAGCACCACGGCATCGAAATCCAGTTTGTTGATGCGCTCCTTTATGAACACCGACCACTCGACCAAGTCGGTGCGAACGTCGATGCCGAGCTTTTTCCATGCATCCTGGGCGATCGCGAGGATGGATCGACGGATGTCGTTGCCGCTGTTGGTGATCAGGGTGAACTGAAGCCTCCGGCCGTCCTTCTCGAGCCAGCCGTCGGCATTGCGGCGCCAGCCCGCCTCGGCCAGCAGATGCAAGGCTTCCTGGGGGTCGTAGGGGGTCGGCGCCAGCTCCGGGTTGTAGTACTCGGTCTGTTTCAGAAATGGCCCGGTGGTGCGTTCTCCCTGCCGGTAGAGGACGAAATCGATGATGCGCTCCACGTCGATGGCCATTCCCAGCGCCCGCCGCACCCGCGGGTCGTCGAACGGCGGGCGCCGATGGTTGTAGCCGATGTAGGCGTAGGAGAAGGACGTCCCCGAGAAGTTCTGAAAGCGTGGGTCGCCCTGGAGTCTTCCCACCTGGTGGGGCTGGACTCCGTATGCGTCGATCGCGCCGGCGTAGAACTCCATTTCCTGGGTGAGCAGGTCCGGAATGATCCGGTAGAAATAGCGCCTATAGTTGGGTGCCCCCTCGAAGAACTCCGGAAAGCGGTCGAGGCCGATGTGCTGGTCGGATTTCCATTCGCGAAAGACAAAGGGCCCGCAGCCGACGGGCCGGCGGTTGAACTCGCTCTGGCGCATGGAGAACGTCTCCGGGTCTCGGCCGGTGCGCAGCGCCTCCGCGCGCAGCGCTTTGTCGTTCAGGAGATGCTCGGGCAGGATTCCCATGGACCAGCTGTTGATGGCCGGAGAATGCAGCCGCTTGTAGACGACCCGCACGGCCAGCGGGTCGATCACCTGGATCTCCTTCACCGGCTCGTAGTCCGACACGCGGGGCGACAGGTTCCGAGGGTCCATGATCGCCCGGTAGGTGAATTCAACGTCCTTGGCCGTGAGCTCGCGGCCGTCGTGGAACTTGACGCCGGGCCGCAGACGGAACTCGATGATGGGATTGTGCTCGACCGTCGGCAGCAGCTCCGTTGCGAGCGCATCCAGATCTTTTACGTCGATCGAGGGGCTCACGGAAATATGGCGGCGGGGCTGAAAGGAACTGAAGTACTCAGCGCCCAAGACGGCCGCCAGATGCGTGAAAAGGTCCGGGTCGACCTCGCGCAGTGAAAGCGTGATGCGGGCCGGTGTGGAGAGCACGATCTGCAGTTCCACCGGTTCACGGCCGGCCGGCGCGAAGTGCTTGCGACGCAGCGCCTCGGTGCGGGCGGGGACGACGCCGATGGTCTGGATGTTGGCGAAAGCCCTCTGCACGGGCGCGGGCAGGGACTCCGGCCGGAGCTTGAGCGCTTGCAGGTAAGCGGCAACGGCCTCGGGCGCCGATCCCGCTCCGCCGGGCGGCGCCTGCGACGCGTTGACGACAAAATGGGCGTCCTCGGAAACAACCCAGGACTCGGCCACGCGGCCGCGGAAACGCAGGTTCTCGTCGCGATCGATGAGCCCTTCGAAAACGAGGCGTTCGATTTCAGAGCTGGCCGAATCGGCTGATAGGATCGGGTTGAGGATGCTGGCATCCCCGATGGAGGCGCTGATGAATTCCTCGAGACGGCCGGGGTTGCCCCGTGCCTGCTCTTCGTAGGTGGGCACCCAGAAGTAGGACTGCAGCAGCACGAGGCTGAGCATTGCGGGAACCAGTATGAGGAGACGGCGGGTGGTCAACAAAAAACTCCTTTGCGGCGTTAGATGTTTCAACTATAATCGGATATAGATGATCGCCGGTTGGCTGTAAACATGCATTTAAAGTTATTATTCGTCGTCTCGAACGTGTACCGTCATGCCGCGCCCGATCCGGCACCCAGGACGGTTTGAATCACTGGATTCCGGCTGACCGCATGCCGGAATGACGAGGTAACGGCAATTATGCGACCCTTAACAACGAGCGCCGCCAGCATGCCGAATCTCTCTCGATCGGAGAAAAAAAAGCGCCTGACGGAAATTCTGCGGGCCTATGAACGCCTGGCGGTCGCCTTTTCGGGAGGTGTGGACAGCGCCTTTCTGCTGGCGGCCGCCCGGGACGTCCTGGGGGACGGAGTCACGGCGATCACGGTGGATGCCCCCATCCACTCGCGGCGGGAAGTCCGGGAGGCGGGCGAAATCGCCCGGCAGCTCGGCGTGCGGCACGTGGTGGTGACTCTGGCCGAGATGACGGCGCCGGATTTCGTCGCCAACCCTCCCAGCCGCTGCTACACTTGCAAGAAGATTCTTTTCGCCGAGATCTCGCGGGCGGCCGCCTCCTGCGGGGTGCAGCGAGTCGCGCATGGAGTGAATCGAGACGACCTGGGCGACTTCAGGCCCGGTCTCAGAGCCGCGGAGGAGATGGGGGTGGTCGCGCCGCTGGTGGAGGCCGGTCTGGACAAAGCGGACATTCGGGCGTTGTCGCGGCGGATGGGGCTTCCGACCTGGAGCAAACCGTCGATGGCCTGTCTGGCCTCCAGGATTCCCTACGGTCGGCCGATAACAAGGGAAAGCCTTGAGATGATCGAGGCGGCCGAGGAAGTTCTTCAGGGCCTCGGGTTTTCCGGGACTCGCGTCCGACACCACGGGGATGTGGCCCGGATCGAACTGGCGGCGCGAGACATGAGAAAAGCCATGCGTCGGGACACGCGGTCGTTCATATCGGCGAAGCTGAAAGCCATCGGCTTCACCCACGCATCCCTGGATCTCGACGGATACCAGACCGGCAGCCTGAACCGAGCGCTCAAGAACAAATGCGGCGGGGAATGATGGGGATCGGCATTCGCGTGCGTGTTTTGCGATGGGGGCCGCTGAACCCCGGCAGGCCGGCCGCCGTCCGGGCGGTCATGGCGCTTGCGGCATGCCTCTGCATCGCAGCGCCGGCCGCGGCCGAATTCTACAAGTACGTCGACGAGACCGGCAAGCCGCACTACGTCGACGAAATCTGGAAAATCCCCGAAGCCTATCGCGACCGGGCCGGCCGCTACCGCGAAAAATACGATCATCTTCCGGAGGACCAGAAGGAGGAGTCGATCGCCGCCGACCAGAAACAGCAGCAGGCGCTGGAAATCAAGCAGCAGCGCCAGACCGAAAGGCAGCTGCAGGAGCTGGACCAGCAGCGCAAGGCCGAACGGCTCCGGCAGGCCGAGGCCGAGATGGAGCGCCAGCGCAAGGCCGCGGAGACCCCCGTCGCGATCGCCCACAACCAGGTCCTCGTGCCGGTCGCCTTTTTCAACGGCGGGGTGGAGACCTCCGTGCAGATGGTCATGGACACCGGCGCCACGCACACGGTCCTGTACCGATCGGTGGCTGCCCAGCTCAACATCCTGACGCTGTCCAAGGGCCAATCCAAGGTCGCCGGCGGCCAGCTGGTCCAATCCGAGGTCGGCAAGGTGGACTCCCTGCGGGTCGGGCCGTTCTCGGCCAAGGATTTTCCGGTCGTGATCCTGCCGTTCGAAGGGAGCACCCCGCCCTATGGGGGTTTGCTTGGGATGGATTTTCTACGTCGCGTGGACTACAGTATCGACTTTGATCGGTCCGTCATCCGCTGGACACCGCGGCCCCGCTGAGGGCTGAAAGGAGGAGGCCATGCCGACATACGAGTTCGTATGCGAGCAGTGCAAGAAGTCGTTCAGTCTGTTGCTTAAGCTGTCCGAATACGAGAAGAAGAAGTACAGTTGCCCGAAGTGCAAGTCGAAAAAGGTCAAGCAGCAGTTGACTCCTTTCCAGACGATCACCGCGAAGAAAAGCTGAATCCGAGGGGGTCAGCCCTGCCTGGCCGGGACCAGCCGGATCATCACCCGACGGTTCTTGCTGCGGCCCTCAGGGGTGCTGTTGCTTTCGAGCGGCCGGTCCGCTCCGTATCCCGCCACCGACAGCCGCGAGAGGGCAACTCCCTGTCCTACCATGAAATTCCGCACTGCCGCCGCCCGGTTTTCCGAAACCAGTCGGTTGTAAGCAGGGTCTCCGACCGAATCCGTGTGGCCCTCGATGATTGCCGCGGTGTTGGGGCTGCTCTTCATCAGTCCGGCCGCCGATACGAGCATTTCATTGGCATATAGCGGTATCTCGATCGAGTTCTGGGCGAAGAATACGGTGAAATTCTTCAACGTAAAAGACTCGGCGGTCCCCGCAGCGGCGCCTTCGGGCGGTGGTGGGGAGACCGGCGCGGGGGCCGGCACGGCCGCCGGCGGCGCGGCGGGCTCCGGTTCGGGTTTGGCCGGGATTGGAGCGGCCGCCCGGGGCTCCGGGGCCGGCCGTGTCGGTTCGGCGGGGGCCGGCGCAGTTGCCGGCGGCCTGGCCTCTGCAACCGGCGGGGCGGGCTTGGCCTCGCGCGGGGCGGGCACGACGGCCGGCGGCGGCACCCGAGCGGTCTGGTCCCCGCCCTGAGCCGATACCGGGCTGCGAACTTCGCGGGTCTTGCCCCAGCGGGCGATTTCATCGGAGATCGCGTCTCCCCAGAAGTACCAGCTCGCCCCCAGCGCCAGCAGACAGATGGCCGCTATCAGGGCGCCGCGCGACGAGCGCGGCCGCTCGGTGCGGGGGATAATGGGTTCGAAATCGGCCTGCGCGGCATCGCTGGGGGCGGGCGGCGGCGTCTTGGAAGCCGGCGCGGCCGGTGCAGCGCCGGCGGGCGCCGGCGCCGAACGGTATTCGTCGGCGGGCTTGCGGCCGATCGTGATCTTGAGCTCCTCGGCGCATTCGCGGATGATATCGGAATCCACCTGGTTCAGTCCCCGCGAATATCCGGACATCAGGGCATGATCGCAGATGATGTTGATCAGGCGCGGGTAGCCCTGCGTCGCCCGGCTTACCGCCTTTTTGGCTTCCGCGGTGAACACCTCGTTAGACGCGCCCGCCACGCTCATGCGGTGGTCGATGTATTGGCGCACCTCGTCTTCCGTCAGCGGCGACAGATGGTAGCTGACGGTGATGCGCTGGCGCACGGCCCGGTTTTCCGGTCGTGCGAGAACCTCCCGGAATTCGGTCTGCCCCACGAAGAAAATGTTGATCAACACCTTGCCGGCCAGATCGATGTTGGAAAGCAGCCGGATTTCTTCCATCAAATCGTGGCTCAGACGCTGGGATTCGTCGATGATCAGCAACACCCGGTGGTAAGAAGCAAACGCGTTCAGAATCAAGCGCTTGAAATGTATCAGGAACTCGCCCTTGTTGGTAAAGCTGCGCTCCATGTTCAGCTCGGCCCCCAGGAAATTGTAAAAATCCATCAGGTTCATCCCGGGGTCCGGAATGGTGACGACAATCGCGCGGGCCTGGAGGTCCTTCTCTATGCTGCGGATCAAGGCTGTCTTGCCGGTTCCGATATCCCCGGTGATGAGCAGAAAGCCCTTGTTCTCCAGGATGCCGTATTTGAGGATGGCGAGCCCCTCGCGGTGTTTTTCTCCCAGCCACAGGAATTCCGGGTTGGGGCTGATATCGAAGGGTTTCTTTTTGAAACCATAGTGCTCCAGATACATCGGTCGCGTCCTTTCTCCACTGAAATAAAGCCGTATGCTACGACTATAGCAGATGCGGCGAGATAATCAAAGAACGGCGCTTCCGGCGGCCAGCCGGTTGACTTCACGCATGATCCGCTCGATATCAAGCGTTTGGAGCCGACGGTCCTGCAGCAGCAGCCGGCCGGCGACCATCACGGTGTGCACATCCGAGCCTTTGGCGGCGTAGACCACGGCGGAGGCCGGCTGCCGCATCGGAGTGAGGTGCGGCGCGCGGGTGTCGATGAGGATCAGGTCGGCCTGCTTTCCGGGTTCGAGCGAGCCGATCTGACGATCGAGTCCGAGCGCGCGGGCGGCCTCGCTGGTGGCCATGCGGATCGCGGTCCGGGCCGGAAGCACCGTCGGGTCGCAGCACACCACTTTCTGAAGCTTGGCCGCGAGGTCCATGGCGAAAAACAAATCCATGTCGTTGTTGCTCGCGCACCCGTCGGAGCCGAGACCCACACATACGCCGGCCGCCAGCAGCCGCGCCACCGGCGCGGTTCCCGAAGCAAGCTTCATGTTGCTTTCCGGGTTGTGTGAGACCGACGCCTTGCGGTCGGCGATGAGGGCGATATCCGCATCGTCGAGCCACACGCCGTGGGCCAGCAGGGTGCGCTGATCCAACAGGCCCGCGCGATCGAGAAAGGCGATCGGGGAGAGGCCGGCAACGGATCGGAAGTGGGCGGCCTCCTCGCGGGTCTCGGCGGCGTGGATTTGGAAGAGCAGGCCATGCTCGTCGCAGAGCTGCTTGGCCTTGAGCAGAGTTTCCAAGGAGCAGGTGGCCGGCGAGTGGCAGAAGACCGACGGCTGGATGGTTTCCGTCCGGCCGAGCCAGTCTCGGCAGAAGCGCCTGGCGCAATCGAGGTTCCGGCGGGGGTCCGGAACGCCCGGGGCCGGATGGTCGATGACGCCCTGGGCCAGCACCGCGCGCAAGCCGGCCGTGCGTACGGCCTGGGCCACGACGCCTTCATAAAAATAACCGTCGCAGCAGGTGGTCGTGCCGGAGAGAATCATCTCGGCCGAGGCCAGCAGGGTCGCCCAGCGCACGGACTGCGGATGAATGGCGGCGCGTTCGGCCGGGAAGATGTGCTGCTGAAGCCAGGCAGCCAGCGGCAGGTCGTCGGCCAGTCCGCGGAAAAGCGTCATGGGCAGGTGGGTGTGGGTGTTCACCAGGCCCGGCATGACGATGCCGCCGCGGGCGTCCAGCACCTGTCGGGCGGCGGGCGGCGGGCCGTTGGCGGCCGCCGCGCCGATGGCGTCGATACGGCCATTTCTGACCCCTACCCAGCCCCGGTCGATGACATCGAAGGACCGGTTGCAGGTCAGGAGGATGGCATTGTGGAAGAGGGTGTCGAATGGCGGCATGGTCCGTACTCGACGCTGGATGCTCGATTTGGCCGGCGCTGGACTTTGCGTTCATCGCGTATCGAGCATCGCGCGCAGCGCTGATCCCGTGTCGGCCCGTTATGGGCCCAATAGCGCCGCAGGGTCCGGTCAGCGCATGCTCCCGCCCCGACGGACGATTGCGTTGACCTCGTCCATGGCCTTCTGGGTGTCGAAGGTCCGGATGCGGCCGTTGTCCATCACCACGCGGCCGTTGATGATGACGGTTGCGACATCGCTGCCCTTGGCGGCATAGACCAGTTGAGACTCCGGATGGTAGAGGGGGGTCAGGTGCGGCTTGTGCATGTCGATGAGGATGAGATCCGCCTGTTTGCCGGGCGCAAGGGATCCGACATGCGCATCCAGGCCGAGCGCTCTGGCCCCATCGATGGTCGCCATGCGCAGAACGGTGGCCGCGTCCAGGACGGTGGGGTCGAGGCGGTGCACCTTGTGCAGCTTCGCGGCGGTATCCATTTCGAGGAACAGGTCCAAATTGTTGTTGCTCGCGGCACCGTCCGTGCCGAGCCCCACACAGACCCCGGCAGCGTGCAGTTCGGGTATCGGAGCGATGCCCGAGGCCAGCTTCATATTGCTCTCCGGGTTGTGCGACACCTTCACCTCCCAGCGCTTCAGCCGCAGAATGTCGGCATCGGACAGCCGCACGCAGTGGCAGGCCAGAACGTTCGGGGCCAGCACCCCCAGGGATTCGAGGTGCTCCACCGGGGTGCGGCCGTAGCGCTCGCGGATGGCCTGGTCTTCGGCTTCGGTCTCCGCCAGGTGGATGACCATCGGAAGCCGATGCCGGCGGGCCAGGTCAAAAGCCCGCTCCAGCAGTTCGGGAGCGCACAGATAGGGCGAATGCGGCTCCACGGCGATCGTTATCAGGGGGTCGTCCCGGTAGGTGTCGATCAGCTGCTCGGTATAGGCGAGTCCCTGCTCCCAGGCCCCGCAGTGGGGGGAGGGGAAGTCGAAGAGCACTTCGCCGACCACGGCGCGCATGCCGGCGGTGATCGCGGCGCGCGCGACCGCGTCCTCGAAGAGATACATGTCGCAGAAGGTCGTGGTGCCGGACATGATCATCTCGGCGCAGGCGAGCAGGGCGCCGGCGTATACCTGGCGATGATCCAAGGCCGATTCGGCCGGAAAGATATGGTCGTTCAGCCAGCTCATCAGGGGGACGTCGTCGGCCAGCCCGCGGAACAGGGTCATGGCCGCGTGGGTGTGGGTGTTCACCAGCCCCGGCATGATGATCCCGCCGCCGGCATCGATCACCTGCAGGGCGCTGCCGGCGCCGACCGTCGCCCGCGTGCCGACCGCGGCGATTTGGCTGCCGCGGATGGCCACGGCGCCGTCGGGAAACACGCGGTGGTCCTGGTCCATGGTCAGGACCAGGCCATCGCGGATCAGGACGTCAAACGGTGCCTCGGTCATCCAGATGCCTCATGATGCCTGTTAAGACGGTCTCAAGAGCGGGGGCCGCTTCGCGCGCGACGGCAATGATGTCCTCCACCGTGGCCGGAACCGGGTGATCCGGGTCGTTGACGTTGGTGATCACCGACAGGCCGAGGACCCGCAGGCCGCCATGAACCGCCGCAATCACTTCCGGAACGGTGGAAAAACCCACCGCGTCCGCGCCGGCGGCCCTCAGGAAACGGCTCTCCGCCGGGGTTTCCAGCGAGGGGCCCTTCAGGCCGGCATACACACCCCGGCGAATCGGGATATCCGCGGAAAGCGCGATCGTTTCGACACCTGCGATCAGCGCGCGGTCGTAGACCCGGGTCATGTCGGGAAATCGCGGCCCCCAAGCGGCGACATTGGGCCCCGCCAGAGGGTTTTCGCCGGTAAGGTTGATATGATCGGAGATGGCCATCAGGTCTCCCGGCCGAAACGTCGGATTGAGGCCTCCGGCCGCGTTGGTCACGACCAGCACGCGGGCGCCCAGCTCCTGCATGACGCGGATGGGGAAGGCGACCTGTGCGGGCGAGTAGCCCTCGTACAGATGAAATCGACCCTGCATGACCACGACCGGGCGGCCGTGGATATCGCCGAAAAGAAGCCGGCCGGCATGGCTCTGTACAGTTGCGGCCGGGAAATGGGGGATGCTCCGATATTCGAAAGCCGCTGCAACATGCAAGGCGCTGATGGCATCCCCGAGGCCGGTTCCGGCGACCAGTCCGGCACCGGGAAGGACAGGGATGCGCGTGCGCAGGAAATCCGCGGTTTCACCGACCGCGCGCCGGTAGTCGTTCATCGACACGTATCCGTCGCCTCATCGTCAGCATCGAAGGCCTGCATCTTAGTTTATGCAGGTTTCGTCGTCAAGCCGGGGGGTTGGAAGGCCCAGGCAGTCATTGACTTTCGTTTTCAGGTATGAAATAAAATCCATCTCGGTATGTGCGTTCATTCGCTGAATGACACCTTCATTTTCACAAGGAGGCTTTGCACCTATGGGTACGGATCCCCGCCCGGTTCACCCGGATATCACCGAGGAGATGTGGGGACGTCTCGATGCCATCATCTCTCAAAACAGAGGGATCCCGGGATCGGTCATCGGCGTTTTGCGCGAATGTCAGGACGTCGTGGGCTACCTGCCGGTGGAGCTCATCGACTACATCAGTGTCGGTCTCAACCTTTCCCGCAGCGAAGTCTTCGGGGTGGCGTCTTTCTACGCCCTGTTCTCTCTTCACCCGAAAGGCCGCAATTTGGTTAAGGTCTGCATGGGGACCGCCTGCTACGTGAAGGGCATTAAAGAAGTCATCAGCCGGATTGAAAACCATTACCGGGTCAAACAAGGCGCCACGACATCCGATCGCCGCTTTTCTCTGGAGCCGGTGCGCTGTTTGGGAGCCTGCGGACTGGCACCCGTCATGGTGGTCAACAGCGATACGTATGGCGACGTGAAATCGGACAAGGTCATTCACCTCTTGGACCGATACGAATAGCCCATCCGCAAGGCTTGCCTGCATGAAGATATCCGAAATCCGCGACATCCTGAAGGCCGAAGTGCTGGTGGGCCACGACCAGCTTGAAACCAGCGTGGTCGGAGGGGGCGGCGCCGACCTGATGGCCGATGTGCTCTCGGCGGTCGCCAAGGGCGCCGTGCTCCTCACGGGACTCACCACCGAACAGGTCCTGCGGACGGCCAAGGTGGCCGGCGTGGCGGTGGTTGTGTTCGTGCGCGGCAAACGCCCCGACGAGCCCGTGATCGAACTGGCCCGCACCTACAACATGCCGGTCATGCTGACACGCTATTCCCTTTTCGTGGCAAGCGGCCGCCTGTACATGAACGGTCTGCGCGGTTTGGACGGATCCTGGTGATTCCCCGAAGGCAATCGTCTCTTTCCCCGGAGGACCGGCCAGACGGGTCGGAACCCGTGAGCGCGCGATGCGGGCGTCATTCGGAAGCAATCTCAACTGAGGCGGGCGGTTACAGGAGCATGGAATGAATCACATCCGGACCCACTTGATGTTGTGCAGCGGCACGGGTTGTCATGCCAATCACAGCCTGAAGTTTCGCGACGCGTTGCAGCAGGAGTTGGAGCTGAAGGGGCTCGGGAAGGAAATCAAGATCGTCGAAACCGGATGCAACGGTTTTTGCGCCGTCGGGCCGGTGATGCTCGTTCAGCCCGAAGGGATCTTCTACCAAAAACTCACCCCGGACGTGGTCCCGCGGCTGGTGGACGAACACCTTTTAAAGGGACGCCCGGTCAAGGAGCTGCTCTACGTGGATCCGGCCACGAAGCAAACGATCCCGAAAATGGATCAGATCCCTTTCTTCGCCAACCAGAAGTTCTGGGTCATGCGCAACAAGGGGGTGATCGATCCCGAGGCGATCGACGAATACATCGCCCGGGACGGGTATTTCGGCGCCGCCAAGGCCCTGATGGAGATGACGCCCGAGCGAATCGTCGAAGAGGTCAAGGCGTCCGGCCTGCGGGGCCGGGGCGGCGCGGGATTCCCCACGGGGGTGAAATGGGATTTCGCCCGCAGGAGCCCCGGAGACGTGAAATACGTGCTGTGCAACGCCGACGAGGGGGATCCGGGGGCGTTCATGGACCGGAGCCTGCTCGAGGCAGACCCCCACGCGGTGCTGGAGGGAATGATCATTGCCGCCAAGGCCATCAACGCGCGCAAGGGCTATATCTACGCACGCACCGAGTATCCGCTGGCGATCCGGCGCCTGGGGATCGCGATTCGACAGGCGCGGGAGTACGGCCTGCTCGGCCAGAACATTCTCGGGACCGGATTTGAATTCGATGTCGAGATCTACCAGGGCGCCGGCGCCTTTGTGTGCGGCGAGGAAACCGCCCTGATGCGGTCCATCGAAGGCCGGCGCGGCATGCCGCGCCCGCGACCGCCGTTTCCGGCGATCAAGGGGCTTTGGGAAAAGCCCACCGTTCTGAACAACGTGGAGACCCTGGGATGCATCGCCCAGATCATCCTCAACGGCGGGAAATGGTATGCCGACGTCGGGACCGAGGGCAGCAAAGGCACCAAGGTGTTCGCCCTTTCCGGGGACGTGAACAACATCGGGCTGGTGGAGGTGCCGATGGGCACCACCCTGCGCAAGCTCATCTACGACATCGGCGGCGGCATCCCCAACAAGAAGAAGTTCAAGGCCGTACAGCTGGGAGGCCCCTCGGGCGGCTGCGTGCCGGAGCAGCATCTTGACATCCCGGTGGATTACGAGGAAATCGCCAAGGTCGGGGCCATCATGGGGTCCGGCGGGGCCATCGTGATGGACCATGAAACCTGCATGGTGGACATGGCCCGGTTCTTCATGGATTTCGTGCAGGACGAATCCTGCGGCAAATGCACCCCCTGCCGCGAGGGCACCCGGCGCCTGCTTCAGACCCTTGAGAAGCTGTGCGAGGGCCGCGGCGAAGCCGGCGACATCGAAACCCTGGAGGAGCTTTCCGCGATCATCAAGGAGGCGTCCTTGTGCGGCTTGGGCCAGACCGGCCCCAACCCGGTCTTGTCCACCTTGCGCTATTTCAGGGACGAGTACGAGGCGCACATCCACGAGAAACGCTGCCCGGCCAAGCGCTGCGTGGCGCTGCTCAAGTTCGAAGTCGACCCGGAGATCTGCACCCGGTGCGGGCAGTGCTTTCGTGCGTGCCCCGTCGAGGCGATCGCATGGAAAAAGAAGGAGATCGCGCGCATTGACAGGGAAAAGTGCATCAAGTGCATGACCTGCTTCGAAAAATGCAAGTTCGGAGCCATATTCTAGCAGGTTCGCCAGTGCGGTGACCACTGGGCGCCATTGGAGATCTGAGTCATGATGGAAGCTCTCATGGTAATGGGCGGGCTGGGGCTGGGCATCGGCCTGGTACTGGCGGTGGCGGCCAAGCTGTTCTACGTTTACGTCGATCCGAAGATCGAGGCGGTCAGCGCCGCCCTTCCGGGTGCGAACTGCGGTGGCTGCGGCCTGCCGGGCTGCAGCGCCAACGCCGAAGCGATCGTTGCCGGCAAGTCCTCCCCGAACTCCTGCGTGGCCGCCGGTCCCGAGGTGGGCGAGGCCATCGCGGCGCTGCTCGGCATTTCGGTGGCGGCGGTCGAACCCGATATCGCCCGGCCGGGGTGTTACTTCGGGGTCGCGAACGCCGACACCAAGTTCCTTTACAACGGACTGGACGATTGCCGTGCCGCCGCCATGCTGAGCGGCGGCATGAAGGTGTGCACCATCGGCTGCCTCGGCCTTGGGACCTGCGTGCGCGCCTGCCTCTTCGATGCCCTCTCCATGGGGCCGGAGGGGCTGCCGGTGGTGGATCCGAAGAAGTGCACGGGCTGCGGGGCCTGTGAGCGGATCTGCCCCAAGCAGATCATTCATCTGTCCTCCGTCACGCGGCGGATCATGCGCGAGTACACCACCCAGGAGTGCACGACCCCCTGCCAGCGTGCCTGCCCGGCCGGGATTGACATCCGCGAGTACATCCGCCAGATCTCGCTC
>Ga0114938_1001679_pt1 | contig 14770 bp, 13 predicted proteins | sample AshMeaBigSpring_FD_88675 | JGI IMG/M metagenome (GOLD analysis project Ga0114938, IMG submission 88675) | Groundwater microbial communities from Big Spring, Nevada to study Microbial Dark Matter (Phase II) - Ash Meadows Big Spring | ecosystem: Environmental > Aquatic > Deep subsurface >...
CGAACTGGCTCATCGTGAACGAGATGAACACGCCCACGATGTACAGCTGGATGAGCTGGGTGACGTCGGCCCGGTAGACGGCCACGAGCACGCCCGCGACGGCGGCGAGGGCGACGATGCCGTTGCTGAACGCCAGCCGATCGCCTCGAGTGTGGAACTGCCGCGGCAGATAGCCGTCCCGGGCGAGGATGGAGCCCAGCACCGGGAAGCCGTTGAAGGCTGTGTTCGCGGCCAGCACGAGGATGAGCATGGTGGCCAGGCCGACGTACACGGCCGCCCAGGAGCCGCCGCCGAGCACCGCATCAGCCACCTGCACGATGACGGTCTTCTGGTACCCGCCCGGTGGCAGACCCTGCAGCTGCGCGTCGTCCTCGGTGACCTTGACGCCGGTGGTGATCGCAAGCCAGGTGATCGCGACGAACATGGTCATCGAGATGAGGCCCAGCAGCAGCAGCGTGGTCGCCGCGTTCTTCGACTTGGGCTTGCGGAACGCCGGCACACCGTTGCCGATGGCCTCCACGCCGGTCAGGGCCGTCGTCCCGGTGGAGAACGACCGCAGCACCAGGTAGACCAGGGCCGCGCCCGTGATCGCCGTCGAGGGGGACTCGATGGTCCAGTTCGCGCTCTCGGCCGTCATCTGCTCGCCGCCGACGGTCTTCACCAGCGCGACCGCGACCATGCCGAAGATGCCCACCATGAAGGCGTAGGTCGGGATGGCGAACAGCGCGCCCGACTCCTTCACCCCGCGCAGGTTCAGCAGAGCCAGCAGCAGGATCAGCAGCAGCGCCGTTGACACCTTGCGCTCGACGAACCAGTCGTAGGTGGACGCCAGGTTCGACACCGCCGCCGAGATCGACACGGCCACGGTGAGCACGTAGTCGACGAGCAGGGCACTGGCGACGACCACGCCCGACCGCTGCCCGAGGTTGGTCGAGACGACCTCGTAGTCCCCGCCTCCGCTGGGGTAGGCGTGCACGATCTGCCGGTAGGACGCGACGACGGTGAAGAAGACGAGGACCACCGCCGCAGCCACCCAGGGCGCGTAGGAGTAGAACGCGAACCCGCCGAGGGCCAGCACGACCAGGATCTCCTGGGTCGCGTAGGCGTTGGACGACAGCGCGTCGCTGGCGAAGACCGGCAGCGCCAGCCGCTTCGGGAGCAGCGTCTCGCCCAGCTGGGTCGTCTTCAGCGCCCGTCCCAGCACGACTCGCTTGGTGGAGTCGACCACTTTCGACACGCGGCGAAGGGTACGGCGTCGCGGCCCGGTGGCTGCGGGCCATTCGCCCCGCCCGGGCCTCGCGAGCCCCTCCCCGCCACCGGCCCAGCCCCCTCCCTGATCACGTTAAGCAGGCAGACGACGGCTGTGCACGGTCTCGAGACCGTGCACAGCCGCACGAGTCCTGCTTTACGTGATCAACGCCAGGGGGGGCGGTCAGCGGGCGGCCAGGGCGTCCAGCACCTCGGCCAGCTGCGCCACGGCCCAGCGCAGGTCAGCCTCCTCGACGACCAGCGGCGGGGCGAGCCGGATCGTCGAGCCGTGGGTGTCCTTGGCCAGCACGCCGCGGACGAGCAGCCGCTCGCAGACCTCCCGGCCGGTGGCCAGGGCAGGGTCGACGTCGATGCCTGCCCACAGGCCGCGTGCCCGGACGGCGACCAGGCCGCGCCCGACCAGCGCCTGAAGGTCGGCTGCCAGCACGGCTCCCAGCGCCGCGGAGCGCGCCTGCAACTCCCCGCTGGACAACAGCCCGACGACGGCGCTGCCGACCGCGCTGGCCAGGGGGTTGCCGCCGAAGGTGCTCCCGTGCTGGCCGGGCTGCAGCACGGCGAGCACGTCGGCGTCGGCGACGACCGCCGAGACCGGCACCACGCCTGCGCCGAGGGCCTTGCCGAGCACGTAGACGTCCGGGACGACCCCTTCGTGATCGCAGGCGAAGGTACGGCCGGTGCGACCGAGGCCGGACTGGATCTCGTCGGCCATCAGCAGCACGCCCGCCGCCGAGGTGGCATGCCGCACCGCAGCCAGGTATCCGTCGGGCGGGATGAGCACCCCGCCCTCGCCCTGGATCGGCTCGAGCAGCACCGCCGCTGTGCGCGGGGTGAGGGCGGCGGCGAGCGCCTCGGCGTCCCCGTACGGGACGCGGACGAAGCCGGGCGTGAAGGGCCCGAACCCCGACCGAGCGACGGGGTCGTCGGAGAACGAGATGATGGTGATCGTCCGGCCGTGAAAGTTGCCGCTGGCGACGACGACTTCGGCCTGCCCGTCGGGGATGCCCTTGACCTCGTAGCCCCACTTGCGGGCCACCTTGAGGGCGGCCTCGACGGCCTCCGCGCCGGAGTTGGCGGGCAGCACCATCTGCTTGCCTGCCAGCCCGGCCAGCCCCGAGACGAACTCAGCGAACCGGTCGTGGTGGAAGGCGCGGCTGGTCAGTGTCAGCGCCTCCAGCTGCTCGCGCGCAGCCGCGATGATCGCAGGGTGACCGTGCCCGAAGTTGAGCGCGGAGTACCCGGCGAGGCAGTCCAGGTACCGCCGCCCCTCCACGTCGGTGACCCAGGCGCCCTCGCCGCGGGCCAGTACGACGGGCAGCGGGTGGTAGTTGTGGGCCGCGTAGGTCTCGGCCGCCTCGATGTGAGCCCGGCTGGACGCTGGCGCCGCACCGGGCGCCGGCGTCGGGGCGGGTGCGTGCGAGCGAACGGCCACCGCGGAACCTCCTGGCCGACCCCGGTCGGCTGTCGCGAGTGTAGGTCCGCGGGGTCCAGGATGGGCGCATGCGCAAAGTGGTGATCATGGGTGCAGGTGGCCGGGACTTCCACGTCTTCGCAACGGTGTTCCGGGACGACCCGCGCTCCCGGGTGGTCGCCTTCACCGCTGCGCAGATCCCCGGCATCGACGACCGGGTCTTCCCCGCCTCACTCGCGGGCCCCCACTACCCCCACGGGATCCCGATCGTGGCCGAGGAGTCCCTGTCGTCCCTCATCAGCGAGCAGGACGTCGACGAGGTGGTGCTGGCCTACTCCGACCTGTCGCACCTCGACGTCATGCACAAGGCCTCGGCGGTGCTCGCAGCCGGGGCGGACTTCAGGCTCGCCGGGCCCAAGGCGACCATGCTGCGCAGCAGCAAGCCGGTGGTCGCGATCGGCGCCGTGCGCACCGGGTGCGGCAAGAGCCAGACGACGCGGGCGGTGGGACGGCTGCTGCTCGACGCCGGGCTTCGGGTCGCGCTCATCCGGCACCCGATGCCGTACGGCGACCTCGAGGCGATGGCCGTGCAGCGGTTCGCGAGCCTGGCCGACATCGACGCCAGCGACCCCACGGTCGAGGAGCGCGAGGAGTACGAGGCTCCCGTCGCGCTCGGCATGGTCATGTACGCCGGCGTCGACTACGAGGCGATCCTGCGGGCGGCCGAGGCCGAGGCCGACGTGGTCGTCTGGGACGGCGGCAACAACGACTTCCCGTTCGTGCGCCCCGACCTGATGATCACCGTGGTCGACCCGCTGCGGCCGGGGCACGAGGAGCGCTACCACCCGGGTGAGGCGACGCTGCGGCTCGCCGACGTGGTGGTCGTCAACAAGGTCGACACCGCCGACGCCGCCGACGTCGAGGCGGTCGTGGCCGCGGTCGGCAGGCTGGCTCCCGACGCGGTGGTGGTGCGGGCCGCGTCCCCGGTCACCCTCGTCGGGGACGGCTCGCTCGTCGGCAAGCGGGTGCTGGTGGTCGAGGACGGGCCGACACTCACCCACGGCGGCATGCCGTTCGGCGCCGGCACCGTGGCGGCCCGGGCCGCCGGCGCAGCCGAGATCGTCGACCCGCGGCCGTGGGCGGTGGGCTCGATCGCCACGACCTACCGGACCTACCCCGACACCGGGGCGGTGCTGCCCGCGATGGGGTACGGCGCGCAGCAGCTTGCCGACCTCGAGGCCACCCTGCAGGCGGCGCCGGTCGACGTCGTCGTCTCCGGGACGCCGATGGACCTCGGCCGCCTCGTCGACGTGGGGCACCCGCTGCTGCAGGCGACGTACGCGCTGGCCGAGGTCGGCTCACCCACCCTCGCCGACGTCCTCGCTCCCTGGCTGGCGCGCTGGCAGGCCCCCCGCGGGTAGCCCGTCCGAGGCAGCGACGGGCTGGCCGGCGCACCCCCTTACCCGGCGGACGGGCTGGCCGGCGCACCCCCTTACCCGGCGGATACCCCCCTCGCCGGGCGGATCGGCCCTGCGAAGTGGGCGTGTCCGTGCCAAACGTGATCGTTTCGCGGGGGGTGGCGGGGGTGGGGTCGGGCCCGGGCGGGCTGTGCGAGCATGGAGCGCATGGACGTGGCCGCCTGCCTGCTGGAGAACCGGTCCGAGGTGCTGGACGAGGCGTACGGCACGCTCGAACGCACGCACCTGGCGCACTACGAGGCCGCCGGGGAACGCGTCACCCGGGAGCGGCTCGACGAGCTGTTCTCGCTGGTCGTCTCGACCCTGCAGACCCGTGACGTGGCCGCGCTGAGCACCTTCTCCCAGCAGCTGGCGACCCGACGCTTCGACGAGGGCTTCGACCTGTCCGAGGTGCAGGCGGCGATGAACTCCATGGAGGGCGCGATGTGGCGCCGCGTGGTGGCCGTTGCCCCCGCGGACGAGCTCGCCGACGCCGTGGGGATGCTCTCGACCGTGCTGGGCTTCGCCAAGGACACCCTCGCCCGCACCTGGGTGTCGCTGGCCAGCCAGCGTCACGTGCCGTCGCTGGACCTGTCCGCGCTGTTCGCCGGCGGCGACCGGGCCTGAGCCCGGCGGACCGCCCGCGTCTGTTGTCCGCGCCGGTGGCCGAGCAGGGCGCGACTCGCCACAGTGATGACGTGGCGACCATCTACTACACCGCGACAAGCCTGGACGGCGTGATCGCGGACCCGCAGGCGTCCCTGGGCTGGCTGCTCGCCCGCGACCACGACCCGGACGGGCCGATGGGCTACACCGCCTTCGAACGCTCGGTCGGGGCCCTGGCCATGGGCGCAACCACGTACCGCTGGGTGCTCGAGCACGACGTCGACGAGGCCGGGCGGCCCCGGTGGCAGTACCGGCAGCCGTGCTGGGTCTTCACCCATCGCGACCAGCCGAGCCCGCCGGGTGACGTCCGGTTCGTGCAGGGGCCCGTCGAGGCCGTGCACGCCGAGATGACGGCCGCGGCCGGCGACCGCCACGTCTGGGTGGTCGGTGGTGGCGACCTCGCCGGCCAGTTCGCCGCAGCCGGACTGCTCGACGAGGTGTGGGCGAGCATCGCGCCGGTGACGCTGGGTGCCGGAGCCCCGCTGCTGCCCCGCCACGTCGAGCTCAGGCTGCTCGAGGTCGCCCGCAACCGCGACTTCGCCTGCCTGCGCTACGCGGTGGCCGATCCGGCCGGCTGACAGCGGCCGCGGGCGTCCGCGGGCACCTGGCCCTGATGGCCCCGCTGCCAGGGGTGGCTTTCGGCCGCTCCGAGGGCGGCCATGCGGGCCTAGCGTGGAGGGGGGTGAGGACGATGCTGGTCGAGCCCGGGCTTCGAGGGGTCGCGGTCGTCGTCGGGTGGTTGTTCATGGTCGCGGGACTGGCCGCAGTCGGCTGGTGGGCGGCACGCAGGCTCGGCGAGGAGCCGGGGGCGTCGCGTCGGCCGTCCGTCGCCCGGACGCTCGCCCTGCTGGGCTGCACGGTGACCCTCGTCGGGCTCGGTATGGGCCTGGCCGAGGCTTTGCTGGTGGTCGCGCTCGGGCAGGCGTCGGCGACCAGCGTGCTGGCCGTCGCCGCGGGCGCCGCGCTGGCCGGGGTCCTGCTCGTGCTCGCCCGCCGGCACGGGACCGCGGTGCTCGTCGGCGCGGGCCTGGGCATCCTGGTCACGGCCTTGCTGGGCATGGTCCTGGCAGCGACCAGCACGACGTTCGAGCAATGGCAGTCCGGGTACCGCGTGCTCTGGGTGGGGTCGCTGCTGCCGGCCGTGGTCGCCGTCCTGGGCGTGCGCCGCCCCCTGCCCGCGGGGCTGGTGCTGGTCGGCGCAGCCGGGCTGGGCTGGCTCACCTCGACCCTGGCCGCCGGTTTGCTGGCATGGCCGGTGCCGGTGCTGCATCAGGTCGGGTGGCTGCTGCTGACGCCCACCCTGTGGGGCGGCCTGCTGCTCGTGCTGTCGGCCACGCTCGCGCGCCGTCACACCCGCCCAGCCGTGCCGTCCCGGGACGGCGCCGGGACGGCGCGTAGGGCGCGAGCGCGTCCTGCGAGCGCAGCGCGGGCGGCAGCGGTCGGTCCCGATCGCTGACCGCGAGCAGCCCCAGCGTCGACTCCCGGTCCAAGCCCCCGTGCGTGCCCTCCAGCCGACCTCCGCGCACCGCCGCGCCGACCACGGCGGAGCGCCACCCCACCGCCCACGAGGGGCCCAGCGAGACCAGCACGTCGGCGCGGTTGCGGATCCGGTCACCGGTCAGCGCGTCGACGAGGCGCCGCAGCGGGTCGGGGTAGGCGGCCTGGGCGGTGGCGGCGAACCAGTCGGCGTCGCGGGCGTAGCCGGCATCGTCCAGCGCGCCCGCGGCGGCCAGGCTCGCGCGGGCCTCGGCCAGCCGCAGCACGTCGCCGTCCCGGTCGTGGGCGGCCAGCAGCACGACCCCGTCCTCGACGCGCCATCGCAGGCAGCAGGTGCCGGCCCGTCCGACGACCTCGACCCGGTCGGGCGCCGGCGCCCAGGCGGCGAGGTCGACCGCCGGGTGCTCGGCGACGGCCCGCGCCGCCGCGTGCCCCCGGGCCGGGTCGGCGAGGAACAGCACCGCCATGTTGATCAGCCCGAACTCGGGCAGCACGACGTCGTCGGGACGCTCGAGGTGCGTCACCGGCCGGAGCCCCGCCGCACGCAGCAACCGGGGGAGCCCCTCGGCGTGGTGGATCTTCTCCCGGCCGCAGCCGTGGTCGGAGAGCAGCACGACCCGCAGCGGCCGACCGCGGCGGGCCAGGTGCCGCGCCCGCAGGTCGACCAGCCGATCATCCAGTCGCTGCAGGTAGGCCACGGCCGCCGCGTCGTCAGCGAGGTGGAGCATCCCATCGGTGGCCCCGATGTAGGCGACGAGCGGGTCGAGGTCGGTGTCGAGCAGGTCTCGCTCGACCTCGTCGAGCTCGAGCCGGGCCGCGCCGCGTGGTGAGACGTAGTTGGCGGTCTTCGTGACCAGGCTGCGGTGCGGGGAGTCCAGCAGCTCACCCCACGGCGGCACGTCGCGGCGGTAGGTGAGGGGCGCGGCGCCCACGCACCGGTTCGCCGCCCGGTCGAAGTAGCGGATCTCGTACCCGTCGGACGGTGGCACGCCGAACGGGGCGAACAGGGACGCGAACCCGACGTGGGTGACGGTCGGGAACGGGGCCACGAGCGCAGCCGGGCCGGACCACCCCTCGAACGCGCCCGCCAGCGCAGCCTGCCGGGCGACCCGGACCGGGACGGCGTCCACCACCAGCAGCAGCGTGCGTGGCTGCGTCCGGGAGCCCGGCGGGGCAGGCACGGCTCCACGATAGGCCCGCCGGCTCGGGTGGGCCGGTGCCGAACGGCACTGGCCGAGCCCGGTCGGGGAAGCCACCGTCGGAGGGTGGCGGGCGCGGATGACCTGACCGTGCTGAGCATCAACCTGTGGCACGACTGGCCCCGGCACCGTCGGTGGCGGCAACGGCTGGAGTCCGTGGCCCTGCTGGTGGAGCACGAGAGTGCCGACCTCGTGCTGCTGCAGGAGGTCGCCCGCACCCGCCGGCTGGCTGCGGACCGGTGGCTGGCCGACCGGCTCGGCATGCACGACAGCTACCAGCGGGCCAACGGCGACCGCGCCCGGATCGGGTTCGAGGAGGGTGTGGCGGTGCTGTCCCGTTTCCCGCTCGGCCCGGCACACGGTCGGCGGCTCAGCGCCGGCCGCAACCCGTTCGTCCGCCGGGTGGCGCTCGCCGTGCCGGTGCAGGCACCGACCGGGCCGGTGCTGGCCGTCTCGGCCCACCTGGGGCTGCTGGCCGCCCACAACGCCCGCCAGGTCGAGGCCCTGCGGGCCTGGGTGGCCTCGGTCTCCGGCGGCGAGGTGGCGGTGGTGGGCGGGGACTTCAACGCCCCCGAGCACCGCCGGTCGATCGCCCACACCACCTCGGTGTGGACGGACACGTTCCGGCACCGCCACCCGACCGGGCCGGCGCCCACGCATCGGCGCCGTCGGCCCTGGCAGCAGACGGTCCTCACGCGACGGCTGGACTACGTCTTCGTCGCCCAGCCGCCCGACCGGCACTGGCTGGTCACCGACGCCCACCACCTCGACGCGCCGGGCGGGCCGGCGTCGGACCACCTGGCCGTGTTGGCCCGGCTGCGGCCCGTCGGGACCGACGGCGGCCCGGACGGGACGCGCTGACCCCGGCCCTAGAGTCGCCGGGTGGCCTCCGTCCCCGATGCCTCGCCGCGGCCGGGAGACCGGGCGCCTGCCAGGGTCGAGGGCGCGACCCCCGGCACCGCCGCCGACCACCATGGCGCCCGGATGACGCGAGAGGCCTGGGTGCTGTTCGCCGCGATGTCGGTGATCTGGGGCCTGCCGTACCTGTTCATCAAGATCGCGGTGGTGGAGCTCGCCCCGGCCGCCGTGGTGCTGTCGCGCACGGCACTTGCCGCACTCGTGCTCGTCCCGGTGGCCCTCGCCAGCGGGACGCTGCGGCCGGCCCTGCGGGCGTGGCGGGCGGCTGCGGTGTTCGCCGTCCTGGAGATGGCGATCCCCTGGCTGCTCCTCGGCCACGCCGAGCAGCGCATCTCCAGCGCGCTCGCCGGGCTCCTGCTCGCGGTCGTGCCGATCCTCGGTGCCGCGGTCACGGCCGTGCTGGGCAACCGGCACAACGTCGAGCCGGTGCGGCTGGTGGGTATGTCGCTGGGAGTCGGCGGGGTGGTCGCGCTGGTCGGCCTCGACGCGCTCGGCGGGCACCTCGACGCCCTGAGTGTGGCCGAGCTCCTGGCCGTCGCCCTGTGCTACGCGGTGGCCCCGATCGTGGTGGACCGCCAGCGCGACCGAGCTCCTGCCGTCGGCACGATCACGCTGGCGGTGCTGCTGGTGGCCGTGCTCTACCTGCCGCTGGGGTTACCTGGGCTGACCTCCGCCTGGCCGTTGCAGGCCGACACCGCCGGGTCGCTCGTCGCTCTGGGGCTGGTCTGCACCGCGCTGGCGTTCCTGCTGTTCTTTCGCCTCATCGCCACTGCCGGGCCGGTGCGGGCCGTCACCGTCACGTTCCTGAACCCGGCCGTGGCCATCGCGCTGGGGGTGCTCGTGCTCGCCGAGCCGCTGACGGCCGGCATGCTCGTGGGCTTTCCGCTGGTGCTCGCCGGGTCGTGGCTGGCCACCCGTCCCTCGCGCGGCTCGGCGCCTGGCTAGGCTGCCGCCAGCACGAGGACGCCGCCGGGAGCACCACGACGATGCCGAGTTTCGCCGACGTCTCGCGAGCCACGCTGGCCAACCTCGCCGCGTTCTGGCTCATCCTGTTCGCCCTCGCCGGGGCCGTCGACCTGCTGCTGGACACCTCGGTGGAGACGGCGTCGGTGCGCCAGCCGCTGCTGCTCGCCTGGCTGGTGGCAGCCGCCGCCCTGGTGGTGGCCCGCTTCCTGCCGCGACGGGCGCGGGTGCCGGCCCTGCTCGCCGTAGCGGTCGCACTGGCCGTGGGCACCGTCCTGGCTCGGGAGGCGACCGGGCTGGTCGCCCCGTGGGTGCAGATCACCATGCTCGGCGGGATGCTGCTGGTGCCGGTGGGCTTCACCCAGCCGGCCCGGGTCCTGCTGCCGGTCAGCGTGGTCGTGGTGGCGTTCGTGCTCACCCCGCAGCGGTGGGACGAGATGATGCGTGAGGACTCGCCCGTGCACCTCGGCGTGCCCCTCATGGAGGCCGTGCTGATCGTCAGCCTGGGGCTGCTGGCAGCGCTCATCCGGGCACTCCTGCTCACCTCGGCGGCCCGCGCCGACGAGACCGCCCGCCTCGCCGACGAGCGCCGCCTGGAGGCGACCCGGCAGGAGGTGGCGACTGCTGCGCTCACCCAGCAGATGTCGCTGCTGCACGACACGGCGCTCAACACCCTCGGGGCGATCGCGCTCACGACCGCCCCGGGACCCGAGGAGCAACGGCGCCGCTGCGCGGAGGACGCCCGCCGCCTGGCCGAGGCCACCCGCAGCCCGGTCGCGCCGTCCACGGTGGGGCTGGTGGCGCACCGGCTGAGGGCGAGAGCCCGCGACCTGGGCCTGTCGCTGCGGGTCGAGATCGGACCCGGGCCGGGCGGCTCGGCCGTCGCGCTGCCCGCACCGGTGGGCGACGCCGTGGCCGGGTCGCTGGAAGAGGCGCTGCTCAACGTGGGCAAGCACGCCGGCGTGGACGACGCCACGCTGTCGCTGGTCGCCGACGACAGCGGCGTGGTCGGCGCCGTCCGCGACGACGGCGCCGGCTTCGACCGGAACAAGAACCCGGAGGGGTTCGGCCTGTCGACCTCGGTGGCCGAACGCATGCGGGCCGTCGGTGGCTCCGCCACAGTTCACGCTCGTCCGGGTGAGGGCACTCGCGTCGAGGTGTCGTGGCGAAGCGGAGCCGTCCCCGAGGCACCGGCCACGGACGCTGCCTCGGAGACGGTCGCCCGGCTGATGCGGGCCCTCGTCCTGGCGTCGACGGGCTTCACCGCGGCTGCGTTGCTGGCCGAGTGGGAGGCGTTCGAGCGGCCGCTGGTGACCCTCGGCGGGGTGCTGCTGCTCGGTGTCTGGGGGCTCGCGCTCGTGGCCGTGCTGCGCCGGCACCGCTGGCTGCCGACCCCGCTGGCGCTCGTCACGGTGGCGCTGGCCTGCCTGGCCCCGTTCTGGACCGTCGCCGCCGACCAGTACTGCTCCAGCACCTTCGGGGGGCTCGGCTGGGTGGACGTGCGCGTGCCGCTGGTCGTGATCGTCATGCTCACGACCCGGTACTGGTGGGTGTCGCTGGGTGCCGCCGTCGCGTTCGTGGCCGCCACCCTGGTCGCTGGATCGCTGTGGGGCGGGGTCTTCGCCGGCTGCGGCGGCTGGGCGCAGACCGCGGCGCTGTTCGCCGTCGCGATCTTCGGGTCGAGCCTGCTGGCGGGCCGGACCCTGCGCCGCCAGACCCGGGCGGTCGTGCTTGCCCACGAGCGTCAGCAGGCGGCGGAGCAGGCCCGGGTCCGAGCAGAGACGGTGCGAGCGGAGCAGCAACGCTGGTTCGAGCCGGCCGTGCAGGCGTGCCGCCCGCTGCTGGCCGCCATCGGCGACGGCACGCTCGACCCGTCCTCAGGCCCGGTCCGGGACCGCTGCCGGGAGGAGGCAGGCTACCTGCGCGCGCTGGTGACCGTGGCCCGCGCACCCGTCGGCATCCGTGACGAGCTGGGCGCGCTGCTGCAGCGGGCCCACCAGGCCGGGATCAGCATCGACGTGCGGGGGGACCTGGCCCGACTGCCGCCACCTCCGGAGAGCCTGGCACCGGTGTTGCGCGAGCACGTCCCGGTGGCCCTGACGACTGCGTCGGCCCTGGAGGTCACCGCGCTGACCGACGCCGACGGTACGGAGGGCACGGTCATCGTCTGCCTCCCCGACCAACCTCCGGACCATTCCGGGTACCAGCACCATGGGGAGGTGTGGGACATCGCCGTCGACGACCTCGACGGGTTCTGGCTGCTGCTTCGCTGGATGGTGCCACCGGCGTCGCGGCGGGCGGCGTCGGACCGACCGGCCACTGCCAGCCGCAGGCAAGAGCGACCGGTCGGGTCGCGGTGAGCAGGTCCCGGGTCTCCCAGGCCACCGAGCGCAGCACCACGCGGATGTCCTGCCCGGCGGCCCGTACGTCGGCCCGGGAGGCTTCGTCGGCGAGGTCGGAGAGCCTGCGGGCGGCCCGGTTGCCGGCCTGGGTGGCGAACACGCCGTCACCGGCCAGGTGGTCGACGAGGACGCGGTACTGCTCGCAGAGCGCGTCCTCGGTCGGGGCGGTGGAGGCCTGCGCGTCGGCCAGCAGGACCCGGGTCCCGAAGGCTGCCGCCGCCACGAGTGCCACCCCGAGCAGGGTGAGCGCGACGACCTCGCGTCGGCCCCCCGGACCGGCCGTCCCGCCCCCTGGGCTGCGCATCGGCGCAGCGTAGGTGGCTAGCGTTCGCGCGTGCGCACCGCCCTGGCCTGCATCCTGCTGACAGCGGGGGCGGTCGGGCTCGCCGGCTGCGACCCCGGCCTGCCGGAGGGGAAGTCGTGGACCGTGGACGGGTCCGCCTGGGTCGGCTCGCCGCAGTGCCCGCAGCGGCCCTGCGCGCTGGACGGCTACCGCACCCGTGACTTCGCCACCGACGTCGCCGTGCCGGGTGCCCTGGTCGACGGCGCGTCGGTGGTGGTGCGCTGCTTCGTGCCGACCCCGGCGCCCCAGCAGGACCCGACCGGCAGGCAGGCCTCGCGCTGGTACCTGATCTCCGTCGACGACGTCCTGCTGTGGGCGCCCGACCTGGCCCTCACCTCCGAGCCCGACCTTCGTGCCGTCCCGGCCGCCGACGCCGACCCGGCGGCGGTGCTGGCCGCTGCGGTGAGCTTGTGCGACTCGCAGGTACCGGGACGCTGACCGAGGGCCTACCGGGGCAGCCAGCCCGGTCACGTCCGGGCAGGTCCTGAGGGGTCCTGCGCTCACTCCTCGGGGGGGATGAGCCCATCCCGGACGGCCGCGGCGTAGAGGTCGGTCTTGGTGCGCACCTCGCGCCCGGCCTCGGCGTACTTGCGGCGCACCCGAGCCAGGTACTCCCGCACGGTGTGCGGCGAGATCCCCATCCGCCGGGCCACCGCCTCCAGCTTGAGCCCCGACGCGTACAGCCGCAGGGCTACCTCCTCCTGGCCACTGAGCTCGGGCCGTGCGGCCGAGGACATCATGACGGCGGCCAGGTCGGGCGAGAGCGGGACCTCACCGGCCCGGGCCGAGCGAATGGCCTCGGCGAGGACGGGGGTGCCCGCCTTCTTGGGCACGTACCCGATCGCACCGGCTGCCAGGGCGGGCCGGACCCGCACCGGATCGCCGATGGCGCTGACCAGCAGGACGGTCGACCCGGTGGCGACCAGATCGGCGGTGATGGCGTCGGCGGGCCGGGCCCCCTCCCCCAGGTCGATGTCGAGCAGCACCAGCTCGGTCCCCGCGGGCACCTGGGCGGGGTCGGGGCCGGCGTAGACGACCTGTGCGTCGGGCAGGTTCTCGGCCGTCCACGCCGTCAGGGCGTCGGTGAACAGCCCGTGGTCGTCCACGATCGCCAGCCGCCAGCCAGCCCGGACGGCGTCCGGAGGGTGCGGGGTCGTCGACATCGACTCCGATCATGCCGTGCCGCCTCAGGCCCGCCTGTGTCCCCACTAGGGGGGACACGGCTGCGCCGGCTGCTACGGCGTGACCGCCACCCGGACGCCGAGACCGACGAGCACCGTGCCACTGACCACGTCGAGCCGTCGCCGGATCCGGGGCGAGCGGAACCAGCCACCGGCTCGGGCCACGCCGGCCGCCAGGGCCAGGTAGAGGACCGTCTCGATCGCGACCTGGAGCAGGGCGAGGGCTGCGGTGGTGGCGAACAGCGGCCGGTCGGCGGGGACGAACTGCGGGTAGAAGGCCACCATGAAGGCGGCCGCCTTCGGGTTGGCCAGCTGCACCAGGGCCCCCTCACCGAAGGCCTTCCACCACCCCGCGGCGCTCAGGGCGGCCTGCGCCGTGGCGCCCCCAGGGCCTTGCGGCTCGTACCCGCGACGGGCGGCGAGCCAGGCCCGCACCCCCAGCGCCACGAGCACGACCGCCCCGACGACCTTCAGCCCCAGGTAGGCCGTCTCCGAGGCCGCCACCAGCGCGGCGAACCCGGCCGCCGCCAGCAGTGCCCAGACGTAGAGGCCCGCCTCGATGCCCAGCACGGTGGGGACGGCGCCGGCGAAGCCACGCACAGCGGCGCGACGCAGGATGAGTGTCATCGCCGGGCCCGGCGTGGCGGCGATGAGCAGGACGGCCACGACGAACGCCGGGACCGACAGGCCGTCCATGCCGGTCGAGGGTACCCCGCCGGCTCAGCCCGGCAGGGCCGCCATCTTGTAGGGGATGTCGATGTCCTCACCGAGGTGGTAGCTGGCGCAGATGCGGTGGTAGCCGTCCGCCACGACCAGCGGCAGCCCGCGCTGGGAGTCCCCACGCACCACCAGCACGGGCGAGAGCTTGGTGCCCAGACGCACCTTGTGCAGGTCCTTGGCGACGTGCTGGTTGTCCCCGGGGAGCAGCTCCAGCCGCGACGCGCGCAGCAGGTCCTTGGCCTTGGCGAGCGCGACCGGAGCCGCTCGCAGCTGGCCCAGGAGGTCTGCCACCAGGTCCTCCTCGGCGAGCAGGGAGAGGTAGGCCGCGGCTGCCGGGTAGTCGTGCTCGTCGGGTTCGTGCTTCCACAGCACGACTTCGGGCATCGGGGCTCCCTTCTCGAGCCTGCGCGCAGATGGTGTCGGGACCGGTCCTGAGTGCCTCCCTCGGCTGGCCCCCCGCGTCGGACCGCACGCGGGACGACCTGGGGAGTCTGCCCTACAGTGGGGACTCGCGCCGCTGTCAGGGCGTCGGAGAACCGGGGCCGTGCTGTTCGAGTGGGTCCTGCGCGGCCCAGCGGCCGCGGCCGGTCGCGACGCCGCCACCGGCATCCTCAGCTCCCAGGACCCCTCGGGGCGGTGACCCGGCGCACGTGTGGGTGGCCTGTGACGGGAAGGCGGGCTGGGCCTCCGGGTCGTTCGGCACTGCCCTGGCCGTCCTCGGCGGGAGCATGGTGTCGGCATGACCCG
>Ga0114938_1001680_pt1 | contig 14763 bp, 11 predicted proteins | sample AshMeaBigSpring_FD_88675 | JGI IMG/M metagenome (GOLD analysis project Ga0114938, IMG submission 88675) | Groundwater microbial communities from Big Spring, Nevada to study Microbial Dark Matter (Phase II) - Ash Meadows Big Spring | ecosystem: Environmental > Aquatic > Deep subsurface >...
GCCTTGTTCACCTACTTCTTCGGCTAATCGAATCACATCGTTTCCTCGGCCACTACCCAAATCCACACAGACTTCGCCTGTTTGAGGTTTCGCATGATTGATAGCTCCTCCGCACGACAGACAGCAACTTGTTTCGCTGAGCTGTGTATAACGCTCGTTTATTGCATCTTTAATCATATTTTCAGAATTAATTAGTTGCTAATTTACGTTTTAAACTGATCCATGAGCCGCCATTATGAACATTGGTATATCCGTTCGACGATAAAATACCCTTGGCACTTGCGCTACGTGATCCTGAAGCACAACAGGTGATAATTGGTTTTGATTTACTTTTCAATTTCGACATGTTAGCGTGTAATCTGTCTAATGGTATATTGATGGATCCTCTGATATGTCCTGATTCAAATTCACCCTTGGTACGTACATCAAGTATTACGGCACCTTCTTTCAGCAATTCGCTATAACTTGGTTGAGGACTTCCTGCAAATAGTTTTTTTAAAAAGTTTATCATTTCTGTTTTATTTCAATTTAATTATTTATGAAATGAATAGCATACATGTAGCATTCACTATACTTTCGGGTACAAAGATAAGAATGTATTTTTGAATTACAATAATATCACTAATAAATTATTGTAATATCACCATTTTTTCTTAGAATACTTTTTTTGAACTAAAGTAGAAGGATGACTGTTTGAATTTCAAAAGTATAGTATTTTTTCAATTTTTAATCAAAATATAGCATTAAAATTCAATGCACTGTTCAGATTTAACAGTTAAGATATCAATTAATTAGCAATGTATAATTATGACTGAAGTGGAAAAGTATATTGAGGCGTTTGAACCACACGTTCAGGAAATCTTACTAGAAATACGACGAATTATTCAGATACAAGCACCCGATGCAACAGAATCGATGGCGCATGGAATGCCAGGATATAAATTGTATGGAAAGCCTTTGGTGTATTTTGCTGCATATAAATTGCACATTGGTTTTTATGCAACACCCAGTGGGCATAGTCAGTTTAAAGACCAACTAGCAAAGTACAAGCAGGGAAAAGGATCGGTACAGTTTCCCTTAAACCAAGAAATACCCTACGAACTTATCCAACAAATAGTTGATTTTCGGGTAAAGGAAAATCGGAAAGCATAAAAAAAGCTCCATGTTCAATAAAGAACGATGGAGCTTTTTAATAATAATCTTATTTTTAGATAAATGCCAGTATTAGTATTTGTGCCAGCACTACTCGTAAAAACATGGTTAGTGGATAAACCGTTGAATAGGCAATAGCAGGCGCATCGTTGCCCGAATAAGCATTTGCATAAGCAAGAGCAGGAGGGTCGGTCATACTACCCGAGAGTAAACCCATTAAGGTGAAGTAGTTTAATTTCATCCATTTACGACCAATAATACCTGCAATGAGTAATGGAACAATGGTAATAATAAAACCACAAGCTATCCACAACAAGCCGTTACCAGAAACAACTGTCTCCACAAATTTACCTCCCGAGGCCAAACCAACACTAGCTAAAAACAAGGTAATACCAATTTCACGTAACATTAAGTTCGCACTTTGTGTTGTGTAAGTAATCAGTTTGAGTTTAAATCCAAATCGGCCTAACAGAATAGCCACTACCAACGGACCTCCAGCTAAACCTAGTTTTACTGGCATTGGCATACCTGGTATTGCTAATGGAATACTACCAAAGATAATTCCCATAAATATACCGATAAATAAGGTAATGATATGTGGCTCATCCAAGCGTTTCAGCGTGTTACCTACCATTTCCTCAACGCGTTTAATGGCTTCGAGTGAACCCACAACAACAATACGGTCGCCCACTTGAAGCGTTAGGTTAGGATTTGCCAACAGGTCGAAGCCCGAACGGATAACGCGTGTGCAGTTTACATTCACCGAACGAAGTTTAAGCGAGCCAAGCGTTTTGCCATTTATCACATCGCGTGTTATTACAATGCGCCGCGACACCATTTCGCTGTCCGACTCCATCCATTCAAACTTTATTTGTTCGCCCATAATGGCTACAATAGCGTCCTCATCAGCTTCGGTAGCAATTACCAAAACCCTATCACCAATTTTCAATGTGGTTTTTCCATTTGGTATGCTATATACATCGTTGCTCAAGAGGCGCGAAACGACAAACTGGCGGCCAATTAACTTACGTATTTGCGATAGGTTTTTATTTGCAATGGCATTCGAATTGATTAAAATACTGATTCGTTTAGGTGTTTCTACCGAACTAGTTGATTGTTCATTGTGATCCTTAAGCTCTTTATCGTATTGAATTTTAAAAAACACACGAATCAGTATGAGCGAAAGAATAATGCCTGTCACCCCCAACGGGTAAGCCACAGCATAACCCAAAGCTATTTGTGGTATTTCGGTAATCTGTCCGGCATCAAAAAGCTGACGTAATGCCTCTTGCGCAGCTCCAAGGCCAGGCGTGTTGGTTACTGCCCCCGAAAGAATACCTACAAACATCGGCATTGGTATGGCTCCACCCAATATGTAATAGAGTGCAATGGTGGTTAGTACACCCAATACAACTACTGATGCTGCAAGCAGGTTTTGTTTCATACCTCCTTGTTTAAACGACGAAAAGAAACCTGGACCAACCTGTAGTCCAATTGAAAAAATAAATAAAATTAAGCCGAATTCGCGAATAAAATGTAATACCTCGTGAGGTACAGTAAAGCCGAAATGACCTACAGCTAAACCCACAAACAACACAAAAGTTACACCCAACGAAATGCCAAAAAACTTAATTTTTCCGAGCATTACGCCAATAGCAATCACAAACGAATACAGCAAAATGATATGCGCAATACTTTCTTGCGTTATCAAGTTTACAAACCATTCCATAACTAATTTAAACCGTTTAAAAATTAAACATTGATACTTTCTAATTCACTCTGCTTCTAAACGCAAAGGTACATATATATATCCACTCAATCAATTTATCATACAATAAATGCCATATTAAACTATCAAATTAGTATTATAACGACAAATATCTATCATCTGTTTTCATATCAGCCAAAAATGCTTTATTTTTGTAGCTTGAATAACTAAAATGCACCAATCAATGTCCGATAATAAGAAAAAAGTAATTTTCATCGATCGAGATGGAACAATTATAGCCGAACCACCTGTTACCTTTCAAGTAGATAGGGTAGATCAAATCGAATTTTTACCCGCTGTGATACGTAACTTGTATTTCCTGCAATCGAAACTCGATTTTGAATGGGCATTGGTAACAAATCAAGATGGGTTAGGTACCGATGTGTACCCACAAGCCAACTTCGACGCCGTACAAGCCATGTTTCTACAATTGTTGGCTAACGAGGGCGTACATTTTGACAAAATATTTATCGATAAATCATTTCCCGAAGATAATCTACCTACGCGCAAGCCTGGTACAGCCATGCTCACCGAATATTTTAGTGATACCTACGATTTGAGCGGTTCATATGTCATTGGCGATCGCATTACCGATGTGCAACTAGCTAAAAATTTGGGTTGTAAAGCTATTTTTATCAGCAACGATACTTCGATTTTGGCCGAACAGCAACTAACAGACCATTGTGCTCTGCAAACAGCCGATTGGAATCGCATAGCCGAGTTTCTGTTTGCTGGCGAACGCACTGCCACTATTCAACGTACAACCAAGGAAACAGATATTTTCGTGGAGTTGAATTTAGATGGGAGTGGAGTTTGCAACATTAATACTGGCTTGAAGTTTTTTGATCACATGTTGGAGCAAATTGGCAAACACTCAGGTAGCGACTTAACCATCCGTGTGGCTGGCGATTTGGAGGTCGACGAGCATCATACCATTGAAGATACTGCACTTGCATTAGGTGAAGCCTTGCTTAAAGCTCTTGGCAATAAACGTGGTATCGAGCGCTATGGTTTTTACTTGCCGATGGACGATTGCCTGTGTTCAGTTGCGCTCGACTTTGGCGGACGCCCATGGTTAGTGTACGATGCCGAATTTAAGCGCGAATACATTGGCGACATGCCATCAGAAATGATTCTTCACTTCTTTAAATCGCTGAGTGATGCAGCTCGTATGAATCTAAATATTAAAGCCGAAGGCGATAACGAACATCATAAGCTGGAAGGGATTTTTAAAGCGTTGGCTAAAGCCATCAAAATGGCTGTGAAACGTGATATGTACCAGTTTAATTTACCAAGTACCAAAGGGGTGTTGTAAACACTATTGAATATATTTTGAAATTTAAAATACTCAGACTAATTATTAGTCTTTTTCTGATGATGTTTTTGTCCTGTACTCAACAATCGGATAATAAACAAGTGCTGGAAACTCAAATGAATGATGCCGCAACTGACACCATAATAATAGATGCCAATTATTCGTTTGAGCAAGCTATTGAAGGTTCTAAAGCGCCAAAGTCAATTCTCGATGAACTTACATTGTTAACTGTACATTATTATTCGATGGATGGAAAAATTCATCAGGGGCAGTTGCTCGCAAACAAGCTGATAGCAGACGAACTTCGTGGGTTATTTAAAGAAATGTTGCAACTTAAATTCCCGATAGCAAAAGTTATTCCTGTTGTAAAGTATAACTGGAACGACGAAGCTTCGATGAATGATAATAATTCTTATTGTTTTTGTTACCGAGATATAAGCTACTCCAAGCATGCAAAGGGTATGGCCATAGACATTAACCCTTGGCAAAATCCGAACCGTTGGAAAGAGGCATATAATTACCGAAAAGACAAACCCGAAGGAGCTATTTACGACCCTCAAGCACCTGGAACATTACATGATGAGCATCCTGTAGTTGCTATTTTTAAATCAAAAGGCTATTTTTGGGGACGACACTTTAAACGTAATTTCGACGATCATCATTTTGAGAAAAAGAATTATTGAAGATGTGATAATTTTTTAATTGCTTGATTAATTGATGGTTAAATGCGTTTTTACAGGTAGAAATCAATAACCAAGTGATGATTTTAATAGTTTATTACAGATAAATGTTTCATTAAAAGTAATTTAATCCAAAAAAAAGTATTATATTTGCGCGCTCATTCAAGAAGCAAAAAAGTAATTTTGTACTAACTAAATTAGGGAGGAAACAAGCAATAGCTAAACAATTAATTATCAGGCCAAGACAAGGTAGAGAAAAAGAACTACCGAATAGAATTAACGACAAAATTAAAGGCCTAAAGGAAGTACGTTTGGTAGGCGATAACGTTGAACAGGGCGTTTTTTCGTTTGAACAAGCTATGAAACTAGCCGACGATCTAGAGTTGGACTTGGTTGAAATATCGCCAACGGCGGTACCACCTGTTTGTAGAATTACCGATTATTCGAAATTTCTATACAATCAAAAGAAAAAAGAAAAAGAGAAGAAAGCTAATTCGGCGAAAGTTGTACTCAAAGAAATTCGTTTTGGTCCTCAAACCGATGATCACGATTATAACTTTAAGCTAAAACATGCTGTCGAATTCTTGAAAGAAGGCTGCAAAGTCAAAGCTTATGTATTCTTTAAAGGTCGATCTATTCTTTTTAAAGAACAAGGTGAAATGCTTTTAGCACGTTTTGCAACAGATCTTGAAGATTATGCCAAAGTGGATCAATTACCACAATTAGAAGGAAAACGTATGATTATTATGTTTTCGCCTAAAAAAGCAAAATGATATTTTTATCAATTTAATATATATACAAATGCCAAAAATGAAAACTAACTCCGGTGCCAAAAAAAGGTTTTCCCTTACCGGAACAGGAAAAATTAAAAGAAAACATGCTTTTAAACGTCACATTTTGACTAAAAAAACAACAAAACAAAAACGTAACTTAACTCATGGTGCTCTTGTTTGCAAGACCGACTTGACGAACGTTAAAGAAATGCTTTGCTTGAAATAGTCAGCTGAACAAAACTTTAAAAACATTTTTCTTAGTAAAAAAACAGAATGCCTTTAGCACAAAAGTTCGGATGCGAAATTCGACGCTAACATTCACAAATCATTTTTAATTATGCCAAGATCAGTAAATCACGTTGCTTCACGTAAAAGAAGAAAAAGAATTTTAAGCCTCACAAGAGGTTATTATGGTGGCCGTCGTAATGTATGGACAGTTGCTAAAAATACATGGGAAAAAGGTTTGCAATATGCTTACCGTGACCGTAAAACCAAAAAACGTAACTTCCGCGCATTGTGGATTCAACGTATCAACGCTGCTGCTCGCTTAGAGGGTATGTCGTATTCAAAACTAATGGGCGCTCTTCACAAAGCTGGTATCGAAATGAACCGCAAAGTATTGGCCGATTTAGCAATGAATCACCCAGAAGCTTTCAAAGCTATAGTGTTGAAAGCAAAAAACGCTTAATTCATTCAATTTTTTAATTGAATAAATTATATTTAAAAAGCCGCTAAATATTCAGTTTAGCGGCTTTTTTTGTGCTAAGTTAGAAATTTACATGTTTAGATTTTCGGGTAGAAATTGATCATTTCTAATGAGATTATTATTGTTCAGTGTGCCCTGTAAATGTATCGAAAGAAGTATATTTATTCAATATAAATGCTGAAATGATTAATATTGAGTAAATTGTATATGTGTGTGATTAGTAAATTACTAGAGCTAATCTTCTAAAGTTAAGAGATGTAGAATTGTAGAAGTAGTGGAGTTATGTATTTTAAGAACATAATTCGAAATTAACTGTTATATTTGAGATTTATGACCGATAATTTATTACTTTTGTAAGCAATTTTTAATAAACGATGACTGATAAAAAATATAAGTATCTAACAAAAATAAACTCTCCTGTTGACTTAAAAGCTGTCCCGAAAGATGAATTAATAAACGTTTGCAGCGAATTACGACAGTTTATTATAGATGAAGTTTCGAAAAATCCAGGTCACTTAGGATCAAATCTCGGTTCGGTTGAACTTTCGGTAGCATTACACTATGTTTTTAATACGCCTTACGATAGGGTAGTGTGGGATGTAGGGCATCAGGCTTATGGGCACAAAATACTTACTGGCCGTCGTGATCAGTTTCATACCAATCGGAAGTTTAAAGGCTTGTGTGGTTTTCCTACTCCAACCGAAAGCGAATACGATGCTTTTGGCGTGGGCCACTCATCTACTGCTATATCGGCTGCCTTGGGTATGTCGGTAGCTGCTATTATGAATAATGAACCCGACAGACAGGTGGTAGCTGTGGTGGGCGATGGTGCAATGACTGGTGGATTGGCGTTCGAGGGTTTAAATAATACCTCCATGATGAAAAATAATATGCTTATTATTTTGAATGATAACCAAATGGCTATCGACCCAATTCATGGTGGATTTACTCAATATCTTATTGATATCACAACCTCACAAACATACAATAGAATTCGATATAAAGCATATAAGCTACTCAAGAAGTTGGGCTTAATGGATGAAAAGGCTAAAAGTAGAATTATCACCTTTAATAATACTGTTAAAGCTGCACTTACCAAACAAAACAACATTTTTGAAGGCTTAAATATTCGCTATTTTGGTCCTGTCGACGGGCATGATATCGACTCATTGGTTAAGGTACTCACAGATATTAAGCATTTTAAAGGCCCAAAGGTTTTACATTGTATCACGCAAAAGGGTAAGGGCTATAAATTTGCAGAAAATTCGGTAACCGAATGGCATGCCCCAGGCAAGTTTTGTGTGGAAACGGGTGAACGAATGAAGGTCAGTTCGACAGACCCAACTCCACCATTATTTCAGGATGTTTTTGGTGAAACTTTGCTAGAAATGGCCAAAGTAAACGAGAAAATTATGGCAATAACGCCAGCAATGCCATCGGGCTGCTCTATGATCATAATGCAGAAAGAATTGCCTGATCGTGTTTTTGATGTTGGAATTGCCGAGGGACATGCAGTAACTTTTTCGGCAGGTATGGTGAAAGATGGTTTAATTCCATTTTGCAATATCTACTCGTCGTTTATGCAGCGTGCTTATGATAACGTTATTCATGATGTAGCTTTACAAAACTTACCCGTCATTTTTTGTTTGGATCGTGCAGGGCTTGTTGGATCAGATGGGGCTACTCATCATGGTTTATTTGACTTAGCCTATATGCGCTCTATACCAAACATGACAGTAGCTGCGCCGCGCAATGAGCATGAGTTGCGTAATTTGATGCAAACGGCTTTGGAGTATAAAAAAGGCCCTTTTGTTATACGCTATCCACGCGGTAAAGGCACACTTATTGATTGGAAAAACGAAATGAAAGCCTTGCCAATAGGTAAAGGTGAGAAGCTTAAAGATGGCACTGATTTAGCTGTGCTAACTATTGGTACAATGGCAAATACAGCAAATGAAGCCATTTGTAAGGTTGAAAAAGAACTTAATTTATCGATTGCACTATACGATATTCGTTTCTTGAAACCTATTGATAATGAGCTATTGCACGAAGTAGCTAAAAACTACAAACAAATAGTAACCATTGAAGATGGTGTTATAAGTGGTGGTTTTGGAAGCGCAGTTTTAGAATTTTTATCTGACAATGGATACAATTCAAAAGTTAAACGATTAGGCATTAATGATACTTTTGTGGAGCATGGTACACCCGAGGAATTGTATACGATGCTTGGATTGGATTGTGATGGTATTGCATTGGAATTAAAAAAATTAGTATAAGAAACTTGTTGTATTACCCCCAAAAATGAAAATTATAATTGCCGGTGCCGGTGAAGTAGGAACTCACTTAGCAAAATTACTTGCTCGCGAAAACTTTGATATTTTATTGCTCGATGAAGATCCTGCAAAATTAAAAGATTTGGAAGCAGCCCATGATTTAATAACCAACATAGGTTCACCCACTTCGTTAACTGACTTGCAAGAGTCTGGCATAGAAGGCGCTGACTTGTTTATTGCAGTTACACCGCTCGAAAGTGTTAATATGACAGCATGTATGCTTGCTTCTAGCTTGGGAGCTAAAAAAACACTGGCACGTATTAATAATTACGAATACATGCTACCAAAAAACAAGGAGTTTTTTGAGAAGTTGGGTGTGAATTATTTAATTTACCCTGAAGTCCTTGCGGGTGAAGAAATAGCCGAATCGTTGAGTAGGAACTGGTTGCGTCAGAATTTAAGTTTTTGCGACGACTCACTTACTTTGATGGGTATAAAGGTTCGTGCTGGTGCTGAGGTGTTAGATAAGAAATTTAACTCAGGTTATTTTGAGGATAAGAGTTATCGGGTGGTAGCTATTAAGCGTGGAAATAAAACCATTATTCCAGTGGGTACTGATTTGTTGCTTGCAAATGATTTGGTATACTTTATAACCACGCCAAATAATATGGATTATGTACGCAAACAGGCTGGTAAAGATGATTTTGTGATTAAAAACGTTATGATATTAGGTGGAACAAAAATTGCTCAAAAAGCATTGAAAGCTCTACCATCATATATGTCGACCAAGGTAATTGAAAGCAATCGCCAAAAAAGTTACAACATGGCTGAGAAATATAGCAATTCGCTTATTATATGTTGCGATGGACGAAATATTGACGCACTCAAAGAAGAAGGCATTGAAGAGATGGATGCTTTTGTTGCTGTAACCGACAATTCAGAGGCAAATATCTTAGCCTGTTTGGCTGCAAAACGCTTGGGAGTGCGTAAAACCATAGCAGAGGTCGAAAACATTGATTATATTTCGTTGGCCGAGAGCATGGACATTGGTACCGTTATTAATAAAAAAATGATTGCGGCTAGTTATATCTATCAACTCACACTGAATGCTGATGTACTGAATGTGCGTACATTAACATCGGCTGATGCTGAGGTAGTGGAGTTTGTAGCTAAAAAGGGATCAAAAATAACCAAATCGCAAATTAAAGATCTGCGCTTGCCCGATCAAGTAAATATCGGTGGTTATGTACGTAATGGGAAAGGGTTTATTGTAAATGGTAATTCTACGATTGAAGCTGACGACCATGTGATTGTATTTTGTATTGCATCGGCTATACGTAAAGTGGAAAAATTTTTTAATTAACAGTGATATTTTGTAATGCAAAAATCCCCGAAACTCAAATTTGAGCTTCGGGGATTTTTTATTGCAAATAGAATTTCTACTTATCGTTTTTTGTAACCTCCGCTACCACTGCGTTTTCTGTCACCACTACGATCGGATGAACCGCTTCTAGCTGGTCTATCGTCGGTGCTACGTGAGCGCCAAGGTTTATCGTCGCCAGCTGAACTTGATTTACGGTAGCTGCTGCCACCGGTTGAACCAGAGCGACTGCCTCTATCACTGCTACCAGACCCTGAGCTGCGTCCTTCGCTGCTTCCACCAAAACGTGGACGGTATTCAGGTTTGCGACTTCCATCAGCCGATTTGCTGCCTTTGGCTTCAGAAATTACATATTCGCTTTCGCCAGCAAATGAGGTCATTACTTTGTCAACTTGATCAGAGAATACATCAAAGAAAGTATATTTATTAGTTACTTCGATTGAGCCAATGCTGATTGACTTATCGCCTGTCACATCATTGATAATCCCTAAGAATCGTTTTGGATCAATACCTTCGCGGTCGCCAATGTTTATTTTTAAACGAATACGATTGCCTGCTTTTGGTCCACGCTCACCACGTTCGCCTCTTTCGCCACCACGACGATCGTTGAAATTGCCATCACGGCCACCAGCTTTTTCGTGGTAATTTAAATCTTCAGCATCTTTGTAATATTCCAAGAATCGGTTAAATTCTAACGATACAAATCGTTTGATAATCTCTTCTTTTGGTAATTCTTGAAGCTGCTCCATAATTTGTGGAATGTATGGAAGGATTTGTTCCTCGTTAACGTCCACATTTTGCATTTTTTCAATCATGTAAAATAATTGCTTCTTACACACTTCCAATCCGTTAGGGATTTGTTGTAGTTCGAAGTTTTTGCGCAACATGCGTTCAATATCTTTTACTTTGAAGCGTTCTTTCGAGTGGATGATTGATACCGAAATACCTTTTTTGTTGGCACGACCAGTACGACCACTACGGTGTGTGTAGATTTCTACATCATCGGGTAAGTTGTAGTTAATCACGTGTGTCAAATCGCTTACGTCCAGTCCACGAGCTGCTACGTCGGTAGCCACTAATAACTGTATGTTACGAATACGGAATTTCTGCATCACTGTATCGCGTTGCGCTTGCGACAAATCGCCGTGCAATGCATCAGCGCTATAACCATCGTGCATTAAGTGGTCAGCCACTTCTTTGGTTTCCTGACGCGTACGACAGAAAACGATACCATATATATCCGGATTTAAATCGACAATACGTTTAAGTACCAAATAACGCGATTTAGCAGGCGATACATAATAAATATGTTCTACGTTGGCTGAACCTTCGTTTTTGTTACCAATTGTAATCTCCTCATAGTTTTTCATATAGCGTTTAGCTATCGATGCAATTTCTTTAGGCATGGTTGCCGAGAACAACATCGTACGACGGTTTTCAGGCGTTTTTTCAAGGATAGTTTCGATATCTTCCTTGAAACCCATGTTCAACATTTCGTCAGCTTCATCTAAAACTAAGAATTCAATAGCGCCTAATTCCACTTTTCTGCGCTCAATAAGGTCGATCAAACGACCTGGAGTAGCAACAACTATTTGTGGAGCAGTGTCTAATTGTTTCAATTGCACACGAATATCTTCGCCACCATAAACAGCTACGATTTTTAAGCCGCGCATGTTTTTAGAGTAGTTTTTTAAATCGTTAGCAATCTGAATACATAGTTCACGTGTTGGAGCCAAAACCAACGCTTGAACTTGTTTGCGTGTGGGGTCAATAAGGTGTAGTACCGGAAGTCCGAATCCAGCTGTTTTACCTGTTCCTGTTTGGGCAAGTGCAACTAAATCAGTTGTTTTCTCCAACATGAAAGGGATTGTTTTTTCTTGAACTGGCATAGGAAACTCATAGCCAAGCTCTTCGATGGCAGATAAAATATCAGCCTTCAAATTTAATTCTTTGAATGTCATTTTGTTTGTTTTAGTACACGTTTACAGGGCATTTATCCGGCGATAATTTTATTCGTTTTGTAAAAACGTGAACCCAACTGAAAGCGGTCTACTAATTAAAGTAGTGTTATACGGACAGTTACCCACAACGCGTGGTTATTTTAAATCTCGGTGCAAAGGTAGTTATAATTATTGATATAAAAAATATTTTTATAATGTTTTAAATCACTTTATTTTAATGGCTTAAAGTGTTTCGTGTTTTGTAAAAAAGACTATCTTTGCCAATATCTACTTTAAATAACTTAATTCTAAAATAAATATCACAATGAGTAACACAAAAAGGGTTTATATCTTCGGCAACGGAAAAGCTGAAGGTAAAGCAGAAATGAAGAATTTGCTCGGAGGAAAAGGAGCAAACTTAGCTGAAATGAATTTGATTGGAGTGCCTGTGCCTCCTGGTTTCACAATTACGACCGATGTTTGTAACGAGTATTTTACACTTGGAAAGGACAAAGTAGTAGAACTGTTGAAGCCAGAGGTAGCGAAAGCGATTGCTGAACAAGAATTATTAATGAATTCGAAATTTGGTGATATTGAAAATCCACTATTAGTATCGGTACGTTCGGGTGCACGCGCTTCGATGCCAGGTATGATGGATACGATTTTGAATCTAGGATTAAATGATGCTGTTGTAGAAGGTATTATCCGCAAAACGGGTAATGCACGCTTTGCGTGGGACTCATATCGTCGGTTTGTACAAATGTATGGCGACGTGGTACTTGGAATGAAACCTGAAAATAAAAATGATATCGACCCTTTCGAAGAAATTATTGAACATGTAAAAGAGGAAAAAGGAGTTGAATTAGATACACAATTATCCGTTGAAGATTTAAAGGAATTGGTGGTAAAATTTAAAGCTGCCGTTAAGAAAAAAACTGGTCAAGACTTTCCTGAGTCATCCTACGAACAGTTGTGGGGTGCTATTTGTGCTGTGTTCGACTCGTGGATGAACGATCGCGCTATTTTGTATCGTAAAATGGAAGGTATACCTGCTGAGTGGGGTACAGCGGTAAATGTACAAGCGATGGTGTTTGGTAACATGGGCGACACATCGGCTACAGGTGTATGCTTTAGTCGCGATGCAGGTACTGGTGAAGATATTTTTGTGGGCGAGTATTTGATTAACGCTCAAGGTGAAGATGTGGTAGCAGGTATACGCACGCCACAACAAATTACCAAAGAAGGTTCGCAACGTTGGGCTGTTTTGGCAGGCGTATCGGAAGAAGATCGTTTGTCAAAATATCCTTCGATGGAAGAATCGATGCCAGCCATTTATAAAGAGTTGGATGCTATTCAAACGAAATTAGAAAATCATTACAAAGATATGCAAGATATGGAGTTTACCGTTCAAGAAGGTAAATTGTGGTTCTTGCAAACTCGTAATGGTAAACGTACTGGGGCTGCTATGGTGAAAATTGCGATGGATATGCTCAAACAAGGAATGATTGACGAGAAATTGGCTATTCAACGTGTTGATCCATTAAAATTGGATGAGTTGCTTCACCCCGTATTTGATAAAAAAGAATTGAAACGCGTAACCGTAGTGGCAAAAGGCTTGGCAGCATCGCCAGGTGCAGCAACTGGACGTGTTGTATTTAATGCCGACGATGCCGAAGAATGGGCTTCGCATGGCGAAAAAGTAATTATGGTGCGTATCGAAACATCGCCAGAGGATTTAGCAGGTATGTTTGCAGCACAAGGGATATTAACAGCGCGTGGTGGAATGACTTCGCATGCTGCTGTGGTAGCTCGTGGTATGGGTAAATGTTGTGTTTCGGGGGCTGGAGCGCTCCGCATCGACTATAATCTTAAAACCATTGAAGTAGATGATTTAGTGATTCACGAAGGTGAATATATTTCAATCAATGGTAGTACGGGTGAGATTTATTTGGGTAAAGTGCCTACTCAAGAAGCTGAGTTGGATGCTGATTTTGCATCGTTAATGACATTGGCCGATAAATATGCACGCATGACCGTACGTACCAATGCCGATACTCCTTATGATGCTGGTGTAGCGCGTAAATTTGGTGCTACGGGTATTGGACTTTGTCGTACGGAACATATGTTCTTCGAAGGTGAAAAACTCAAAGCTGTACGTGAAATGATTTTGGCTAATAACCCTGAAGGTCGCAGATTGGCTTTGGATAAGATTTTACCGTTGCAACAAGAAGATTTTGAGGGAATTTTCGAAGCCATGGCTGGTATGCCTGTTACCGTTCGTTTACTCGATCCACCTTTGCATGAATTTGTACCTCACGATTACAAAGGACAACAGGAAATGGCTGAAACGATGAATGTGTCGTTACGAGTTATTAAGGAACGTGTAGAAGCACTTCACGAGCAAAATCCAATGTTGGGTCACCGTGGTTGCCGTCTTGGAAATACATACCCTGAGATTACAGAAATTCAGACACGTGCCATATTAGGTGCTGCTGTTGCTTTGAAGAAAAAGGGCATTGTAGCTGTTCCTGAAATTATGGTGCCGCTTGTTGGTAATAGGCTGGAGTTTGTAGAGCAAGAAAAAATCATACGAGCTGCGGCAGCTGCACTATTCGAAGAAATGGGCGATAGCATTGATTATAAATTGGGTACAATGATTGAGATTCCTCGTGCTGCTATTACGGCAAATGAGATAGCTGAGGGTGCCGATTTCTTCTCGTTTGGTACCAATGACCTTACACAGATGACACTTGGTTTCTCGCGCGATGATATAGC
>Ga0114938_1001681_pt1 | contig 14762 bp, 11 predicted proteins | sample AshMeaBigSpring_FD_88675 | JGI IMG/M metagenome (GOLD analysis project Ga0114938, IMG submission 88675) | Groundwater microbial communities from Big Spring, Nevada to study Microbial Dark Matter (Phase II) - Ash Meadows Big Spring | ecosystem: Environmental > Aquatic > Deep subsurface >...
CACGGATGCGGTCCTGAGCGTGGCGGTGACGCCCGACGGGTCGCGCATCGTCACCGGCTCGGCCGACCGCACGGCGCGGGTGTGGGAGCTGTTTCCGGCCGGCCAGGCGCTCGTCGCGGACGCCCAGAAGGCCGCACCACGCTGCCTGACCGAGGCTCAGCGCCGGCGCTTCCACCTATCGACCACCCCGCCACGGTGGTGCGATACCACACAAAAGTGGCCTTTCGATGCGGTCACCGTCGCCGAGGACCATTTCCGCGCCGAGCGTTATCGTGAGGCCATCACCGCATTCGAGAAGGCGATCGCGATCGATGCCGGCGCGCGGACCCGGCTCACGTCACGGCTTGCGGCGGCCCACGACGGGATTGCACGGGCCGCGTTCCTCGATGTGGCGCTGCGGGCCAAGCCCGTCGAGGGACTGAAGGACGTCCTCGCCGATGCCGACAAGGCCGTGGCGCTGGCGCCCGAGGCGCGGAGCATCCTCGACACGCGCGGCCAGATCCGGCTCGCGCTCGGCCGCGCGGGGGATGCCTTCGCCGACCTCGACAAGGCCATTGCGCACGGCGCGAACGACATCGGCACGTTTTACGCCCGCGGCCGCGCCCACGAGCTGCGCGGCAACCGCGACGCGGGCATTGCCGATTACCGCAAGGCGATCGCGCTCGACGCCGGCAGGGACGACTACGGCAAGCACGCCCAGGCCCAGGCGCGGGCGCGGCTGCAAGCTCTCGGCGTGGCTGTTGAAAAGACCGGAGCCGAGCCACGATAGGCTCGTGTGATGCTCGCGAAGTCCGCTTCATTCTCCCGCTTGTTCCAAGGGCGGACTTCGCGAGGCGAGAGCGCGTCTAGCGGCTCTCGCGTGCGAAGTGACGCGCGGACGCCTCCCCACAAGAATTGTCATCCCGGGCCTCGGGCCCGGGACCCATCGGGCAACGAGCGGGGATGGCGGCGGTGCTCGGCGCGCTGTCGCCGCGTTGTCCGTTCGCCACCGCCGGCGCATGTGGCGCCATGGGTCCCGGGGACAAGCCCCGGGATGACCGTGGCGGGGAGTTGAGGGCGCAGACCCGACCCGGAAAGTGACGCGCGGACGCCCCGGACCGACGGGTCGAGGCCCTGGCGGGCCGGTTCGACCCTCGAGGGCGGCCTTTACCGCTGCCACGCGGCTGCTACAGTGCGACTCAAGATCAATTCCAGTGGGACGCCCGAAGAGGGGCGCGCGCCGCGGCTCGCGGTGCGCATGCCGAAGCCGGGCGCTGGAGCGTGCATTTTGACGGGGCCGAGCGACGACCATCGTGGATCGAGGCCGCCCGCGCCGGCCGGCCCCGGGCCCTGTCTCCACGATGGCCGCACGATCGCCCCCTCCTACGCCGCCCTCGACCTCGGCACCAACAACTGCCGCCTGCTGGTCGCGCGCCCGTCGCGGCGCGGCTTCCTGGTCGTCGACGCCTTCTCGCGGATCATCCGGCTCGGCGAGGGCGTCAGCGTCTCCGGCCGGCTCGCCGACGGCGCCATGGCGCGCACCGTCGATGCGCTCCGCGTGTGCGCCAGCAAGATCGCGCGCCATCAGGTGGCCCGCCACCGGCTCGTGGCGACGGAAGCGTGCCGGGTCGCCGCGAACGGGCCGGAGTTCCTCGGCCGGGTCAGATCCGAGATCGGGCTCGACATCGAGATCCTCTCGCGCGAGGCGGAGGCCCGCCTCGCCGTCTCGGGCTGCGCCTCGCTGGTCGATGCGAGCGCGGACTACGTGCTCGTCTTCGACATCGGCGGCGGCTCCTCCGAGCTCGTCTGGCTCGACCTCACCCGGCGGCGCGGCGGCGGCAGCGGCGGGCTCGACCGGCTCGCCGCCAACGACTGCATCGCGGCCTGGACCTCGCTGCCTGTCGGCGTCGTCGCGCTCGCCGACCGCTTCGGCGGCCGCAACGTCACCGCGCCGGTGTTCGAGGCGATGGTCGACTGGGTGACCGGCCTGCTCCGCCCGTTCGAGGACGAGCACCGCTTTCGCGGCCGCCTCGAGGGCCGGCACGGCCACCTGCTCGGCACCTCCGGCACCGTGACGACGGTCGCCGGCATCCACCTCGGCCTGCCGCGCTACGAACGCAGCCGGGTGGACGGGTGCTGGCTCGCGGTCGCCGACGCCCGCCGCGTCACCTACGATCTCGTGGCGCGGCCCTACGAGGCGCGCGTCGCGGAGCCGTGCATCGGGCGCGACCGGGCCGATCTCGTCCTCGCCGGCTGCGCGATCCTCGAGGCGCTGGTGCGAATGTGGCCGACCGAGCGGCTGCGGGTCGCCGACCGGGGCCTGCGCGAGGGCATCCTCGCGACGCTGATGGCGGAGGACGGCCACCACCGCAGCGCCCGCTCGCGCCGCCGCCACGTCCGGCACCGGAACTAGATGACCGCCATGGCGAAGTCGGGCGGCAAGCGGGGTGCGGGCATCGGCGGCGGCGAGCGCATGCTCAAGGTGCGCCTCAAGACCGCCCGCCAGCGCACGGTATCGCAGCAGCGCTGGCTCGCCCGCCAGCTCAACGACCCCTACGTTGCCGCGGCCAGACGCGAAGGCTATCGCTCGCGAGCGGCCTACAAGCTCGCCGAGATCGACGCCAAGCATCGCCTGCTGAAGCCCGGCCACCGCGTCGTCGACCTCGGCGCGGCGCCCGGCGGCTGGTCGCAGGTCGCCGCGGCGCGGGTGCGGGCCGCCGCCGGCCAGGGCCAGGTCGCAGCGATCGACATCGCAGCCATGGATGCGATCCCCGGCGTCACGTTCGTCGAGCTCGATTTCATGGACGATGCCGCGCCCGCGCGGCTCGCGGCCCTGCTCGTCGACGGCCGCGCCGACGTCGTGCTCTCGGACATGGCGGCGCCGGCGACCGGGCACACCAAGACCGACCACCTGCGGATCATGGGGCTCGCCGAGGCCGCCGCCGCCTTCGCCGTCGCGGTCCTCGTTCCCGGCGGCGCGTTCCTGTGCAAGGTGCTGCAGGGCGGCACCGAGCGGGCGCTGCTCGACGAGTTGAAGCGCGGCTTCGCCAGCGTCCGGCACGTCAAGCCGGCGGCGAGCCGCGCCGACAGCGCGGAACTCTACGTTCTCGCCACCGGCTTCCGCGGCGCGAGAGCATAGCCAACCCCGGGGGCATCGATCCGTGTGGCGCATCTGGGTCGCGGCCCTGTTCTGGGGGTTGAACTGGCCGGCGGTGAAGATCCTGCTCGGCGGCGTGCCGCCCTGGACGCTGCGCACGCTCGGCCTCGGCATCGGCGCGGTGCTGCTCGCGCTGCTGACCATGCTCTCCGGCCGCTCGCTGCGCGTCCCGCGCGGCGACTTCGGCGCGCTGATCGTGGCGAGCCTGCTCAACGTCACCGGCTTCAACATCTGCGCCGTGTTCGCCCAGCTCTCGATGCCGGCATCGCAGGCCGCCATCCTCACCTTCACGATGCCGTTCTGGGCGACGCTGCTCGGCTTCGCCGTGCTCGGCGAGCGGATCGACGGATTGCGTGCCGCCTCGCTGTTGCTCGGCGCGGCAGGCATCGCGCTGCTGGTGCTGCCGTTCCTTCCGGCGCTGCAGGCCGACGGGGTGCCGATGGGGCTCGTCTGGGTGCTCGGCGCGGCGATCTCCTGGGCAGCCGGCACGGTCTATACGAAGGCGCGGCCGATCGCTGCCGACGCGCTCGCGGTGACGACCTGGCAGGTCGCGGTCGGAGCTCTCGTCTGCGCCGCCGGCCTCGCGCTGTTCGAGACGCCGGCGTTCGATATGCGTGATCCGCGGGTGCTGTGGGCCTTCGCCTATCACGTGGCGCTGCCGCAATGCCTCGCCTACGCGCTGTGGTTCTCGCTGATCCGCCACGTCACGTCGGCGACCGCTGCGCTCGGCACGCTGCTCGTTCCCGTCTTCGGCGTCACCGGCGCGATGGTCATCCTCGGCGAGCGGCCGGCAGTGCTCGATCTCGCCGGCTTCGCGCTGATGCTCGCGGCCGTCGTTCTCGACCAGATCGTGCGCGCGGCGCGCGGCAAGGCCTGAGCGATTGCGCATGCCCTTGCCGGCCGGCGACCGAGACCGCGGCGCACGAGCCACTTGCGAGCGGGCGCCCGCGCCGCGGGCGTGGCGACGCACCTGGCCGCGCGGCACCGGGCAGACTGCTGCTGCTTGACAGCCGAGCCTTGCGGCTTCTACTAGAGCGCACCCCAGCAACGACCGGGCGCGTAGCTCAGCGGTAGAGCACACCCTTCACACGGGTGGGGTCACAGGTTCAATCCCTGTCGCGCCCACCATGATTATCGCAATAAAAACATAGCGACCACTCAGCTACAAAGCAGCGGTGTCCGGTCGCTATCCTGTCATGTACAGGTCGGGAACATGTCGTGCACCGCGAGGGCAGCCTGACACAGATCCGACACGCGGTTGCCGAGACGTTCGCGCACGCGGCGACGGCGATCGCGCTGGCGAGTGTGGTGGCGGGGCGCGCCGCGCGAGCTCGAACCCGCAACCGATCCCCACGCAATCGATGACGGCGTCCACCGGATCGATGCCGGCGACCACCACGAGGGGCGCCACGATCAAAGCCCGACGTTGCCCTGCCAGGTCTCCCAGCAGGGCATTTTGCCGACGCCGTAGCCGATGATGATGGCGAGCGGGAGGACGATCGGCGCCATAGCTCGCTGCCGACTTGATTGCGATGGACTCTGATACCGCAGCTTGGCGAGACCTTGTGGCCGCAATTGGCGAGCAGCAAGCCAGGCAAGTGGTACGGCAGCGCTTGGCAGCTCAAGATCCGTATAGCTTGATCAATTGGCTGCCTGAGGGATCGTTGCACTGACGAGATTCGGCGTGAGTGCACGTTGGACGTACCAACCAGTCAGCCGCGCGGCCGCTCTTGATTCCGCAGTGGCACCATTGGGAGGCAGCATGGTCAATCCGGGTTTTCTGAAGAACGACGACGTGATTGCGTAGCTCGGCGGTGTCGAGCCCTACCGGACTAATCTTGACTTCGACTCCTATTGCCGGCTGCGTCGACGAGCATGGCTTTCGCGCGTGCGTCGGCATCATGCAACTCGCCAAGGGCTACAACCGCGAGCGCTTCGAGGCGGCCTGCGCGCGTGCGCTCGCCATCGGCGCCCGCAATTGCCGATCCGTCGTGTCGATCCTGAAGACCAACGCTGATCTGGCGCGTCATCGGCACGACGATCGCAATCGGCCCGGCACGGCCGCGGACGGGCCGGCCATTGCGCACGACAGTATCCGCGACCCCACCTACTTCCATGTCAATCGGCGTGCAATCTTGACCCCTTCCGTCCGTGATCGTCTTGCCGGCCATGACCGGAGCTTCGGAGCATAGCGGAGCGGCGTGATGCTTGGCCGGCCAAGAGCGGCCTGTCCTGACGTCGGTCGAGGAAAGCCCAGATCTTGCTGGTCAAAGGGTTGGGGTGCTCGTTGCGACGATAGAGCTTGATGTCGAGCGCGACCTTCCATCGCTTGCCGCCAGCAGGCGCCAAGAGACCTGCCTCGAGATCGGGTGCCACCAGGCTTTTCGGCAGCCAAGCGATCCCGATGCCCTCGCGGACGCGGATGCGCAAAGCGCCGGACATTGAATTTTCATAGACGACCTGCAGTCGTGAGCGGATCGTGTCGGCTTCGAGCAAGGGCGCAATGTGTTGACCGATGGGCGCCGCGGCACCGAACCGCAAGTAGGGAATGGTGGAAGATCCCTTGCGGTCGAGGTTGAAAATCGGGCGACCGTCCGTGCCGACCTTGGCTACGGGCAGGAGTAAGTCCCGACCGATCCGAATGCTCTGAACATCGCTTGTGTCCACAACCGAGGCCGCCTTGCGGCTCTCATAAGCGAGGACGAAGTCGACGGTTCCCGCATTGAGGTCCTGCAGGCAGTTGGGCAAATCGTCTGCGCGAAGACGTGAGATGATCGGGCCGTAAGCACTTTCGAAGGCTTGCAGCCAGGCCGGATAGAAGCGCCAACCGATCGAATGCTGCGCCGCGAAGGTGACGACATTGCGATCAGGCCGGGCTTGTGTTTCACGAATGCTTTCGCGCTCTCGATCCAAGCGGGCGAGCGCTTGTTGGCCGGCTTCGAGCATCTGAAGTCCGGCGCCCGTCAACGAGACAGGGTGTCGAGACCGATCCACGAGCATAGCTCCAGCCCAGAACTCGATCGCCTTGATCCGGCGACTCAGTGCCGGCTGGCTCAAATTGCTGCGCTGCGCCGCCTGAGAGAAACTTCCCGTTCTGGCGAGATGTTCAAGATCTCGGAACCATGTCAGGTCCATTGGGCGACCCTTATGCTTCACACGCATAATGTTAGAGGAACATAGCATTGGCTACAAGCCGGATTTTCCTGCCTTATCATTCGGCGAGCGAGAGCAAGGCGAGAGGCGGCACAGATGGCAACAAGGACGCGGCAATCTGAGCATCGCACCCGGATAGCTCTTGAGCGCTTCCCACGGGTTCCGCTCTGTCATCGCCCGACCCCCATCGAACCCATGGTGCGGCTGTCCGCCGAGCTTGGCGGGCCGCGCCTGTTCATCAAGCGTGACGACTGCACCGGGCTTGCCGGCGGCGGCAACAAGACGCGCAAGCTGGAGTTCCTCGTCGGCGAAGCGCTCAAGCAAAACGCCGACACACTTGTCACCCAGGGCGCCGTGCAATCGAACCATGTGCGTCAGACGGCCGCCGCCGCCTGTCGGCACGGCCTCAAATGTCACGCGCTGCTCGAGCGGCGCGTGGCGAACCGTGATGCGGCCTATGAAGTGACCGGCAATGTGTTCCTGGATCGCTTGCTCGGAACCACGCTGGAGTTTCGCCCGAGCGGTCTCGACATGAACGCCGAGGCGCAGGCGGCAACGGACCGGCTTCGCAGTGCGGGCCACCGTCCATATTTCATTCCAGGCGGCGGCTCGAACCCGACCGGCGCTCTTGGTTATGTCGACGTCGCACAAGAGATCGTGGGGCAGTCTATTGACCAGGGCTTCTCATTCGACTGGCTGGTCATGGCGACCGGTAGCACGGGGACCCATGCCGGGTTGCTTGCTGGGTTTCATGCCCTTGGCTCCGATCTGCCGGTCATGGGCGTCAGTGTGCGCCAACCGCGTGATCGCCAGATCAACGCAGTACACACTCTGGCGCAGGCAACAGCCCAAAAAATTGACGTGCCGCCGCTCGCTGCTGATCTTACAATCGTCGACGATCGCTTTGTCGGTGAAGGCTACGGCGTGCCTGCGCGATCAACACTCGAAGCCGTGGCGCTGGCTGCGCGTTTGGAAGGCATCCTGCTCGATCCTGTCTATACCGGCAAAGGCATGGCGGGACTCATCGGTCTCGTCCGTGAAGGCTTCTTCAAGCCATCCGACAGCGTGTTGTTCCTCCACACCGGAGGCTCAATGGCGCTGTCTGCCTACGAACAAGACTTCGCACATTACACCAGTTGAACACGGTCCGCCGCCCAACGCATCGGTAGTATCGAGGCAACCAATGGAGACGCACATGCAAATGGCACTCAGGGGAACGTCCGTGCGAACGACGTTGAGATCCATCGTCCTCGGCGCAGGCGTGGCGGCGCTGACGTCTGCGGTCGCCTTTGCGCAGAAGCCGGGTGGCACTCTGGTGCAGATCACGCAGCCGGAGCCACCCAACCTCGCCCCTTACGTCTCCACCGCCGGACCGATCGGTCAGGTGACGGCGAAGGTGTTCGATGGCCTTCTCGAATATGACTTCAATCTCAAGCCGAAGCCGGGGCTCGCGGAGAGTTTCGCTGTTGCCGCCGACGGCAAGACCGTGACCTTCAAACTGCGGCGGGGCGTGACGTTCCACGACGGCAAGCCGTTCACCTCGGCCGACGTCCAGTTCACGATCATGGAGGCGCTGAAGAAAAACCATCCGAGAGGTATTTCCACTTTCAAGGAGGTGACCGCAGTTGAAACGCCCGACGAGACGACGGCGATCTTCAAGCTGGCGAAACCCGCGCCCTACATGATGATGGCGTTGTCGGGCTATGAGAGCCCCATGCTGCCCAAGCACGTCTATGGGGCGGGCGACATCAAGACTCATCCCAACGCCAACAACCCGATCGGCACCGGCCCCTTCAAATTCGTCGAATGGCGGCGCGGCGAATTCGTTCGGCTCGACAAGAATCCTACATATTGGCGCGCTGGCCGACCGTTCCTCGATCGCGTTGTGGTGCGCTTCATCGCCGACGCCTCCACCCGCGCGGCCGTGCTGGAGAAAGGAGAGGCCCACATCGCCGGCTTCGGCGCGGTGCCCTATAACGCCGTGACCAAGCTCACTGCGTTGCCTTCACTGGAGGTGACGACGAAGGGCTATGAGATGATGTCGCCCGTGGTCGAGATGGTCGTCAACACTAAGAAGGCGCCGTTCGACAACCACAAGGTCCGCCAAGCGATCAGCTTTGCTGTTGACCGAAAGTTTGTCATCGACAACGTCTGGTTCGGCTTCGGTAAAGCCGCGAGGGGTCCGATCAGCTCAAATTTCGAGCCAGCTGGACTTTTCGGTGCGGGCATGGATTTCTCCACGGCTGATCGCGTCGACCGTGCCAACAAGCTGCTCGATGAAGCGGGCTTTCCCAGGAAGGCCGATGGCGTTCGCTTCGAGATGGTGCACGACATGACGCCCTACGGCGAGGAATGGCAGCGGTTCGGCGAAGTAACGCAGCAAGCTCTCGCCCAAGTCGGCATCAAGGCGACGTTGCGCTACGAAGACGTGCCGAAGTGGCTCAAGCGCATCTATACCGACTATGATTTCGATGTGACCTCCAACTTCTTGTACAATCTGGCCGATCCTGTTCTCGGCGTGCATCGCAGCTTCCATTCCGACCGCATTCGGAAAGGTACCGTGTTTGTCAATGCTGCGCAGTGGTCGAGTCCGGAAACGGATGCGCTGATGGACAAAGCGACCGTCGAGTCCGACAGTGCCAAGCGCGGTGTCTTGTACCGTGAATTGGTCTCCAAGGTGACAGAGGCGAGCCCCGTCATTTATGTGCACGAACTCACGTTCCCGACGATCATCAACAAGCAGTTCAAGGACTTGATCGACACGCCGCTTGGCATCTACGGCAACTACGCCAACGCACACCGGCAGTAGACAAAGACGCACCGGGAGCCGCACGACTGCGGCGGCTCCCTTGGCGTTCCTGACGCCCGTCGTCTCGTCGAACCCAATTTGAAGGGCACGTGCATGGGTGGTTCTGCACTCGCCAGGTACATTGTTCGGCGCCTCCTGCAGACGATCCCTGTCGTGCTCGGCGTGGTCGTCCTCAACTTCCTCCTCCTTCAACTCGCACCCGGCGACCTGGCCACCGTGCTCGCCGGCGAGGCTGGCGGCGCGCCGAAGGAGTACATCGACCAGCTTCGCCAGCGCTTTGGGCAAGATCAGCCCATCCTGGTCCAACTCTACAACTACCTGCGCAATCTGCTGGTGCTCGATCTCGGCTACTCGTTTCGCCAGAGTGCACCTGTTCTCGATCTCCTGCTCAAGCGGCTCGGCCCAACCCTGCTTCTGATGGGCGCAACACTGTTGATCTCGCTGCTTGTCGGCGTGGCGATGGGCCTGTTGGCGGCGCTGTGGGTGAGAACCTGGAAGGACAATGTGATCTCGGTCGCAGCGATCATCTTCTATGCGACACCGCTGTTCTGGATCGGGCTGATGCTGATCCTCGTCTTCTCCATCAAACTCGACTGGCTGCCGACATCGGGGATGGAAGACGTCGTCGCCTTCAACGAAGGCTTTGCCCGCGTTGTCGATATCGGTCGCCATCTTGTGCTGCCGACGATAACGCTCTCGATGTTCTACCTCGCGCTCTACGCACGGCTGATGCGCGCATCCATGCTCGAACAGCGTGGTCTCGACTATGTCACGACCGCCAGGGCCAAGGGGCTCAGGGAACGCCAGATCATCACCCGTCATGTGTTCCGGAACGCACTCCTGCCGGTCGTCACCATGGCTGGCATCCAGTTCGGCAGCTTGCTCGGCGGTTCCGTAGTTGTCGAGAGTGTATTCGCGTGGCCGGGGCTCGGACAGCTCGCCTATCAGTCCCTGTTCGCGCGAGACTTCAACCTGCTGCTCGGGATCTTCTTTCTGTCTGCCTGTCTCGTCGTCATCGTCAATCTGGTGGTCGACGTGATCTACGTCCTCCTCGATCCCAGAATCCGCATTGGGTGAGGTCAGCGATGAAAACATTCTGGCAGCGGTTTCTCGGCAACCCGCGGGTGATTATCGGGGTTGGATGGTTGACGGTTGTGTTGATCGTTGCGCTTTTCGCGAACTTTCTTGCCCCGCGTGACCCGTTTTCGATCGTCGCCAGCCCGTTCATCCGACCAAGCAGCGCTTACTGGCTCGGTACCGACAGCCTCGGGCGCGATGTGGTGGCTGGTCTAATGCACGGCGCCCGCACGACCTTGCTCATTGCTGTGTTCGCGACGCTGGTGGCGGTCGCGTTTGGGACGTTGATCGGCGCAGTCGCGGGTTACTATGGAGGCTTGATCGACGACGTCTTGATGAGAATCACGGAGTTCTTTCAAACCATCCCCTCGTTCCTTTTTGCAATTGTACTCATTGCAGTTCTGTCCCCATCCGCGATGAACCTCGTGATTGCGATCTCGGTCGTCAGCTGGCCGCCGATCACGCGGGTCGTGCGAGCGGAGGTTCTTTCGGTGAAGTCGCGCGAATTTGTCCAAGCCGCCGTCGTCGCTGGTCAGCGCGACAGCGCCATTCTGCTAACACAGGTGCTGCCGAACACGCTGTCACCCCTCATCGTCACGGGGTCTTTGCTGGTCGCAACTGCTATTCTGGTCGAAAGTGCTCTGTCGTTTCTCGGGCTCGGCGCGCCGAACCAGATGAGTTGGGGCTTCATGATCGGAGCCGGCCGCTCGTTCCTGCGCGATGCCTGGTGGTTGGTGACTGTACCCGGAATTGCGATCCTGCTGACCGTGCTTGCCATCAACCTGGTCGGCGAAGGCCTGAACGACGCCCTCAATCCGAGGCTTGCCGACCTATGAGCGCTGGTGTCCTTGCCATCGAAGGTCTGACAGTTTCCCTTCCCGCATGGTCTGATCGCAAGCACGCGGTCTCGAACGTTTCGCTCGACATCGGCACAAGAGAGATCCTGTGCATCGTTGGCGAGTCCGGCTCCGGCAAATCGATCATGGGCAAAGCCATCCTGGGGCTACTGCCAAAGCCGCACGTTCGCGCGACCGGTGGGCGGATCATGTTCGAGGACCGTGATCTCCTTGGTGTGGCAGACGACGAGATGCGCAAGCTGCGTGGCGGGCGCATCGCGATGATTTTTCAGGAGCCCATGACCGCGCTCAATCCACTCATGAAGGTTGGGCGCCAGATCGACGAAGTTCTGGAAGTTCACACCGATCTGAAATCGGAAGAACGGAAGGCCCGCGTCCGCGAACTCGTCGACAATGTTCGGCTGCCCGATCCGGAGCGGATCATCAATAGCTATCCGCATCAGTTGTCGGGTGGCCAGCGCCAGCGCATCGTCATCGCAATGGCGCTTGCGCTTGAGCCTGCGCTGATCATCGCAGACGAGCCAACCACCGCGCTCGATGTGACCACACAGGCGCAGATCCTCCACCTGATGAAGGAACTTCAGCGTGCCCACGGCACCTCTATTCTGTTCATTACCCACGATTTCGGCGTCGTTGCCGAGATTGCCGATCGCGTCGCCGTAATGCGCCACGGCGAGATTGTCGAAGCGGGTAGCGCCGATCACGTCCTGCGCAGTCCGCAAGCGGACTATACCAAAGCGCTCATCGCCGCGGTTCCCGGATTGAAGCCGAGATTAAAAGACACAGAGGCGGCGCGGCCGCTTCTGGTCGTTCGAGACCTGGAGAAGACCTACGTCACCGCTGGCGGTTTCGGCGGGACTGCGCGCCGGGTCACGGCCGTCAACAACGTGAGCCTCGAACTCGGGCGACAGAGTTCCCTCGCGCTCGTCGGCGAATCCGGCTCGGGAAAGTCGACGCTGGCACGCTGCATCATCGGGCTGGAGACGCCAGAAGGCGGCGAGATCCTTATCGACGGCGAACGCATTTCTGGGCTCACCAGCAACCAGCTTCGCCCGTATCGGCGCCACATCCAGATGATCTTCCAAGACCCGTTCGCCTCGCTCAACCCGCGCCAACGCGTTGGTGACATCATCTCGCTCGGGCCGATGATCCAGGGCGTCAGCCGCGAACAGGCCGTTGCCGACGCGCGAGAACTCCTATCACTTGTCGGTCTGAAGCCCGAGGCGGCCGATCGCTATCCGCACGAGTTTTCCGGTGGGCAGCGCCAGCGAATCGGCATTGCGCGCGCGCTGGCGGTGAAGCCGAAGCTCATTGTCGCGGACGAGCCAGTGTCCGCGCTCGATGTTTCCGTGCAGAAGCAGGTGCTCGAACTGTTGAACGACCTCAGGCGCAAGTTCGGACTGTCGATGTTGTTCATCACGCATGACCTCCGGGTGGCGGCGACCGTCTGCGAGGATATCGCGATCATGCAGCGGGGGGAGATCGTGGAACATGGCGCGACGGCGAAGATATTCGAGAACCCGGAGCACCCATACACAAGAAGTCTCCTCGATGCCGTCCCGGGCAAGGAATGGATCAACGCGCTGACTTGATCGAGCAACGGGTCTGGATCGATCGGAGAACATTCTCGTCGATTGCTCGGCGGGTGTCCGACATACGAGCCCGTCAACTGCAACTGCAGACCCATTTTGTTGCAGCACACATCGTGATCACTGCCATGTTGGGCACATTTGCAACACGAGTGTAGAGCCCGTGCACTTCCAACCGCGACGATGGCGCCGGCGGCCCGCATGCGCGCGTGGGTCTCGATCTACGCCGCGCTGAGCCGCCCGGTGTCGGGCTAGACCATCATGTCCGCTGGGGACACGGGTGACCTGATCGGTGACCCGCCCCGACGTGTCGACTAAGGCGCTATTGACGCGCAACGGGGGTTGCCTCGCGTGAGCGAGGCCTATCCCCAGACACGGGGAGCGGATCAGGATGGATACTACCATTTTCGTGGGGCTGGACGTCCACAAGAAGACGATCGCGGTAGCGACTGTGGAAGGCCGAGCGTCGGCCGACGTACGTTTCTACGGCACGATCGCCAACACGCCCGAGGCGATCCGGTCGATGCTGAGGAAGTTGGCCAAGGGCGGGCAGCGACTGCATCTGGCCTACGAGGCCGGTCCTCTGGGCTACAACCTCTATCGGCTGTCGACCGGCCTTGGCCACCGCTGTGACGTGGTGGCGCCGTCGCTGATCCCGCGCAAGGCCGGCGACAAGGTCAAGACCGACCGCCGCGACGCGATGATGCTCGCCCAGCTGCTTCGGGCCGGGCAGCTGACCGAGGTGTGGGTCCCCGACGAGGCGCACGAGGCGATGCGCGATCTCGTGCGCATGCGCGCTCAGGCGATGAAGGATCTGCGCAAGACGCGCCAGCAGCTGATGAGCTTCCTGCTGCGGCACGCCCGCGTGTTCCCAGGCAAGCACTGGACCAAGGCGCACCGGCGCTGGCTCGGCGAGCTGAAGTTCGCCCATCCTGCCCAGCATCTCGTTCTCGAGGAGCTGCTGGCACGCATCGAGCGGGCCGAGGAGCTGTGCGACCGGCTGAAGAAGTCCATCGTCGAGTTGGTGCCGCAGTGGACGCTGGCGCCGGTGGTCGCAGCCGTGCAGGCCCTGCGCGGGGTCTCGGTCCTCGTCGCCGCGACGGTCGTGGCCGAGGTCGGCAACTTCAGCCGGTTCGAGAGCCCACGGCAGCTGATGGCCTACCTGGGCCTCAATCCCTCGGAGCATTCGAGTGGCGCCACGATCAAGCGCGGCTCGATCACCAAGACCGGCAACAGCCTGGCGCGGACGTGTCTGGTCGAGGCGGCCTGGACCTACCGGCATCCGGCACGCGTGACACAGATCATCCGCGAGCGATTGCAAGGGCTGCCGGAGCCGATCCGGGCGATCGCCTGGAAGGCGCAAGTTCGGTTGTCGTCGCGCTATCGCAAGCTGGTCGCTGCCGGCAAGTCGGCGCCGAAGGCGATCGTGGCGGTCGCCCGCGAGCTGGTCGGCTTCATCTGGGCCATCGCCCGCCTCGTCGAGCCGAAAGCCGCGGCCATCGCCGTGCCGAAGGCAGCCTGATCGACGACATCGCAAGCACGAAGCAGAGGAGATCATCCGACAACGACAACATCGGTGCCCAAAGCGGGCGGCAGGGCAAGAGAGGGTGGGGAGCCCTCGCAGTATCGGGTTTGAAGCAGGTATCGCGTTTGCACTCAGTGCCGACACGATAACCCACGCTCGTTCGCTAGACAGAGGAAGCCCCGCGACGAACCTTGGTCATGCGGTAACCAACCCGCGGATAAGAGCCGGATCAACCGTCGTTCCTTCGTCCTGTCGCCTGCCTTGGGCATCGACCAACTGCAGTGCCGCGCAAGCGGATCGAAGACGCGCGCCTCGACGTTGACAGAGCGGACATAAGAACCCGTCCTTCTCACAGGGTCGCGGATCGGCATCGCGCGGGGCGGAGCCGAACCGGCAGGAGCGCGCCGAAAAGCGTAGCATGCGCTTACGGTTGAGGCGCGCGACGAACCGGGCCGCCCGCCCCGCGCGACCCTCCGCGTCGCAGACGCGCTTAGCGCTATGGGGGCGGGGCGAAAATGACGACAGCGTGCGTCGCGACGCTCGACCGTAGGCTATGCTATGCTCTGCGCGCCGTTCCTGCTCTGTCGTCATTTTCGCCGCCGTGCCGACCGCGACC
>Ga0114938_1001682_pt1 | contig 14761 bp, 14 predicted proteins | sample AshMeaBigSpring_FD_88675 | JGI IMG/M metagenome (GOLD analysis project Ga0114938, IMG submission 88675) | Groundwater microbial communities from Big Spring, Nevada to study Microbial Dark Matter (Phase II) - Ash Meadows Big Spring | ecosystem: Environmental > Aquatic > Deep subsurface >...
TTTATTTCTTTAAAACCAGTGTGGAGCCTCATATCGGTGAGGTATCTTACTTTAAAGTAATGAGTGGTAAGGTACACGAGGGTGATGATTTATTGAATGCGGATCGCGGATCGAAAGAACGCATTGCTCAGCTATACGTCGTGGCTGGTGCCAACCGCGTGAAGGTGGAAGAATTACAGGCCGGAGATATTGGTGCTGTAGTGAAACTTAAAGATGTAAAGACTGGAAATACTCTCAATGGAAAGGATTGCGAATATAAATTTAATTTTATTAAATATCCAAACTCTAAATATACGCGGTCTATCCGACCTATGAATGAAGCAGATGTTGAGAAAATGATGGGCGTTTTGACTCGTATGCGGGAAGAGGATCCAACATGGGTAATCGAACAGTCGAAAGAATTGAAGCAGACATTGGTTCATGGGCAAGGTGAATTCCATCTGCGCACTTTGAAGTGGCGTTTGGAAAACAACGAAAAGGTAATGGTCAAATATGAGGAGCCGAGAATCCCTTATCGGGAAACGATTACTAAAGCTGCTCGGGCGGATTATCGTCATAAGAAGCAATCGGGTGGGGCTGGCCAGTTTGGTGAAGTACATCTTATTGTTGAGCCTTATAAAGAAGGAATGCCAGTTCCTGATACTTATAAATTCAATGGTCAGGAGTTTAAGATCAATGTAAAAGGCAAAGAAGAGATACCATTGGAATGGGGAGGCAAACTGATTTTTATAAATAGTGTTGTTGGAGGTGCTATTGATACTCGATTTATGCCTGCCATATTGAAAGGTGTGATGGCACGCATGGAGCAAGGACCGCTGACTGGTTCGTATGCTCGGGATGTGAGAGTAATTGTATACGATGGAAAGATGCATCCGGTTGACTCGAACGAGATATCTTTCATGCTTGCGGGACGTAATGCCTTTAGTGAAGCATTTAAGAATGCGGGTCCAAAGATTCTAGAGCCGATTTACGATGTGGAAGTGTTTGTCCCTTCCGATAAGATGGGCGATGTGATGGGTGATTTGCAAGGACGTCGTGCTATTATCATGGGTATGAGCAGTGAAAAAGGCTTCGAGAAGTTAGTGGCTAAAGTTCCATTAAAAGAGATGTCCTCCTACTCAACCTCTTTGAGCTCTTTAACCGGTGGTCGGGCTTCGTTCATTATGAAGTTTGCAAGTTATGAACTTGTACCTTCGGATGTACAAGATAAATTAATTAAGGATTTTGAAGCAAAACAAGCAGATGAATAAAGTTTAAATGGGTTTATTGTTAAAATCGCCTCTCTTTTTAATTAAAAGGAGGCGATTTTTTTATTAACAGAGATTAAAATATGGCCTGTTTTTAAGGGTAAAGATTTAATTTTTTATTAAATTTGCAAACTAAAGATGTTTTTATTTTGTTGTAGTAGTCAGAATACGAACTAAATAAACTCTTTCGGTTAATTAAAAAAAACTTCCGGTTAAATCAGGTTAATTTATTAGGAGTGTTAATTAGGGAGTGTTAATTTTGTTGCTATGAAAAAGTCAACAATTTGGATATTAGGTATCGTAATGGGTCTTTCATTTCTTAGCTTACTTTATTTGCAGGTAAGTTACATTGAAGAAATGGTCAAAACCCGTAAAGAACAGTTTGATGCTGCTGTACGTAATAGTTTGGATCAGGTGTCCAAAAACGTAGAGTATGCAGAAACCAGACGTTGGTTGATTGAAGATATTTCTGAGGTAGAACGGAAAGCGTTGACTGCCAATTCCAGTGTTCAACAGCAGAGTAATTTGGTACAGCACAACCAACGCTTCATCATGAAAAAGAATGATGGAAAGGTCTACACTGATTTCGAGTTGCAAGTAATGACTACCAAACCATCAGAATTGCCAAAAGTGATGATGCCCGGTAGAAATACAATACCTCAAACTTCCAGCTCATTGTTGGAAGCTATCAAGAATCGCTATGTATATCAGCGCGTGTTGCTGGACGAAGTTGTTTGGCAGATGATCAGTCGGGCAAGTGACAAGTCAGTTAGTGATAGGGTACGTTTTAAGGACTTGGATGATTACTTGAAAGATAATCTGTATAACAATGGTATTGAGTTACCTTATCACTTTTCTGTGATCGATAAAGATGGACGAGAGGTGTATCGCTGTGCGGATTATGATTCGAAAGGAAGTGAAGAAGCTTATGCTCAAGTGCTGTTCCGAAATGATCCTCCGGTGAAAATGAGTATATTAAAATTGCATTTTCCTGGTAAGAAGGATTATATATTCGACTCAATCAGTTTCATGATTCCGTCTTTGATTTTCACATTGGTTCTTTTGATAACATTCATCTTCACTATTTATATTGTTTTCCGCCAGAAGAAGCTGACCGAAATGAAGAATGATTTTATCAATAATATGACCCATGAATTCAAGACGCCGATTTCTACGATATCTTTGGCTGCTCAGATGCTAAAAGATCCGGCAGTTGGAAAATCGCCTCAAATGTTTCAGCATATATCCGGGGTGATCAACGACGAAACGAAGCGTTTGAGGTTCCAGGTGGAAAAGGTACTTCAGATGTCGATGTTTGATAAGCAAAAAGCGACGTTGAAGATGAAAGAAATTGATGCAAACGAACTTATAACCGGTGTTATCAATACGTTCACATTGAAGGTGGAACGATACAACGGCACCATAACTTCGAACCTTGAAGCAACCGATCCTGTGATTTTTGCTGATGAGATGCATATCACGAATGTTGTGTTCAACTTGATGGATAATGCCGTAAAATATAAGAAAGCAGACGAGGATTTACAGTTGGATGTGAGGACTTGGAATGAAATGGGTAAACTGATGATTTCAATACAAGACAACGGTATCGGAATCAAGAAAGAAAACCTTAAAAAGATATTTGAGAAGTTCTATCGTGTGCATACAGGTAATCTGCACGATGTGAAGGGATTTGGTCTCGGATTGGCTTATGTTAGAAAGATCATTGTTGATCATAAAGGTACCATTCGAGCAGAAAGTGAACTAAACGTGGGAACTAAATTTATTATAGCATTACCTTTATTAAAAAATAATTGATATGGACGAAAAACTGCGTATTTTATTATGCGAGGATGATGAGAATCTTGGCATGCTTTTAAGAGAATATTTGCAAGCGAAAGGTTATTCTGCTGAGTTATATCCTGATGGAGAAGCTGGTTACAAAGCTTTTTTGAAGAATAAATATGACTTGTGTGTGTTTGATGTGATGATGCCTAAAAAAGATGGTTTCACACTTGCTCAGGACGTTCGTGCCGCTAATGCCGAAATTCCAATTATCTTCTTGACTGCTAAAACACTCAAAGAAGATATACTCGAAGGCTTTAAAATAGGTGCTGATGATTATATTACTAAACCATTCAGCATGGAAGAACTTACTTTTAGAATTGAAGCAATCCTTAGACGTGTTCGTGGAAAGAAAAATAAAGAAAGTAATATTTATAAGATTGGTAGATTTACGTTTGATACCCAAAAGCAGATTCTATCTTGCGATGGCAAACAGACGAAACTGACGACTAAAGAATCTGAATTATTGGGTCTTCTTTGTGCACATGCGAACGAAATCTTGCAACGTGATTTTGCTTTGAAGACAATCTGGATTGATGACAACTACTTCAATGCTCGTAGTATGGATGTTTATATCACTAAGTTGCGTAAGCATTTGAGAGAAGACGAATCTATTGAGATTATAAATATTCATGGCAAGGGGTACAAACTGATTACTCCTGATGCAGAGTCTTTGCAGTAACCAACCGATTCTGTGAAAGAACTTTTAAGTGAATCAATCCGATATAGCGAAAATAAAAAAGCCTGCAAAATAAATTTGCAGGCTTTTTTATTTCTTAGGATTCGCGATATGATTAATCAGCGATTTTCTTATTAATAACAATATAAGAAATAAGTCCTAAGACAACAAGTACAATTGAACCTCCTAGGATGGAATTGTTATTTACGTTGCCTGTAAATGAGCAAACAAGTAAAATGACTACTCCAATTAAGATTAATACTAATCCTAGATTCTTTAATAAGCCTTTCATGTGTGTGTATTTTAATAGATTATAATATTCCAGTCACAAATTAAAGCATAATTCCTTAACGAGCGAAATAATTTTAGGTAAAATATCTATTAGATAAGGAGTTTTAGTTCATTTTATGAATTATGAAAGGCCATTTTATTAATCTTTGGTGTTGAAAAAAACTTTCTTTAACACATCTTGTCCGATTCTTAATTCGTCAACTGTGATGCCTTTCAAAGCTTCTTTCAGAGTTTGATTAGCAATTACTCGAGCCTTTTCTTCCAGTTCTCTTCCATCTTTTGTTAGATGAATTAAGTTTGTTCGGCGGTCATTTTTATCTGAAATCCGAACGACCAGATGTTGTCGCTCCATATTGTCGATCAGTCGCGTCATACTTGGTTTGTCTTTGAAAGTGGCATTGCATAACTCCTGTTGGGTAACTCCGTCTTTTTCCCATAAGAAAATAAGCACAGTCCACTGTTCCGGACTGATTTCCAGACCGTTCTGCCGAAAGTTACGATACAGCTTTCGGTTGATTGCTGCTGACACTTTACCATTTAAAATGGCGAAAATAAGTCGTATGTCAAAGTTGAATTGTTCTATCATGAAATTATTGTTTAAACAACCTTGCAAAGGTAAGGGTCTTATTGGATAAATCCTATATATACGTATAAAAAAAGATTAAATGTTTGCTGTTCAAAATAAAATGCCTAACTTTGCACCCGCATTTTAAAATCAAATAAATTATTTATTTAATTAAAACGAGTATGAATCAATACGAAACCGTTTTCATTTTAACTCCCGTTTTGTCTGATGTTCAGATGAAGGAAGCGGTAGAAAAATTCAAAGGCCTTCTTAAAGAAGAGGGTGCTGAGATTGTCAATGAAGAAAACTGGGGACTTAAGAAATTGGCTTATCCAATTCAGAAAAAGTCTACAGGTTTTTATCAGTTGATTGAATTCAATGCAGAACCTGCTGTTATTGAAAAGTTGGAAGTTAACTTCCGTCGTGACGAGCGTGTTATCCGTTTCTTGACTTTCAGACAGGATAAATATGCTGCAGAATACGCTGCTAAGAGAAGAAGTGTTAAATCAAACAAAAAGGAGGATTAATCATGGCACAACAAGTTCAATCAGAAATCAGATATTTAACTCCGCCTTCAGTAGACGTTAAGAAGAAAAAATACTGCCGTTTCAAAAAGAGTGGTATTAGATATATTGACTACAAAGATCCTGAATTCTTGAAGAAATTCTTGAATGAGCAAGGAAAAATCCTTCCGCGTCGTATCACAGGTACTTCTTTGAAGTTCCAACGTCGTATCGCGCAAGCTGTGAAGAGAGCTCGTCACTTGGCATTGTTGCCTTATGTAACAGACATGATGAAATAAGAAGGAGGAATAGTATGGAAATTATATTGAAAGAAGACGTAGTAAACTTGGGTTATAAAAACGATATCGTAAACGTTAAATCTGGATACGGTCGTAACTTTTTGATCCCAACTGGGAAAGCGGTTATCGCTTCTCCTTCTGCAAAAAAAATGTTGGCTGAAGATTTGAAGCAACGCGCTCACAAGCTTGAGAAGATTAAAAAAGACGCTGAAGCTGTAGCTGCTAAACTTGAAGGAGTATCTTTGACTATTGCAACAAAGGTAAGCTCTACAGGTACTATCTTTGGTTCTGTTGGTAATATCCAAATCGCTGAAGAATTAGCAAAATTAGGTCACGAAATTGACAGAAAGATCATCGTTGTGAAAGATTCTGTTAAGGAAGTTGGTCAATACAAAGCAGTTGTAAAATTGCACAAGGAAGTTTCTGTAGAAATTCCTTTCGAAGTTGTTGCTGAAGACTAATTTTTAAGCAATATAAAGCTCTATAAAAGAGAGGTGGTTGAAAAACTATCTCTCTTTTTTTATTCGTTCGTTTGTGTGTACTCCCAACTATCGCTTGTTGCTCCTTATTGTCAGTTATTACTTCAAACTGTCGCTCGATACTCTTTATTGTCAGTTATTACTCGAACTGACGCTCGTTACTCCCAATTATCGTTTATTATTCCTGGTTATTGCTTGTTTGTTAACTTTTGCTTTTTTCTACTAATTGTCGCTTGTTACTCCTAACTGTCGCTTGTTTGTTGGCATTTATATTTTTATACTGACTTTTGCTTATTTGTTAGTTTGCTATGTGTTGTTTGTCGCTTGTTTGTGATTAGCAATATGTTTGTTTGCAAGATGTTTGATTAGATGAATCTTGTTAGATGAATCTTTTCAGGTTGAGAATTGGTTTGATGCGTGGATCGCTTTTTTGTTTTATCCGGTGATTTACGGATGTGTGTGAAAGAAGTCGGTCAATAATAAAGTGGTGAATAATAAAGTGGTGGATAATGAAGTCGATGGATAATAAATGTGGTTTATTGATCCGAAGTAGAGGATATTGATGAAAGGAAATAGCATAAAAAAACCGCACATGCTTAGCATGTACGGTTCTTGTCTTTTTTTTACTGTTCGTCTGAAATTATTCAGCTGTAGCAGTTGTAGTTGTAGCTGAGTCACCACCAAGGCTATCTGATTGAGCTGCTTGAGCTGCTGCTTCTGCTGCTGCTGCTTCTACTGCTGCGATTGAGTCAGCGATACGGATTGAATCTTGTTGAGCTTTAGCTGCGTCAGCTGCTTTGTTACCACATGATGCGAATGAAACTGCTGCGATAGCTACGAACATTAAAACTAATTTTTTCATTTTCTTTGCTTTTTAAATGTAATACAATCAATTGCTTTATTAAAACGTTGCAAAGGTATGTACTTTTTCAATACGTTGTTCTCAAAAGTGCGACTTTTTTTTGTTTTTTTTCAATAAAACTGTTTTTTCTTTGATTTTGTCCTTTAAAAAGGGTTTTAGTCTTCTGCAATACTATTATATAAGTACCTTTTGATGCTTCTTTTAGGTGTTTTTTCGAACTCAGTTGGATAAAGCTGGATCTGACTTATTTTCTCGTACGATGCTATATTACCGTTGATGTTTTTCAGATTCTCGTTCATGATGGTCTGAAGGCTATCCGGATTGTTCAAACCTAAAGAATCTAATGCTTCGTAATCGGCGTAAACAAGTGCAACTAATTTCTTATTTCTCTCAATCACCAGACTTTCCTGAATGAAAGGAAGGTCGTTGAGCTTGGCTTCCAACTCTTCCGGAAAAATGTTTTGTCCGCTGGAACTAAGGATCATCGTTTTGAGGCGACCTCTTATAAATATATTTCCGTTGGCGTCCATGGTGCCTAGATCTCCGGTGCGTAGCCATCCGTCTTCGGTGAAGACTTCCTGCGTTGCCTCTGGATTTTTATAGTAACCTGTCATCACATTCTCACCTCGAACTTGTATTTCTCCGATCTCATTTTCTGGATTCTCTTTATAAATGCGAGCTTCCATGATATCTAGTATTTTGCCGGAGGAGTGCAAAGTGAATTCGTCCCAAGGGGAGTAGCTGATAAGCGGTCCACATTCGGTCATTCCATATCCGATGGTAAAAGGAAACTTGATCTTGTAGAAGAACTCTTCAACCTCCGGATGCATGGCAGCGCCACCAATAATGATTTCTTTAAACCGACCTCCCAAAGCTTCCATGAGCTTTTTCCGTATTTGCCCGTATATCTGGGCGTCTAATAAAGGAATGTTTAATGCCCATTTCATTCCTCGTTTGCTGATCAAGGGCTGAATAATATTTTTATATATTTTTTCAATAACCAGAGGAACTGTGATAATGAGGTTAGGCTTAACTTCTTCGAAAGCCTTCATGATGATCTTTGGGGAGGGCACTTTGCCTAAGAGAGTGACATGAGTTCCTACTGCTGTGGCCGTAAGAAAATCGAAAGCACATCCGTAAGCGTGAGCCAGAGGAAGAAAGGAAAGAATCTTATCTCCTTTCTTTAATAGTTCGGTACGAATACCGAAAGTGACATTTCCCGCAAGATTGTTCCCTGTGAGCATCACTCCTTTGCTGAATCCGGTTGTACCTGAAGTATAATTCAGCAGCATCACTTTGTCGTTAGATAAAGTGGTGTACACAACGTTTTCGCGGCTAAACCCTTTGGGATAGGCGAGTCGCATCTCTTTAGGCATGTTTTTCAAAAACTTCTGTACGGTCTCTCCATCTCTTTGATGCAGGCAGCGGAAGTCGGTTAATGAAAAGATACCTCGCAATCGGCTAAGTTTCTCTTCCTCTAAGCTTTCCCAGATTGTGTCGCTAGTGAAAAGAAAGACTGATTCCGAATGATTGACGATGTGATGTACATCGTTGGGAGTGAAGTCCTGTAAGATGGGCACAACAATAGCTCCATAAGTGATGGTAGCCATATATGCGATGCACCAATGCGAATTGTTTTTTCCTATGATAGAGATTTTATCTCCTCTTCTGAGGCTACAATGTTTGAATAACAGGTGCAGCCGGGCAATTTCTTCTGCAACTTCTCCATAAGTGTAGCTTGTCTCTTCTCCGTAATCGGTATAACAGGGTAAGTCCCAGTTTTCTCGAAAGCTACATTCATATAGTTTAATAAAATTTTCTTTAATCATTGCACGGATTTTAGTGAAATGTGCAAAAGTAGGAATAAACTTTCTTTTCTTAAAGCGTTATACAGATAATAATGTGTAACTTTGCACTAAAATCTGTGTTTATAACAAAATATGATTGATACTACCGTATTTCAAAATAAAACAGCTGTATACTATACTTTAGGCTGTAAATTGAATTTTTCAGAGACTTCAACGATCGGCAAAACGCTACGAGAAGCCGGCGTAAGAACCGTTCGTAAAGGTGAAAAAGCCGATATTTGTGTCGTGAATACATGTTCAGTAACAGAGGTTGCTGATAAGAAGTGTCGGCAAGCAATTCATCGATTGGTCAGACAACATCCGGGTGCTTTTGTCATCGTAACGGGCTGTTATGCTCAGTTGAAGCCGGAAGAGGTTTCTAAGATTGAGGGGGTTGACATTGTTTTAGGTGCCGAAGAGAAAAAAGACTTGCTCAACTATTTGGGAGATCTGCATAAACACGAAGAAGGAGAAGCTCATGCAACTGCTACTAAGGAGATTCGTTCTTTCGCTCCTTCTTGCTCGAGAGGCGACCGTACTCGCTTTTTCTTGAAAGTTCAAGATGGGTGCGATTATTTCTGTTCTTATTGTACCATTCCTTTTGCACGTGGACGTAGTAGGAACGGAACGGTTGCTTCGATGGTTGAACAAGCTCGGCAAGCTGCCTCGGATGGTGGAAAAGAGATCGTGCTGACGGGTGTTAACATCGGTGATTTTGGAAAAACAACCGGTGAAAGTTTCTTTGATCTGGTGAAAGCACTCGATCAGGTGGAAGGAATTGAACGCTATCGTATCTCTTCTATTGAACCTAACTTACTGACGGACGAGATCATCGAGTATGTGTCTACTTCGAGAGCTTTCATGCCACATTTCCATATTCCTTTGCAATCGGGCTCGGACGATGTATTGAAATTGATGCGTCGTCGTTACGATACGGCTTTGTTTGCTTCTAAAGTGAAGAAGATAAAGGAGATCATGCCGGATGCTTTCATTGGAGTGGATGTGATCGTGGGTACCAGAGGGGAAACGGAAGAGTTTTTCGAACAGGCTCATCAGTTTATTGCTGGGCTCGATGTTACTCAACTTCATGTGTTCAGTTATTCCGAACGTCCCGGTACACAAGCTTTGAAGATTGATTATGTGGTTCCCGCTGAGGAAAAACATAAACGCAGTCAGCGCCTGTTAGCTCTTTCTGATGAGAAACTTCAAGCGTTTTATGCTCGCCATATTGGTCAGACGATGCCTGTGTTGATGGAGAAAACGAAGTCGGATGCAATCATGCACGGTTTTACTGCCAACTATATCAGAGTGGAGGTTGAGTTGGATCACTCTCTGGATAATCAAGTAGTGAATGTGTTACTAGGCGATTTCAACGAGGACAAGACTGCACTTACCGGTAAAGTTATTAAATAGGTGTATGAAGTCAAAGTTGATATATTGGATGATTTATGGCGGAATGTGGCTTCTGGCATCTCTTCCTTTCAGACTTTTATATATTCTCTCGGATGTAAACTATTTCTTAGTTTATTATGTCATCCGTTATCGTAGGAAAATTGTCAGAAAAAACATAACTAGTTCATTTCCTCATAAAACAGATGACGAGCGTTTGGATATTGAGCGACGGTTTTATCATTACTTATGCGACTATATGTTGGAAGATCTAAAGTTGTTGCGTACTTCTGATGAAGAGTTGTACGAACGCATGAAGTATGAGAACCAAGAATTGTTTTTGAAACTGCTCGAACAATATGGAGGGATTGTTTTGATGATTCCTCATTATGCCAATTACGAATGGATCATCGGCATGGGAGGGATCATGAAACCTGAAGATGTGCCTGTGCAAGTATACAAACCGCTGAAAAATAAATATCTGGATGAACTGTTCAAACATCTTCGTTCGCGCTTTGGCGGCTATAATGTTCCGAAACATTCTACCGCTAGAGAACTGATCCGGTTGAAACGGGCAGGCAAGAAGATGGTGGTTGGCTTGATCACCGATCAATGGCCTTCAAGTAAGGAGCGATGCTGGACTAATTTCCTGGGGCAGGAGACAGCCTTTCTGAATGGAGGCGATCGGATTGCCCGAATGATGAACTTTCCGGTGATCTATTGTGAACTGAAGAAATCACGCAGAGGCTACTGTACCGTGCAATTCGATTTGTTGGTGGAAGATGCTCAGCAAACTAAAGATAATGAAATAACAGAAATGTTTGCCCGCCGTTTGGAACAGACTATAACTAATGAACCAGCCTATTGGCTGTGGTCGCATAAAAGATGGAAGTTCTCGCGAACAGAATTAGAAGCTTTAGAAAAATAAAATGAAAATATCGATTGTTATTCTGAACTGGAATGGATGTGACATGCTTCGTACATTCCTTCCTTCTGTTGTGTCGTATTCCAAGGCACCGGAAGTTGAAGTTTGTGTGGCTGATAATGGCTCAACCGACCAGTCATTAGATATGTTGCGTGCAGAGTTCCCTTCTGTTCGCTTGATTGTACTGGATTCTAATCATGGTTTTGCCGATGGGTACAACTTAGCCTTGAAAGAGGTGGATGCCGAGTATGTGGTTTTACTGAATTCTGATGTGGAAGTTACTCCTAATTGGCTCGAACCTCTTACTGCTTATATGGATGCTCATCCCGAAGTAGCAGCCTGCCAACCCAAACTACGCAGTCAGCGGCAAAAAGAACTCTTCGAATATGCAGGGGCTGCAGGTGGTTTTATCGATCATTATGGTTATCCTTTTTGTAGGGGACGTATAATGGGGGTAGTGGAGAAAGATCGCGATCAATACGATACGGTGATGCCAATCTTCTGGGCTTCCGGTGCAGCACTGTTTATCCGACTCGAAGATTATAAGAGTGCCGGCGGACTTGATGGTCGCTTTTTTGCTCATATGGAAGAGATTGATCTTTGCTGGCGATTGCGCTCTCGGGGCCGACAGATTGTTTGCGTGCCTGATAGTGTGGTTTATCACGTTGGTGGGGCAACTCTGAAAAAAGAGAATCCTCGTAAGACCTTTCTCAACTTTCGTAACAATCTTGTAATGCTTTATAAGAATTTACCCGATGATGAGTTGCGAAAAGTGATGCTTGTGAGAGGTGCTCTCGATTATCTGGCTGCGTTCAGCTTTTTGCTCAAAGGCACTCCAGATAATGCAAAAGCTGTTATAAAAGCCCGTTACGAGTATAAAAAAATAAGATCTTCCTTTGCGAATGCTCGCGAGGAAAATCTAAGAAAATCCTTATTGAAAAATGTTCCCGAACGGATAAAAAGATGTATCTTGTGGCAGTATTATGTGAGGAACATTCAAAAGTTCTCGCAATTGTCTGACTTTATATAATTATTAATGGAGAAAAAAATAAAAAGAGGCATCGGCTTAGTAGCACACGATGCAATGAAAAAAGATTTAATTGAATGGGTGCTTTGGAACTCGGAACTCTTGATGGGACATAAGTTCTTTTGTACCGGTACCACAGGCACACTTATATTAGCAGCACTGAAAGAAAAACACCCGCATGTGGAATGGGACTTTACGATCTTAAAATCAGGACCTCTGGGTGGCGATCAGCAGATCGGTTCGCGTTTGGTGGATGGTCAGATCGACTATTTGTTTTTCTTTACCGACCCGATGACTTTGCAACCGCACGATACGGATGTGAAGGCGCTTACTCGATTGGCGAGCGTGGAGAATATTGTCTTTTGTTGCAATCGTTCTACTGCCGACCACATCATTTCAAGTCCTTTGTTTATGGATCCTACTTACGTAAGAACTCATCCCGACTTTTCGGCTTATGCCAACCGATTCCAAAATAAACCGGTAGTAACCGAAGCTGTAGAATCTGTGAAGAAGAAAAGAAAGAAAAAGACCGAGGATAAACTGTAGAAGTATTTCATTAGATAACGTTCATTGTATCAAAATAATAACGTTTGTTTGATTGAAATGTCAATGTTTATTGCATCCACATATGAACATTTTTGCATCGAGATATCAACGTTTACTGCATTGACATATCGGCTTTACTGTATCGAATAATAATGTTTACGTCTCGAGAGAGTAACGTTGACGTATTTAAATAATAAAGTTCACCTCCTATACAATAAATGTAGTGGAGGTGAACTTGTTATAAGGGGTTGGATACAGTTTGTTTGACCCTTTCCTTTGCTTACTTTCGGTAGAGAAACAACTCCTTCAGCCCCTGTGTCTTTATTCGCTTTTACAGGTTGATAAGTGAATGATGCAAATCGTCCGACCCTTTTATCTTTCTCATTGACGCCATTTTCTCATTTACTTTATCTGATTCATATTCCTCATCTGTTTGATTTACTTCATTAACTTTATTTAGGCTCAGTCATTATCCTTGGGGATTATTTACTGCGTCTGCGCCATCTACTTCATCCAATTTTTAATCTCGACTAACCAGCATCTCTACACCGGCACTGTCGACATCGGCACCCATCGGAGGCATCCGTTTGTTTAAGGCTATTTTGATTTCCTCAATTTGATGGAACTCTGCAAATAATTTTTCTACAATTCGCCCGCATACATGTTCGAGCAATTTCGACGGGATATCCATCTCCTTTTGGATGATAGTGAAGACATCAGCATAACTGAGCGTATCTTCCACTTCATCTGATAAAAGCGCCTTGCTATAATCAACTTTTATTCTTAAGTCAATCGAATATTCATTTCCTACCTTCGTCTCTTGAGGAGCTACCCCGTGATAAGCAAAAAAAGTAAGTTTATTAATTAGAATGTAACTGTTTTGAATCTTCATATTTTATCAATAGATTTACTGACATAAAGATACAAATTTAATCATGAAATCCAGTAAAGATCTTATGAAAACTTTGAGTCTTTACACTCATTTCTAACATTTAGAATACGGTCTGAAATGAAACTATATAAATTTATCCCATTTCTACTTCTGCTTGCAATATTGAGTCTGATGTGATTTATTTCACTTTCAGTAATCGGTGTTTTTTTTAAAATTTAATTGTATGTTCATTCTTACCCGATATATTCGTTTTATTCGTTTCCCAACTGAAAAATAATTTCTACTTTTGTTAAAGAATAATAGTTAGATCTATTCCAAGTGATTGCGAAGATGAGAGAAAATTTTATTAAATCAGATATAAATTATTGATTGTCAGGTTATAAACCTTTTTATTAAACACTGACGTATGTTTGATTAAGATAATCTGAATTTAGCGAACATAAAATAGGTTTTTGTGGCATAAAATATCAGTCGCACTAATTATAATTATTAATTATCAAAATAAAACAAATGAAAAGAGTGTTTTCGATTTTTTTAATGTGTGTATTTATTAGTTTATTTGCTGTTGCTCAAACCAATAAGAATCGTGTTTTTCAAATTGGATTTGTAACCCCACTTGGCACAAATGGTGTTGATTCTCGTCTAATTACAAATAAAATTTCATTCAATATTTTAGGTGGTTATAGTTATGGTAACACTGTATTTGAATTCGGAAGTTTGTACAATATTAACACCCATCTGACGAGTGGTGTCCAGTTTGCAGGTATTGTCAACTATAGCGGAAAAGCTCGAAGTGCATTTCAAATTGCGGGTGTGACCAATATTGCTACTCTTGGAAATGTAACTACACAATTCTCGGGTGTGGCCAATATTGCTAAGAATGTCGATGGATTGCAACTTGGTGGCGTGACTAATACCACCAAGAATATTAACGGATTGCAACTTGCTGGTGTGGCCAATATTGCTAAGAATGTCGATGGATTGCAACTTGCCGGTGTGGCTAATATTGCTAAGAATGTCGATGGATTACAACTTGGTGGTGTGGTTAATATTGCAAAGAATGTCGGTGGGGTGCAGATCGGTCTGATTAACTATTCTGATACAAATGATGGATTACCTATAGGACTGATCAATATCGTTAAACATGGAGGAAAACATGAGCTGGAAGTATCATTTTCTGAAGCTCTCAACACTGCTGTTAGTTTTAAACTGGGAACAGATAAATTATTTACCATCTTCTCAGGCGGAGTGAACTATTTGAATAAGCCGGTTGAGTATGCAGCAGGTTTCGGATTGGGTACACATCTAAATTGGAAGAAAGGTTGGGGCAATCAAATAGAGTTAATAGGATATTCACTCACAGAGAAA
>Ga0114938_1001683_pt1 | contig 14758 bp, 16 predicted proteins | sample AshMeaBigSpring_FD_88675 | JGI IMG/M metagenome (GOLD analysis project Ga0114938, IMG submission 88675) | Groundwater microbial communities from Big Spring, Nevada to study Microbial Dark Matter (Phase II) - Ash Meadows Big Spring | ecosystem: Environmental > Aquatic > Deep subsurface >...
AATTCGCCATTACCATAACAGAACCTGCCAAACCGTCAATAAAAGGCAAAATATGCTGCGTAACTCCAAAAATGCTGATACCAAGGTCAGAAAACCACGCCTTAGTACGTGCCACGCGCTCCGTGTAACTTCCCATTACTACATCAGCCTGTTCAACCGCTGTATTAGTTCCTGTTATTTTTTGTGTCAGATTATCCTGATAATCGGCACTACGCAATAATATTTGTGCAGCAGCTGCATTTTCAACGCCGAATATCTGAGCCATTATAGTTGCATCGCCCTGGGCTTTCCCAAGTTCACGCAGTCGGTCGGTAAATGGTAATGTTTTATTAGCAACAATACTATAATCTACACCCAATTGTTTCAATTTGTCGGCAGCCTCTTTGGGTACAACATCAATACCGGACATTTTTCCGAGCACGTTTCGCAACGCAACACCCGCTTCACTCCCAAACTTACCACCTTGAGCAAGTGCCTGAAGTGCTGAGTTAGTTTCTTCAAAACTCACGTTTGAGTTCAGAGCTTGCACACCGGCTTGTTTCAATGCTTCACTTATTTGGGTTACTTCCGATGCACCTTCTTTTGCTCCGGCTGCCATCACATTCATCATGCGTGTCATTTGGTCGGCTGCCGTTGCCGGATTGCTAAGGTCAACACCGAACTGAAGAACCGAAGTTGTCAGAGCATCCATCGCCCCTACAGCATCATTACCCATTGTTTTGCTCAATGTGGCAATGTTCACACCCATTTGATTTAAAGCATCCTGATTTTTTGCAATATCAGGTCCGAGTCTCGACAAAATGCCTTTGTAGCTTTCCAACATTTCTGAAGCATCGCCACCAAATGCTTTAGCAGTTCCGCGTGCCTTGTCTCCAAGTTCGTCAAGTGCCTGTCCGGTTACACCTGTAATGGCTTCAATATCTTTCATTGCCGAATCAAATTTGATTCCTGGTTCTGAAGCTTGATTGAGCATGTTAGATATATCTCCAACGCTTTCGGAGATAGCTCTCAAATCCATTGCCGAAACATCTTTCAGGCCTTTCCCTAGCTTATTCACATTGGCTTGAGCATCATCGGTCGTTTTAGTAACACCTCGCATTGAAGATGTCACTTTATCAACCATTTCAAGAATCCATGTCGTTTTTTGCGTACTCATTGGGGAATATTGCTTTCAGTATTTCGGAAGCGGCTCCGAGAATTGTATTTTTTAAATTGTCGTGGTTTATTTTAGTCATAAACTTCCATTCTGCATAAAGCTTTAACCACGCTTCAAAATCCAACGTATCAGGATTGATGCTATATTCTTTCCTGATTATAGCATCAATCTGACTTATTACGTCTGTTTGCGATATCTCAGCTTGCTTTATGCGTTGGCTAAAAAACTTTCGTAGGGCTTAAGGAATTCATCTACTTTGGTTGCAAACCCCAAAAAAACTATTCCATCACTATCCAGTATTTCCGTATCGCCGCCAACCACTAAATTCTTTCGGAATGCATTCAGATATTCATCCGTTTTACCCTGTTTGGCATAGTTCATAAGTAGTCTTACTGTACCTAAATCCGGTCGCTTAACGGCAAACTGATAAAATTCTCCTTTGTCCGTAACATTTCTATCAGCATCATACACTGGAGGTTCTATCACTACGGTTATAATCTTAATCTTACCGTATTTAGCTGTCAGTTCCTGAACTAACTCAGGAGTAATGCTTGTATTTTCTTTCACATATAATGCAAGCGGAACTACCGCCAACGAAGCAACCGACAAACCCATATCACCAGGGCTCATGTTTTGTACAAAATGCGTTACAGGTTGAATGACACTGGCATCAACAAAAGGCGAAAAAGCAAAGGCCATAACAGCCAACAAAAGCAAAAACTTAAATTTAATTGGTTTCATAATGAATTGAATTTTGAAAATTATTGATTTGAAAAATTGTTTATTTAAATAGAATAAGTCTTAAAGTCCCCTCTCACTTGGGAGAGGGGATTTAGGGGTGAGGTCGGGTGAGGTCTACACCCCCCAAAGTATCCTACCACCCACAAAAAGCTCAAACTTGTAAGCGATGGTTTTATCACCTTGTTTCACATCAATTCCACGTCCTTTAATCTTGCAATACTGAATAATATCGCGTGTCTTTACCAAGTCACGTTCATATTCAGCAATGATATTAAATGGAGGTATTGAGCTAAGGCTTGCACCTTTGGGCAACGATGCCTGAAGCATGTCAATCTCCTCTTTGAAAAGAGTAATCGAAGCTTTAGCCTCATAGTTCCCTTCGGTATACCCAAGAAAGTACATACCCGCACCACGCGCCCCATCTATTTCAATAGTGTCATCGTAGTTTACTTCGGTTATACCCTCCACATCCCTGCCAAGCATATTCACTGTTAGCGAATTCCAACCTTGCATTTTACCAAACTTGTTGATAATAGTTGTATATTTTTCCAGAGCCATGATTACGAAATTTTAGAAGTTAAACCTAAATCCACATCGAACGAGTGAACAATATCACCTACCTGAAGCGTAGCTTTTACAGCCATTGGCGTTGTAGCATTTACAGTCTGAGCCGGATTGATATACACATCCACCGCATCGGCATTGCCTGAGTTAACCATACTCACGGTTAGCTTATCAATAAGCTTTTGCTCAGTAGCAGCCACCCACGTACTTTTAATTTTACCGTCCAGTTCTTTCGGAACTTTCGAGCGCACCATCGGTATAAGCGTTGCACGTATCAAACGAGCTGCTTTGTTCCAAATGCTGTTGAAATTAAAGAATGCGTAATCGCTTGTAGCCTCCACCGCCGTAGGGCAACCACTCAGGTAATAGCCATCGTAGTCCACAAACTTACCGGCATAGATATAGCCCTTTTCGCTCAGGTCATCCTGTTGTGCTTCGGTCAGGTTCTTGAATGGAGTTCCATCGCTCAAACTTGCGCTCAACCAACGTCCAAGCGTAGTATCGGTAATCGAATAACTTTCGTTACCCTTTTTGGCCGATGGCTTATTTTCAATATCCACGCTACCTAAGTCCTCATGCACTTTGCGCACAGCAACCGAACCCAACACCGTACCCACGGCAGCGCGTGTGCCGTATGCAGCATTAAGAGCAGTTTGTGCGGGGTCCTGAAATACAACAACGCTGATATTTGGAGCCGCAAGCTCGCGCAAATCAAGAAGCGAATAATCAAAATAATTTCCGTGCTTCCAAGCTGCTATTCCTTCTAAGAACACGCCGTCAATCAATAGCTTTTCAGCTGCAAAAGCATCTACCCACGCCTGCAGTGCAAGCACGTCGGTGTTAATCTCATCAATAGTGGCCGAAGCTATTCCGGCTATACCAATCACATTAACGCCTTCAATTCCGCGTATAGCTGATGTAATATTAGTTCCAGCAGTTAGTGTATTAATGGTCGTGGTTTTTGGCACCGGCAGCAAGTAAAACGTGAACCCCGGACACAGTCTGAACATTTCGCTCAAATGGTAGTGTGTGAGTTCTGCGTTATTTGCATCGGTAGCAGCCGTTATACCCAGCGCTTCAACACTTGTAATGTCTAAGCACTCAATCGCCCTGTAGTGCACTACACTGGCGGTGGCCGTAGCCCCACAAATCAGAACAATCACTCTATCCTGATTATCGGACGTACGACCCAACCCCCCGTTTAGTTTATTAATATTTGTACCGTTAAAAGTTCCCATTGTTAGGTGGTTTTAAGAGTTTCAATTCGTTTTACAGCAGCAGCAACCACCGTTTTGCGGGTATCACCTACTACCAAAGCTTCTACAGCTTCTACAGTTTCAGCAGCTTCAATCAACGGAATAAGTTCTTCAACTTTTTTTACCGTTGCTTTAGCTTCCAGTTCGTCACGCGTAAACGTTTCGAGCTTTAGCTCTTTGCCGTAGGCGTTTACTTTAGCGTGATTTTTTGCAGCCACATCGCTTTCGTCAGCAATAAACGCCTGACCATCACTGGTAACAACTACCTTTTGTGCTTTCGGATATCCTTTCAGAATATCTTTTGCCACAGCTATTTTTTCATCCTTACTCAGGACTTTCAATTCTTTGTTCGCTCCCATTCTATTGTTATGAAATATGAATAATAAAATTAATTGAAAGGGGAATAATCAAAACAGCTTTTCGGGATAACACTCCGATGCACACTTACTAATCATTCCCCTTTAGGGGTTAGGGGTGATGTTTTACACTGCAATACCTGAAACGATAGCACCAAAACCATAATCAACAACACGGTCAATCAAACCATAAGTTTGAGTTCTGAATTCCGATTTCGGGTCAGCCGAATTGGTGTCGATAGTTTCGGGTTTATACAATATCTTCACAGATTCGATATGATAAACAGTATTTGGCGCATAGAAGAACATGGATGCTTTACGGTCGGTAGAAACCAACGCCGCACCTTTAGCTTTCTTTGCTCCTGTATTGTCATAAGCCAATACAGCATTATTTGTGAAGAACTTGAATCCCATTACGGACTTCACTTTACCGGTTGTCATATCAAAAAAGATATTTTTATCAGAAAAATATGCAGCTGAATCGCGATCTATTTTCAAATCGGTTTGATGCTCATTGCAGAGAATCATGTAATACTGATTTTCATCCGGTAAATTCAAATCTTGTATTTTTTCAAGATACTTAATCAAGTCAACAAAAGTCAAACGCAGACGACCTGTACCATCATTCGCACCAGTTGTACGCATAACCGGCATATCCGCATTGGCAGATGTTGCAGGCGCAAGCTTCCACATAACGTGGTCACGTATACCCATTTTAAACGCCTCGGTATGTTTTACACGTACCATCGAACGTTTATCATAGTTCAATCCACGAATTTCTGCATCATCCACTTCAGTAGGGTCGGTGTCGTACTTTTCCCAAGGAACAAATACTTTCTGACCTGTCATTTTTTTTGCGGCGAATGCTTCAGTGTTATTCACATAAAACCCAACATTATTGATGAGTTTGTTGAAACGGATACCATCGGCAGTAATTGCTGCTGGGTTAGCACCAGGCAACACACCAATAAAGTCATCCTTAAAATTCTTGAACTCCACCAGGAGTTGAGGTGCAACGTATTGATTTAACCAGTTGCCGGTTTCACTTGTAGCCATAAATTTCAATCTTTTTTATACCTTAAGCCCCTTTAGGGGTTTGGGGTTTTGGTTATTTTAATCCGTTTCGTTTTTTGTAATCAGCAAACAAGGCATCGTATGCAGTTGGCTTTTCAGTCATCAATGCATCCAAAGCAGCAGGGTTTTCATCCTGTAGTTGCTCAAAAGTCTTACCGTTGTAAGTTGCGCCTTTACCATCCTGCGACTGAACAATCTCAGCCGATAGTGGAGTTACCACTTGTGAAGCTTCAAGAACCTTAATCGTGATGTCGTAGTTAGCCTCAAGCATAGTTTGCCAGTTGGCGCGAGTGTCCGCAGTAATGCGGTGTTCCTTTTCGGCCTTGTCAAGGGCTGCCTTGATTTTGTCCGCTTTTTCAGTTTTGTCTTTAAGCTCAGTAGCAGCTTTAAGAGCATCATAATCCTTAGCCTTTTGTGCGTTTTCCGCAATTTTGGCTGTTACTTCGGCTTCGGTTGCAGTAGCAGCCAAACCGAGCGATGTTGCAATGGTTTGTAAATTCATTTCTTTGTCTTTATTTTGGTTTGAAATAATATCCTCAGGTGAGAAGTCAAGCGGCGAACCACTCGCTTTAATTTCGGCAGCTAATGCCTGTGTAACCTTAACCGGTTCTTTAACTGATGTAATAAAACCCCAGTCTTTTGCTTCCTGTGCTGTCATCCAAAAATCACCACTATCCCATTTGGTTTTAAATTCCGATTCGGGCTTTTTGAGTTTGGCTTTATAGGTATCGTAATATGATGTTGTCATGTTCTTGAGCAACTTCAAATAATTTTCCATTTCAGTCTCATCACCTCCAACACTACCGGATGGCTTATGAACCATAAACTGCCCATTTTTAGCCATTATAAACGTTTTAGCCTTTACTGCCAAATAAGTACCGGCACTGGCCACAATAGCACCGCCCTCACCGGTATACTCACCAAACAGTTCGTTCAGAATATTATATATTTCATTGGCCTGAAAGCAATCGCCTCCATTGGTCATAATATACACATGACAAGAAGTTGCACCGGCATCTTTAATAGCTTGGCATCGTCCTCTGAAATCAATAGCATTGTTCTGAGTCCATTCAGCTATGTTACCAATAATGTCAACACGTCCCTGAGTTCCTTCGGCTTTAATTGTAATTTGTAATCCCGGCATAAGCTTGTAAAATTTTAATCTCCCCTCGCCTCAAGGAGAGGGGTCGGGGGTGAGGTTCTTAATCGAATCGGCAGCAAATGTAAAGCGTTATTTAAGTAGATAAAAATCACGTTTTCATGTAGTATAAAAATTTTGTTTTCTAAGGTAAAATTTTTGTCAACATGACAAAATTTTTACCCTACATGAAAAGAACTTTTGTTTCTACACACAAATAAGTACAACTTTGCATAAAAATCAGGGCAAAAAATGAAGAAAAACAAGTCGTTGAGAAACAAAGTCGTTCGTAAACCAAAGTTACCGGCTGCCGAATACCAAAAGTTGAAATTTTCAGCTTATGAGTACATCGTAATACAAGGCAAAACCCAAAAAGAAACTGCCGAACTGTTAGGTATTACCGAACAAACAGTATCAGAGTGGGCGCGTGAGGGCAAATGGAAGGAACTCCGACAGGCACGCCAACAATCCACACGTACCGAAGCCGAAAACATCAGGCAAATCATTCGGCTTAACTCTGAGCGTAGACTTGATATTGAAAACGAAATAGCCAACGCCGTAAAGCTATCTGATAAGAAATTAGAAGCCGAATTGCGAGCTGAGGCTAACCGGTTGTCCGATAATACAGCAAAATGGGCTAAGACTTTGCGCGAAATGGAGAAAAACAACAAGTATTCACTTGGCGAACTCATCAATATGATGGACGATCTATTTACCGATATGCGCCAGTCCGACCCTGAATTGTTCGAAAAAACAATCAATTTCCAACAGTACTACATACGTAAAAAAACGAATGAATTGGGGTAATTATGGCAAAGATTAAACGATTTACAGAAGCCGATGGAGGTTATCATGGTGAGCTTGGATTTCTATGTCCTGGTTGTAAAGAAATTCATCTAATAACAGATTCCGAAACCGATATTGAGGCCATTGGAAATGGGCCGTGGACTTTTAATGGAAACTTTGAAAGCCCTACAATAAGAGCCTCTGTCCTTACAAGACGATATTGTTTTAATAGTGCTACAGGAAAGCACGACAAAGAAATAGAAAGATGCCACTCATTCATCACAGATGGTAAAATACAATTTCTATCAGACTGTCAACACGAACTTGCAGGTCAAACCGTAGATTTAAACGACATTTAAACGATGGCATTACAGAAAAAACAAGATAAAGATTTAGCTAAAGAATACCTTGCAAGGCTCGAACTGGCAACTAAAGCTAATGACATCAATCCATTTGAAACCAAAGCGGAACAGGATGCGCGTAAAAAGCGTGCAAAAGACGATGTTGTGTTTATGGTTGAAACCTATCTGCCACACTATGCAACTGCAAAATGTGCCGATTTTCACAATGAAGCTGCTCATATAATTGCAAACGACCCTAAAATTAAGTTTTTTGCTGAGTGGGGGCGTGGATTAGCTAAATCGGTGTGGTGTGATGTTATTATACCGTTGTGGCTATGGATGCGCGAAGACGATGTGTTTATGTGTCTGAAATCAGACTCAAAAGAACGTGCCGAAGAACTTTTATTGGATATTCAGGCTGAGTTGGAAGGAAATCCTTTATTAATACACGATTTTGGAAAACAAAAGGGTGAAGGAAGCTGGGAAATTGGAAACTTTAAAACAATAGACCAACGGTTTATTGGTATGGCTTTCGGTATTAAACAAAAAGTCCGTGGACTACGTGTAAAACATCGCCGTCCAAACCTATGGGTTATTGATGATTTGGAAACACCTGATACAATCAGCAATCCAAAGCGTATGCGAAAACAAGCCGAACACATCGAACGCGATATCCTGCCTACTATGATAACCAAACGTCGACGGTTATTGTATGCCAACAATAAGTTTTCGCGTGTTATGACACAAACCATACTTCAGGAAAAGCACCCACACCCGAAATGGTATGTTCATCAAATTAAAGCTTATAACAAAGTAACCTATGAACCTGCATGGCCATCAATGTACTCGCCTGAGTACTACATGGAACAAGAGGAGGACATGGGAATACCAGGAGCGTATGCCGAATACCTTCACGAAACGAAGTTGGAAGGTAAAAACTTTAATGAAGATTCAATTGAATGGCAGGAAATTCCAAAGCTTAACGAGTTTGATATGATAATTGCACACTGGGATATAGCTTATACCGACAACGAATGGAGTGATTATAATGCTATATCGATTTGGGGTGCAAAAGACAGGAAGTTTTATAAGATTGGCAATTTTGTACGACAGGTCAAAATGAAAATAGCGTGCGATTGGATGTGTGATTTCAAAAAGAGTTTGCCCGAAAACACAAACATAATATTTCAATACGAGTCGCAGTTCTGGAACGAAGAGGTTGACAGAAATATTACTGAAGCCGAAATAAGGAACGATGTTGATTTAAATATTATGAAGGTCGACCTTCCTGGCAATAAACTTGGACGTATGCTTAAAATGGTTCCTTATCATCAAAATAACAGAATCATTTACAACATAGCAATCAAAAATAACAACGACACACAGGTCGGATTAATGCAATTGTGCGCAGTAGAAGAAGGTAGTACCGAACACGACGATAGTCCGGATGCTGACTCAGCTGCAATTAAGTCTTTAGAAAAATACGTTATGCCTACAAGCAAAAGCTCTGAACAAAAGCCTTGGAACACAGGTAAAATGACAGTCACTTATAACATCAGATAATACAAAATTTTATGGTAGATAATTCATTTGATTCAACTTTTGACCCAACCATGTCTCAAAATTTGAGATATATTACAAAAGACGATTTAGTCTCAGTTATTCAAGATAGATTTATAGATGAAAGCTCAGCGAATATAGCAGGGGACAATTCTATACTTTTCGATATTGAATCAAAAGCCATTGAGTATGTTATTTCATACATTACAGGCAGGTACAAAACCGACCTGATATTTTCAGAAACCGCACCACTGGCCAGCGGAATACTGAAACAAATCATTGCTCAGATAGTCGTTTATCGCGCCGTAAAACGAAACGCAGCGCGCAAAGTTCCGGAGGATTATGTAACACTTATGTCCGATGCCACAAAGCAGCTTGAACGCATTCAATCAGGCGCAATGTCATTGGTAGCTATGCCACTTCAAACCGATGATTCAGGCGAAACAACACCGGTTCTTTTTGGTAACACAACAAACGAAAATAAATTCATTTAAATAGCATTTAAACACATGGCAAAGTTATTCGACAGATTTATAGATTCTGCAATTACCTCCATTTTAGGCAAAGCAGATAGCAGCAAAATATTCAGTGAGTATTACAAGCGCACCGACGCTGCCAGTAAACTCGACTGGACAAAACAACCTACTAACTTCACGTCAAAAACTATTGACGATTGGGTTACAGCTGTCATGGCTGCAACGGCTACCGATGACCCGCGTCGCGGATTGCTTATGCGTTTCTTTGCCTCATTGAAGTTAGACCTTCACCTGTTATCATGCATCGATGGCCGAATACTTCCAATACAGTGCGCTCCTTTCAAATTGATTGACAAATCAAAGAAAGAAGATGAAGAAGCGCATAAACTATTTGAAAGGCCTTGGTACATAGACATAATTCGCATCATGGGCATGCGTACTTTCGATGGAACAAAGCTCATTGAAATGATTGAGTTGAACGACAAAGGCGAACTGAACTGCGTAACCGAAATTCCACAATCAAACTTCTTACCGGTTAAAGGTATCGTAGTGAAAGAAGAATACGACACTACCGGTGTATCGTATAAATCCGGAACGTATGCCAATTATTATGTTCAGATTGGTAATGACTATGAGTTAGGGATGTTGAACGAGTTAGCAATGATTATACTAGCCAAAAAGTTGGGGCTTGGTTCGTGGATGTCGTACATTGAAAAGTTTGGAGTACCTGCCGTATTTGCCATTACCGACCGTCAGGACGATGCACGCGCTCAGGAACTTTTTAAAATGCTCACGTCATTCCGTTCCAATCACTTTGCCATTCTAAAAGGTAATGAAAAGGTTGAAATTGCCAAAGATACAAATGCAGATGGCTATCAATCATTTGATAAGTTGAACCTTTTTTGCGACAGTCAGTTAAGCAAGCGTATACTTGGAGGTACAGGTATCACAGACGAAAAAAGCTTTGTAGGTGCAGCTGAAATACACGAACGTCAGTTGAAGTATCGCATACAGGTTGACAAGTTGATTATTAAGTTCTACATGAATAAAGAAATAATGCCACGCCTGGTGAAGTTGAGTTCTGTATATGCACCATTAGCTAATCTTACATTCGATTGGGACGAAACTGAAACGCTCACACTCAAAGAAAAGATTGAAGCCGTAAAAGACTTATCTACATCATTCAATTTCGACCCTAAAAAACTGGCCGAACTTACCGGATTACCAATCACAACTGTAAAGGAAACGCTTGCAGCCTCACCACAAGTACAGGAGACTCAAAAAAAAAAGCCTAATGCGTCCGTAGCGGGCGCAAATTCTTTAGATTTCCCCTTTGCTAAAGGGGAATACCCGAAGGGGAAGGGGTTTATTTACATTCATGCAGCTACATGGGATGCCGCTATCGAACGCCTCGCAACTCAAATTTATAACGGTGAGATTAAACCAGCTGACTTAGATAAAGATTTAGTGCTGAAGAACTATTCATCATTAAATAAATCCGCTGAAACATCATATGGTAAAGGTTACTACGAAGATGAACTAACCCGAAAAATGCGAGATAATCTGATGAAGTTTTCCGGAGCAAAGTCATATAATCTAATGACTAAGCTAAAAGAATTAAACGTAGGTGGGATAAGTAAAGATGCTTATATTCAGCAAGCTAAAAAAATAGTAACCCTGCATAACGAGTCTTATCTAAATGTAGAGCGCACATTTGCAGCATCAAGTGCATCATCGGCTAAAGATTGGAAGCAATTCATTAAGGATAAAGATATTTATCCAAATCTTAAATACCGAACCATGGAAGATGCCGAAGTTCGAGAAGAACATGTCGTATTAGATGGTATAGTTAAGCCATTAACCGACTCATTTTGGACCACTCATACACCTCCAAACGGTTTCAGGTGTCGTTGCTGGGTGGAACAGACAATGGAAGATGCTTCCATCGAAACGCCAAACCTCGAAATACCGGAACAGTTCCGTAACAATCCCGGCGAAAATGGTGTGGTGTTTACCAACGATAACAGTTACTATAAAAGCATTGCTAATAAGCAACATACTATTGTATCTGATAATACAAACAGGATGAAACAATTTGCACCTTATAATAGGGTTGAAAAATCAAAGGGTGGTAATAACATATTTATCAATGACTTTGCAGATGCATCTGAGGTAACACAAAATCGGGTTGCTGCTGAAATAACAGCCGATTTGCTTGAAAAGAATGTCTATATTAGAGCGCACATTAATACCTCTACAAAAATCAAGAATCCGGAGCTTGCTATTGGAAACACCAGTACATTGTGCGACCTAAAAACTTACGATAAAGATAAATCAACTTCTGTCAGAAACTTTGTAAAGAACAATATAGGGTCAGCAAACAAACAAGGTTGCGAATATGTAGTTCTTGACTTTACCGATGCCGACAAACTGGACTTTAAAAAGAACGCTATACTTAAATTAAGAGGCGAACTCAGCGATAAGAATAAAATGAATACAGGTATCAAACAAATAATTATAATTAATGGGAAACAGTCAGGCATATTGAGTCGAAAACAAATCAATAGCAGTGAGTATCTAACCTATTTTGAGAGCTTATTTAAATAAAAAAAGGGGATAATCACCGAAGCAATCATCCCCTTTCAGGCACAGATTGAGCCGTAACCCGTTCTGTCCTGCAAAAATACAACCTTTTTTTCATTTCTGTATAAAAATAGTTGTTTTTTTCTTTGTTTATTCAAATATTCTCTGTACGTTTGCATCGCTAAAACAATTACATGGGCATGTAGCCCACTTTTCTTGAGGGCTTTTTTTATGCCTGTATCATTCGATTTCAATAAACGTATTTGGTAACGTGTACCCCTATTCCGATGGTTAATGCCCCGGAGAAATTAATCCCATGGATTGTTTTAGCAGTAGGAAAGGCACGTTACTTTTATTTTAAAAAACCAATTGTTATGCTAAAACAATCCAAAATGGAGATTTTAAAACTCAATCAATCTAACTTCGAAGATTTGAACCTCATACAGCTAATTGAAAGCTGTCTTTACCATGGAGATCAGAGTGAAGTTGCTAAAGAACTGGGTATATCTTTAACCTCAGTTAATAGAGTGCTAAAGGGAAAGAAGAAAAGTAAACGTATTATTACTGCACTTTATAATAAGGCAGTTGATAATTGTATTTTCGAAAAAGAAACTCATGATAATCTACTCAACGTAATTCAATCAAAAACAAAAAGTGAAGGAGGGCTTAAATAATGGTAACATTCAATAAAGGCAGCTTTACTATTGAAGTAAAAACAGGCGCACATCCGGTAGAAGATTGGTTAGAATTACAAAAAGAACTTCTTTTTTTAGTACAATCATTAGACCAATCAGACACACCCGAAAGTCCATGGCGTACAATGGCTCTAATTAAAGAAATGCTTCCAGACCTTAAAACAGCTAATTTACTCTATACAGCTAAATAATTCACTAAAAGCCTCGCAGTTTGCGAGGCTTTTTTTATCTTTGTATCAAACTTTTAGCAATAAAAACATGAGTAATAACAAAGTACCTAACTTTGGGAAAATAGCTGAATCATTAATTAATTCAGCTCACGTAATTGCAGGTTCTGAATCAGTAAAGTTCTTTAAGCAATCATTCGTAAACGATGGTTTTACAGATACAGCACTTCAACCGTGGAAAAAAACAACAAATCCAATGGCTGGTAAACGGACTTTATTTGGTAATGGCGAAAAAGGACATCTTCGCGATTCTATTCGCAAAGCAAGCGAAGTTCCTGGGCGCATTATTGTAGAGTCAGATAGTGATTATGCAGAAATACATAATAATGGTGGAACTATAACAGTTACCAAAGCTATGAAGGCTCACTTTTGGAAACTATACTATGAACTTTCAAATCAAAAAACCTATAGCGTTAAGAGTAAAGCCGAATCCAAAAACAAAAGGAATACAACTATAAACGCCAAGGCTGAATTTTGCAAAAGAATGGCATTAATGAAGTTAGGTTCTAAAATAAAAATACCCAAACGCCAGTTCATGGGCGATAGTCAAACAATGATGAATATATTTGATAAACTATGGACAGATAAGATAGATATTAGATTTAAACAGCATTTAAACAAGTAAATCATTTATATATTATGCAATACTGGACAGATTTATACTTAGAGTTAGCCAACAAAATAAAGGATAACCTGAATCAAATACAATGGGTTGACCTTTGGCACGATCAAGTAAGCTATCTTACCGATGAGCTTCCATTTCCTACACCGGCTGTATTCATAGCTTTCAATCTACTTGGTGCCGATGACAAAGGTATGAAAGGACAATTGTGTAACACACAAATAGACCTATATCTATTTTACGAAACGTTTAGCGATACAGCAATTGGTTCAATCAATCAGGATAGTGCATTAGACTTCCTGAAACAGCTTACAGAGCTACATAAGTTATTTCATGGAACTGCAGGTGATAACTATTGGGAAATGCGTCGTGTAGATATGAAGCGCGAAGAAAGCGGTGGAGCTGGTAACATGTACAGAATATCTTTCCAGTGTATGGTTGATGATATGTCAGCGATTCCGGATATTTCCGAACAAGAAGTCAATGAAATAGACTTATCACGTGGTGACATACCTATTGAGCAACAGAACAAACCAGTCGGTTATATTATAGACTAAAATAAAAACGGATATACAACATTGTATATCCGTTTTTATTTAGTGTTAAGGCTATTATAATAATCATTATTCTCTTTAATGTAAAATATCCGTTTATAAATATAATCAGAATCAATATAGAAGTGTTTTTCCGATAATTCCTTCAGTACATCATCCATACGTATGCGCTTCACATCATGTAGTTCATGAAATTTATTCACGATTGCTCTATCTCTTACCTGTATTAGTTCTTTTCGTCGCATAGTTTCTATTTACACTACAAAGTAACAAAGAAATATTTACACAAAAAAGTACTATTTACAAGAAAAATTGTAACCTTTTTTGTCTCCTTTTTTGTAACCTTTCGATAATTATCGAAGTATTTAAACGCAAAAACGGCTATCATATTTAATTATGACAGCCGTTTTCTGCATTTTTCTATGTTGTATTAAATCAAAACGTTACATTTAAGCATTCCAATTTAAACGATACAGCTTAAAATTAAATCTCAATTCAATATAAATTCAATATAATCACGTTTCGAAAATAACATTACTCAAACAATAATCTCTCAAACTTTTGTTTTTCAGCAGCTTACAACGCATTTGCCGTTTTCGTTTTCTTCCTGATTCGTTTTGTCCCCTTTA
>Ga0114938_1001684_pt1 | contig 14754 bp, 13 predicted proteins | sample AshMeaBigSpring_FD_88675 | JGI IMG/M metagenome (GOLD analysis project Ga0114938, IMG submission 88675) | Groundwater microbial communities from Big Spring, Nevada to study Microbial Dark Matter (Phase II) - Ash Meadows Big Spring | ecosystem: Environmental > Aquatic > Deep subsurface >...
AGCAACTCCTTCATCGGCACGTTGGCGATCAGGCAGGATCCGAGGTCGCGGTTGGAGGTGATGGGCGCGCAGTATGCAGGGTTTCGTGGAGGAAGGAGCGTCGCTTGCATGGTTTGACCACAGTCCATCACGATCCGGCGGTGGACTCACGCAAAATTTGCGGGATTTCTGAAAAACCAAGGGGCCGAGGGAACCATGGGAACCCTGCTTGGACGGGGCGGGCTCGAATCCGCGCCACCCTCGGGATCAGGCGAAGAATCCCGGAGTCCGCTGGCACAATTGCACGCAGAATCCCCAAGGATCGCGCAGCATGGCGACGCGGCCGCCGCCGTCGAGCGCCTGGTCGGAAACCAGGGTGGCACCCGCGGAAACCAAGCGGCCGAGGTCGGCGTCCATGTCCTCCGAGGTGAAGGCCAGATGGAGCAGCAGCGGGTCCATGGACGGGTAATCCGGCACTCGGTCCGGAGGGTTGAGGTAGATTTCCAGCATCACGCCGCTCTCCGGATCACGGAGGAAGTGGGCCAGGGATGGGCCGTTTGACTTGCGGGCGATCTCGAATCCCAGATGGAGGCCATACCAGGCGGCCATGGCCACGGGGTCCGCGACGTTGAAGGCGACGTGTTCGATTTTCATGGGGATCTTGGTCGGAGTTCAACCGGCGTGACGTGCGTGCCAATCGGCATAGACCTTCGGGGAGATTTCGGAGGGTTTGATTTCCGAACGGCCGCCCCAGAAGACGTTGGTGTAGGAAACCGGGATGCCGGCGGCTTCGAGATGGCGGTCGATGGCGGCCTTGTGTTCGAGCACGCGCTCCTTTTCGGTGCCGTGGACGACGCCCATGATGTTCACGTTTCCGAACTGCGGCCCGCCCTCGCGCCAGTAGCAATGGGTCATGCAGTAGTGGCGGCCGACTTGCGCGCCGCCCTCGATTTCGCGGCCTTTCGGCACGGCCCAGTGGAAGAGGCCGTTGAAACGCGTGACGCGCTCGCCGGTGGCGGAGGGTTTGACGTGTTCGAGGAAGGTGGAGAAACGGCCGATGACTTTTTTCGAGTTGAGCGTTTCGGCCACTTCGCAAAAGCGCTCCAGCGAGACGCCGGCGATTTCCGCACGCCCGTCCCACGGGTTTTCGCGGATTTCATCGAGTGTGAGTTCCTCCTTCAGGGCGAGCAGGACGTTCCATTCCTCCGCGGTGAGTTCGACGGTGGCGGTGGTCATCATGACGGCCGGTTCGTCGGACTTGTCGCCGGGTTCCAGGGTCTTGCGGCGCGTGTGGCCCACGCCGAGGGCGAACACGCCGTTGGCCGGCATGAGCAGATACTCGGTGGCCCCGGTGAGGCGCAGCAGGGCGGTGGCGTGGTGATCGAGCGACTCGCCGACGGGCACCTTGAGCGTGGTCCACAGCCGGTAGCCGGAACCGGAAACCTCGGTGTCGGTGGAGCGGATCACGACGTGGCCGGAAAACGGGTCCTCCTTCGCCATGAACTCGAAGGCGTCGTTGAGTTTTTCCTCCGGCACCTTCCATGCGACGAGCGCACCGTGGGCGAGCTTGGTGGAGAGCAGGGTTTGCCGGACGCGGCGGATGATGCCGGCTTCCTGCATGGCGCGGATGCGCTCCAGCACGGTTTCGAGCGGGACACCGGATTTCTCAGCGATCAGATGGAAGGGCTGGCGCTGGAAGCCGGCGATCAGATCTTCGGAGATCGCGAGGATCCGGGCGTTGATCGGATCGTTGTGCTCAACGGGGATGGTGGTGGGCATTTGGAATTGGAAATTTGAGATGGGAAAGCTGGGCGCGAGTGCCGCTGTTGAGCGGGTGGGAATAATCGAGCGCGGGCGAACGCGCAAGGATTCTTCCGAAGCGAAGCAGGGTGACCTCACTTTGAACATTCTGAATTCGAGCGACTTGAGAATGGGGTCGAGGTTTGGAAACCACTGATTCCACTGAGCTCAACTGAAAACACTGAGAAAATGGGGCGGGAGAAGGGATTGGTATTCCTCCATAGTCGCTTCAGTGACTTCAGTGGTTCTCAGTATCTCAGTGGTTTCTCCACCGGTTTTCTGAAAAATGCCGGTTCCATTGCAGGGTGCTTCCAAAATGAGGTGGCCCTGCGAAGCGAAGCGGCGAGGTCCCCGCGTGCGCGATGCGGCTTGAAAAAGAAACTTGCCCGCCGGAGGGGTTTCCACTAGGAATCCGCACCAGTCACGGCGCGAACAGGCGGATGTCACATCCGCGGATGTGTCGGTGGCGATTCCCGGCCCCCCAGCCGCTTCATGATTTTTCAGGAACGATCCTCATTCGAACTCAAAGCCGATCATCTTGACCGGCAGGGCCACGCTGTCTCCGATCCATGATCCGGCGTCCCGCCCATCGTTCCGTACGCCTCTTCGCACCGTATTCGTGTGGCGGCTCCGGCCGTCCGCCCGTCGGCGCGTCGCATCCACCCATCGGAGGACAAAGCCATCGCTAAGCCACAAAGAAACCAACCGAACAGGGGTCGTTTCCGCGACATGACGCGGATCAACGACCGCATCCGCGCCCCCAGAGTCCGTGTCGTCACCAGCGACGGCCAGCAACTCGGGGTCATGAGCTCCCGCGAGGCGCTCGCCAAAGCCCAGGCCCTCGGCCTCGATCTCGTCGAGATCGCTGGCCAGGTGGACCCGCCGGTCTGCAAGATCGTCGACTACGGGAAATTCAAATACGAGCAGGCGAAGCTCAAGAAACAGAAATCCAAGAGCGCCACGCGGATGAAGGAAGTGAAATTCCGCGTCGGCACCGGCCAGCACGACTACAACATCAAGCTGGGCCGCGCGGAGGGTTTCCTGGACACCAACCACAAGTGCCGCTTCGTGCTGCAGTTCCGCGGGCGCGAGAACGCGCACAAGGATCTCGGCTTCGTGGTGCTCAACCGGATCATCGAGGACCTCAAGACCATGGCGCAGGTGGACCAGCCGCCGCGTCTCAACGGCCGGGCTGTGGCGATGATCCTCTCGCCGCTGCCGCAGCACCAGCGGAAGCGCAAGTTCCACCTATTCCATGGCGAACTGATGGAGGAGGACGACTTCGAGGACGAGGACGGCCACGATGCGGACACCGATGACGAGGTGCCCGATGAAGTGCCGGACGAGGTGCCTGATGAGACCCCCGGATCAGATCCGGAATCCAAATTGGGCTGATTCATTGTCGCGTGCGGCCGCCGCTTGCCCGGATGACGGGCATGGCGGCCGGAAAACGCAGCCTCGATCCCATGCTCTATCTCTTCGACATCGACGGCACGCTGGTGGACACCGGCGGTGCCGGCATGGCGGCGCTGGAGGAGGCCACGCTGGAGCTGTTCGGCGATCCCGGTCCGCCGCTCGATCTCGCAGGTGCCACGGATCTCGGCATCGTCATCGGCATCCATGAGCACTTCGCCCTGGAGCCCACGCCGGAACGCATCGAGGCCTACCTCGCGGCCTACCAGCGTCGGCTCGACTGGAATCTCGCCCATGGCGGGTTTCCAGGGCGCGTGTTGGAAGGGGCTCCGGTTCTGCTCCGGGAACTGGAGTCGCGGTCGCCTGCGACACTCGGCCTGCTGACCGGAAACACCGCAGGTGGAGCCGCATCGAAGGTCCGCCACTTCGGACTCGCGCGGTATTTCGCCTTCGGAGCCTACGGCTGCGACCACCCTGACCGCAACCGTCTGGGGACCATCGCGCTAGAGCGTGCCGCCGCCCATGTGGGCCATCCGTTTTCCCCGGAGGAAACCTGGATCATCGGCGACACGCCGAAGGACATCGCCTGCGCCAGATTCATCGGCGCGCGCTGCCTGGCCGTCGCCACCGGGCGCTTCACCGCGGCCGATCTAACGGCGCACGGCGCGGACCTCGTGGTGGAGTCGCTGGACGAGGCGGCAGGGATGATTTGACGGCCGCCGGGTGCTTCCCGGGGAGCGCGGTCACACGCTGCAGATTTCCACGCCCTGCCTGAGGCTGGCGATCTTGTCCGGGCGCTTTGGGATGAACTCCTGGCCGACGAAGCCCTTGTAGCCGGTGTCCGCGATGGCGCGCATGATGGCGGGGTAGTTCAGCTCCTGCGTGTCGTCGATCTCGTTGCGGCCGGGGACGCCGCCGGTGTGGTAGTGCGAGATGCATTCGTGGCTCGCCTTGATGGTGGCGATGACATCGCCCTCCATGATCTGCATGTGATAGATGTCGTAGAGCAGCTTGAAATTCGGGCTGGCGATCCTCTTGCAGAGCTCCACGCCCCATGCGGTGTGGTCGCATTGGTAGTCCTTGTGGTTCACCTTCGAGTTGAGGAGTTCCATCACCAGGGTGATGCCGAGTTTTTCAGCGAGGGGAAGGATGCGCTTGAGTCCGGTGGCGCAATGCTCGAGGCCCTGCTCGTCGGAGAGGCCGTTGCGGTTGCCGGAAAAGCAGATGACTTGTTTCGCGCCCGCCTCGGCGGAGGCCTTGAGGTGCGGTTCGTAGGCGGCGACGAGCGCGTCGTGATGTTCAAGGCGGTTGAAGGCGTGGGTGATGCCGCCGACCTTGGTTCCCGTGGCGGTGGTGCCCGTCGGGAAGGAAACCATCGCGCAGCTCATGCCGTGCTTCCTCAGAGTGGGGAGGTCCTCGGGCATGAGCAGTTCGATGGACTGGAGGCCGAACTCCTTGCCGGCGGTGCAGAGGTCTTCCAGAGGGATCTTGTTGTAGCACCACTTGCAGACCGAGTGGTTGATGCGGGTGCCGGGGGCGGCGGCATCGGCGGCGCCGAGGCGGGTGGCCAGCGAGGTGGCGGCGGCGGCGATGGCGGCGGATTTGGCGGTGGTCATGAGGAAGGAACGGCGGTGCATGACACTGCATTACGTCGGCATTCCGGTGGGCCTTACAGCCTTCGCCAACGGGAAGCAGGGCAGGGAAAATCATCGAAACCGGACGCCTGCCAGTGGGTGAACGCCGCGGCATGTGGCGCCAGTGGGTCATTGGCGTCGGATTCGATCTATACTTGTTAGGAGTCGTGACCGACCACGGTAAGGACCTTGGTGACCTTTGCCACCGCCTCTGCTTGCCTCGCACCGTATCCGATGGCCCTCGGAATATTTGGTGCCCCGGCAATCCAGCGTCCGTCCCTCACTTGTCGGTCGGTTTGGAGGGCTTGAGCGCCGTGCGTTCGATGAAGTCGATGATGGTGCCGGCGACGTCGGTCTTTGACGAGTGCTCGATGCCTTCGAGGCCGGGCGAGGAATTCACCTCCATGACGACGGGTCCGTGATTCGAGCGGAGCAGGTCCACGCCGGCGACGTTGAGGCCCATGGCCTTGGCGGCGGCGATGGCCACCGTGCGCTCCTGCGGTGTGATTTTGACTTTTTCGGCGGAGCCGCCGCGGTGGAGGTTGGAGCGGAATTCGCCCTTGGCGGCCTGGCGTTTCATGGAGGCCACGACTTTGCCGCCGACCACGATGCAGCGGATGTCCGCGCCATCGGCTTCCTTGATGAATTCCTGAACGAGGATGTTCGCGTTGAGATCCTTGAAGGCCTCGATCACGGACTCCGCGGCGTTTTCGGTCTCGGCGAGCACGACGCCGACGCCCTGGGTGCCTTCGAGCAGCTTGATGACGAGGGGCGGGCCGCCGCACATTTTGATCAGCTCGCCGGTGGCGTCCGTGTGGTGGGCGAAGCCGGTGACGGGCAGGCCGATGCCCCGCTTGGCGAGGATCTGCATGGAGCGCAACTTGTCGCGGGAGCGGGCGATGGCGACGGATTCGTTGAGGGTGAATACGTTCATCATCTCAAACTGCCGGACCACGGCATTGCCGTAGAACGTATGCCGGGCGGCGATGCGGGGGATGACCGCGTCCGCGACGAGTTCCTCCCCATCGACGTAGATGCGGGGTTTTCGCGAGGTGATGTTCATGTAGCAGCGGAGGTAGTCGACGACCCTGACCTCGTGGCCGCGGGTTTGGGCCGCGGTGACGAGCGCCGCCGTGCTGTAGAGTTTCGGATTCCGGGAAAGGATGAGGATTTTCATGCGAACGGGTGCGCATGCGTCCAATAGCCCGGCCGCCCGGCGGTCAATGAGAAAAGCGGCATGCGGGGCCATGTGACGGATTCGTCGCCCGGGGCGGCCGATCCGCGAACCGGGACTTGCGGCGTCCGCGCTCCCGCGGCATGATCCCGGCCATGGGACCTGTGACCGAACGATTGAGGAACTTTCTCCAGTACGTGGCTGTGAAGCTGATCGACGATCCTTCGCAGGCGCAGTTGAAAGTGGCCGAGCTCGCGCCCAAGAAGCTGCGGTTCAAGCTTGTGCTTTCCAAGGCGGACGTGGCCATGTTGATCGGGCGCAACGGATTCACCGCCTCGGCGATCCGCAATGTGCTCAAGGCGGCGGCGGAAAAGGAGGGCGTGCAGGTTTCCCTGCAGATCCACTCCCATGAAGAGGAGGAGGAAATGCTCGCCCGCGGGGACGGCCACTGAGACCGTGGTGGTTTCGAACCGCTGATCCTTCCTGATGGACGCGCCCTCGCAGATTCCCGTGAACCGGTTTTCCTTTGTGGGAAAATCCCTGGGGATTCTCGTTTTCGCCGCGCTCGTCGCATACGTGGTGGACTATAAGCTCAAGCTCGGCAAGGTCCCGGGCGCGATCCTGGCGCTGAGCATCTTCGGCGTCGGCGTGTTCGCCTTGCTGAGGCTCCGCGGCGCGCCCCGCGAGATGGGAATCACCTTCGGACTGAAGTTTTTCAGCGTCACGGCTTACAAGATCCTGAATTTCTCGGTATCGATGTGGCTGATCAAGGATCTGGGGTTCGGCACGGAGGATTCCGGTTACATCATCATGGGCTGGGGCGTGTTCATGGCGCTGGCCACGATTGTTTCCGGCTCCCTGACCGACGCGCTCGGCCTGCGGCGGACCTTGTTCCTCGGAGTGAGCCTCTGCGTGCTGACGCGCATCGTGATGGTCTTCGCCGGGAACCCGTGGCTGGCGCTGGTCTGCGGCTTGCTGCCGCTGGCCATCGGCGAGGCGCTCTGCACTCCGGTGCTGGTGGCGGCGCTGCGCCTCTACTCGAAGCCCTCGCAGCGGACGGTGGCGTTCTCGCTGTTCTACGGACTGATGAATTTCGGCTTCATGTTCGGCTACTTCATCTCGGATGGCGTGATGGGGAAGCTCTCGGTCGGCCAGGTGGCCGCGGTGCCGGTGCTCAACACCCCGATCACCGCCTACGGTATTCTGATCCTCGTCAGCATGGGCATCGATCTGCTGATGATCCCGCTGATTTCCTTCCTGAAACCGGGTGTGCAAATGACGGAAGGAGGCTTCATTCCACTGCCCGGAAACGACCACGTCTTTCCAGCGGGCATGGGCACCTTGGGAAAGGTCGGGTTTACCATCCGCAATGCCGCGAGCGACACGCTGAAGACCTTGTCCGGGCTGTTCGCATCCAAGGGTTTCGGAAAACTGGTCGCCTTCCTGCTGCTCATCGGGTTGCTCAAGATCGTCTTCAACCTGATGGACTACGTGCTCACTCCCTTCGCCCAACGCGAAATCGGCGCGGACGCGGTGAGCAAGGTGGGGCGCTTGAACTCGACCAACAGCATCATGATCCTCGTCCTTGCTCCGGTGGTGGGGATGCTCACCCGGAAATGCGCGTCCTACACGATGGTCATCTTCGGCGGATTCATCACCGCGCTTTCCTTCCTCTTCATGGCCGCTCCGACCTCGATGTTCGATGGGCTTTCCTCGGGGTGGTTGGGCAAGGCCATCGGAAACGGCTATCTCGGCATCGTGGGAGACGTGCACCCGTATTTCGTCATGATCTTCCTCTGGCAGGTGGTGTTTTCCATCGGTGAGGCGTTCTACTCGCCGCGGGTATACGAATACGCCGCCTCCATCGCGCCTCCGGGGCAGGAGGCGTCCTATTCGTCGCTGTCCTACATCCCGCTGTTGATCGGAAAGATCTCCACCGGCCTGGCGTTCTCGCAACTGCTCAACCGCTACTGCCCGGAACAGGGTCAGCGCGACTCGCCGACGATGTGGCTCATCATCGGCCTCATGGTGCTCGTCGCCCCGGTGGGACTGCTCCTGCTCAGCCGCTTTATCCGGGTGAGGGAGGAAGGCCGCGACTAGGCCGCGCTGGCGGGCGACTGGATCAGCAGGCAGTCTTCGAGGAAGGGCTGCAGCGGGTAAAGCAGCGGCGATCCCTCGTCGTGGAATTGTTCGCGGAAATGGTCTTCGATCCTCCGTAGCGCGAATTCAAGATCGTCGCGGACGAGTTCGCCGGGTTGGCCGCGGACGACGGCGACCAGAATGGCATGGCGGCCCTTGCGGGAAATCGCCTGGCGCCCGTCCGCGAGCGGGAAATCCGTGCGGATCGCGCCGCTTTCGTCGCGGACCTGGAGGGCCAGCCGCTGGACGGTGTTGAAGACGCGGCGGACGGAGGCGTGCCGCGCCGGATCACAGCTTGCGAAGGACACCAGGGCGAGGGTGGTGCCATCGAGCAGGAAGACCTCCTCCACTTGGAAGCGGCGGGTTTTCTCGAAGAAAATGTCCTCGTAAGTGCGGCTGGTGAAGAGCGCCTGGATGTGCCAGATGAAGCGATCAAAGGCACCCGGGGGCTTGAACGGGCGCGAGGCCGGCGCGTATTCGGCCAAGGCCCGGCGGATGGTCGCCCGCAACATCGGCTCCAGATAGGTGTCGATGCCGTTTTCCTTGGCGTAAACCGCCTTGCGAACCGCCGCCTCGACGATGGGGCCGAAGGCTTCGCGGAGGTCGTCATCGGTGAAATCCGGTGTGTCCGGTTCGGCCGAAACGGAGGTTGTAGGCGGGATTTTCGCTGCGGTCTCCCGGGAGTCCGGGATTTCAGGGCTTGGCGGGGCGGCTTCCGCGGTTGGTCCGGCAACGGGCAGGGTGGAGAGTGGGGATGGCCAGGAAGCGGGAAAGTCCCGCGTTTCCGCACCGGAGGAGGCGGGCCAGGAGGGCAGGGGTGTGGGGCCGGGTGCCGGGGCTGGGGCTGGGGTTTCCGGGACATCTGGAAAGGGCAATACGTTCCAGGGCGCCGACCGGGCGGTGGCCTTGGCGACTCCGGCGGCGGGGCTCGGAAGTGGGGAGAGTCTTTCGGACATCAGGGCGTGGCGTGTTCGGGGCCGGATGATGAGGGCATGGCGCACTCGGCGAGGGCGCGGGCGGCCGCGGCGATGCGGCGGAAACGTTCGTCGACCCGATCAAGCTCGATCGCGCGGCTTTGCAGGCGGGTGATTTGGGATTCGGTGTTTTCCCAAAGTGCGGCGACTTCCTGTCGGAGTTCGGCGGCCATGCGCTGTTCGCGCTCGTTGAGGTGGCTTTGCAGGGCTCCCTGCCAGTTGGAGAGCCAGGTCCCGAGTTTCTGTTCGAGCCGATCCACCGCCGGTTGGGCGGACTCGGCGGCTTTGAGGGCGGCGACCTGCTGGATCTGGGCGGCGAGGCGCTGGATCTCAGCCTGCTGTTGGCGTGTGTGCTGCTCGATGTCTTCCCGGGAGGATTCCGCCAGGCGTTGGAGGCTTTGTTGCAGCGCTTCCAGCCTCGCCTCGCTGGTGCACAGGCGGTCTTCCCATGATGCGGGCACGGAGCCGCGGACAGCCGCGGACTCGAGGCGGGCCACCCGCGCTTCAAGCTTGTCGAGGTGGCGGCCTACGATGATTTCCCGGATGCGTTCGACCGCTTGGGAGGGATTGAGGGGTGTTGGGGGCGTGGGGGACATTGCAGCTCTCCGTGGGGGGAGTTCATGATGGGGGAAACCACGAACACGGTTGATGGAACAGCGACGGAACGATGCAAGAGGCGGGCCAGCTTGTAAATCACAACGGTGACATTTCGTTTCGGGCGACCGTTTGGAGCCCTTTATCAATTATTCGGATTTTGGAAATCAAAGGGTTGTGAAAAAGTGGATTCCGTGAAAGACAGCGGGCCGGGAATGGGTTAAGCACTTCTTGATGTCCGGGGACGACGAGGAAAAGGATGAAGGTCGCGAAGAGGTGCTCACGCAGGCGTATGCCAAAACCCGCAAGAGTCTGATCGCGCGTTTGGACAACTGGGAGGACCAGCGGACCTGGGACGAGTTCTATCAGACCTACTGGCGGCTGATCTACTCGGTGGCGGTCAAAGCCGGACTTCGGCAGGACGAGGCCTTCGACTGCGTTCAGGAGACGATCCTGTCCATCGCCAAGCAGAGCAAGAAGAAGCTCTACGATCCCGAGCAGGGTTCCTTCAAGACTTGGCTGATGAACATGACGCGCTGGCGGATCAACGACCAGTTCCGCAAGCGCAAGAAGGACACGGCCATGGTCGGCGGCGAGTGGGAGAACGATCGGAAGACCGCGGTGATCGACCGGGTGGAGGATCCCGCGGGGGATGTCCTCTCGCGCCTTTGGAACATCGAGTGGAAGAAGAACATCGCCGATGCCGCGCTTTCCCGCGTGAAGGCGCAGGTTTCCCCGAAGCAATACCAGATCTTCGATTGTTACGTCATCAAGCAGTGGGACGCGAGGAAGGTTCAGGAGAAACTCAACGTGAGCATGGCCCAGGTCTATCTGGCGAAGCACCGGGTGGGAGCCGTGCTCAAGCGCGAGCTGGCGAAACTCGAGGACGAAGACGAAGATGCCGGCTAAAATCCGCCCGACCCCCTCGATACCCGATCACGAGGTTCTGCGGAAAATCGGCGGCGGAGCCTACGGCGAGGTTTGGTTGGCGCGCGGGGTGACCGGCGCGCTCAGGGCGGTGAAGGTGGTGTGGCGGGAGGATTTCGAGGACGAGCGAGGGTTCGAGCGGGAGTTCGAGGGAATCCTGAAATTCGAGCCGATCTCGCGGGATCACCCGGGGCTGGTCAACATCCTGCACGTCGGACGCAGCCCGGACGGGGCATCGTTCTATTATTACGTGATGGAGATCGGCGATGACGTCCGCAGCGGCCGCGAGATCAACCCCATCGAATACGAGCCGCGCACGCTGCGGGCGGATCACCAGCAGGCCGCGGGCGTCCAGTGGGAGACCAACGAGTGCATCGCCATCGGCCTGCGGCTCGCCGAGGCGCTCGAGCACCTCCATGAGCGCGGACTGGCCCACCGCGATGTGAAGCCTTCCAACATCATCTTCGTCGGCGGCAAGGCCAAGCTCGCGGACATCGGCCTGGTGGCCGCGCGCGGCCAGCGCACCTTCGTGGGCACCGAGGGATTCGTGCCGCCGGAGGGCCCCGGATCGGCGCGGGCCGATGTATACAGCCTGGGAAAGGTGCTCTATGAGATCGCCACCGGCATGGACCGGATGAATTTTCCGGAACTGCCGGAGGAAATGCCCGCGGGGCCCGACCGCAAACGCTGGCTGGAGCTCAACCGCATCATCTGCGATGTCTGTGAGCCGCGGATCTCCAAACGGAAGATCTCCACCGCCTCCGAACTCGCCGAAGCGCTCAGGCGGCTCCAGCGCGGCAAACGCCGCCGCCAGAGCGGCCTGGCCGTCGGGCTCACCACGCTCATGCTCGCGGCCTTCGCCGGATGGGCGGGATGGGAGATGGTCAAGGACAGCGATTGGGTGAAATCCCTGACCGAGCGTCCGCTCGACTCCAGGCCCTTGGTCGGGCAGTTGCGGGTCATCAGTTATCCCGAGGACGCGGACGTGCTGGATGCCGGCGGCGTCCTGATCGGCACCACGCCCACGCCGACGATGACTGCCAGGGTGGGAGAGGATGTTTCGTTCACCCTGCGCAAGGAGGGATACAAGCCGCTCGTCGTGCAGAGGCGGGTGACCATCGATGCGATGAGGGAGCCGATGACGCTTTATGGCGAGCTGAAGGTGTTTTCACCGCCAAGGTCCGGGGAGGCGTGGACGGATCACCTCGGCGCGCTCTATCAGCCGGAGGGCCCGCATCATGTCGGATCCGGATTCGTGACCCGCGAGATGTGGCAGCGCGGAGTGAAGGAGGGGAAACTCCCGGAAGGTCAGGCGGAGATCCTGGGTTTCTCCGAGAACGGCAAGCCGGTCGAGGTGGTCGTCGCTAGCGAGGGGGCCGCGGCGGCGTTCTGCGCGTGGTTCCGCACCAGCGGCATCAAGGCGGGATTCCTCACCGAGAACCATGAGGTGAAACCCGTCCGCGAGGCATCGTTCGAGCATCCCGGCCTTAGCGGGCGCGCACGCCGGGATGGTCTGAGGCCGTTCCGCCTGATGGTCCGCCGCATCGTCTTCGGGCGTCTGGTCATCTCCACCAATCCTCCCGGCGCGGAGGTCTATGTCAACGGCCAGGCGGCGGGATTCACCCACCAACCTCTTTCCATCCCGCAGATCAAACCCGGGCCGGTCGATCTCGTGCTCGTCCTCGAGGGCTACAAGCCGCTGGCGAAGAAACTCAACCTCGCCGAGGGAGCCACCATCGAGGAAAACCTCAAGCTCACGAAGAACCGCGGCGTGGTGTTTGGCAGGCCCTGGGAAAACGGGATCCATATGCGCTTCGTTCCGGTGGGCCAGGACCTGATGGTGTCCGTCTGGGAGACCCGCGTGGGGGATTACGCGCTTTTCGTCAAGGAGACCGGCCGCCCCGCCCCGCGTCCTCCGCATTTCCCGCAGGGGGAGGACCATCCGGTCGTGAATGTTTCCCGCGAGGACGCCCGGGCGTTCTGTGAATGGCTCACCCGCCGCGAGCTCAAGAGCGAACGCATTTCCCAAGGCCACGTCTACCGCCTGCCCACCGACCTTGAATGGAGCCGGATGGCGGGTCTGGAGGAGGAGGGGGGAATCAGCCCCGGCTGGCGGGATGCGCGGAAACAACGGGTTTTCCCATGGGGGCCCGCCTGGCCGGATGGGGAAAAAGTCGGCAATTTCGCGGACATGGCCGCCGCCCGCAGCCCCGGCGTCGAGAGCGACCGCACGATCACCGGCTACGATGACGGATTCGCCTTCACCGCGCCGGTCGGCGGTTTCCCTCCCAACCCGTCCGGGCTTCACGACCTCAGCGGAAACGTCCAGGAATGGGTGGATGACGAGTATTCCAAGTTCGACGCCCGCGCGCTCGGCGTCCTGCGGGGCGGCGGTTGGAACACCTATCAGGTCGAGAATCTTTTCACCGGATCGAGGAACGCCGTGCCGCCGGCCTACCAGGATTCGATGTATGGATTCCGCGTGGTGCTTGCCAAAGTCCCCGCGAAAGCCGAATGAAGCGCGCCCCAATCCCCGGATTCCATGGTTGAAATCAAACTTACCTACGAAGGCGATCTGCATTGCTCCGCCGTCCACAAGCCCTCGGGCAACACGCTGGTCACGGACGCCCCGGTGGACAACCAGGGCCGCGGCGAGGCGTTTTCCCCCACTGACCTTGTCGCCACCGCGCTCGCATCCTGCGTGGCCACCGTCGTCGGCATCGTCGCGCGCCGCAAGGAACTGGGCATCGAGGGCATGACCGTCGTCGTCCGCAAATACATGTCGGACGACCAGCCGCGCCGCATCAGCCGGCTGGAGCTGGATATCGAAATCCCGCTGCCCGCCAGCCACCCGGACCGCAAGGTGCTTGAAAGCGCGGCCCGCGGATGTCCCGTGCACCACAGCATCCACCCGGACATCGACGTGGTGATGCACTGGGAGTGGAACGGGGCATGATGCGGCTCATGGCGCGTAGGCTTCCAGTTCGGACAGGAAGCCGAAGTTCGCGCTGAACTGGTCCTGTTGCGGATGGTTGCCGAGAAAGGTGGCCCTCACGTAGCGGGCTTGCCTCGGCCCGAACCTCGCTTCCGCGCGGCCGCCGGTCTTCGGCGGGAAATCGTGGCGGCCCACCTCGGTGAAGGCCTGCCCGTTCTCGCTGAGGGAGATGGCCACGGTCTTCGTCGCGCCGATGGCGGGCGTGCCGTAAAGCACGGCGTGAATCGTCTGGCTGCCGCCGAGATCCACGGTGACGGATTTCGGGAAATCCGGTGCATCGCCGGTGGCGAAGCAGGACGGACTCGTTTGGCCCCACACGCCGTCCGTGACGCCGCCGTTCCAGCCCGCGGGGTTGGGATGGCTCGTTTGATGGGGCTTGCCGCCGGAGACCTTCTTCCCGAGCGTGGGATCGATGGGCCAGTGGGTGTGGAAGGCAGCCGCGGGCAGTCCCTCGCGGTTCATGAGGTTCGGCTCGGCGATCTGCGACCACGCGAAGCGCGCACGGTCGGGTTTCACCACGGTGGCGCTGCTGAGCAGGATCCATTTCCCGTCGCCGGAGATCTTTGCGTCGGCGGGCTGATAGACGCCGTCGCGCCCGGCGATCTCGAAGCAGGAGAGCGGCTTGCCGTCCCGCGAGGCCAGACCGCCGCCGGCGTGATCGAAGGACACGGCGATGCCCTTGTCGGTGACCTTGAATCCGGAGAACAGGGGGCCGGATTTCACGATGCCGGGTTTCCCGTAGGTGTCGGCCAGGGCCCAGAGGGCGAGGCGTCTCGCGACCTCGGACTTGTTCGTGGGGTGGATGTTCTTCGGGTCCCCGATGTCATTGGTCACGGCCATGCCGGTGTGGGGGATTTCCAGGGCTTTCTGCTGGGCCCACCAGATTCCGGGCAGGTCTTGATCGCGCTGGGGACCATAGTTGTAGGGAGCGAGCTGGACGAAGAGGAATGGCGCCGCGGGAGCCTTGAACTGCTTCCGCCAGCCTTCGATGAGCGCCCGCATCTTGGTGGTGTAGAGCATGCCCTCGCCGTTGTTGGACTCGCCCTGATACCAGATGAAACCGCGGAGGGAATACGGGACGAGCGGGTGGATCATCGCCTGATAGGTTCCCGTCTCCTGGTTGTG
>Ga0114938_1001685_pt1 | contig 14754 bp, 4 predicted proteins | sample AshMeaBigSpring_FD_88675 | JGI IMG/M metagenome (GOLD analysis project Ga0114938, IMG submission 88675) | Groundwater microbial communities from Big Spring, Nevada to study Microbial Dark Matter (Phase II) - Ash Meadows Big Spring | ecosystem: Environmental > Aquatic > Deep subsurface >...
CGGGGCGATGTTTGCGCCGCTGACGGATTGCCAGGTGCTGATCGCTGGGAGCATGGGAACGCCCGCCTATGCAGCTGCGCGGGGCGCCGGGTTGGAGGTCATCCTGACCACTGAACCCACCATTGAACGCGCGTTGCAGGGGTGGCTGACCGGAACGCTGGTCAACCAGGCGACGCTGGTACACGCTCCCAACCACCATCGTCACGGCGCATGACGACGCCGCTCACGTCAGGGCAACGGTGGCGGCGCCCGCCCCTATCGGCGCAACTTTACCGCCGGGCTGATCCACGGTGTCTTTCTTTCAAGGCGCGACGACATTTGGCAGCATCTATACGGTGCTGCCGAGTTTTGTCACGCTGCTGACCGCCTCCCCGCTCGCCGTAGGGTTGATGGCGGCGATCCAGGGTGTGGGTGACATCGTGCCGCAGTTATTCACCGCCTACTGGGTCGAGCCAAAACCGCGCAAGAAGTCGATTCTGGTCAGTGTTGTGCTGATCCGCTTCATCGCCGGGGTGCTGGCGTGGTTGACCTGGCAGCTTGGCGCCAGCCGTCCCGAACTTGTGCTGACCGTGCTGCCAACCTTCTTTACGCTCTTTTCGCTGGCGAGCGGCGTCGGCACCGTCGTCTACGCCGACATTTTCGATCGGTGCAGATGGCGGGTGCGGCGCTGAGCAACCTGTTGTGGGGGTGGCTTGGTGATCGTTACGACAACCAACCGGTGGTAGTGGGGACGGCGTTGGCGGGCGGTCTTGCCTCGCTGTTGGCGCTGCCGTCCTTACCGCAACTCTACACGTTGGTCTTTGCACTCCTCGGTGCGGCGATGAGCGGACTCAAGCTCGGCCATCCTAACCTGCTGCTGGAGATGGCCCCGGCGCACATCCGTCCCACCTGCGTGGCGCTGCAAAATAGTGCGGCGCTAAGAACGTTGTCCGATGCAGCATCAGGCCGGCGGCTCTCGATGTGGGCGATGACCCGGCCGCGCATTGCCCTGTTTGGCAAGCAGCGCCTCGATCTGTTTGAGTAGGGTTGCCATTTCCTCCGGCGCCAGCCCCGCCAGGCGATCCTCCGGCGCCAGCCCCGCCAGGCGATCCTCCGGCGCCAGCCCCGCCAGGCGATCCTCCGGCGCCAGCCCCGCCAGGCGTTCTTCAGGGGTTGCGCTGGCGATTGCCTGGCGCCGCAGCTCCGCACCGATCTTGATCACATCGTCCACTGTGAATTCTTGCTTCACTGTCGGATCCTCCAATTGGTAGAACCGCTGCAAGCCGAAGACGATTGCCCAGAATCGCTCTGGCCAGGCGCCCATCGGATGTTGCAGCACCTCGTCGATGCTCCGCTTGCGCACTTGCTGCCGGCTTGCAAAGAGCCGCAGAAACTCGTTGTGTGGTGTATCGCTCAATTCGTTCAATACCAAAACGACCACTTTTGCTGCCAACGGTTGCGTGCTGACATAGACGCCCGCTTGTTCGGCAGTGTACCCAAACTGTTGGAGCCAGGTCGCGCGCGGCGTGCGGGCGCTGACCACGTAGGTTTGCAACTCGCCTGTCTTGAGCTGGTGCGTCTGCCGGTAGAAGTAATCATAGCTCAACGCCTGCTGCACCGCCGCTGCGTTGAGTGACTCCGAAAACTTACACTCCAGCAAATGATGTTGTGCGTTGCGGTCGCGCACACCGTCGGGCAGCAGGTCGCGCTGCGCTGCCGTCCACGCTTTGCCGCGACGCCGCAAGAGCAGCACATCCGCGCGCGGCGGCTCGCTCATCACGGGCAGTTCGCTCTCCACGGCGATCTCCATCGGCGTCAGCACGATCTCCAACAGCCGCGCCAGCAGTTGATGTCGCAGCGAGCGCGCCCGATAAGGATTTTGTCCCGCCGCCGGTTGATCGTTCATGGCTGCAGTATACTGCGCGTCCAAGCCGTCAGCAAGCGCCTCTGCCCCCAACCGTTGACGCTGCCGATCCGCCAGGATTACGGCGATCAAAACCCTGGCTTCTCAAAGCATCGCTACTTTAGAGCTACTCTGTAGCTATTGTGCAAGACAGCGGCGCCAAATGATTGTACAATAGTTCACAAGCCCTGGCGCCGATCAACCTGACCGATCGCCACGCCCCGTCAGTAGACATCCGGCGTACATGGTACCCGAGGAGGACTTCATGCAGCTTCGCCACGCCGCCCACCGCGCCCTTGCGTCTCTCTTGATCGTCGGCCTGTTCCTGAGCAGTGCGCTGCCCGTTGCCGCGCAACAGCCGGACGGCGGCGGCTCAATCTTTTTGCCGCTGACCGCCAACGGCAGCGCACCCACACCTGGCGCCCAGCCCGCCCTGCTCTACCGCACCCACGTGCGCGTGCCGACCACCGCCATGTGGCGCGACCTCGACAAGCTGGCGGTCGTCGTGCTCGAACGCGGCGACGACTGGGCGCTTGTCTTTGCCGACGACGCCCAGTTGGAGAGCCTGGCGCGGCTGCGCTTCAATCCGGTGGAGACCAACGCACTGCCGACGCTGCTGGCCGCAGCAACCGCCGCGCCGCTGGCCGCTTCGTTCGCCCCGCTGCTGATGCAGGCGGACGCACTCGGCGTGCTGGCCGCCGCCAAGGACGAGACCGGCGCCGCGACTGCCCGCGCGGCGCTGCGCACGGCTATGCACAGCCTGGACGCCGCGCAGCTCACCTTTCTGGTGCAGACGGCGGGCGTCGACACCGACGCCGACGGGCTGAGCGACGACCAGGAAGGTTTCTGGTGTACGGACCCCGTCCGCACCGACAGCGATTTCGACGGCACGCGCGACGGCGCCGAGGTGACGGCGCTCAAGGCGTGGATGGGCAACGCGCTCGCCAAAGCGCCGAGCACGGGCAAGCCTTTCCAGGGCTGGCCGCATCAGAAGGTCAACTGCTATGACGACGACCAGGATTCAGTGCCTGACATGGCCGAATCGCTCGAAGTGGGGCTGAGCGCCAACCGTGAGTCGACCGACCGCGACAAGTTCGACGACGGCCAAGAACTTTTCGGCAACACCTACTGCCCTGGCACCAGTGGCTATTGCTCCTACGGCGCGCTGCCGCGCAACGAGGACTGGGGCGTGATCTTTGCCGAGATGCCGTCGTGGGTCAAGGCGCCAGGGCATCATCCGCTGGTAGCGGGGTTCCCGGTGCCGGAGGTGGATGTGGTGGCGTCGTCGCTGCGCGTGGAGACGGTGAGTGAAATTACGACTGATCACGTCATCGGTCAAGGAACAGAAAAGTCGTACAGCACAGCGAAAACAGAGGGACAGAGTTCTAGCAACTCTGAGACGGAAACCTGGAACGAGTGGCAGGAATCCTCTACAACCACACCAACATCGAGAAATGCAGCCAACGCTTCATCTGTTGCGATTGTGGCTGCACAAAAACCAGGCAAGAAGAACTTCTTCACAAATATTAAAGAAAAGTTTGTGGACGAAGGAATCTCGCGAATCGTCAATGGAGCGTATGACTGTGTTGCCAGCCTGTATACAGAGGGCCAAGAGTGTATGTCGGGCATCAAAACAGTGGCAAGCCGAGTTGGTAAAGACTATTCAACAGTCTGGAATGACCTTCAAGACCCTAATCTAGATCTGCTAACCAAAGGTTTGCTTGTAGGATCTTGTTTGACCCCATTTACTTGTCGGGCTGCTGCTTCTGAGCTTCATCCTGAAGATCAAGAGTATCTCCTGGATAAATCCGAGGAGCTACAGGAAACCCCCTCCGGCGGCGAAGGGCACGCGCTATCAACTTCGCCGTCAGCATCTTCAATCAATATGCGGCAAATCTTTGAACTCTCCTATCCGGTAGTACAGCCACGACCAACGCGAACCGAATCCCAAGGTTCGTCATATGGTGGTTCCAGGACAGTGACCCATACCAGTTACGAAGAACACACCGTCACCAATGGCGAAGCCTTCTCCACTGAAGAATCCTGGGGCACCGCCACCGCCGTCGACTCTGCCCACGCCGCCGATCTCTGGTTCACCTACAAAGTGCGCAACACCGGCACCGAATACGCCCGCGAGATCACCAACCTGGCCTTCAACCTCTACATCGGCGACGACCCCAATCCGGCGACGACCTACTTTGTGGCGGCGGACATCGGCGGCGCGGGGAAGTTCGTCAACTTCATGCCCGCCGAGGAGCACACCTACACGACACAGCGCATCCCGCTCAGCCTGGAGCAGATGAAGGCTATCGACCTCGGCGGCCCGATTCGCATCGTCGTCGAGGACTTCGCCTACGGCATCGATGAATTGTTCTATCAGGACGCCGCCAACGCCGGCGTCGTCATTGCGATGGAAGACGGCACGGATGACGGCGACGAGGCCATCGACACCTATCTGATCCCCACCTGGGGCAGCGAGACGGTGCTCAATCTGCTGGGGCGCTACTTCCCGCATGAAACCGACCTCAACGGCATGATGACCGCGATCTGGACGCCGGAGTATCGCAGCGACACGCCGGCGTGGTGCCAGGAACCGCAACGCCCCGCCGACCAGCCGACGAAGGCGGTGTGGTGCAAACACACGCTCTCCACTGCCGACTGGTGGAACGTCTACACCGACGGATTAGGCGATGGCAGCGAAGGCTTCCAGGATACGCCCGCCGTCCCCGGGGCGACCGCGCTCTTCCGCTTCAACCAGGACAGCGACCTCGACGGCTTCTCCGACCGTTCCGAGGCGCGGCTGGGCACCGACCCTGCCGACGCGTCCTCCTTCCCGCGCCCCGAAGTGCTGGCGGGCGTGCATAACATCCAGGTCGGGAACAAAGTCACCAGCACGCTCTCGCTGCTCAACACCGGGCTATACGATGCCTACGGCGTCGAGGCGGTGATGGCGGCGCCCGACGACTCGATCACCATCGACAACAACACGGTGGGCGGCTCCGGGCGGGTCAAGGCGCTCAAGCAGGTCATCGTCGGCAGCCGCCTCAGCCTGCAAAGCCCGCTGCCCGCAGCATGGACGCAGGAGGGTCACGCCGTGCCCGCACCGGGCGGCTACTACACCGGCAATGTGGATCGTACCTACACCTTCACCGTCAACTGTGCGACGCCCGGCGGCTGCACCGTGGGCGCAGGAAGCTGGACGCTGGACTGGAGCGACGGCAAGGGTGCGTCCGACCGTCTGAACGTTGGCGCCGGGTATGCATCGCCCACCTTCCTGACGGTCGGTGTTCTGGGACTTACGCTGGCGCTCTACACCGGCAGCGTGCAGCACGGCGAGAGTTTCACCGTCGCCGCCACGACGCCCCGCGACACCTTCCAGTACACGATCAACCGCGCCGGGCACACGCCGCCGCTCGTCATCGTCTCCTACAACGATCCGCAGGGCAACCACCGCTTCGTCGTGCCCAGCCAGGCCATGAGCCTGACCGCACCGACGGACAACCTGCAACCCTTCGCCGGGCAGATGCTCCAGGAGGTGGGCGTCGAGATCGTGACGAGCGCCCCCTTCACAGTAGGCGCCAACAGCGTGCAGTTGCTCGTCAACAATCCAGCCGACGCCACGCTGCAGAACGCCCGCATCTTCCTGGAGTTCATCAACATCAGCGGCACGGTGGTCAGCGAGGTTGCCACGCCGGTGACGCTGTCGCCCGGCCCGACCTACACACCGGTGAGCTTCAACACGGACAGCTTCAGCTCGCCCTTCGACGCCACGCAGGACTACATCGTGATGGCCTTCCTTACCGACTACCAGGGCAATATCCTCGACACCGCCGGACGCCCGCTTTCGAGCTTCCAAGCTGACCCGCTGCCCGAAGTCGCCGTGGACGCCGCCACGCTGACGTGGAACTTTGGCACGGTGGCGCAGGGTGCGCTGCTCAAGCACACGCCCGCGCTGGCGAACGTGGGCTACGGTCGCCTCTACACCTACCTGACGCCCACGCCCGGGCTGAGCCTCGCCACACGCGCCGATGTCGTAGGCGCCGCCGACCTGAGCGACTACGCGCTGATCCTGCGCACCGCCGACCTGCCCATCGGCGCCTACGACCAGACGGCCACGCTCAAGACCAGCGACCCGACGCAGCCCAGCCTGACCGTACGCGTGCAAGGCACAGTGACGGCGGCCACCGGAGACACGCCCGGCGGCTTGCAGCGCCCGCTTGACGTACCAGTAACGGTGACGGGGCCAAAGAATCAGGGAGAATGGGTGACCTTTTCGCATAATTTGGGGCCGGATCCGCAGAGCCTGCATCCAGTCAAGGCGTATAGCTCGGACTATGCAACAGTTTATGGTGTCGGAAATTACGCAACTGAGTTTTCGGACGGAACTACTGATGGGAATCTCTTTGGAACGGGAGTTGATGGCGAGAAGATTGTGTACACTCAGGAAGTTTTCGCGTCCCCTCGTTCCGCGCTATCGGCAGACTCTACAGTCGGCCAATCGACTATCACACTGTCAACGTCGTCTGGACTGGCTAGTGGTGACGAACTGTTGATCATCCAGATGCAGGGGGCAACCGCTGGTGGATATGAGTTTCGCCGAGTGGCCGCGATCAATGGCAATCAAGTCAGTCTCACTCAGCCTCTAACCAATTCCTACTACCAAACAGGAATGAACCGTGCTCAGGTCATACGCGTCCCGAACTATACCAATGTCACGGTCACGAGTGGCAACGCCTGGTATGCGCCTGCATGGGATGGATCAACAGGGGGAATCCTGGTCTTTCGTGCAACCGGTATCGTGACAGTACAACCGACAGCGTATATTGAAGCTAGCGGAAGAGGCTACCGCGGTGGGAATCCCTCATGTTTTGGCTCCAGTTGCACGTCCGGCTTCGCCGGTGAAAGTCCATTGGGCCTGGGTACAATGACAACCGCTCGCAACGGAAGTGGCGGTGGCGGCGGCATGGGCGACCCGAGCGTCGTTGGTGGTGGAAGCGGTTCAGCATCGGGCGGCGGAGGTGGCGGACACGCTACGGCCGGCGCAACAGGGCAAAACGGCGGTGGAACTACTGTGGCCGGCGTGGGTGGTACTGCCGTGGGCGAACCGACTCTGGCGTCCGTGTTTATGGGCGGGGGCGGCGGCGCTGGTGGTTGTGGCGACAACGCCGGCTACGCGGGTCAACCAGGCACGACCGGAGGTGGGATAGTATTTGTACTTGGTCGAACTGTGACAATCCAAGGCGGAATCCGGACCAACGGCCCGAACGCCACAAACCCAACGAAGGATGGGGCTGGCGGCGGCGGGGCTGGCGGCGCAGTCCTGTTGAAAGGATCGGCGGTGCAAATTGGAACAAACCTGGTCGCAGCCACTGGGGGACTTGGCGGTGTAACCGAAAACGATGGTGATGGCGGGAATGGGGCAGCGGGGCGAATTCGGATTGAGTATTGTCAATCACTCGGAGGGTCCACAAATCCGCCAGCAAGCAGTCAGAAGATTGACTGCCATGTCATTGAACAGGTTGAGACAACTCCATTTACGTCTGGCCGCCTCAGCGTGCCGGAGTACGTAGCCACCAACAAAACCTACCAGGTGCAGTATGCCAACCGCCTGACCTTTGCCGCGGCGGGCAGCCAGACCATAGCGCTGCGCGTGCCCGCCGGCATGGCCAACACCACCACGCTCCAGACGCTTGTCAGCGGGCTGCCCGCCAGCGCCAGCTTTGCCCTCGACATCGGCAATGACGGCAGCAACGAGTGGATGGGCACGGTCGCCAACGCCAGCACCATCACCGCTACCGCATTGGCCGCCGCCTTCAATACGTACTGGGTCGCCCAGGGCGCGCCGGTTTCCGGTAGCCTGGACGTGCCAGTCAAGGTCACGATGAGCCAACCCGGCCAGGTCCTACTCTCCAATCTCCATTTCTCCACTTCTGGCAGCAAACAGCGCACGCTGCGCCTGCCCGCCCAGGCCGTCAGCGCGGCCACGCTCGACCTGGCGCTCGGTGGTAGTGGGCAGCAGGCGATCAGCATCGCCGTCGATGTCGGCGCCGACGGCTCGCTCGACTGGACGAGCAGCCCCAGCACAACGCTGCCCGTGCGCCTGACGACCGGCAACATGGCCGCCGCCATCAACGCCTATCTCGCCGGCAAGAGCGGGCTGGTCGATGTCCCCATCCGCATCTTCGTCGCGCCCGACTTGCCCGTGGCGCTCTACGACGCCAATCTCACCGTGCAGCCGGCGGTCGATCTGGCGGCAGGCGGGCTGGGCGTCAGCGGCGCCGTGGCGGCCAGCGGGGTAGGGCGAATTGCCAATTCGCCCTACTTGGAAGGCGACAACGTGCCGGTGCAGGCCACGCTCAGCAATCCGAGCAGCAAAGCCAGCGGCCCCGTGACCGCCGCCTTCTTCGCCACCGCCGAGGGCTGGGGCGACTGGTACATCGGCAGCGCGTTCGTGGCGAACATCCCGGCGGGCGGCAGCGTCCCGGTCAGCATCCTGTGGGACACGACCGGCTTCAACGGCGCCGTGCCGGTCAAGGTCGTGGTCAATCCCTACGGGCGCACGCCGGAGACTTCGCCCACCAACAACATGGCGACGATGCTGGTGAGCATCACGCCGCTCAACCCGCCGCCTGCCGTCGATTTCACGGCCACGCCCACGCTGGGCGGCGCGCCGCTCAGCGTCCAGTTCACGAGCGTCGTCACCAACACGGTCACGACCTACGCCTGGGACTTTGGCGACGGGCAGGTTAGCAGCGCCGCGCAGCCCGCGCACAGCTACAGCGCAGCAGGCGTCTATACCGTCACGCTCACGGTCAGCGGACCGGGCGGCAGCGCCACCAAACGGCGCAGCAGTTACGTCACCGTCACCAACACGCCGACGCCGCCCATCGCCGCGTTCAGCGCCAGCCCGACCACCGGCGCCGCGCCGCTGACGGTCAACTTCGCCAACCAATCCACCGGCACGATCACCGGCTACACGTGGAGCTTTGGCGACGGGCAGAGCAGCAGCGTCGCCAATCCGTCGCACCAGTACGCCGCGCCGGGCGTCTACACCGTCGCGCTCACCGCCAGCGGGCCGGGCGGCAGCGACGTCGAAACCAAAAGCGGCTACATCACGGTGCAGGCTGCGCCCGTCGCCGCGTTCAGCGCCAGCCCGACCACCGGCGCGGCGCCGCTCGCCGTGCAGTTCACCGACGCCTCGACCGGCACGGTCACCGGCTGGCAGTGGAGCTTTGGCGACGGCGGCGCAAGCACGGCGCAGCATCCGGCGCACACCTACCAGAGTGCGGGCAGCTACACCGTCACGCTCACCGCCAGCGGGCCGGGCGGCAGCGACGCCGAGAGCAAGACGGCGTACATTGTCGTGACCTCGGGTGCGACGCCGCCGCCGATCGCCGCGTTCAGCGCCAGCCCGACCACCGGCGTTGCGCCGCTCGCCGTGCAGTTCACCGACGCGTCGACCGGCGCCGTCACCGGCTGGCAGTGGAGCTTTGGCGACGGCGGTGCGAGCACCGCGCAGCATCCGGCGCACACCTACCAGACGCCCGGCGGCTATACCGTTACGCTCACCGTCACCGGGCCGGGCGGCAGTGACGCCGAGACCAAGAGCACCTACATCGCCGTCTCATCAACGTCGCCCGATGCACCGGTCGCCGCCTTCACCACCACGCCGGAGCAGGGAACCGCGCCGCTCGCCGTGCAGTTCACCGACGCCTCGACCGGCATCGTCACTGCCTGGGTGTGGAGCTTTGGCGACGGCGGGCAGAGCGGCGAACAGCACCCGGCGCACACCTACCAGGCTGCCGGCGTCTACACGGCAACGCTCACCGTGAGCGGGCCGGGCGGCTGGCACAGCACGGCGAAGGCGCTGCGCGTGACGCCGCCGCTGCCCGCCTTCACCGCCGACCCGCCCGCAGCCGGCGGGCTGACCGTCTCCTTCGCCTTCACACCGCCGCCGGGCGTCACCCACTGGCTGTGGGAGTTCGGCGACGGCCAGACGAGCACAGAGCAGAACCCGGTGCATACCTACGCTGCGGCGGGTAATTACACCGTGCGGCTGACGGTCTATGGTGCGGGCGGGGTCAGCGCCAGCCAGGAGTTGGCGGTGACGGTGCGCGCGGGAGGGCAAGCGTCAGATGGGTTCAGCCTCTATCTGCCTACCGTGCGGCGGTAACCGGCAATGATCGATACGAACCAGGGTGTGCGGCTTGCAGCCGCACCTACATTGCGCAAAGGCTTATCTGTCATCCAACCTCAACAGGAGTCATCTCTATGAAACGTGCGCCCCGTCACTTCCTTGTGTTTGCGTCATTGATCGTCCTGGCCGCGACTGCGCTGGGCGTCTATCCGTTGCTCGCCCTGTCGACGACCTCGGCGGCGGCGCCAGCCGCCGTGCAACCGGTCACACCGGCGCCGGCTGCCACAAAACCTGTGCTGCCACTGCTCACAGCGCCGCCTGACGCTGAACCCACAGCCTCACCGCCCACCGCAGACCGCGCCTTTCAGCAGCAAGCCGAAGCGGCGCTGCGGCGCTATCTGGCAGGCGACGACGCGGTTGCGGCGGCGTCCATCACCGGCACGACGCCCGCAAGCTGGCAGGTGTTGACATTGCCACCCACGCCGATTTCGTTGGAAACCGCGCGTGCGGCGGCGGAGTTTCAGATGCGCGCCACGATCGCCGGCGACGCCAGCGGCGATTGGTCAGGCGCTAAAATCGCCGCCGAGATGACGCTCTATGACCTGGCGGGTGAGGTGACGGCCTATCACTTTGTCGTCCATAACGCCGGACAGCCAGCCGGATACCTGACGGTGGCGGCGCTGAGCCTGCCCAATCCTGTGCTGGAGTTTGCCACGACCGGGCCGTCGCCACTGACGGCAACGGCTTCCACGCTACAAGCCGCCGGCGTGACGGCAATGGCGCCGGAACGCCCGCTCTATCTGGGGCTGCTTGGGTATGCTTACGAAGTGGCCGGTGCGACGCCACAAAGCCGCACCGTGGTTCAGTTGCTCGACGGGGCAACCTACACCATTCCGGCGGACGTGGCGGCAACGCCGCTGCGCACCTTTGTAGAAGCTGCACCGCCCCCCACGCTTTCAACGCAGGCGACGACTGCTTACCGCCTGATTGCGGGCGTACCCGACTGGAACCAGTTTTGGGGCAGCTACGGCTGCTGGAGCGGCTGTTCGCCAACCTCCGGCGCCATCATGATGGGCTTTTGGGACAACAACGGCTATGGCAACCTGATTGCCGGCAGCGACTGGCAGGGCGCAGTCAACACGATGCGTACGGAGATGGGAACCTACTGCGGGCAAGATGGCACGGGGTGGACGCAGATTAACAACATCTCCTCTGGCATGGTCAACTACGCCAGCGTCAAAGGCTACACCTTCGCCAGCGAGTTATGGTGCAGCGACTGCGGGGTGGCGGCGTCCTATGCCAACTTTCAAGGCGAGATTGACGCCAGCCGTCCCGTCCTGGTGGATGTGCTCGGCCACTCGCAATATGGCAATCACTCCATCGTTGGCGTCGGCTACGAGTCGGCGGGGAGCTATCTCATCATCCATGACAACTGGGACTCCACCGCTGAGAATGTCTATCTTCAGTACGGCAGCGGCTACAGCAGCATCTACATGCACCCGGTGCGCCCCGCGGGCACGGCACAGGACACGACGCCGCCCAGCGGCGACTACACCAGCCCATCCAACGGCGCCACGGTGGGGCGCACCGTCACGCTGGCCGCCACCGCCAGCGACGCGCAGAGCGGCGTCAAGGAAGTACACTTCACGGCTAAGTGGAACAACGAGTGGCGGCTGGTCGCCAACGACACGAGCGCGCCCTACAGCTACGACTGGGACTTGTGCGCGGCAGGCGTGCCAGACGGCGACATCGAGCTGGGGCTGGATATCTACGACAACGCCGGCAATGTCCTCCACCTGCACACGGTTCATGCTAATCCACACGTCACCAAGTCCTATAACTGCTCGCCCGCCACTTCCACCTGGGGCGTTGATACCTGGAACAACAAATATCTGGCAGGCTACGTCAACTGGCACACCACCGAGTCGGGGTCGTACATCTTCCGCGACTGGGGCGACAACGGGCCGGGCGGCGGCATCCAGGTCAATGAGTGGAGCGCCCGCTACACCCGCACCGCCTATTTTCCTGGCGGCGACTACCGCTTTCACTGCCAGCACGACGACGGCTGCCGCATCTACATCGACGGGCAACTCCGCCTCGACGCCTGGTGGGACTCCGGCTTCGACGGGCACGACTGGGGCGGCTACCTGGCGCCGGGCAACCACGAAGTCCGCGTCGAATTCTATGACAACCAGGGCGGCGCCCGGCTGGAGGCATGGTGGCAAGGCCCTGGCTTCCTGCCGCGCGAGCAGACGTGCGACGCCAACGCCTGGTGCGGTGAATACTGGGGCAATCGCGCCCTCAGCGGCACGCCGGCGATGCGCCGCAACGAAGGCGCCACCCTTTCCTCCAACTGGGGCGACGGCGGGCCTGATCCGACCTTCCCCACCGATAGTTTCAGCACGCGTTTCCGCCGCAACGCTGATTTTGCTTGCGGCGCCTATCGCTTCCACGTAAACACCGATGACGGCGTCAAACTGTGGATCGACGACGTGATCCGCCTTGACCAGTGGCGCGACCAGGGGGCAAACTTCAGCTTTGATGTCAACCTGAGCGGCGGTATGCACGCGCTCAAACTCGAACACTATGAAAACGGCGGCGGCGCCAGCATCGGCGTCTGGTGGGAGCAGTTGAGCCAGTGTGCGGTGAGCGTCGCCATCGAGCACGCCTCCACACATTACGTCAAGCCTGGTGATGTGGTGGCGCCGGTCGTGCGCGTCAACGTGACCGCAGGTTCCCTCGACGGCGGGCGCGGGGATGCGCTACTGCACGTAGCGGGCGACCGTCTGGGTGCGGCCAGCCCACAGCCCATCTACGGCGCCGTCGCTACGGGCGCGCGGTACACTTTCGATGTCGCTAACAACGCCACCTTCCGCATGACCGCGCCCACCAGCGAAGGCGTCTACAGCAGCCTCTGGCGCGTGCGCGCTAACGGCGTGTTGGTCGGTGACCCAGCGACTGTGCGCGTCACCGTCGATGGCACGTCGCCCCTGATCTCCGGGCTGCAACCGGTGGAGGGCGCCTTCCTCAATGCCAGCCAGGTCACGCTCCAGGTCGATGCCGCCGATGGGTTGAGTGGCGTCGATCAGGTGCAGTTCTTTGCCGGCTATGATGATGGCGTCGGGCGAGGCTGGACGTGGTACAACCTGGGCTGGGACATCGACGGCGCCGACGGCTGGCGTATGCCCTGGAACAGCAGCGGCGTCCCGGAACAGCGCGGCGTCGCCTTCTACGCCTACGCCTGGGATCGCGCGGGCAACGGCGAAGGCATCGCCGCTTGGAACATCACGCTCGACCGCACCCCGCCGAGCCTCACCCTTGTCCCGCTGCCTGCCACGCAGCGCGTCAATGCTATCGACGTGCGCTGGGCCATGACTGACACGATGGCGGGCGTCGATCATATCGACCTGGAGGTGCAGCGCGATGGCGGCGCCTGGGAGACCTGGCAGACGCTGCCGGATCAGTCCATCGGCGCCCGGTACATCGGCGAATTCGACCATCGCTACAGCTTCCGCGCGCGCGTCGTCGACCGCGCGGGCAATGTGCGCACATTCCCAGCCGCGGAAGCCTCAACGTTCATCGCACCCTGTACATCGGACGCCTTCGAGCCAGACAACGCGCCTGCCGAAGCCACAACGCTAACCCCAGGCGCTGCGCAGTCTCACTCCTTCTGCGGCGCTGGCGACCGCGACTGGAATGCCTTCTACGCCGAAGCGGGAGGTCTGTACACCATCGCGACCGCCGACCTGAACGGCCCGACCGACACCGTGTTGGAGTTGTACAGCGGCGACGGCGTGTTGCTGCTGGCAAGCAACGACGACATCGAATACCCGACGAACCTGGCGTCGCGTATCGTGTGGCAGGCGCCAGCCAGCGGCTGGTACGCCGTCGTCGTCTATCAGTGGGGCAACCGTATCGCCGGTGATGATGTGCGCTACACGCTGCATCTGCAGGCGGACGTTCCGACGCCCACCCCTACCGCTGCGCCGTGGATGACCTACACGCTGCGCGATCGTGCTTCCTGCGAAGGCATTGGCGGCGCCTGGGAAGAAACTGAATTCCGCTGCAACATGTTCCAATGGAACACGGGGGCCGCGCAGTCACTGGAGATCGCCGAAAATGTGACGGTGCAGTCGACGATCGCAGCCAATCAGGGCGCGCTGATTGTACGCGGAACCTACTTGGGATTCTTTCTGAGCAACACTGGCGTCATCACCAACTATGGACGTCTTACCGTAGGGAGTGACCCTCTTGCCAATAACACCATCGTCCACAACTATGGCGAGATCGTCGATACGCGTTTCAGCAACGGCGGCACGGTCGACAACCACTGCGTTGGCAGGGTGATCAATCCGACCATCGACGCGCAGCAGATCATCAACTCGCCAGGTGATGCCGCCTGCACTGCCACCCCAACACCAACGCCGACGCCAGGGCAGCCGGCGCCGCTGGCGCTGCACGCCATCGAACCGGCGCAGGGTCTCAGCAATGTGGCGCAGATGGTGACGGTGACAGGCGCCGGTCTGCGTCCCGATACGGCGCTACACATCGGCGGCATACTGCTGCGCAACTACGCCCTGGTCGATGGCAGCGGGACGCGAGCACGCGCCATCGCACCGGCAGGGCTGGCGCCGGGCAGCCATGATGTGGTCGCAGCCAACCCGGATGGCGGCGTCTTCACCCTTGCCTCTGCTTACACTGTCATTGATGCCACACAACTCGACCTGACCATCAG
>Ga0114938_1001686_pt1 | contig 14754 bp, 15 predicted proteins | sample AshMeaBigSpring_FD_88675 | JGI IMG/M metagenome (GOLD analysis project Ga0114938, IMG submission 88675) | Groundwater microbial communities from Big Spring, Nevada to study Microbial Dark Matter (Phase II) - Ash Meadows Big Spring | ecosystem: Environmental > Aquatic > Deep subsurface >...
CGCAGTGGACGTGAGCATCGACTTCGGCGCCACCTGGCAGAAGGCGAAGCTCCAGCGCGCGCCGAACAGGTACTCGTGGCAGACGTGGACGGCCGATCTCGACTTTCCGAGCGACGGCTACTATGAGATCTGGTCGCGCGCCACCGACGATCGTGGCGTGGCTCAGCCGTTCGCCGTGGCGTGGAACCCGCGCGGTTACATCGCGAATGCCATGCATCGGATTGCAGTCACGGTTGCATGAACGGCCGGGCAGTCCTTTCCGCCGCGCTGATCTGGTTCTCGACCGCAGGCGTGTCCGCGGCAGCCGAGCCAGGTCAGGGCGACGCTGCCGAGGCGGGCCGACGTGCTTTTGCGGTCTGCGGAGCCTGCCACACGGCGACGGCTGGCGGACCGGCGCTGATCGGTCCGAACCTCTGGGGCGTGGTCGGCCGGCCTGTCGCCAGCGTGCGGGACTTTGATTACTCGGCCGAACTTGGGGCCGTCGGCGGCACGTGGACGCCTGAGCGGCTGGATCGCTTCCTGACGAATCCCATGGCCTTCGCACCGGGCACGCGCATGGGCTACGCGGGAGTCGCCGATCCCGTGGAGCGCGCCGCGCTCGTGGCCTACCTGGCCACGCTGCAGGGCGGAGGGCCCTCCGCGGCGGCGGCGGCTGCGCAGCCTGACTTCGGTCCCGACTGGCCTGCGGGCCCCGGGCAGGCGGAGGCGGGCGTGCTGTGCAACGCCTGCCACTCGCTCGCAATCGTCAAGCAGCAGCGTCTGACGCGCGACGTCTGGGACGGTCTGCTCGATTGGATGGTCGAGGAGCAGGGCATGCCCGAGCAGACTCCCGAGCGACGGCTGCTGATCCTCGAGTACCTCGCCACGCACTTCGGCCCGCCCTGAGAGGCGGCGACCGCGGGGCGGGCCCGTCTGTCCAGGCCCCGCGCCGGCTCAATACAGCAGCGTCACCAGCGTAAAGCTGACCACACCCACCAGCAGCGCCGAGAACAGCCCGACGAGGAGCGGCTTGAGCCCGATGGCGCGCAAGCCCTTGATGCTCGTGCCGAGGCCCACGGCCGCCATCGCGATGGCCAGGCAGTACGTCGCCACCTGTTTCAGGAACCCGACGATCGCCTTCCACTGGGCCGCCTCGAGCACGCCGAACGCCCGTTCGCTCATGTCGCCGACGGTGCGCAGCAGGCTCATCGCCGCGAAGCCCACGATGAACAGCGGGATCATCGTGTACCACTTCGGTGCAGCGCCGCCTTCGCTCGAACGGCGGTGGTAGAGGACCGCCATGATCGGGATCACCGCGAGCATGCTCAGGTTGCGCACCAGCTTGGTGACCGTGGCGACGTCGAGCGCCTGTGGGTCGCCGAAAGCCTCCTGATACACCAGCCCGGCGCCCGCGACCTGCGCGGTTTCGTGCACCGCCGTGCCGAGGAACATACCGGCCGCAAACGGGTCGCCGCCGAACAGCCAGTGGGCCGCGAACGGATAGGCGAGCATCGCCGCCACGCCGAACAGCGTGATGCAGGCCACCGCGTAGGCGGTCTCGTCTTCCTTGGCGCCGATCGTCGGCGACATGGCGACGATGGCGGTGGCACCGCAGATGCTGGTACCCACGCCGATCAGCGTGCCGAGCCGGTCGGTGAGTCCCACGCGCCGGCTCACATACGTGACGATCGCGATCGCTGCCACCACGGTACCGATGATGACCGGCAGCGCCTTCAGGCCGATGGCGCCGGCCTCGACGATGGACAGGCGGATGCCGAGCAGCACGATGCCGAGGCGCAGGATGCGCACCACGGAGAACTTGATGCCCGGCCGCAGCACCTCCGGCAGCTTGAACAGGTTGTTGACCAGGATGCCGAGCAGGATCGCCATCATGATCCCGCTGATCGACCCCTTCTGCAGCCCGAGGGCCGGGGCAATGATCCCGGCGAGGTACTCGCCGAGCAGTGCAAGGAGCAGGGCGAGCAGGAATCCCCAGATGGCGTTCATGTGTCGTTTCTTCGTGATGCGGATGTAGAAACGCGACCCGCGTCACCGCGGGCCGCGTCGAGCCGAGCAGCGATCACCGCTTCCAGCTGTAGCTGAGCTCGAGTTCGACCTGCTGCATCTTGAGCGTGACCTGCTGCGTCGGGTCGAAGTTCTGCGGGCCCCGCACCGTGGTCTCCGGCGCGTACATGAACGAGAGGTTCACCTCGTTGCCACCCTCGAGCTTCTGCGTGAAGCCGAAAGTGAAGTGCTCCTCCACCACGCCCGGGGCGAGGATGTTGAAGGTCATCTGGTCCCGCGGGATCGGCTGGTTGGTCATGCTGAAGCCGGCGCGCCAGGTCCACGTGTCGGAGTAGTCCCACGCGGCGCCGAACTTGTACACCCGCATGTCATCCCAGCCGAAGCCCGCGCCGCGCTTGCCGCCGAGGCAGCCCTCGAGGTCGGTGCCGCCGAAGCTCGGGCAGTTGAACAGGTTCTCGATGCCGTTGCTGACCGACTTGGCGTCGCTGTACTTGATCTCCTGCACGTCGATCATCAGCGTGAGTGCGTCGCTCGGCCGCACGGCCATGCCGATGGTCCACGTCGACGGCATGTCGAAACCGCCCTGCTCGGCAAACAGGTCGGCGTAGTCGTCGAACTCCGACATGGACATCTTGCTGGTGTAGGCCGCCGCGAAGCTGACGTCGTCCGTGAGGTTCCACTGCAGGCCGACCGAGCCGCCGTAGCCGTAGGACATGTCGTGGCCGTTGTCCGAGAGGTTTTTCGGCATCTGCGTTTGGCCGCTCGCCACGAACGTGCGGGTGAACCCAAAGAAAGTGTCGACGCCGCGCGCCTCGAAGCGCTGGATGGCGGCGATCGCCGACACGCCAAGCGAGAGCTTGTCGCCGAACCGGTGCGCGTACGTGAGGTTGAGGAAGCCCTGCATCAGGTCCACGCCCGCCGTGCCGTCGCCGAACGTGCCCGGCAGCGTGACCGGCCCGGTGACGCTGGGGTTCTGGCCGAAGAACGGGTCGTAGGTGACCGTGCCGCCTTCCCACTTGGTGTTCATGCCGCCGCGAGCGTAGAAGGCGGCCGCGAGGTGGTCGGCGTCACTGAGCGCCCAGTTCATCGCCACGTGCGGGATCGGGAAGAACTCGTTCTGGCTGGCGATGTCGTTCGGGCCGATCGTGAGCAGGCACTGTCCGGGGCCGAAGCAGGCGCCGGGCGCCTGGCTCGGCGAGGTCGAGTACTCGCGCATCGGACTGAAGATGCCGAGGCCCGCGTCGATGCTCTCCGGCACGAACGCGATGCCGGCCGGGTTGGTCGCCATGACCAGGATCTCCTGCGGGTCGGCGCTGCCGGCGCCGGCCTGGCCCTTGTTCTTCGTGCCCATGCCGTGCATGTAGTAACCATTCGTGGCCGAGGCGCCACCGGCCGCGAGGGCCAGAGCGACGCCAAGACCCAGTGCCGTGCGAATGCGAGTGTTCATCGAGCCCCCAATTTGGCCGCGCGGCGGCCGCTCCCTGAAGAAAATGGAATGGTTGTGGATTTTCCGCCGGCGAGCGGCCGAACCGCCTACGGGCTTCCCGCAAGGCTGCTGTTGCTTGAGGGCAACAGCAGCCCGCCGTGGTCAGGCCTTGCGCTTGAGCACGAAGCGGAAGACGTTGCCTTCCGTCGTCTGCTCGATGAGCTCGTGGCCGGTGGTGCGGCTGAACGCCGCGAAATCCTTGACGGCGCCCGGGTCGGTGGCGAGCACCTCGAGCGTGCCCCCGACGGGCAGGGCGGTAATGGCCTTCTTGGCCTTGAGGATGGGCAGCGGGCAGTTGAGGCCCTTGGCGTCGAGAGTCTGGTCGGCCATGAGTGTCCCTCAGATGAACAGGTTGATTTCGGACTGGGTGGCGACCTCGATGTAGGTCGCGGCACCGCCGAGTTCGATGCCGGGGATCATGTCGTCGAGCGTGTACTCGAACAGGTCCATGGTCATCTGGCAAGCGATCATGCGCACGTCGGACTCGAGCGCGAGCGAGCGCAGCTCCTCGAACGAGGCGACGCCCTTCTTCTTCATCATGTCCTGCATCATCACCGTCGCGCCGGCATCGACGCCCGGGATCATCGACATGATGTTGGGCAGCCCTAAGTGCCCGCCCATCATCGGCATCTTCATCGCCGGGTTGCCGAGCGGCGACATGCGCAGCTTGGGATCCTTGAGCAGCAGCGTGAGACCGTAGAACGTGAAGAACAGCGTCACGTTCAGGCCCATGGCCGCTGCGGTCGTCGAGAGGATCATCGGCGGGTAGGCCCAGTCGAGCGTGCCCTTGGTCACGATGATGGACATGCTCTGGGCGCCGGATGCGTCGGCCATGTGCGAAACCCCCAATCGAATTGTCGTGTGGTCGGACGCGCCGGAAATTAACAGAGATCCCTTTATTAGCAAAGTCGAATAACTTAGGCTCGGCGCCCATGGCCGCGTCGCGCCTCGCGCAGCAAGTTGTCGTGCACCGCAGCATCGCTGCGCCGGCTGCGCGCGCGCCAGCGCTGTTCGTCGCCAGTGATTTCTGCCGGCAACCGGGGTTCGGGCGGCACCATCCGCTCTCCATCCCCCGCGTCTCGGCGGTGCTCGAGTTGTGCGCGTCGCTGGGCTGGATCGACGACCGCTGCATGCGAACGAGTCGCATTGCGACCGTCGCCGAGCTCGAGGCGTTTCACGACGCGGGATACGTCGAGGCATTGCGATCCAGCGACGCCGCCGGTCGCGTCGAGCCTGCGGTGCGCGAGCGCCACGGCTTCGGCAACTTCGAGAATCCGTTGTTCCCGGGCGTGTTCGAGCGTGCCGCCACCGCCGTCGGCGGTTCGATCCTCGCCGCCGAGTTCGCGCTCGAAGGGCGCGTCGCGTTTCACCCGGCGGGCGGCACGCACCATGGCCGGCGCGACCGCGCGAGCGGCTTCTGCTACTTCAACGACCCGGTGTTCGCGATCCGGCGACTGCTCGAGGCCGGCCGGTCCCGCGTCCTGTACGTGGATCTCGATGCGCACCACGGGGATGGCGTGCAGGAGGCATTCCTCGACGAGCCTCGGGTGAGGGTGGTCTCGATCCACGAACAGGGGCGCTGGCCGTACAGCGGCGCGGCCGATGACGTGGGGCGCGGCCATGCGTGCAACCTGCCGGTGCCGGCGGGATTCAACGACAGTGAACTGGAACACCTCCTCGACACCGTCGTGCTGCCGCTCGCGGCGCGGTTCGCGCCGCAGGCCGTGGTCGTGACCTGCGGCACCGACGCCCTGGCCGGCGACCCGCTCTCGGGGCTCGCGCTGAGCAACGTCGCGTTGTGGGATGCCGTCGAGCGGGTGATCGCCGACACTGGCGCGGCCGTCGTGCTCGGCGGCGGTGGTTACAACCCGTGGACCCTGGCACGCTGCTGGACAGGCCTGTGGGGACGCCTCGGCGGCCGCGACATTCCGGACGAGTTGCCCGGGCCGGCGCAGCAGATCCTGTGCAGCCTGGAGTGCGACCTGGTCGAGGACGAGGACGTCGACGAATCATGGTGCCGGACGCTGGCCGACGCGCCGCGCACCGGCACGGTCCGCGAAGAGGTAAAGTTGTTGGCGAGGCGGGGGAGGGCGCTGCATGGAATGGCTTGAGTCGATCGCCGGTATCGAGGAGTACGAGGACGTCGCGCTCGATGCCGCGCTGGTGGCCGACCTCGAACGCGCCGCTGCGGGCGGTCTGCCGCGGCCGATCCGGTTCTCGACGCCCACGTTCAAGGATTACGCGAGCACCGAGCTCAAGGGCTGCTCGAAGAACAGCTTCCCGTCCTTCTCGATCACCGCCGGTGCCTGCGGCCTCAACTGCGACCATTGCCGCGCGGAGATCCTGAAGCCGATGCTCGCGGCGACCTCGCCGGCGATGCTCGACCAGAAAGTGCGCCACCTGATCGCCACGCAGGACCTCCAGGGCTTCCTGCTCTCCGGCGGCTCGAACAAGCGCAACGAGATCCCGTACGAGCGCTTCTACCCGGTGGTCGAGCAGCTGAAGCGCGATTTTCCGTACCTCAGCATCGCGATCCACACGGCGCTCACCGACGAAGCCGGCGCGCGGGCGATGGAGGCGGCCGGCGTGGACACGGCGATGATGGACGTGATCGGAGCAGATGCGACCATCCGCGAGGTGTATCACCTCGACCGGCCGGTGGCCGATTTCGAGGCCACGCTCGCGGCGCTCACGGCGACCTCGATGAAGGTGAGCCCGCACATCGTCATCGGCCTGCATTACGGCCGTGTGCTCGGCGAGCCGAACGCGCTCGACATCGTGAGCCGCTACCCCGTGGAGGCGCTGGTGCTGGTCGTGGTGATGCCGTTCTATGCGGCGCCCGGACTATTCCAGGTGCCGGACGCGGCCGAGGTCGGCCGGATCTTCGGCGAGGCTCGCCGCCGCCTGCACGACCGGCAGGTGCTGCTCGGTTGCGCGCGGCCGCCCGGCCTGCACAAGCGCGCCGTCGACGCCTACGCGGTCATGGCGGGCCTCGACGGCATCGCGTTCCCGGCCGACGGCGTCGTGGGCGTGGCCCGCGCGATCGGCCGGCCGTTCCACCAGGAGCACGCCTGCTGCTCCATCAAGATCGGGGCCGCGCCTGCCGCGGCGCCGAGCCGCACCTGTGCCGCCTGACGGCGCCGGCGTTCGCGAGGGGGTCGAGACATGAGTTGCGTGAAACAGAGTGGTGAGGCGCCGTCGGGCCTGCCGGGCGCGGACCTGTCCTTCAACGCCTACGCGGCCATGCAGCCGCGCCTGCCGGAGCCCACCCCGGCCGACGCACGCAATGGCCGGCGCGTGAAGGCGACGGCCGTGCCGCCGCAGGGCGTGTACCTGCCGAACTACAATGTGCTCACGCCGCAGATGCGTTCGCCCGAATACGTGCAAATGTCGAACGCGGCTGCGATCACGCTCGGCATCATGCCGGGCAAGATGCATCGCTGCGGCTGCACGCGCTGCCTCAACCTGCTGCTCACCTACCCGGAAGGTTGCCGCGCCAACTGCGCGTACTGCGGCCTCGCGCGCCACCGCGAGGCGGAGCGCGATTACGCCGACCGCAACTTCATCCGCGTGGACTGGCCCGCCGTGCCGATGCAGCAGGTGGTGGACATTGTGGCGCGGGACGGCGCGGCGAGCCCGTTCCACCGCATGTGCATCTCGATGATCACCCACCCGAACTCGGACGCGGACACGGTGGCGGTGCTCAAGGCGTGGACCGCGAAGGTCGACCCGGCGACGATCCCGGTGTCGATCCTCTCCAACCCGACCACGATGCGGCGCGAGGACGTGGCGCGCCTCAAGGATCTCGGTGCGGAGATCTTCACGGTGGCGCTCGACGCCGCCACGCCCGCGATCTTCGACCGCACGCGCGGCAAGGGCGTGCAGTCGCCGCACAAGTGGCAGAAGTACTGGGAGATCCTGCTCGACGCGCGCGACGTCTTCGGGCCGCAGAAATTCGGCGCGCACATCATCGTCGGCATGGGCGAGACCGAGCACGAGGTGCTCACGCTGGTGCAGCAACTCGTCGACCTCGGCGGTCACAGCCACCTGTTCTGCTTCTTCCCGGAGCAGGGCTCGCTGATGGACCACCTGCCCGCCACGCCGCGCGACCAGTGGCGTCGCGTGCAGCTCGCGCGCTACCTGATCGACTACGCGGGCGTGCGGGTCGAGCAGATGTCGTTCGACGCCGAGGGCCGCGTCACGGACTACGGCCTGCCGCAGGCCGAACTCGACGACGTGGTGAACCAGGGCGTCGCGTTCCGCACCTCGGGTTGCCCCGGCAAGTTCCGCGACGACGTGTCCGCGTGCGACCGGCCCTACGGCGACTCGCCGCCGAGCAACATCGCGAGCTATCCGTTCCAGCCGAACAAGAAGGACCTGCAGAAGATCCGCCGGCAGCTCAAGATCCCGGTGGTGCAGGGTTGAGCGCGTGACCGGCCGCTTCCGCGTCGTCGACACGGGCGTACGCGAGGGCAGGTTCAACATCGCCGTGGACCAGGCGATGATCGAGCTGCACCAGGCGGGCCGCATCCCGGACACGTTCCGCTTCATGCGCTTCCCGCCGACGGCGCTGATCGGCCGCCACCAGGCGCTCAGCCAGGAGATCGACGTGCCGCATTGCCGCGCGCACGGCGTCGGCATCGTGCGACGCATCACGGGCGGTGGCGCCATCTACCTGGACGAGGGACAACTCGGCTGGGGCCTCGTGTTCCGGCGCAGCGCGCTGGGCCCAAGCTCGCTGGCCGAGGTCGCGCGGGACATCTGCGTGGCCGTGGCCGCGGGCCTGCGCAAGCTCGGCGTCGAGGCGCGCTACCGTCCGCGCAACGACATCGAGGTCGATGGCCGCAAGATCAGCGGCACCGGCGGCTTCTTCGACGGCGACACGCTCATCTACCAGGGCACCGTGCTCGTCGACATGGACCCGGCCGCGATGGTGGCGGCGCTGCGCGTGCCGCGCGCCAAGCTCGAGAAGCGCCAGCTCGACTCGGCGGCGCAACGCGTGGTGACGCTGCGCGAGTTGCTCGGCCCCGACACGCCCGGCCTGCCGGCGATCCAGCAGGCGTTGCTCGCGGCGTTCGCGGAACGATTCGACGTCGAGTGGCAGGCGGAGGCGCTCGGCGCGGAGGAGGAGGCGCTCGCGTGGCGCCACCACCGCGAGGAGATCGGCACCGACGCATTCGTGGCCGGGATCGACGATCCCGCGCACGAGAGCGATTTCGCGGCCGGCACGCAGGCGGGGCCCGGCGGCTCGATCACCACGTACCTGCGGCTCGAAGGGCCGGCACGCGCCCGCATCGGCCAGGTCCTGATCACCGGGGACTTCTTCATTGCGCCGCCGCGCACCGTCCTCGATCTCGAGGCGGCGCTGCGCGGCGCCTACGTCGAGGACGCCCGCGGCATCATCGAGCGCTTCTTCGCGGAGCGGACGATCGCCGCGCTCTCGGTCGGGCCGGACGACTTCCGTGCATCGCTCGAGGCCGCGATCGCCGCCGCGGGCGCAGCGCGGTGAAGACGCTCACCGTCCTGCAGCACACCTCGGCGGAGTACCTCGGCAACATCGAGGACCACCTCGAGGGGCGGCGCATCCGCTTCCGCTACTCGCGGCCCTTCGCGACCGGCGGTCGTGTGCCGAAGGCGGGCCAGCTGCTCGACGGGCTGGTGCTGCTCGGCGGCGGTCCCTGGGGCAGCGCCGGCGGCCGCAACGTGCCGACGCTGATCGAGGAACTGACGCTCACCAAGGCGGCCCTGCAGAAGGGCGTGCCGGTGCTCGGGTTCGGGCTCGGTGCACAGCTTTTGTCCATCATGGCGGGCGGCTCGGTCGAGCAGACGGAGTTGCGATTCGCAATCGACGAGGCGCGGCGCGTCGACGCCGGCGCGCTCGGTGGCCTCCTGCCCGAACGCTATCCGCTCGTGCTTTACGGCCGCGACCGGCCGATCCCGCCTCCGGATGCGCGCGTCCTCGCAGTGGACTCGATGGGGCACCCGGCGCTGTTCCAGGTCGGGGACAACGCGCTCGGCTTCACCGGCCACCCGGGCGTGAAGGCGGCCATCATCGAGGACCTGATCATGGAGTTCGACGAGGCGCCCGCCGATCCCGGCCCGACGCTGGCGCGGCTGCGCGAGGTGCAGGGCGCGCTCGAGGACGCGCTCGTGCCGATCATGGCCGGCGTCGTGAAGCTGTTCCGCTGGATGGACTGACCGAGCCACCGGCCGGAACGTATTGCCAGCAGCGCCGGATTAAATTAGGGTGCGCTAATACATTTCGGTGCGACCGCGTGTTGCGCTGCACCATGAGCGAGGGAGAGAACTAGCATGGCCGGCAAGCTGATCATCGTCATGGCCAACACCGATCCGCGCAACGGCGAGGAACTCGGCGCGCCGATCTTCCAGGCGACGGTGGCGGCGGCGATGGAGTACGAGGTGGACGTGATCTGCACCGCGACCTCCGGGCGCCTGATGAAGAAAGGCGTCGCCGAAAGCCTCGTGGTGAAGGAAGGCTCGCCGAAGACCGTGTACGATTTCATCAAGGATGCCCACGAGGCGGGCGTGAAGTTCTACTGCTGCTCGCCCAACCTCGACCTGTTCGACATGGGCAAGGACGACCTCATCCCGGAGTGCGCCGGCATCGTGGGCGGCGCGCACTTGATCGAGGAAGTGATGGAAAGCGACGCGAAGGTCCTCACCTACTGACCGATTGTCGGGGCCGCGCGGCGGCCCAGGGGGATGCATGGAACACGCCGGCACGCGCGTGCAGGAATTCATCGGCGACCCGGTGTCGGAAACGCCGCCGGTCCCGCGCGAGAAGCTCGAGGCCATCTTCGCCGACATCCAGGCGGACATGCGCTTCGACCACGAGTTGAACGGCTGCCTCAACTGCGGTATCTGCACCGCCACCTGCCCGTCGGCTCACTACTACGACTACAGCCCGCGCGAGATCGTGCAGCTGCTGTGGACCGAGAACCTCGAGGGCATCTACGACGCGATGCAGGAGAAGATCTGGGCCTGCGCCCAGTGCTACACCTGCGCGGCGCGCTGCCCGTTCCGCAACTCGCCGGGCGGCCTGGTGATGCTGATGCGCGAGGTGGCGATCAAGCACGGCATGGAGTCGGCGAAGAACGTGCTGCGCCCGTTCAGCCGCGTCATGCTCAAGCTCATCTCCACCGGCAACCAGCTCTCGCCGGACATGATCAGCAAGGACGGCTTCCCGGACTGGGGGCCGAACATCTCCAAGGTGGACGCGCCGCTCACGGTGCTGCGCAAGGCGATCCCGATGCCCACGCTGCACACCACCAAGACGGCGTGGGAAGTGAACCTCAAGACGTCGGTCGAGCTCTACACCATCTGGGAGGAGACCGGCGTGCTGGCCAGCCTGAAGACGATCGACAAGAACCTCCATGACGTCATCAGCGACATCATGGACGAGAAACGCGACGAGCTCGAAGAGTGGCTCGAAGAGCAGGAGGAGGACTGAATCATGACGACGGACAGCAAGTTCCCCGCCCCCGGAGAGCGCTTCACGGGCCACGGCCCGGAGTGGCGTGACGCGAAACTGGACCGCACCGAGGCCCAGGCGGCCACGGCCTGGGTCGAGCAGGTCATCGACAAGCGCTCCATGCTCACGCAGAAGGACCGCGTCGAGGACGTGCGCGACCTGATGTGGGAGCTCGAGAAGGACGGCGAGATCGTCGTCCACCGCATCACCGACGAGCACCAGCCGGTGACGGTCAAGACCCTGTATGGGTGGGACAAGAGGATCCCGACCAACCGCCTGTGGCACCACAAGTCGTGCGGCCAGTGCGGCAACATCCCGGGCTACCCGGCCTCGCTGCTGTGGCTGATGAACGAGCTCGGCATCGAGTACCTCGACGAGACCGACCAGACCTCCTGCACGGCCTGGAACTACCACGGCTCCGGCATCGGCAACATCGAGAGCCTCGCCGCGGTGTTCCTGCGCAACTTCCACCAGGCGTACGTGTCGGCCAAGGCGCAGGGCCTGCCCGAGAGCTACTACTACCCGCTGGTCCACTGCGGCACGTCGTTCGGCAACTACAAGGAAGTGCGCGGCTACCTGCTGCGCTCCGCGAAGCTGCGCGAGACGGTGACGAAGATCCTGGGCAAGCTCGGCCGCCTGGTGGACGGCAAGCTGCTGATCCCCGAGGAAGTGGTGCACTACTCGGAGTGGGTGCACGTGATGCGCGATCGCATCGCCGAGCGCCAGGTGATCGACGCGAGCCAGGTCCGTGCCACCATCCACCCGGCCTGCCACGTCTACAAGATGGTGCCCGAGGACGCGATCTACGACGACAAGATCCTCGAGGGCAACCGCGTCGCGGTGTCCACGGGCATCATGGAGGCGCTCGGCACCCAGGTGATCGACTACAAGACCTGGTACGACTGCTGCGGCTTCGGCTTCCGCCACATCATCTCGGAGCGCGAGTTCACGCGGTCGTTCGCCATCGACCGCAAGATCCGCGTCGCCCAGGACGAGGCGCGTGCCGACGTCATGATCGGCCACGACACCGGCTGCATCACCACGCTCGACAAGAACCAGTGGATCGGCAAGGCGGCCGGCAAGTCCGTGGACCTGCCGGTGCTGGCCGACGTCCAGTTCGCCGCGCTGGTCTGCGGCGCGCACCCCTACAAGATCGTCCAGTCGCACTGGCACGCCTCGTCCACCGAGAAGCTGTTCGACAAGCTCGGCATCGACTGGCAGGCGAAGAAGGCGGAGTTCGAGGCGTACCTCAAGGAGGTCGCCGCGGGCAGGTTCGAGACCCTCTACGACCCGCGGCGTGCCGTCACGTCCGGGCCGGGCTACAAGCGGATCACTACCACACCATGACCAAGCCAATCCTGATCGTCGGGGGCGGGCCCGCCGGCCTTGCGGCCGCGCATGCGCTCGCGCGCGTAGGCCAATCGAGCGTACTGGTGGAGAAGGCCGACCGCCTCGGCGGCGCGCCGATCCTCTCCGGGTACGCCAAGCTCGTGCCGTCGGGCGAGTGGGCGAAGGACGCGATCGGCGGCATGGTCGATCGCGTCGTCAAGGACCCGCTCGTCGAGGTGCACACCGGCGCCAAGGTGGCGGCCTTCTCGGGCAGCCCGGGCGCGTTCTCGGTGCAGGTCTCCGACGGCCGCAGCGTCGAGGTCGGCGCGGCGATCCTCGCCACCGGCTTCACGCATTTCGACTCGGTGAACAAGCCGGAATGGGGCTTCGGCACCTTCCCCGACGTGGTCACGACCACGCAGGTGGAGCAGATGATCTCCTCGGGCAAGGGCGTGCGTTGCCCGTCCGACGGCCGCAAGCCGAAGCGCGTGGCGATCCTGCTGTGCGTGGGCTCGCGCGACCGCCAGATCGGCCGCGATTGGTGCTCGAAGATCTGCTGCACGGTCTCCGCCAACATGGCGATGGAGATCCGCGAGGAACTGCCGGACTGCCACGTGTACATCTACTACATGGACATCCGCACGTTCGGGCTGTACGAGACTAAGTACTACTGGAAGAGCCAGGAAGAGTTCAAGGTCAAGTACATCAAGGCGCGCATCGCCGAGGTGACCTCGAACGGCGAGCAGCTGATCGTGAAGGGCGAAGACACGCTGGTGAAGCGGCCGATCACCATCCCGTTCGACATGGTGGTGCACGCGATCGGCATGGACCCGAACGTCGAGAACCCGGCGATCTCGTCCATGTTCGGCATCGACCTCGAGCGCCACGGGTACATCGGCCGCGGCAACGCTTACGGCAACACGGCCGAGACCTCGCGCCCGGGCGTGTTCGTCGCCGGTGCCGCCACGGGCCCCGAGACGATCGACGACTCGATCGCGCAGGGGCACGCGGCCGCGTTGGCGGCGCTCGGGTTCCTGCAGCCGGCGCGCGCGAGCGCCTGAGCCCGATCCGGCCCATGTTCGGACGGCCACAACCCGCCAGCGTGCCCGCAGCGCCGGCACGTCCGCAGCTCGACCTGAGCGGGCCGCGGCTGCGCCACGCGCTCGAGTCGCTGGTGGATGGCGCGGACGCGCTCGGCGGCGTCGAGCGCTATGCGGACGCGCTCAAGCTCAAGGCCAAGGTGTTCCAGGAAGCGCTCGGCGACGATGCACTGGCGGCAGGGCGGCTCGAGGTGGAGACGCTGCGCCCGTTGTGCGCCTTCATGCTCACGGTGCGCCGCCGTGTCACGCCGTGGCTCGAGGAGCCGGCGTTCGGCGCATTGCGCGCGGCGATCGTCGAGCTGCTCGCGCCGACCGGCGACACCTCGGTGACCGACGCGCGCGTCCGGCGGTTCTGCGCGGCGTTCCCGCAGGACGACGGGCATCGCTGGACGCGTGACCTCGCGGTGGAACTGCTGCACAACGTCGATCCCGAGCGCTTCCCGCTCATGACGCGCTGGGTGTGGGACCGGGAGGCCAACACCGGCGTGCTGCGCGAGATCTGGCACGGCCCGGACGTGGACCACACGACCATCCGGGTGCCCGACGACTACGAGACCTTCCTGGTGCTGCGCGAGGAGCTGGCCCAGTTCCTGGCCACCAACGGCGTGTTCCGCGACGTGCCGCAGATGGTGGACATGCTGTGCGCGCAGGTCTATGCGAACTACATCTGCGAGCAGGGTGGCAGCTACCTGCGCGCCGACTTCTCCGCGCCCGAGGATCCCATGCAGCACACGCGGCGGATGCTCGGACTGGACGGCGTGCGTTCCGGCGACGGCCGCGCGCGCTTTGCAGCCATCGATGGCGAGGCCCACTGATGCCGATTCATGAAGTATCGCTGATTCGCCCGGAGAACCTGCGGACGCACGACCAGCTGGTCGTGGACGGGGTGGACGTCTCCGGCCACTGGAGCACGTTCATCCAGTCGCGCGCGGTCACGGACTACAACGAGGCGCTGCAGGACGAGATCGCCGCGCTGCCGGGCGGCGAGAACGTGCACCGCTGCTGGCAGTGCGGCTCGTGCACCAACTCATGCACCGTCAACGCCATCAACCCCGACTTCAACCCGCGCCACTGGATCTACCTGATCCGCATGGGGATGGAGTCCGAGCTGCTGCGCGACAAGGAGATCATCTGGCAGTGCGTGTCGTGCAACAAGTGCACCTACGCCTGTCCGCGCGACGTGGTGCCCGAGGGCGTGATGAAGGCGCTCTCGCACTGGATGGAGCTCAAGGGACACGTGCCGAAGTCGCCCTCGATGGTGTTCGACGAGGTGTTCTCCGAGCAGGTGTTCGCGCGCGGCAAGATCGAGGAAGGCCGCGTGATGCAGCGCTTCTTCAAGCGCA
>Ga0114938_1001689_pt1 | contig 14743 bp, 14 predicted proteins | sample AshMeaBigSpring_FD_88675 | JGI IMG/M metagenome (GOLD analysis project Ga0114938, IMG submission 88675) | Groundwater microbial communities from Big Spring, Nevada to study Microbial Dark Matter (Phase II) - Ash Meadows Big Spring | ecosystem: Environmental > Aquatic > Deep subsurface >...
AATTTCTTACCCCCCCCCCTGTCCACCCCCAAAACCGCTGTTCTCTTGAGCGAAGCGAAAGAAATAAAAAGCCGTTGTCATATCGAGATTGTGCCCCAAAAATTTTTGTGGTAAAATGTGGTAATGACATAAATTTCATGTTGCTGATATTCAAACAATAAGTAAATTATGTCATTGGTAACGAAGTGAGAGAAATAAGATTTTTTTAATGCCAAAATCTTTTAGCGGACAATTCTAAATTCAATATCATATAACATGCATTAAATCAGCCTTGTATGGTTTGTGATGGTTTTTGAGCAAATTAATCATTTTTACTTGTTAAAAATGATTAATTTGCTCTTTTCTTTCTTCTCAAAATAACTTTAAATCCATTTTAGGGCTTGTGTTTACGGTTTTATAATTATCTTTGCAAAGAAATCTTAATATAAAATTCGTATTTATTCTGATTTCTAATACTACTTTTTTTGATAGAGTATAACTAACAGCCAACTAGCATGATAAATAAAGCAGTAATAACTTTATTGTTTTTTTTCAATACAGTTGTTTTATTTGCGCAAAACGACGTGTTAATCAAATCGGTTCGTGTTGTTTCTGAGAGTCAGAAACAGCCCGAAGATTTAAACGCGACAAAGTCAAACAGCGCGACTAGTACTCCCACCGTAATCGACAATTCACAGTCTGTTGATAAGCAGCAAAGCCCGATTGTAGTTGAACTTCTTACAGAACAACAGAAATTAGATAATCTCAACATCTATAACGACCCCAATTCAAATGACCCGAATCGCTTGTCGAACTTCGATGCGCTGTTGGAGTATGTCATCCTTTTTGATTTTAATAGTGCTACTGTTCGTTCACGTTTTTTTGGTACGTTAAAGCAACTTGGGCAGTTGTTGAAAGATAATGATACTTTGAAATTAGAAATACAAGGCCATACTGATAATGTTGGGGACGATTTTGTGAATGTAAAGTTTAGCGAACGTCGTGCCAATTCGGTAAAGCGAATGCTTGTGAAGTTTGGCATTTCGGAGGAGCGTTTACGTATTACAGGTTTTGGCTCCAGTGTACCTGTGGTAGGGAATACAAATAGTACAGCAGCTGAGCGTGCTCAAAACCGACGCGTTGTGTTTAAAGCTATTTCGGATAAGGATTTGGTGAAAGTCAATAAAATTATGGGTAAATTACCCGAAAATGTGACGGAGCGTGATATGCGAACGATTAAGAACACCATGAGTTACGAAAATTCGACTGATCCTTTTGAAGTGAAATGGCGTTATAAGTATTCAATTTTATTCCGATATCGTGGCTCCAAAGTGGGTGCCGAATATCAGCCATTGCTTCAAGCATTATCCAACGTCATAAATAATAATTCGTGTTTAATTTTGGATATGTCGGCGCATACGGATAGTTTGAGCTCTGTTGAATCGAACATGCGCTTGAGTATAAAGCGTTCGCAAGCTGTTTGGGATGTGTTGGCGTTTAATGGTGTGGAGCGTACTCGAGTTGAAGTAGCCAATTTTGGTGAAAACAAACCAGTGAATAATAGCGAAAATGCTGCAGAGATTGCGCTTAATAGACGAGTAGCATTTACGGTCAGTCCCAAAGGTTGTCAGTTAAATTTAGATAGCTTACTTACGCAAGAATTACTACAGACATATAAAGGTCAAATTGGCAATCAGCGCATTATTAAATCGGATGGCAAGTTTATGATTCAAACAGGAGCGTTTCAGTCTGAAAATTCGGCATTACTTATGGCTGTTAAACTAAAAGATTTTGTCCCAGATAATATCTACATAGTGCAGGAGAATGGATTGCATCGCGTTATAGTCGGTTTTACTAATACGCGAGATGAGGCAATGGATATGGCGCGATTAGTACAAGCATCGGGCATTTTAGCTAATCCTGCTAATAAGTAGCTATATTCGCATGTAAGAAAAATACTGAATCAAAGGTGGTCAAATAAGACCGCCTTTTTTTGTGTATTTTTTAGTACTTTTGCGCCTATAAATTTTTACAATTCGAATTTTATGGATTATTCAAAAATACCTTCGCCGGCTTATGTACTCGATGAAGCTGCTTTTCGTCGGAATTTAGCATTAATTAAATCGGTGAAAGATAGGGCAGGAGTGGAGATAATATTGGCTTTCAAGGCCTTTGCTATGTGGAGCGCTTTTCCGATAGTTCGCGAATACATACCTTATTCTACTGCCAGCTCGTTGGCCGAGGCACGTTTGGCTTTCGAGGAAATGGGCAGCCCGGCGCATACTTACGGGCCGGCTTATACCGATCGTGAGTTTCCCGAGATTGTGAAGTGCAGTAGTCATATCACCTTCAACTCCTTGAGCCAGTTTGAACGCCTTTATCCACAAACACAGTTTTACAATGTGTCGTGCGGATTGCGAATTAATCCCGAGTTTTCGGATGTCGAAACGGATTTGTACAACCCTTGTGCACCCGGTTCACGTCTGGGTGTGGTGGCCGAATTGTTGGGCGATCATTTGCCCGATGGCGTAGAGGGCTTGCACTTTCATACCTTGTGCGAGTCTACGTCCTTCGATTTGGAGCGTACCTTGGCAGTTGTCGACGAGAAGTTTGGTAAGTTTTTCAATCAGATAAAATGGCTAAATATGGGTGGCGGTCATTTAATGACCCGCGAAGGTTACGATGTGGAGCATCTGATTGCACTTTTACAAGCCTTTAAACAGAAATACCCACACCTACAGTTGATTTTGGAACCAGGTAGTGCCTTTGCTTGGCGTACGGGCGTGTTGGTGTCGTCGGTAGTAGATGTGGTTGAGAACAAAGGGATCAAAACGGCTATGCTCGATGTGTCTTTCTCGTGTCACATGCCCGACTGCTTGGAGATGCCTTACAAGCCGGCCATTGTTGGTGCTACGGATGTCGTAGCAGGCAAACCTACGTACCGCATGGGCGGTAACAGCTGCTTATCGGGCGATTTCTATGGTTCGTGGTCGTTTGATGAGGAGTTGAAAGTGGGCGATCGCATTGTATTCGAAGATATGATTCACTACACGATGGTGAAAACTACTATGTTCAACGGCGTATCGCACCCATCTATAGGGATTTGGACGACCGACAACGAATTTAAACTTATCCGCGAGTTTGGTTACGAAGATTATAAAAATCGCATGTCGTAATTGAATCGCAAGCAATATTTTATGCCAAAATTAAAAACGTATTTAGCCATCAGTATAGCCATGCTTATCTGGTCGTTCTCCTTTATTTGGACGCGCATGGCTATCGACTCTTTCTTGCCCGTAACCTTGGTTACCTTGCGCTTGCTGTTAGCGTCGGTGCTTTTGTTTTTGTTTGCCAAATTATCGCGCAATTTTCAGCCAGTGCGCCGACAGGATATCAAGTGGTTCTTTTTGCTTGCGTTTTTCGAGCCTTTTATGTATTACATGGGCGAGACGTATGGGCTTACCATGGTCGATTCAACCTTGGCATCGGTTATTATTTCGACCATCCCCTTGTTTGCGCCGCTTTTAGCTTATGTGTTGCTGCGCGAAAAAGTGTCGTGGGCCAATATAGCAGGTATTGTTGTATCGTTTACGGGTGTATTTTTGGTGATTTATGAGCCATCGGGCGGGTTTTCGGCCAATCCATGGGGAGTTGTGCTGATGTTCTTGGCTGTGTTTTCGGCTATCTGTTATACTACTACTATCCGTCAGATTTCAACCCATTATAGCACTACCAATGTGGTGTTGTATCAAAGCTTTTTTGGTTTAATCTACTATATTCCTACCTTTTTTATCGTCGATTTCAACCGTTTTAGTTTTTCTACTATTACACAGCAAGGCATCACGGCGCTGATTATGTTGTCGGTATTTGCATCGGTGGTGGCCTTTGTGTTGTTTGCCGGTGTGGTTCGCAAAATTGGTGTGGCCAAAACCAATGTGTTTGCCAATTTAATACCTGTATTTACTGCTGTGCTGGCCTGGTGGGTTCTCGACGAACGATTAAATGCATTGAAAATTTCGGGTATCGTCATTACCGTCGTTGGTTTATTTGTCAGTCAGCTCGGTAAGTTCAAGTTCAAACTCAAATTACTTCGCGGAACAGAGTATTAACGAATACAAAAGCAAGATCCGATTATCAAAAATGGAGCTTGCTTTTTGGTTGTATTGTTAATTCCTATCATGATATCGCCTCTACGAGGCTTTAAGGTAATTTTACTTACATATTATCTACCATAATGTCAACTCTACGAGTTTTGGCTGAAATGTTATATCCATTTCCATACTATCTTATTACATCGAGCTTATCATTAGCTCCCTAGTAGCGATATTCTGGAAGAAAAATGGTCGTTAACATTCCCCTAAGCTCCGTAGGAGCGAGCCTTTCGGGCTTTTTCGTGTTATGTGTTGCTTCTCATAATTCAGGGCTTATTTTACTTGTATTAGCAGCATTGTGGGCGAGTCAACTTACGCCTGAAGATATGTAACTGTCAATATTTATGGTGCGAGGCGCAATATTTTGCATGTAACAGGCAATATTTTTTGTGTAACAGGCAATATTTTTGCTTCCACCTGCCATTATGGCTGTGCGAGCAGCAATTATTATAATGTAACAGGCAATAATTTTAGTGTGACTGGCAATATTTAACACTCCACCTGCCATTATGGCTGTGTGAGCTGCAATAATTTTAGTGTAACAGGCAATATTTAACACTTCACTTGCCATTATTGCAGTGTAAGCGGGTGTTTTTGGAATGGTTTATAAACCTATTACTACTGCAAAGCAGTTGAATGTGCTTAGCCATGTATAAAATCCAAGGATGATTATGATGGTGGTGGTTTTGTGGAACCCCGTGAGGGGTTCAATAGCATCATCGAAAAGGGATATTGATTAATTGTGCTTCGGGTGGTAAGGCTGCTGGGTGGGTGAGGGATAGAAGCGGCGTGCTGCCGTATTTCGGCAGTACAAGAGCGGATAGCCCGACCCGAGGTACGAGGGGCACCCCCGAAAAAAAGAAGTTTGCAGTTTGCAGTTTGCAGTGGGAAGATTCCGATAAATCGGGATCTTCGTTTCACTACGATTTGCAGTGGGAAGTCCCGATAAATCGGGATCTTCGCTTCGCTACGATAAGCGGTTTGGGGTGAGGCATAAAAAAAGCAAGACCAGGTTTTTAGGCCGATGGTCTTGCTTTCGGGTTGTTTTTAGTTTTATTGCTATTGTTATTGTTTATTGTTTCGTTTTTGGACGTTGTAGTATATTTTCATTTGGTTGCCGAGGATTTTTGTGAATCCTTTTACGTCGTCGGCACTCCAGGCGCGGTTTACTTCGCCATATTCGCCAAAGTCGGTTTTCATGAGGTCGAATGGGCTGTCGACGCCTACCAAGGTGTAGCTGTGTGGGCGTAAGGTGATGGTGACGGTTCCTGTTACGTTTTGCTGCGAGCTTTGTAGGAATTGCTCCATGTCGCGCATAACGGGTTCAAGGTATTGTGCTTCGTGTAGAAACATGCCGTACCAGTTGCCTAGTTGCTCTTTCCAGTATTGTTGCCACTTGGTGAGGGTGTGTTTTTCGAGCATTTTGTGGGCGTTGATAATGAGGAGCGGTGCAGCTGCTTCGAAACCTACGCGGCCTTTGATGCCGATGATGGTGTCGCCAATGTGCATGTCGCGGCCGATGCCGTATTTGTTGGCTATGTTTTCGAGGGTGTTGATTAGCTCTACTTTGTTGGGGTTGGTTTGGCCGTTGATGGCCGTGATTTCGCCCTGCTCAAAGCTAATGCTTACAGTTTCTTCGCCTTGTTTTTCGATTTGGCTTGGATAGGCAGCGTCGGGCAATGTTTGTTCGGATTTTAGGGTTTCTTTTCCACCGATGGATGTTCCCCAGAGGCCTTTGTTGATGGAGTATTCCATTTTGGTGAAATCGGCCACGAAACCATGCTCTTTGAGGTAGTTTATTTCGTACTCGCGGGTAAGTACCATGTCGCGTGTAGGTGTAAGAATTTTAATGTCGGGCGCAATGACGTCGAAGGTGAGGTCGAAGCGTACTTGATCGTTGCCAGCTCCGGTGCTACCGTGAGCTACGTAGTCGGCACCAATTTCTTTGGCGTAATTGATAATGGCAAGGGCTTGGAAAATGCGCTCGGAGCTTACCGAAATGGGGTAGGTGCCGTTGCGCAGTACGTTGCCAAATACCATGTATTTGATGCTTTTGTCGTAGTACTCTTGGGTTACGTCGAGTGTGGCGTGCGTTGCAGCGCCTAGTCGAATTGCTTTATCTTCGATGATTTTTAATTCTTCGTCGCTAAATCCGCCTGTGTTTGCCACGGCGGTGTGAACTTCGTATCCTTTGTCTTTGGCAAGATACATGGCGCAAAAGGATGTATCCAATCCTCCGCTAAATGCCAATAAAACTTTTTCTTTCATATAGCCCCTAGCCCCCCAAGGGGGATTTTAATTCGTTCTGATTTGTATTTTTTTTTTTATTTCGCTTCGTCTTTGGCTGGGTCGAACAGCATGCCTGTGCATAGGCAGTGTTTGCGGCCGGTGCGCTCTAGTATGTCGTAGTTTACGCAACTTTGGCAGCCTTTCCAAAAGGATTCGTCGTCGGTAAGTTCCGAAAAAGTGACTGGTTTGTAGCCTAGTTCGGAGTTGATTTTCATAACAGCTAGTCCGGTTGTTAGTCCAAATATTTTGGCATTTGGGTATCGTTGGCGTGAGAGCTCGAAGGCTTTGCGTTTAATTTTTTTTGCCAATCCTTGTCCTCTGAATTTATCGACCACGATAAGCCCAGAGTTAGCAACAAATTTTTTGTCGCCCCAAGTTTCGATGTAGCAAAATCCTGCAAACTCATCTCCAGCTAAAGCAATAATTGCTTTTCCTTCTTTAATTTTCATCTCCACGTATTCGGGCGATCGACGAGCAATACCTGTGCCTCTAATTTTTGCAGCAGCAGCTATCGTGTCCAGAATAGTATCAACATATCCCAGGTATTTTTCGTCGGCAATTTGTACCGTTATTTTATCAACGGTAAAGTCTTTATTCATTCTCTTTTTTACTCCTTTTAGTTTTACCTTTTTAAAAAGGTTTTAAAGTTTTCAATTCTCAGCAAAGGTGTTTTTCATCATTAGTAAAATGTCGTCGCGGCTTACACCTTCACGAGGTACAACCAATATGGTATCGTCGCCAGCAATAGTTCCAAGAACTTCTTCGGATGCTTTGTTGTCGATGTCCCAAGCAATGGCGCTTGCGTAACCAGGTTTTGTTTTTACAACCACGAGTTGCCCCGAAAACTCAACGCTTAGCACTGCACCATACGATATGGTTGGGTTGGCTGTAGGCTGTACGGCGAGTGGTTTGTTATAAACAGGTAAAACATACTTATATAAACCATTGGATAGTGGTGTTTTAGCCACTTTTAAAAGTTTTAAGTCGCGCGAAAGAGTTGCTTGAGTTACATCGCATTGTCTCTCGTTCAGTAGTTTGAGCATGTCTTCTTGGCTTCCTACTACTTTCGATCTGAGAATTTCAGATATGATTTGCAATCGGTTTCGTTTGTTTTTCATTTTATTAAATGCGTATTAGTAGTTTCTAATTAAGTATAAAACTGTATATTTTATCAGTTTTACTGTATAAATATATAATTAGAGTGCAAATATACATTTTTAATTCCGAATGTGCAATAATATACAACAATAAATTGCTTTAGAGGCTAAAAATGTATATTTAGTACTTGAATATACATTATTGAATGCGGTGTGAGCATTTTTCAGTTTTTTTAAGCTGTATAAAAATTTATTTTTTTGAGATATAAGAGCTATATAATGTATCTTTGCAAAAAAAAAGGGGTGGATAAAAAAATACGACAAACTTCAGATGGTTCGCATACATTATATGTAGCTGAAATTGACGAAACCTACCATTCAACACATGGTGCTATACAAGAATCAATGCATATTTTTATTGATTCAGCACTGCGTAAGTGTCGTTTAAACCAGATTCGTATACTCGAAATTGGATTCGGTACAGGCTTAAATGCGTTGCTAACGAAACAAGAAGCCGACTTAAATGGTTACACAATACATTACACAACGCTCGAAAAGTTTCCGGTACGTATGGAATTGGTGGCGGCATTAAACTATGCGAGTTTAACGACTGTGGTTGCGGGTGCCGACTTTTTCAACGAAATACATCAAGCACCTTGGAATACGACGGTGCAAGTGGCCTCGAATTTTGAATTGCATAAGGTTGAATGTGATTTTACGCAATTCGAAAGCGCACTGAACCAGTTTGACGTGATCTATTTTGATGCATTTTCGCCCGATAAGCAGCCCGAAATGTGGACTGTGGAACAGTTTTCGCGCATTTACGACTGGTGTGCTCCACAGGCTGTTTTGAGTACTTACTGTGCGAAAGGAATTGTGCGTAGGGCATTGCAGCAGGTAGGCTTTGAAGTGGAGCGCTTGCCAGGCCCTCCAGGTAAACGAGAGATATTAAGAGCTACTAAAATTTAATTTTGAACAATGAGGAGATTTTCAATATCGTTTTTTGTTTTTTGTTTCGCTTTGTTGCTGCCTTTGTTTGCCAACGATTACCGAAAAGTTACTTTTAAGCAAATAGAAGCTGAAGGAAAGGTATGGGGTATCGATTTGTCGCACCATCAAGCGGATGTTGATTGGTCGAAATTAGTGGAGCAAAAGCCTCATTTTATATTTTTTAAAGCCACCGAAGGAGCTACGCATAGCGACAGAAAATACTCGGAAAACTACAAACAGGCTCGTAAGTTGGATATTATTGTTGGTTCGTACCATTTCTTTTCGTATCGCTCCAACGGTCGGTCGCAAGCACTGCACTTTTTGCGTACTGCTCAATATAAAGATGGTGATTTGCCGCTGGTACTCGATGCTGAGTATGCTAAAACAATGCCATCGGCAAAAGTAGTGACCAAGGAGTTGCTTAGCTTTTTAAAAACAGTGAAGCATAAAACGGGTCGTAAACCCATTATTTACTGCGACTACGACTATTACAAAGATTATTTGGCGCGCGAAATAAGTACTGATTATTTGCTGTGGATTTGCGATTACAGAAGAAAGCCTTCGTGCGATTGGACTTTTTGGCAAACAACTGATCAGTTTCGTATTGCAGGAATAAAGGGGCCTATTGACTTTAATATTTTCAATGGTACAATGTCTGATCTTAAAAAAATATTGTTTTGACTGTAATTCGATCGTATTCAAATTCGCCAGCTTATAATTTAGCCCTCGAAGAGTTGTTGTTTTCCATGTTCGAAAGCGATTTCTTGTTGTTTTATGTCAATGCTCCAAGCGTTGTATTAGGCTCAAATCAAGCATTGAAGAATGAAGTAAATGTCGGTTTTTGTGACGCAAACCAGGTGTCGGTTGTGCGTCGGAAGTCGGGTGGGGGAGCTGTTTATCATGACCTTGGCAACCTGAATTTCAGTTTTATTCGTACCAATAATCAGGCAAACTCCCTTATCAACGCTGAGTTTCTACAGCCTGTGGTGGCTTGGTTGTTCGAATTGGGCATGGAAGCTACGATTGGCGAACGCAAAGATTTATGGACCAAGGATGGGTATAAGATAAGTGGTACAGCGTCGTTGGTTCGTAAAAGCAGGGTATTGCAACACGGCACACTGCTTTTTGATACCAATCAGCAAATGCTATCGAATGCCTTGGCGGTAAAGGAACCTGATTTAACACTAAAAGCCACCGCGTCGGTTCGTAGTAAAACGAAGAATATGCGGTCGTATCTCGAAGAGCAAAGGTGTGTAAGCGTAGGGATGGATGAGTTTGTACAGGAACTTGTGAGTGCGGCCTCGCGACAGTATAACTGCGATGTGCTAACGGAGTTGGAGTTTGATCAGACTAAAATTGCGCTGCTCGAAGAGCATTATCGCCAGGCCGAGTGGACCAACAAGAAATAAAAAAAGTGCAATTGGAAGAATTCAATTGCACTTTTTTGTTGTGTTGAAACCAGTTTGGTTTTATTTTGCTTGAGCAGCAGCGGCAGCCTTTTGTTTAAGGGTGTTTTGTTTTGTCCACTCTTTAATTTTTTCAGCAGTTTCAGCTCCAAACGCTTTTTCGAGTTTGGCGTTGTAATCCACTCCACTTGCTTTTTTAAGCTCTGTTTTTTGCTCTTCGGTAGTTGCTGTTTTCATTTTTTCGCTAAGCGAAACAGCACGTTCCATAGCCAATGTAATTACTTGGTTTTTTTGATCCTCAGTAAGCGAAAGGTCTTTTGCCATTTGGTCGTACATGGCTTGTTGTTTTTCTGGAAGCTTTTTAATAATGTTAGGCTTTACTTCCTGTACAGTTTGTTGAGCATTTTTTACCGCATTTTTTACGGCTGGTTTTGGTGTTTGTGCCGATACTGAAAATGATACTGCCACTAAACTTACAATTGCTAATGATTTTAATGTTGTCATATATGTACTATATTTTAAGTTGAATAATGTTCTGTTGTGCAAAAGTAAATTTATTTTTTTTCAAAAACAAGGCTAACATCTAATTATTTTGGCGCTTTTATATACAAATAGATTCCAATAAGTAGGAATACAACGTTCGGAATCCATACGGCCACAAATGGCGACATAAGGCCATTGACCGAAAAGGAGGTTGAGAAAGTTGAAAATAAAATGTAGATAGAACTCAATGCTAAACCGGCCCCAAGGTGTATTCCTATCCCCCCTCTCACCTTGCGCGACGACAATGCCACTCCCATCAATGTCATGATAAATGCAGCCAAAGGCATCGAAAATCGTTTGTAATATTCGTTTTCGAAACCTTGAATATTACCTACTCCTCTGTTTTTCTGGCGTTTTAAGTAGCCACTTAATTCGCTGTTGTTGAGCTGAGCGCTTTCTGATGTGGTTATAAAGAACTCACGTGGTTCAACGTTGATGGTTGTGTCAATGGAACTGCCTTTTTTTATCGATTCGCGCATACCGTTGAAGTCGCGTTGCAGGTAATTGCCCAATTTCCAGTTGTGTGCTGAGTCCCACGTTATTGTTTCGGCTGTAAGTCTTGAAATCAGCTTTTTCTTTTCAAACTTTTCGAGCGAAAATTTATAGCCTGTGTTGCTTGCTACTTCGTAACGTTCAATGTACATAATCACGCCTTTTTCCACCATCATTTGCACATTGCGGGCGTTGTCTAATTTTTTCTTTTTGATATATTTATCTTCAAAGTCTATCATTTTAGCTGTCGATACCGGTATTACATAGCCTCCTAGGTAAAATGCTAAAGAGCTTATTAATAATGCCGATACGAAATAAGGGAGCATTAAACGCCTAAAACTCACACCGCTCGCGAGTATAGCAACAATTTCGGTGTTGCTGGCCATTTTCGAAGTAAAAAATATTACCGATATAAACGTAAACAAGGGACTGAACATGTTTACATAGTACGGAATGAAATTCAAATAATACTCAAATACAATGGCCTGAAAAGGTGCATTGTTATCAAAAAAGTCATCCAGTTTTTCGGTTAAATCAAATACCACCGATATGCTAATGATAAGTAAGATGGAATATACATAGGTACCCAAAAACTTACCTATAATGTATGTGTCGATTTTTTTTAAACCTATTTTTCGAAAATTAATTGGCATTGAAGCTGCTTTTAATTGAAGGATAAATAACAGAATTTTTTGCAAAGATAGAATTTTTCTAGCGATTATGCTTGTTGTTTTGTTGAATGCTTACTTATAGTAGCTTTTGTGCGAACTATAAAGGGATTTGCTTGTTTTTAGTTGTAAATTTAATGGTTGCTGCGATGTAACCGTTTTTTAATTTCAATGAGTTTATATAGATAAAAAAAATGCGTATGAAATACAGACTTGAAATGATAATAATTTTTAATTTTAACATTATTGGTCGTTTTTAGTTGACTTTTCTCTTTGGGCTGTTTTAAAAAAAGCGTATCTTGCAGCCTTTTTTGTGCGTAATTATTTTATATTTATGTTGAAATGAATTCAATTTCTTATGTTGAAAATGACTCGTGGATTTTTTAAAGTCTTAATAATTAGTTTGGTTGTTCTTGTTTTTGCTTCTTGCGGCAATGATATAAAAGTTTCGAATAGTGTATATTGGAAAAGTACTTCAACTGTTAATATGGAGGCTGGATTTGTTGATTTAACAATTAGTGGTGCGCCAGGTGCTACTTGGAGAGCTAAAATTGTTGGTGGAGCCGATTGGTGTTCGTTTGCAAGTACAGGCAGTGAATTGCCAGAGGTTAGTGGATTTATTACCAGCGACGATAATACCTTGCGTGTTTATTATAAATCAAACTATAGTGCAAGTTCGCGTAATGCAAATATTATATTTAAGTTCGATGGATATGATGAGCAGACTTTTACGTTAAGTCAAACAAGTGCATACACCGGTTTTACTGAATCGCCTGTGAGGGTTGATAATGAAGATTATAAGTATGTTACACATTATGCTAGTTTGCAAAACCGGACTGTACGCAATTATTCGATGTGTTACGATACGTCCAAAAAAGCTGCACTTTGGGTGGCTTATCCTTTACACCCGAGCTATCAAGGCTCTGTTTCGCGTACCGATGCTTGGGCATTCGATCCACTAATAAACTCCAATTATCAAGTTAACTGTGTTAATAATTCGTTTGCAGGCTCCTACGATCGCGGGCACCAAATTGCTTCAGCTGATAGATTAGCTACACGCGAAATGAATGAACAGACATTTTATATGTCGAATATGACACCACAGATGAGTCGATTGAATCAGGATATGTGGGCAAAGCTAGAAATTAAAGTACGTAGTTATACATGTAGCGATACGCTTTTTGTGGTAACAGGTGCTTATTTCGATAAAAGTGGAACGGCAACAACTACCGATGGTTCAGGAACTCGAATTCCTTTACCAACTCATTATTTTAAAGTGTTGATGCGTACGATATCAGGCTCTACAGGTAAAGCGATTGCGACATGTTCGGATAGTGAAATTAAAACTATTGGATTTTGGGTTGAGCATAAATCGTATGGAAACATTGAGCCTCCAAGATCAATTTGTACGTCGGTAGCTCAAATCGAAGCAAAAACGGGAATCAAGTTCTTTCCTCTCGTATCGCAAGCTGTTAAAAATCAAAACAATCCTTCTCAGTGGGGATTATAATTAAATATTAATTAGAATAAGAATGAGGTATCTATTACTTTCAATTTTTACACTAGTATGTGTAATTAATTCGGGCTTTGCGCAATCCGATAGCCTGAAAAGTATCCGAAAGGACTTTCAAAAGGAAAATAGTTTTGAATTAAGTACTATCGACGAGTCGACTCAAGACGAAAGTGCAGCTATAGCAGGACAAAACTTTAGCACTCTTGCAACCTTTTCAAACGACCCTTACCTTTCGGAAGTGGGTTTTCAACTTTCGGCTTTTCGTTTTAGCCCACGTGGTTACAAAAATAAATTTGAACAAACCTACATCAATGGCGTTCAGTTTAATTCTTTAATCCGTGGTAACTTTAACTATTCAATGATCGGAGGTATGAACGATGCTACGCGTAATGCTACTACAAGAGATTACTTACAAGCTAGTTTGTTCTCGTTTGGCGATTTAGCGGGTGCCCAAAACTACGACATGCGTGCTGGTAGTTATGCTCGAGGCACTAAGCTTACGGCAACTTACACAAATCGTAATTATCAACAACGTTTAATGCTTTCGCACCACACCGGTTTAAACCGCAATGGTTGGGCTTTTTCGGCACTGCTTGGAGGCCGTTATGCCTACGAAGGTAGCGTTGAGGGTACTTTTTATCACAACTTAGCCTATTTCTTGGGTGTCGAAAAACAATGGGACAATGGCAAGCAGAGTTTATCGTTGACCACTTTTGGTTCGCCAGTGCAACGTGCACAACAATCGGCATCGGTACAAGAGGCCTACGATATTAAAGGAAATAACTTGTACAACTCGTATTGGGGTTATATGCCCGATGGTACGAAACGTAATCAACGTGTTGTGACGAGCTTTGATCCTACGGTGGTGTTGTCGCATGTATGGAAAATGGATCGCATTACCAAGTTGACTACCGGTTTGGCATTTAATTACAACCGTTATGGCTCTACAGCCCTAAACTGGTTTAATAATGCAACCGACCCTCGTCCTGATTATTATCGTTATTTACCATCATATACTGCGGGAACTTACAATACGCTTGACCCAAATTATATGAACGACGCTGCTTTTTGGGCAGGATCGGGTAGCGGAAAAGATGTTGGCCGCAGTCAAATTTTATGGGGTGATATTTACGAAGCGAATAAGAACAACAATCTATATGGCGAAAATAAATCGGCTTTATATATTGTAGAAGAACGTCGCAACGATGCTTTGGAAACGAGCCTTAACTCAACCTTCGAAAAGAAACTGTCGGAAGAAATAACTTTGGTGGCAGGTGTAAATGGCCGTTATACCTTGGGTAAAACTTTCGATGTAGTAGCCGACTTGCTGGGTGCAAATTACTTACTTGATATTGACAAATACGGTGAGCGCGATTTTCCGGGGAATAGCGATATAAAACAAAACGACTTGTTAAATCCGAATCGTAAAGTTCGTGAAGGCGATATCTTTGGGTATAATTACAATACCAATGTGTTGAATGGAAGCTTGTGGGCACAAATGCATCATAATTACGAACACTTTGAGTTCTTTTATGCTGCTAAACTAAACGCAAATTCCTTCTATCGCGATGGTAAAATGATGAATGGTCGTTATCCTACTAATTCGTATGGCAAA
>Ga0114938_1001690_pt1 | contig 14742 bp, 10 predicted proteins | sample AshMeaBigSpring_FD_88675 | JGI IMG/M metagenome (GOLD analysis project Ga0114938, IMG submission 88675) | Groundwater microbial communities from Big Spring, Nevada to study Microbial Dark Matter (Phase II) - Ash Meadows Big Spring | ecosystem: Environmental > Aquatic > Deep subsurface >...
CGGCCATGTGATAGGTGATGCCGATCTGCGGGATCCACTCGTACGGCCCCTCTTGAAGCTGATAGCCGCCCGCGGCCACGTCGTAACCGAAGTAGACGTACAGCGCGAGCAGCGTGGTGAAGGCCGCCGCCGCCAGCGCGGTCACACGGGCTTCGTTCTTGCGGTCGGCGGGCAACATCAAAATGATGAGCGCCGCAACCAGCGGGGTGAAGGTGATCACCGAGAGGAAGGGAAAAGTCATAAGGGCCTTTACAGTCGCGTGAAACGTGATGCGTGATCGGTACTCGCACTCACGTTTCACGCATCACGTTACGGCTGTGGCCGCCACGCCGGGTTGCGGTCGTTAGGGCCACTCGTAAGTTTAGTTGGATGTGAGCCATCTGCGCGCATGATCCAGAGTTCGCCATTGTCACTCAGAAGTCTTGGCAAGTGCCTTTGCCGATAAACAATGTAGTGACCATTGGGCGACCAAGCCGGTTCGCTCGCATTAAAAATCAAGGTGGCCCAGTTTGAAATGGATTTTGCACTCCAATCCGCGACGTTCCGAATACTGAGTTGCGCGGGCCCATAACTGCAGGCGGCCATCAGGCCATTTGGAGCCATGGCCATATCGTAGCAAAGTTCACCTAACTCTTCACGATTTGTGCCATCCAAATTGATTCTGAACATGCGACTACCAGCACTGTTCGAGGGGTAATCTGCGTAGTATATCTGCTCGCCGTTCATAGAGAATGCCGAGCGAATATATGGGTCTTCATATTTCTGAAGGATCACAAGCTTAGGTTCCATGACTGGTTGACTCAACTCAAGGGCAAATACACCGGGGTCGCCATCAATGACTGCATTTATGAGCAATTGGTTTCCGTCAGGCGACCATATCACATGGAAAATCAAACTACATCGTGGGGCTGTCCATAACAACTGTTTTTCCTCGCTCAAATAATCGTAACGATAGACCATTGACTGCCATTTTTCGGAGTGGCGGGCTGTCTCCTGGATTGCCGGGCAATCCGCATCCTGCTCAGTGTGGGCCTGCATCTCTATGAACGCCAGCGAAAGACCATCGGGCGACCACGCTGGGGATTCAGCTTGTTGATTGAGCGATGTGATTATTCGACGACTGGTCCCATCGGCGTTGACGATACATATTTGCCTTATTGAGCCATCCCATTCGCATTCGAAGGCGATTTCCCCAACAGGATGAAAGGACCATTTGTCGTAAATTAACCAACCCGTTCCGACCGCCAAGCATATGCTCAAGGCAAGTATTGTCATCGTTGACCATCGCCGCCAGCGTTTGACGCTGTCCTTCTGAGATGAACCTGCGATAGATAGGACGGTCATCGCGATCACCATCGCATGATTACCTTTCACAATCGTATATGAGCCTGTCGCGCCAAAACTACCTACGGGCAAACCGCTGTCGTACTGGCTTTCGTGTCGTGTAAGACACCATTCACAAAGATGCGCACCGTGTTTGAGCCGGCTACCGTAGTCGTTTGAAATGTGATCTCGCCTGGCATACTGCCCGACATCGCTGGCACAGTGCCCGAACTAGTCTGAACCGTTCCATACACATCCCAGGTAAAGTTCAGCGGGAAGGGGTTGGAGTTGCGCACCCGCCACACACGATAGCTAGGCGGGTTGGGCGAACACATCGAAGTCAGCTTGAGTTTTTGATCCGTCCAGAAGTGAGCGCGCACATCCCTAGTTCCGGCCACCACCAGCGATGCGGCACTGCTTGTCGAATCCAGGTCACCGCTCCAGCCCAGGAAGGTAAAGCCTATATTGGCCACCGCCGTCACCATGACTACGGTTCCCGAGCTATGCCGATCATCCAATGAACTGATGCAATCCGGTTCCGGCGAGATATTGATCGTCCCGGCACCCACTGGCTCCACTCCATAGGTCAGCGGATAGCATGTCCCGAAACTGCTCCAGTCGTAAGCCTGTGTTGTCCACACGTTGTTGGCGGTCAGGGCCGGCAAGTAACCGGCCTGTCCGTCGAGTATGGCCAGGTTGGTAAGGGTGTACGGCCCGTTGAGGCCGGTGGCTCGCAGTGAGTCGCCATTGAATGACAATATCACTGTGTTCGCGCCAACTGCCAGCGTGGCGGGTGCAGCGGTATGGGCAACCCTCTGCCCATTGACTTCTAGGTTGGTGTGGATGGTGTATTCCCCAGCGACCAGCGTATTGATGCCGACCTGAACTTCCAGGGTATCGTAGCGTCCGTCGCCATCGGCATCGTTGGCGCTATCCGCATATTGCCCCGTAAGTTCAATGTTTTCCGGCACAACCGCCAGTCGCAAGCCCTCCTCACGGCTGTAGGCGATGCCATCCACCCCTGTGGCCTGAACATTGACTTGAAGTAACCCAAGCTCGTCAGGAATGATGTAGCTGGCGGTGTACAGCCCATTTCCTTGATCGGCCAAAACAACGGTATCGGTGATCGTGGCCCGGCGGATTCTGGCGGTAACGGTAGCTCCGGTGAGACCGCCCGTTGGCCCAGTGAGTTGGGCTTGAAGTATCGCCGTTTCGCCAGGCGGATAGCTGGCAGAGTTCGGCGAGATCGCCAAGACGCGATTTGAGTTGAAAGTGGCCGCTGTCGTGAAGCTTGTCCCCAACACACCAACGCTTTCGGCGCTTATGTTGAATGTCCACTGACCCGGCTGTGTGTTGGTGAAAACATAGCTCGCCATCGGCGGGGACCATTCCGTGGGCGTGAGCGTTCGGTTGTACTGCACGAGGCTGCCGTTGGCTTGAGCGTAGGCTGGGTCAATAACCGTTCCATCCGGCTGAGTAAGTGTGAAGTTGAGGGTACCTTCTGACCAGCCAAGCAGGAAGACGGTCTTCCCAGCCTCATCTATCGGCACGGTGAATGTTTGAGTCTGACCGGCTTGAATGGTTCCCTGCGTGAATGCCGTGGTCTGCGGTTGTGCCAGACTTGCTTGTGCCACACCACGTGATACACGCGAAAACACGAAAGCGTCCTCGCAGTAGGCAGGCCTAGGAGCGCCCAGCAGACCTTGTCTCCAAAGCAAACAGCTAAAGGCACGACCTGCTACCCTAGTTTCTGGAGGATTACCTTGATCACCTCTAAAATAGTAATCGGCTTCGGGACGTACATCTGTAAGGCCCCAGTCATTAATGTGATGCGCTCGTGGTATCCACAGAGTATAGGGTTGGCTTGCAGACTTCCATGAGCTAGGTGCAGTTTCGCCCCTTGTCGGCCCAAACCCAACTGCACTTCGCCGATTTATCAATCCATCATTATCGTCATAGAGCATGTAAAAGGGAGCCCAAAACAAGGCGCCTGCGCCCTGACCATCATATCCACCGATGAACGTATATGAAATACGAGAAACGGTTGGATGCGACTGATTGAAGGCGAACGGCGAGTTGATATACAGGGGATCGAGTTGACAGACCCCGACTTGCCAACTACACAGTAGGATATTTGCACCCAAACCAGTGATACCTAACCGCTCTGCTAACTGTTTGAGAACAAGATTAACTCCAGGCAACCCATTGTGCGGACTTCCCAGTGTAAACACGTTGCGCACGGCTCGTTCGCATTTGGCGGCGGACAAACAGGCACGCGTGACCAGGCCGCCCATTGAGTGGGCGACGATGGTGATGTCATTAGTGTTGCCTGTAGCTGCGTTGACAGCGTTGATCTGATCAGCCAGACATTGACCGTTTTGCTCAATTGGATGCGTTCCTATTAACAAGTCGCTGCCGGTCGTCCACTCGGCCATCCACACATCAAATTTCTGCAAATAGGCTTCGGGCATAGCCCCCATGAGTTCACTGTACTTCACATCTGAATTCAAATCGAGATAGCGCCGGGCGCCGCTTAAACAGTTGTACTGGCGACCACTGCTGCCTTGCCAGCCGTGTACGACGACCATTACTGGCTTCTTGGTGTAACTCGCCTGAATGAAAGTATTGCCCTCTACCTTGATGCCACTCTCTAAATCACCTGAGTAACGTGTGAATGACACACTGGCGGGAGAAGTGCTCCATTGCTTGAAGGCATATGGTTTCTTAGGGTCATAATTGTCGAGCCGAAACGTTATGCTCGTCCCCTGCAAGAACTTATTCGGTTCAGTGGGGCAGTTATACGGTGTCGTTATGATTGCTGTACCATTATTGACTCCCGGCGTCCCAATGTTCACGCCGTAGCACGGAATCGCATTGGCCAACCGAATCACCAGTCGTGCGGTGTTATTTGTGTTGCCTTCTCGCTCCCAGCCAATCACACGCCGATGCTGGCCGCGCGCCAAACCGCTCGGTTCGGTTCGGGCAATAATCGCCAGTGCTTTGCCGGATGACCAACTGCCCTGCGAAGTGATTTCCTTGACAATATTCGTGACCTCGACCGTTTGGCGCTCCTCGCCGAGTTCCCAATTGTCACTGGCTGGAATAAACCAACGCGCACCATTGGTTGTCCGCACGCGGCTGGCCGGAGTGCTGGTTGCAGTGAACGGCGCAGCACCTGCCCCGGCAGTGAAACTACTGCGGTCACCAAACAATTCAACCGACACAGCATTGGCGTAAGGCCCATCTACTGAAAACACCATGTAAGCTTGCGCAATGTTAGCATTTCTCGGTACAGTGACATTTGGAAAACGAAATCCACTGGTGATGTAAACGCCATTTTCGCATCGTCCGAAGTAGACTTCGTTCCAGTTGGTGGCGTAAGTACATCCAAAACCGGGGACTCCGTTTGGGCCGGCATCATCAGTGCCTTGCGATACAACAAACACACATTGCCCATCATCGGCGCAGTTCGAGTCGGGAAGAGGCAGACTTGCAGTGGTTACGGACCCGAGTTGTGAAAAAGCCTGGGGATTGGAAAGATTGCCTTGTTGCGGCTGACCCGGAATGGGGGTAGGTGGCGGCCAATTGCCCTGCGCAGAAAGCGACTGTCCAGGTTGCAGGGATAAACTTAGCGCGCCCATGAACAGCATCGAGAAAGCAACGAGAACTGTGCGAAACAGAGTGTGCTGGTTCATGTTCAATTCTCTGCCTTGTTAGATGGTGGTCGCTAGACGGCGCTTACCCCGCCAGCAGTCGCGTCACCGTCTCGTTGATCACCGTCACCAGCCACGCCGGCCACACGCCGGTGAACAGCATCAGCGCCAGCAGCGGGGCGATGGCGATGACCTCGCGCACCGAAATCTCAAGGTTGTGCCCGACCCATTGGGTGTTGAGCGGGCCGAAGATGGTTTTATACAGCCCCCACAAAATGTACGCGCCGGTGATGAGCAGGCCGAGCATCGCCAGGGCGGTGATGGCCGTGAACACCGGCCACGCGCCGCGCACCACCATGAACTCGGAGACGAAGCCGGCCAGCCCGGGCAGGCCCAATGACGCCATCGCGGTGAAAATCAGAATGCCGCCGTACACCGGGGCCAGCGGGAACAGCCCGCCGAATTGCGTCAGGTCGCGCGTATGCGTGCGCTCATAAATCACGCCGACGAGGAGGAACATCCCCGCCGAGCTGAGGCCGTGCGTGAACATCTGCAGCACCGCGCCGTTCGTCGCCATGATCGCGTGCCCGGCCAGCGGCTCGACCCCACGCGCCACCGCCGCCACCGCCACGCCCAGCACCACCCAGCCCATGTGATTGATCGAACTGTACGCGACCAGGCGCTTGAAATCCGTCTGGCCGAAGGAGGCATACGCGCCGGCCACGATCGCCATCAGCGCGAGGACGGCCAGCACGCCCGCGCCGGCGGCGGCCTCAGCCGGATACAGCGGCAGGACGAGCCGCAGGAAGCCGTATGCGCCAAGCTTCAGCAAAATGCCGGCCAGGATCATCGAGCCGCCCGTGGGGGCCTCGGTGTGCGCATCCGGCAGCCAGGTGTGGAACGGCCACACCGGAACCTTGATCGCGAAGGCGATCACAAACGCCCAGAAGCCCACCCCGCGAATCACGCCCGCATCAATCCCGCCCACCAGCGCGCCGGAGAGCAGCGGCCATTTTTCGAAAGCGTTGAGCATATCGAACGAGCCGAGGGTGAGGCCGATGATCTGCGTGGCCAGCAACAGGCCGAGCGAGCCAGCCATGGTGTAGATGATGAACTTGAAGCTGGCGTACTGCCGGTTGGCGCTGCCCCAGATGTTGATGAGGAAGTACATCGGCACCAGGCCGACTTCGTAGAAGAGGAAGAAAAGCAGCAGGTCGAGCGACATGAACACGCCGAAACCGCCGGTCTCCAGCAGCAGGAACAGGATCATGAAGGCTTTGACCTTCTCGTGCACGCTGAAGGAGAAGAGGATGGCGAGCGGGGTGAGCAGCGCCGTCAGCAGCACCATCGGCAGGCTGATGCCGTCCACGCCGAGGTGATAGTTGCTGTTGATGACGGAGAACCACAGATAGTTTTCGGTGAACTGAAAGCCCTGCGCCGTTGCGTCGAAGCGGAACCACAGCAGCAGCGCCAGCCCGAGCGGGACGAGCGAGAAGACGAAGGCCAGCCAGCGATGCGCGTCCTCCTGATCCTCCGGCACGAACAACAGCACCAGTGCGCCGATCACCGGGGCGAACAAGATCAGGCTGAGGAGATTGGTCTGGAGCAAATCCATAGCACAAGCCTTTGCCACGAATTACACGAATGTCACGACTTGTTCGTGATAATTCGTGCAATTCGTGGCCAGCAGTTATTGCGAAAGCAGCAGGTACACGCCCACCGCCAGAATCACCGCCATCGTCATCAACAGATATTGCTGCACGCGGCCGGTCTGCAAAATGCGCACTTGCTGGCCGAAGCCCTTGACGACCTCGCCCGAGCCGTCGCTCAGCGTGCGGTTGACCACCGGCACGTCGAAGTAATTCTTCACCGCAATGCCGATGTTGAGGCTCAAGTACCCGATGAGATGCAGCAGCGTGTCGATGAAGCTCCGGTCGAAGCGCGAGACCGCGCGCGCCAGCCAGAACGTCGGGCGCACGAAGGCCCAGTCGTACAACTCATCGAACCAATACTTGTTCTTGAGCGCCGAGTAAATCGGGCCGGGCAGCAACTTCGCCAGCGGGTCGGTCTCGTCGGAGGTCCGGTACGCATCCCGATACATCCACCACCCCACGCCGAGGCCGACCAGGGCCACGCCGATCGAGGTCGCCACCGGGATCGGATTGAAGGCCAGCGCCTCGGGCTTCTCCACCAGCGCGCCGCCGACGATGTTCTTGAAGAAGAAATCCACTCCCAGGCCGCGCGCCAGCGGGCCGAGCACGGGGAAGTCCTCGGGGATGTTGAGCCAGCCGGCGGTGACGGCGAAGAAGGAAAGGATGCCGAGCGGCAGCGTCATCGTCCAATGGCTCTCGTGCGCGTGCGCGGCGGCCTCGGTGCGCGGCTGGCCGAGGAAGACCATCGTGATCTGCCGCATCGTGTAGAACGCGGTGAGCAGCGCGGCGGCGGCCAGCATGTAAAAGACGACCGGCGCGTGCGTCCACGCATCCAGCAGAATCTCATCCTTCGACCAGAAGCCGGCGGTGACGAAGGGGAAGCCGGCCAGCGCGAAGCCGCCGATCAAAAACGTCCAGAACGTCACCGGCATCCTGCTCCGCAGCCCGCCCATGTAGCGCATGTCCTGTGGATCAATGTGCTCGTGGGAATGGTGCATGCCATGCTCGACGCCATGGATGATGGAGCCGGAACCGAGGAAGAGCAGCGCCTTGAAGAAGGCGTGGGTCATGAGGTGAAACGTCGCCGCGATGTAGCCGCCGATGCCGAGCGCGGCCAGCATAAAGCCGAGTTGCGAGATCGTCGAATAGGCCAGCACCTTCTTCACATCGTTCTGCGCCACCGCAATCGTGGCGGCGAACAATGCCGTGAACGCGCCGATGGCGGCCATCACCAGCGCGGGCGGAGTCAATCCGTGCGCGGCCTCCTCCGCCGCCCGCACCACTGCCTCGACCCCGTGCGCGCCGCCGGGGGTCGCCGCGAAGATCGGGTACACGCGGATCATCGCGTACACGCCGGCGGAGACCATCGCCGCCGCGTGGATCATGGCGCTCACGGGCGTCGGGCCTTCCATCGCATCCGGCAACCAGGTGTGCAGCGGGAACTGAGCGGATTTGCCGACGGTGCCGGCCAGCAGCAGCAGGCCGATGAGGTGCGAGGCCGCAAAGCCGGGGAGGGCGAGGACGGCGGGTGTGCCCGCGAGCTTGGCGAGCATCGCGCCTTCCTCGGCGTACATGATCTCGCGGAAGTTGAGCGTGCCGGTCTGCGAATACAGATAGACGATGCCGAGCATCATGATGACGTCGGCGACGCGCGTGGTCATGAACGCTTTGACGGCGGCCTGGCGCGGCGTGATCTGTTTGGGGTTCTCGTATTTGCGCGCGTACCAGAATCCGATGAGGAGATACGAGCACAGGCCCATGATCTCCCAGCCGACGAAGAGCAGCAGCAGGTTATCGGCCACGCACAGCAGCAGCATGCCGAAGGCGAAGAGCGAGAGGTAGGCAAAGAAGCGCGAGTACAGCGGCTCGATGCCGTTGTGCGGCGGCTCGCCGGGCTTGTCGTGCAGGTCGCGCGGCTTGCCCCAGTTCTGATAGCCGACGCTGTAGAGGAAGATCATCGCGCAGGCCACCGGCACGAAGAACAGCATCACCGCCGTCAGCGGGTCGGCCAGCACGCCCATGCGGAGCGCCTCGGTGCCGGCCGCCTCCGAGCCGAACGGCAGCCAGGCCACCGCGCTTTCCACGACCTTCTTGCCGAAGTCCGCGAGCGAAATCTGATTGAACAGCACCGTCCAGCTCAGCACCCACGAGGTGAGGATGGAGACGAGCGCGACGGTGTGGCTCAACCCTTTGCTGCGGTTGGTCACGAGCACAATCAAAAAGAACGCCAGCAGCGGCGGGAGGGGGATGAGCCAGGTGAGAATGGACAAATCAAACGTCATGAGAACTCCGTGCGGCGTATCACAGCCATGCGTGTGTCCGGTCGATGCGATCTGATTCAGCCGCGGTCATATGTTCGGCTATTGGTTGTGCGGCACCATGACTATGGCGGTCTGTGTCGTCACATTCCCTGCCACGTCGCGCGCCGAGTAGGTCAAGGTGTACACCCGGCCATTCCCATTACCCGCCCGTTCAGCCCGCAACTGAATTGTGCCATTCGTTTGAACTACCGTACTTGTTTAGCGTCCAAAGCGCCTATCAGCCGGACGGTCAATGGCCCGACAAGGCGGTTGGCCTGATCCAGCGATTGATTTATTCTGTTGCGTATGCCTGACGACCCGACCACCATCGACCCGCGCGACCAACGCCTGGCTGACCTGGAAGCGCAGTTGCGCCAGGCCCTGGCGCGCATTGCCGAATTGCAGCAACAGGTGGTGGATCTGCAAGCCCGCTTGACCGAGGCGGAGCGCGCCGGCAAACGGCAGGCGACGCCTTTCGCGCGCGCGGAGCACAAAGCCAAGCGGAAGCGCCCGGGCCGCAAGGCGGGGCAAGGCAAATTCGAATATCGGGCTCGGCCGACGCCGGATCAGGTTACGGCGACCAAGGTCGCGCCGTTGCCGAACTGTCCAGATTGCGGCGGCCGGCTGGGCGCCCGGAAGCAACACGAACAATTCGTCATTGATCTGCCGGAGGCTCCGCTGAGCGTGACGCGCTATGTGACCCAGAGTGGCCATTGCCCGACCTGCGCCCATCGGGTGCGGTCGCGGCATCCGGAGCAGATTTCGGACGCGACTGGAGCGGCCGGGGTAGTGATTGGGCCGCGCGCCAAGGCGCTGGCGGCGGACTGGAAACACCGGTTGGGCGTGTCCTTCGCCAAGATCGCCGAAATGTTGAGCGTGGCCTATGGCCTGCGCTTCACCCGCAGCGGGCTGTGCCAGGCGGACACGCGCCTGGCCTTCAAGCGGGCGCAGCCGGTCTACGCCGAGTTGATCGATCTGGTGCGGCAAAGTGCCGTTGTCCACACGGATGAAACCGGTTGGCGCATCGACTTGCTGAGCGCTTGGTTGTGGGTCTTCACCAACCGCCATCTGACGGTCTACACCATCCAGGCCAGCCGCGGCCATGAAGTCGCTGTCGATATCTTGGGCCGCGAGTTTCAGGGTGTTTTGGTGGCCGACTGTTTTACCGCCTATGACCATCGCGATTTGCGCGATTGGCTTCAGCAGAAATGCCTCGGGCATTTGCTGAAGGATTTGGGCAAGTTGCGCGAAACCAAGACCCGCGGCGCGATCCGCTTTGCCCAGGACGTGACGGCGGTTTTGCGCGCCGCGCTCACCTTGCGGGATCAAAAGCCCCGCTTGACCACCCGCCAATTCCGCGTGCGGGCCGGCCGGCTGGAGCGCCGACTGGATCACCTGATCGACCCACGGCGCCAGTTGACCGATGCCGATAACCAGCGGTTGGCGCAGCGCTTGCGTAAACAGCGCGCCCATCTCTTTCGTTTCCTGTACCTGGACGGTCTGGACGCCACCAACAACCAAGCCGAGCGCATGCTCCGCCCAGCCGTGATTACACGCAAAACGAACGGCTGCAATCGCACCACGCGTGGCGCTTTCGCGCATTCGATTTTGGCCAGTGTTCTGGTTACGTGTCGCCAACAAGGCGTGTCACTCCTGGAAACGTTCGTCAAACTACAACGCGCAACGGATATCAGCCTCGGAACGCTGGGCTTGCTACCACCACCGGCGTCTTGAGAGCGCTAAACAAGTACGTTATTCAAAACTGAGTAGTCTCTTCATGAGCAGCGATAAAGCAATGATTAATAACCAGATAACCCCGTCCCACCAACGGGCCCGACCCACCAATACCAGCCAAAAGAAGGACACACTTACCCAGCCCCAAATGAATGCGCCAATCTCGACTTCGGCACTGAGCACTTTAAGTGCAACTAAGGCCTGCACCAGAACGATGCTGACGACCAGGCCAACCGAAATCCCTATCATTCCACGACGTGACTGCGTCTGTGAAAGTAGCAAAGCAGTCGCAGCGATAATGCTTCCAAATAATGCGGGCCACCAAGTATCATATGAGGCGATGGACTGCAAAACAACCAATGCTCCACCCATGCCCGCCACATAGGTCAAAATCCCAGCTAAGCACCCGCCAATCGCACTTGACTGACCGCGCCAGCCGGGAGCGAGAATCCATCCGAAAAGAATAACACCACCAAGCAGAGCAACGATACCTAGCAACAGATAAGCAGGGTTGCCCGACCATCCGATCCAATCGCCCCTACCGGGCAGGCCGAATAAAAGGGCTATAGATCCAAGAATCGTCAACAAAGCACACACCGTACTCCCAACAAGAAGCACTGTGGATGCCGGAAGCCGGTTGCGAATTCGACTTAATGCATTCATACCATGTCAGATATGCTGTGTGCCTAGCAACGTGTCTTCTCAATGGCTTAGAACTTCATCATATTCACGTCTTCCGCCACCACCGTTTGCCGGCGGCGATAGATGGAGATGATCAGCGCCAGCCCGACGGCGGCTTCGGCGGCGGCGACGGCGAAGACGATCAGCGCGAAGGTCATGCCCGACACGGCGAGCGGCGTGCGGTAATGCCAGAAGGCGACCAGGTTGATGTTGACGGCGTTGATCATCAACTCCACGCCCATCAAAATCGCCACCGCGTTTTTGCGCGCCAGCACGCCGTATACGCCCACGCAAAACAGCGCGGCGGCGAGGGCGAGGTACCAACTCAGAGGGATCATGCGAACTCCAAAACCGTAATTGGTTATTGGTAATTACCAATTGCCAATTACCAATTACTCTTGTCTTTCGTCCCGAGCAATCGCAATCGAGCCGATCATACCCACCGCCAGCAGCGCGCCGACCACGACCAGCGGCACGACGTAGAACTCGGTGCTGGTGAGATACAGCCCGAGCGTCCGCAGGTTATCGAGCGGGACGGCGGCCGGTGGGTCTTCGCGCAGCCCGGCCCGCACCACCGTCACCCCAATCCCGACCAGCAACAGCACGGCGATGACGAGCGCAACCGGCCAGTAGCGGTTGGTCTGCGAGCCGGTGTCCTGCATCACCCGGCGCGTGAGCATGATGGCGAAGATGATCAGAATCGCAATCGCGCCGATGTAGACGACGACCTGCACCACGGCGAGGAAGCCCGCCTCCAGCAGCACAAACAGCACCGCCATGCCGAAGAGCGTGACGATCAACCACAGCGCCGCGTGCACCAGGTTGCGCGTGGTGACGACTTGCACCGCCGCCGCGAGGATGACCGCTGCCGTGAGGAGGAAAATGATTTGGAGGAGAGTCATAGCCTAGAGCTCGCCCTCACCCCTAACCCCCCTCCTGCCGGGAGAGGGGAACGGTCTCGGTATTTCCAGGCGCCACCCCCTCTCCCGGAGGGAGAGGGCAGGGGTGAGGGCGAGCGCCCGGCGATTCCCAGTCAGTGCGCCGCCGCAGGCACCTCGTCGTGCGCGTGCAAATCCACCGTCGCCGTGAGCGGGGCTTCGACCCTGCGCCGCACCTGCCCGGCCTGCGTGTTGGCCCACGACAGCGCCGCCCAAAGCACCGCGACGTTCACTACGAACAGCGTAATCGCCGTGCCCCACTCGCCCAGGGCCAACACCTGCCCGACCTTGGTCACCACTAGGGTGATGACGATGGAGGCCACCGACAGCGGCACCAGGAATTTCCAGTTCATATCCAGCATGTGGTCAATGCGGATGCGCGGCAGCGTGGCGCGGGCGAGGATGATCAGGCCGTAGCCGAAGAATGATTTGGCGACAAAGGCAATGGCGCCGACCCACGGCAACGCCCAGGGCGCGATGGCCGAATTGGAGACCAGGGGCACCTGCCACCCGCCCAGGAAGAGCGCCGCCGTCAGCGCGCCGACGGTGAACGAGTGCAGGAACTCGGCCACCATGAACATGCCGAACTTCATCCCCGAGTATTCGATGTTGAAGCCGGCCACGATCTCCGACTCGGCTTCGAGCAGGTCGAAGGGCGCGCGGCCCGTCTCGGCCACCGAGCTGATGAAGAAGATCAACGCCGCAATCGGGGCCGAGAAGAGGAACCACACGCTCTGCTGCGCGACGACGATGTCCTTCATACTCATGCTGCCGGCCAGGATGACGGGCACCAGCAGGCTGAGGATCATCGGCACTTCGTAGCACACCAACTGCGCCACCGTGCGGAACGCGCCGAGCAGGGCATACTTGTTGTTCGACGCCCAGCCAGCCAGCATGATCGCCAGCGTGCCCAGCGAGCCGACCGCCACCACGTACAGCACGGCCACGCTGATATCCGCGCCGTAGATGTTGATGGCGAACGGCAACACCGCCCACGCCGTCACTGCCGAGATCACCACCAGGATAGGGGCGAAGTTATACACGACCTTATCCGCGCCGATGGGGGTGATGTCCTCCTTCGTCGCCAGCTTGATCATGTCGGCCAGGGTCTGCAGCAATCCCTCCGGCCCAACGCGGTTCGGCCCCATCCGGTCCTGCATCCGGCCGATGACGCGCCGCTCCAGCCAGATGGTGAAGAGCATGAACAGCAGGGCGATCGTGCCCATCAGCGCCGCCCCGAGGGCGACCAGCACAAAGGTCACAAAATCCGGCGCCAGCCCGAGGCCTTCCATCAGGCTCCGCAGCCACTGCGCGATGAAACCGATTGGGTCGTTGAGGAAATCCATCTGCCAACTCCGCTTGTAGTTGGCGCTTCAGCGCCTGCGACGCGCTAAAGCGCGCACTCCCAGCCCCACAACAAAACGCCTACCGTTGATCACGATAGGCGAGACTCGTTTTCAGATTCCGGGCTAAACCCACCGCAGCGCACCCTTGCGCCACACATACGTCAGCGCCCCACCGAGGCTGGCGAGAAAACCGATGACGGCGAACAGCGTAAACCATTCCACCGCTTGATAGGCCACTGCGAACGGGAAGAGGCACATCAGCCCCACATCGAAGACCACGAAAACCAGCGTGAAGATGTAATACTGCACTTTGAACTGCACCCACGTATCGCCGACCGTCTCCACCCCGCATTCGTACGTGGAGTTTTTGACCGGATTGCTTTTCTTCGGCCCGAGAATCACGCCCTGAATCACAATCGGCGCGGCGGGAAGAATACCGGCGATGAGCAAGAACACACCGATGAATATCCAGCTATCCAACATTGTGGCTCCGGGCAGGGAACGGGTGAAAACGTGGCGCGATGTTATCACGAGTCATAGGCCGCGTCAAAGAAAAGTACCGCTTATGGGTGCGATAAGCTACAATCGCGCGCCGTGAGCCTGTGGAATACCGAACACCTCCTGCAGACGGCTGCGTGGGGGCAGATGCAGACCCGCTTCGGCTGGCGGGCCGAGACGGTGAGTGGCGCGCTGATTCTTTTCCGACCGCTGGTGATGGGCTGGACGCGGGCTTACGTCCCGCGCGGCCCGCTGCTCGATTGGGCGGACGCCGCCGCCACGCAGGAGACGTTCGCCGCGCTGGAGGCCGCCGGCCGCCGCCAGCGCGCTATCGCCCTCACCGTGGAACCCGACCTGCCCGACTCGCCCGAGCACGCCGCGCAACTCGCCGCTCTCGGCTTCCGCCCGGCTGAGGCCGTGCAGCCGCGGCGCTCCCTCATCATCAACCTGCGAGGCTCTGAGGCGGAACTGCTGGCGCGGATGAAGCAGAAGACGCGCTACAACATCCGCCTGGCCGCGAAGAAAGACGTGACTGTGCGGGCCGCATCCATGCGGGCCGCGGCTCACGGCGACCTCGAGACCTTCGGCGCGCTGATGTCGGCCACCAGCGCCCGCGA
>Ga0114938_1001691_pt1 | contig 14730 bp, 13 predicted proteins | sample AshMeaBigSpring_FD_88675 | JGI IMG/M metagenome (GOLD analysis project Ga0114938, IMG submission 88675) | Groundwater microbial communities from Big Spring, Nevada to study Microbial Dark Matter (Phase II) - Ash Meadows Big Spring | ecosystem: Environmental > Aquatic > Deep subsurface >...
AGCGCGCCGGCTTTGTATAGGTTCTCGTGATTCTGGGAGGGCGCGGCTCCCGCCGAGCCGAGAACCGGCTCAGCGCGCCGGCTTTGTATAGGTTCTCGTGATTCTGGGAGGGCGCGGCTCCCGCCGAGCCGAGAACCGGCTCAGCGCGCCGGCTTTGTATAGGTTCTCGTGATTCTGGGAGGGCGAGGCTCCCGCCGAGCCGAGAACCGGCTCAGCGCGCCGGTTCGGCAGGAGCCTCGCCCTCCCACGATGGTGCAGCTCTGGTTAGCGCGTCCCGTATCTCCCAGGATCACGCAAGGCGACTTAGCTCGTGCGGACAGGAATGAGACGGCTGTCCGTGTTGCTACCCCGCGCGAACAACCGGCTCATGCGCGGGCTTATGCACGGCACGGGCAGCGCACCGGAGTGCCGCGACTTACGCGGCCGCCTCGCCGCTGCCGCACACCGGATCGGCCCCGACCCGGCACGCCGGCGACCGGTACGCTGTCAGGGTGGCAGCAGGCGATCGGCTCGGGCCGCGGCACGGGCAGCGGGCTTCAGGCCCAGCCGCTGGATGTATCGATCGGTGTCGTCATCCACGTCGATGTCGCCCGGCTTGTAGACGAATCGGAGCGGATCGATCGCGGCGCCGAGTGTGACCTCGAACAGCTCGATCGTCAGCAAACTCGGGGCAGACGCCTGTCCGCCGGAGCCGGCATTCCGCTGGGACGTCGCGGACGGGCCGAGAAAGTCGATGCGATAGGGAAACAGGTCTGTCCGCCCGAGCACCACGCGCACCGAGGCCGGCACGTGCCGCGGCAGGCGGGAGAGGTCCGGCGCCGCACCCTGGCGGGCACCTTTCGCGTCCGGCGGCAGGTAGCGGGCCAGCTGGTCGGGTTTCCAGGTGCCGTACAGCAGCCAGACGGGCAGCTCGCCCAACGTGCCCGCCTGGGGCCGTGCGAACTGGAAGTTGTCCTCCAGGCCCGAGAGCAGTTTGGGCAGCCCGCCCAGCTCCATCCAGAGAGCCGCGGGTGCCGGGGGCGTGGAACGCTGCCCCTCGTCCATCGCCTCGCGCAGACGGCGCAGATCAATCCGGCTGAGATGGGCCACATCGTCCAGCCGCGTATGTACCCACAGGAACCGGCCATCGCAAACCTGCTGCAGGCTAGTCACCTGGGAACCGGCCTGGATCAGCAACTCCAGGCGGAGCAGCTTGTCGTCGTGCGCACCCAGCTGGAGATAGGTTCCGGTTCCGATCAGCTGCTGCTCGTACAGATTGATCCGCTGGCGAATCCGGGCGCTGATGCCCGTCTGGCTGTAAACCATCCGGGCCGCTTGCGCAATCCAGGGCTGGCCGTCGCCCGCGGCCGGCGGGAGAACCGATCCACCCGGCGTCAGGGCGCCGCCCAGCGGCTGATTGGTCACCCGAGCCGGGCTGCTGGCCGGCGCAGGTTCGGTGCCGGCGCCTGGCATCCCGGGCGGCAACGGCTCCCCCGCGCCCGCCACCCCGGCAGCCAGCACCACGCAGCCGACCCCCGCGAAGGTGGCGAAAATGGCCTTCATCTTCGGATTCTGCCGGTTTTTCCAAAGAAACACATTGTGCCGCGCCGAACTTCTACCCCAGGGTCCGAACTCGACCGCGGGCATTCTAAGTGGGCCATCCGGGAGGGTCCACCTCAGTCGCCCCTGCCGCGCCCGGGAGCGCGTCACCGGCCGAGGACTCGAGAAATTTTTGCCAGTATGCGCGGCCCGGGGAAACGCCGCGGAGGCCGCAGGTCGGTATAGCCAAGGGGGGAGCCATGAAGACCGGGTTCGGGACGTTGCTATGCGGGGCGATTCTTGCCGCCACCGGGTGCCATCTGACGGGAGGACACAACTTGCCGCCGGCCGCTCAGCTGGCGCACCCAGGACCTGGGGTGTCCGGTCCCGGTCCGGGCGTGCTGACTCCGCCCCAAGCGTCGATGGTCTACGGCCCCGCCCTCACCGCCGGGACGCAGGCCGTGCAGGTGCTCTTCGCCAAACCCGAGGCGATGCAGGTCTTCTGGGACGTGAGCGGCACCGGCGTTTTCGACTCGGTGCCCCTCGTCGTGCCCGGCCGGCGAAACTTCGGCCGTGGAGGCATCTATCGCCTGAAGCTCACCAATATCGCGGGCCGCGAGGGGGTCGAGCTGTATCCGACCCTCGAAATCGGTCCCACCACGCCCCGCATCGAGGCATTCCTCGCGCACAACGCGATCCCGATCCAGTTCACCGAGGAGGACCTGGACCAGGTGCTCTCGGGCAACTTCGTCACCAAGGTCATCTACCTGCCCGACCCCGAGTTCCAGGAACTCGCCCTGGCGGGCGTCGAAACCCTGGTCAGCACGCGCCTCGATCCGGGTGTCGACCCGATCGTCGAGGCCGATCGGCGCGGATCGATCCTGGCGGTGATCCGCCTCGGCAACAAGGACATGGAGATGCCGCAGGGCCAGTTCGAGGAGGGCACGGTCATGCCCGCCTCGTTCAGCACGGCGGTCGGATGCCCCGAGGGAGCCTTCGGCGGCCCCGATGGCGCAGGGATGGCCTACGGCCCGGGAGGGATGCCGCCGGGCCTGGTCTCCGGCGTCACGGCGCCCCAATACGGAATGACGATGAGCGGCACGCCGATCGGTCTGCCCGGCCCGCCCCACATCCCGCTGGGTGTGCCCGCCGGGTTGCAGAAGCACGTGATGCACAACCACACGAAGATGCATCTGCCTGATCCGACCAGCCAGGTGAAGATCAACGTCAAGCAGCGCCCGGGCTACAGCTATCCGCAGCCGGCCAGCAAGGCCTGGATCGTCGAAGATACGATCCACTCGGCCCCGCACTACAGCTACAAACACTTCGGCTCGCCGCCGACCGGACACCAGCATTACGTGGGACAGGCCTGTCCCACGTGCGGCCCCTAGGAACTCCGTATCGCGCGCTCGTCGTCGTGCGATGTTGCCGCCGAAAAATGTGCCCGACCCCTTGGGGTGCACGGGAGGGCGAGGCTCCCGCCGAGCCGCCCAGCCCACGGCTCAGCAGGAGCTTCGCCCTCCCATGATCGTGCAACCTTACATGGATCTGGCCCGTGTGCCCGCCATCACGGCCTGGGTGGTCTTCGTGGCCATCGCCGCGCTCGGGGACGCCCCATCCCTGCGTGCGCAGCCGTATCCGTTCCACTATCCGCACTCGGCACACATGCCGCCCGGCGCGGTGGCCCGCGACCAGCTCGAGCGGGGCTTGCCCCTGCGGGGCTACATCCAGCCGGTCAGCATGCGCGTGCCCCGCGGCGCCCGCGTCTGGGTGGCCGAGGGCGGCGCATTTCAACCCGAGCCGGCGGGCCCCGTGACCCTGGGTCTGCGGATCGGTGAGGTCTACCGGTTGAAGATCACCGACATCCCGCGCCAGGAAGGCCTGGAGGTGTTCCCCACCGTGGAGGTGGTGAACCGGCTGTATCCGCCGCGCGGCATGAGGACCCGGTTTCCCGTCCCGATCGAACTGACGCAGGAAGACATCCAGCTGGCACTGTCCGGCCGGTTCGTCACCCGCGTGATCTACCTCGAGCCCCCTGCCCTGGCGTTTCCCGAACGGGAGGACCCGCGCGGGCAGCGTTACTTCGAGGTGCTGCCGGCCGAGGACCCGCTGCGAGTCGCCGACGAGTTGGGACGGCCGATGGCCATCCTCCGCCTCGGCTCGCGCGTCCCCGACGCCGACCAGCTGGACGAGGACTTCCTCTACGGAAGCCCGGCCGTCGTCCGCTATCCCCAGGTGGTCGAGTCCCCGGTCGAGCAAAACGCGTCGCCCGCGCCGCCTTCGACGCCCCAGGAACTGCCGCCCCCGCAATCGCCGCCCAATGATCAGCCCGCGCCACGCCAAGGGCCGGAGGAACTCCGGACACCGCACGACCCGGGCGGACAACCTTCCGCGCGGGCCCTTGAATACCAGATTCCCAGCGCGGAGCGCGAGATACCCGCGGCGCGGTCCACCCTGCCGCCACTGCCCGCGGAGGGCGCTGAGAGGTTTCCCCAAAGCCCTCTCCCTGGAGGAAACGGTTTGGATGCGCATTCGTCCGAAAGCCCTCGCCCTCCGGAAGAGGGTTGGGGTGAGGGCCAACTGCAGCCGCCCAGCAACGATCAACATCCCTCGCCCGACCCTCTCCCAGCGTCGGACGACTCTCGCATCGCCTCTGAGCACCGCGAACAGCTCGCGCCGCGCACCACGGCCGAGACGCCGCCCCTGTTGCCGCCCGTCATCAGCGTTCCCCGCCGCTGGCTGCACGAGCCGGCACCCGTGCTCCAGCGCAGCGACGCCGACCGGTTGCTCAACGGCGCGCCGCCTGAGCGTCCAGCCGGACTGCCGCCGATCGTCCATCGCCCCGGGGTAGCTCGATGACCATGGTCGCCTGCCGCCGGAGTACCCCGACCCGCCGGGCCGACTGCTGGCGCTGGCTGGTCGTTGCCGCGGCGACACTGATCCTGTGCTCCTGCCAGGTGAATCTGCCCACGGGTCCGGCGCCGGAGCTGAAGGGCTGGAACCTGGTGCCAACGGGCAATCCGGTGGGGGCTGATCCCGACGCCGTCGTCCGGCAGCGGCACGCCTCCCCCCCGCGTGCGTTTCTGGACGGAGCGTCTGCTGCGCGCAGCGGACCCCAGCCACAGCTTCCGCCCGACGCCGCGACGTCTGACGAACAACCACAGTCCGTGACGTGGTCGCCGGACGACTTCTCGCTCGACCCCAGCGCCGTCACAGTCCGGGTGGGCGACGATCCGCCATCGCGCGCGGACCGGAATGCTCCCCGCTTCGCGGCAGCCGGACAGGTAACCGGTACGCAACTGGTGGCGTCCGCTGACCAGCTGCCCGCCGCGCTGAATACGGCCAGGTTGGAGCACACCCAAACCCGCCTGGAGGCCGGATATCCCGCGTCCGTGTGCGGACAGGCCGCCTGCCCGCCGGGTCGTCAAGCCGAGCTGGACTTCGACGGCGAGGGACAGTTCCGACCGGCCGGGCTGGCAGGACCCTGGCCGCGCGACGAGTACATCTGCGACGGCGGCGACGACGCCAGCGCCGTGGAGGTGGCTTACGACTGGACCGTCCGCGGACTGGACCCGGAGGACACCGTCGTACACTTCGACACGCTCGACGGCCGCACGGAGGTCGAGGCGAGCAACCGGGTCTGCATCTACGCCCCGCGCTTTGCCTCGGTGCGGCAAGTCCGGGGGCTGCTGCAAAACGAGGCCCGCGACCAGCTGGCCTCGGCCGTCCGCGAAATCCGCCCGCAGGCGCAGGAACTCCGCCTGCCGCCCGACGCCGTCAACCAGCCGCTGGCCGCCCAGCGCCAGGTGCAGGTGGGCGTGCCGACAATCTTTCGCCAGCGCCAGCGGGGAATCGGCCTGGAGAACCGCCAGGCCCTGGTCGAGTTCCGCAACCGGTTCCTGCCGTTCGAGGATTTCCTGATCATCCGCCAGGGCGTCTTCCAGGCGGACGAAAAGGCGCGGCTGGCCGAGCACGTCGACGCGGCGATCAGCTGGTCGGACCACAAGGCGGTCCAGGTGGTCATCGAACGGCAGCAGGCGGTTCTGGCCCAGGGCGTGCAACAACCCGAGGCGGTCTATCGCTATGAGTTGCCGCCGGGCAAGCCGCGGGTGCGGATCGTCAAGGTCGCCTCGCGCAAGGACGCCCTGCCGGGCGAGACCGTCGACTTCACGATCCGCTTCGATAATATCGGCACCGAAACGATCGGCAACGTGACCGTCGTGGACCACCTGACGCCGCGCCTGGAGTACGCCGCCGACTCGGCCCAGTGCACGCTGGGTGCCGAATTCATCACGCGCGAGACGAGCGACGGCGCGCAGGTCCTCCGCTGGGAAGTCACCGACCCGCTCGAGCCCGGCCAGGGCGGCATCATCCGCTTCCGCTGCGTGGTCCGCTGACGCAGCGACCGCCGCGACGGACCCGACACCTGCCTCTCACCGGCCGGGGGCCGGCCTCGTTGTTCGTCAGGACAATCGTACTCGTACTCAGTGCAACGGTACTCGTGCTCGTGCTCGTGCTCGTGCTCGAAAGAAGCGCAATGACACAAGCGACTTGCGACCATGAGCGCCTCGACGCTTACCGTCTCGCATCTGACACGTATCGTTTCGATGCTGAATCGATGGATGTAACGGACAGAAGCTGTCTCGGAGGCAAAGATCGAGTACGAGTACGAGTACCGCGATGCTGAGTATGAGTATGAGGGACATCCGACCGCCGAAACCTGACGAACAGGGGCCCATGCGCGCCGCCCAGGCAGTTGGCCGCGGTTTCTCGATCATCACGGATGGGAGGCCCCGCGCCGTTCCGCACGGTCCGGACGCCCCTGCCGGGGCTGGCTTTCTTGGTATCGTATTGCTCTCCAGGGGCTGACGCCCCTGGCTACCGACGACGGCCACTACGTGGCCGAACGCGGCCATGCAGGGCCAACGGCGATGGCGGGCCGCCGGGCACGGGAGGGCGAGGCGCCCGCCGAGCCGCGTGCCACGCGTACACGGCCGAGACGGCCGCGCCACCTCGGCGCCTGCCGGGTGGAGCGGTCCTCGCGCAGGACGACGCCGCCGGATGATGGTCAGCGACGGCTCGGCGGGAGCCTCGCCCTCCCAGGAGCCTCGCCCTCCCAGGAGCCTCGCCCTCCCAGGAGCCTCGCCCTCCCAGGAGCCTCGCCCTCCCAGGAACCTCGCCCACCCAAACGGCTGTGCCGGGGCCGTCAGGCCCCCGAATCGCGCGCTGGATTGACCAGGCCGCGAAGGGGCGGCACACGGCGCCCGCCGAGCGGCCGTGGGCGCACAGGCCAGGGCCTGGCTCACTTTTCGGCGCGCGAGACCGCATTGTTGTCGAGCGACGCAGCCGCCGAAAAATGTGCCCGACCCCCTGGAATCAGGGAAAGTCCTCCACCGACGTAGGTGCAGCAGGTCGGGCGTCCACCCCGTGAACGGTTCCGTACGAGGCACCCGTGTAGACGGCACACTCCGTGTGCCGTCACCGGTTTGGCCGTCACCGATTGTTTCGTCACCGATTTGGCAGCAACCGTAGCCGTGCACAGGCCGGGGTCTGGTCCATTGTTCGGCCGATTAACTCGACCTCGCGGATACGCGCTGGCCGAAAACATGGACCTGACCCCCTGGAATCGGGGAAAATCTTCCACCGGCGGCCACAAAAGGGGACGGGGGTCGTTTCGATCCGGTCGACTGCTGCTTGCGAGGACGACCCCGTCGAAGGTTGACTTCAAAACGTCTATCAGCTGTTCGACATTTTGCACTTTGCAGTTTGCACTCTTCACTTTGCACTCAATCTGTCAGCGCGAAAACGAGATTGTCAGGCGTCATCTCGGTGTCGAGGCTGGAACAACTCGACCGGGTTGCCCGACGGGTCGTCGAGAATCATCTGCGCACCGCCCGGCCCGGGCACGATCTCGTTCGTGCGGAACGAAACCCCGGCGGCACGCAGCCGCGCCACTTCCGCAGGCAGATCGGCCACCTCCAAGTGGACTCGGTTCCAGCCGCCCGGTGCCTGCCGACGACCGTCGGGTAACGGACGCTTCCCCGAGCTGCCATCACCGCTGAGGAGGAGTCGCACGCCGTCCCGTACGACCGACGCGAAGGCCGGCGAAGCGTCCTGTCCACTGTGAAACCCAGGAGCGTCGTAGAGAAACGGATCGCCGCCGGGACGTCATCAATGATGTAGCGCACGCTGACCCTGGACTTCGCGACTTCCTCCTCACAAGGGGCATGTGGTTCCTGACATCTTTTCTCGCCGGGATAATCCTACGGACGGGTGGCACACTCTGACCACCGGGAAGGTGTGCTTATCCACCCGCCACGTCCTTCGATGACTCAGGGCTTGCCGTCCAGATGGCACGGGCGGCTTTCCGAAGACGGCTGTTTTGCGTTTGACCCGCCGAGTAGTTGCATATACAATCAACGTCGTGAATCGACGAGAGGATGAGCATGAGCACGCCACTGACCGAGGCCAAATTGGAGACGATCGTCAACGAGTGCATTGCCGTGCGCGTGCGGCTGTTGAATCGGGTCGTGACCAGGATTTTTGACGACGCGCTGCGGCCGCTGGGGGTCAAGGTGAGCCAGTTGAACATTCTCGTCGCGGCTTGGAAGCTCGATGTGGCGCGGCCGCAGCAAGTGTGCGAGATTCTGCATCTCGACCCTTCGACCTTGAGTCGCAATGTCGAACGGATGCGGGCCAGCGGCTGGCTCGAAGTCGTGCCGGCGGACGATGCGAGGCAGCAGCCGTTCCGGATCACGGCTCAGGGGCGAATGCTGTTGTCCAAGGCGGCGCCCGCGTGGGAGAAGGCTCAAGCTCGTGCGGCGAAGCTGTTGGGAAAGGAAGGGATCGGGTCACTCAAGAGGACCGCGAAAGGGCTGGGGCTGCCCGGCTGAGTTCTGATTCATGTGTTTGTTTTGATCGAATACCTGCAGATGCAAGTTAAGGAGACGTGCCATGAAACTCGAAGATCATCCGACCGTGCAGCGCATTCGCCTCAAGACCGCGCCGTCCGTTCCGCGCAAGAAGGAGTCGCTGGACGCCGGATGGCTGAAGCAACTGGTCCTTGAGGCTGGCGCTGATGACGTTGGGATTGTCGAGATCGGCAGACCCGCTTTGGACGATCAGCGCGAAGACATCCTCAAGGCGTTCCCCCACGCCAAGACGCTGATCAGCTTCGTGGTTCGCATGAATCGAGAGGCAATTCGGACACCGGCTCGCTCGGTCTCCAACCTCGAATTCCACCACAGCGGGGAGCAGGTCAATCACATTGCCCGCAGCGTGGTTCAGACCCTGGAAGACCGGGGAATCCGAGCCATGAACCCGTCGATGGGCTTCCCGATGGAGATGAGCCGGTTCCCCGGCAAGGTCTGGGTCGTGTCGCACAAGCCGGTCGCGGTGGCGGCGGGGCTGGGCATGATGGGCATTCACCGCAACGTGATCCATGAGAAGTTCGGCAATTTCATTCTGCTCGGGACCATCTTGTTGGATGCGGAGGTTTCAGAGTCCACCCAGCCAATCAACTACAACCCTTGCCTGGAATGCAAACTGTGCGTCGCGGCATGTCCCGTAGGAGCTATCTCGTCGGAAGGGGATTTCAATTTCTCGGCCTGCTACACCCATAACTACCGGGAGTTCATGGGCGGTTTCACCGATTGGGTCGAGCAGGTGGCCGACAGCAAAAACGCCCGCGATTGCCGCAGTCGAGTCAGCGATGTGGAATCGGCGTCGATGTGGCAGAGCCTGTCCTTCGGGGCGAACTACAAAGCCGCGTACTGCATGGCGGTCTGCCCAGCGGGAGAAGACGTGATCGGGCCGTTCCTCGCTGACCGGAAGACCTATCTCAAGGAAGTTGTGCGGCCCCTTCAGGACAAGGACGAGACAATCTACGTCACCAAGAATTCCGACGCCGAGGATCACGTCGCCAAACGGTTTCTCTACAAAAGGATCAAGCACGTCGGCAATAGCCTGCGACGGAACACGATCGCGGTTTTCCTTGGAGGAATGCCAAACGTCTTCCAACCAGACAAGTCGGCGGGATTCAACGCCACCTTTCATTTCACCTTTACCGGCCGTGAGCAGCGGCAGGCAACTGTCGTGATCAAGGACCGGAAAGTGCGCGTGGAGGATGGGCATGTCGGCCAACCTGATCTGCATGTGACCGCTGACTCGCAAACATGGCTGGGCTTCCTCGCGAAAGAACGCGGCCTCGTGTGGGCCTTGCTGCTTCGCCGCATCCGCCTCCGAGGTTCCCCGAAACTGCTGATCGCCTTTGCGAGGTGCTTTCCATCGTGATCTTCGTTCCGACTCAATCCTCTTGTGTCCCGCGAAACAATGCGGTCGGGTGCAACTCTCTGACCATCCGCGAAGGGCGTGCTCATCGTCCTGCCGCGCCCTTCGATGGCTTCAGCCAGCGATCGTGCCACCCGACTTGTGCCGCCTCACCATTTCGTGGATTTAGATCGGGGCGAGGGGTGCAGTGCAACCTTTGGAGCACGGATAGTCGCGATAGAGTCCCAACCTTTCACCGATCACGAGCGCCCGCTTGCGGTGCTTGGGGAAGTGGATGCCGATTTCCGCCAGGCACATGTTCATCGTCCATCGAACTTCGGGGCCGGCGGCACCCATCTCCTTCTCGATGCGATCGACCAGCGCGTCGAGATTGAGTCCTTCGGGCCTCTTCGCGAGCCGCCCGGCCGTCAGTTGCCAGCCGGCGCGGGCCGTCCAGCGGTCATTCGATGTCATCCACTTTGTGCGCAGAGACTCTTTGTCGGCGTGCTCCTTCAAGACATATAGGTAGAGCCAGTCGGCCACCCAGATCCAGCTCGTCGATTTTGCGATTCGCTCCATGTCATCGGCCGACAGAAGTTTGACATTGGTCAGGCGCGTCGCCAGGAACTGGGCGTACTTCAAAACGCCTCACCACGGGCGGCAACACCGCTCGCGACGGCTCGAACGCCCAGTGCTTTGGCCACTTCGCGCCCTCGGCGACCCCGCGTTTCACCAGATCGATCCGCTGCCGCGTCAGCTTGCGGCCGGACTTCAATGGCGGCATCCGCTCGTGCTCTTTGGTCGTCGTCAGCCGTCGGATCAGCTTGCGCTGTTCGACCTTGCCGGGCACGACAACGTCCTTGCCGCTTTCCTCGAGATGGAGGCGCAGTTTCGCCTTGCGTGTGTTCTTGTCGGGCCCATGACATTGAAAGCAGGTGTCGGAGAAGATCGGGCGAATGTCGCGATTGAACTCGACGCGATCGGCCGCGCCCAACGACTGGACCAGGAACAGCAACAGCGCCGGTGAAAGTCGAATGCGTGAAATCATCAGCGCATTCCAACCGGCGGGAAGCGAAGTGCAACTGCGAGCCTCCCGCGCAAACGGGGGGAGAGCGCCCCTCCCCCCGCTTACGCGGGAGGCTCGCTTGGAAACTCACGCCCAGAAGGTTTCGCGGCGCCCTTCGACAGCGATGCCGGCAAACTCGCGCAATGCCTCGTCCGCTTCAGCCCAGAGCAGGTTCAGCGCCGCTTCGTTGCCTGGCGTCGGTAACGATTGGAGCTGTACCAGTAGATGGGCGAGGCGTTCGACCTCCGCGGGCGGCGATCCGAGCTGGGCTATCTCCCGCAGCATTCGCCCCAGCTCCACGCGCAGCTTGTTCAGCGCGACCCAGCGCTCGTTCGGATCGGCCGATGTGACGGCCAGGAGATCCTGGTGACTCTCGGTGATGCGCTGACGATACTCCGTGAGATCCATCGGCGCCGGCTGCGCGGTTCCCTTCGAACGGAAGATCGCGCCGAGGAGATTTCGAAGCCATCCGAAGACCCCCGATGACCGAGGGGCCAGGCCCAGCGTCCGGAGTTTCCCGGGCTGCGACGCAGGCGCGTCTTCAGCACCTTCCATTTCCAGAAGCGCGTCCGACGAGTCGGCGTCCAGTGCAGCGCCTGCCGCAGGCATGGCTCGGCATCTGTATTGTCGGCTTAGCCCTGCGGCCGGCGACATGCAGTAGGCGACCGCCCCGCTGGGCGTCATGGCTGCATTCTCCGCCCATCCCGCCGGCATCTCCACCGGCTGCAGGAACATTTCTCCCTCGCCGCCCTTGTTGACGACGGCGGAGCGATCGACGGCCACGAATGCCGTGAAGCGGCTGAGAGCGTCGAACATCAGCGACGTGTCGACGATCTTCTTTTGCAGCTCCGTAGAGCCGCCGTTGACCTGGCAGCGATCCTTCAGTTTTCGCACCTGGCCGCGAGCCCAGACCGCGCCAGCCGCCGGATTGTCGCCGACGGCGGCGCCGGCGGAGCAGAGGGCGCTCCCCTCTGTCATCCTGTAGCCAGACAGTTGAGGCCGTGAACCCACGCAGCGGTGGGCGTTTGCCCTACAGCGGTTTGGCGACCAGAGCTTGACAGCTCTCCCCCGTGTACCGACGTTCCGGTTGGACCTTCCCGACGCCCTCTGGCAGCATCGGGGCGAGGTGGGGGACGTTTATCCGCACTGTGCCAAGACAGGTCGCTGGGGCGCATACCCGGCAATGGGCCTTATGTCATCTACGCTCGGGATCGACCATAGCCAGCCGGTCGTGCAGCACCTGGCCACCTGCGGTTTCCGCTTCCCTGGTCAAGCGAGCGCGAATCGCGGGATCGGCTGCCGGGCCTTCAAACAGGCCAAAGAGGAGCGCCTTGAGATAAAGCGGCGTGCCGCCGACGTAACCGTTCACACCCCGGGTGGGCGAATCCAGGGGGTCAGGTCCATGTTTTCGGCCAGCGCGTTTGGGTCTGGCAGAGCTTTACAGCCGAAAAATGGACCAGACCCCGCCCGGTGAACGGTTACCCGCCGACGAACATCACACGCTTGCCTCGCCTTTGAATGTTTTGAGACACCATCAAAGCGTGTTCCAACCACCAGGCCACGCTGGCCGATTCCCAGGGGTCGAGCACGTCGATGAGGTGATGCGGCACGCGGGCGCGCTCACCCGGAGTCGGTTTGGCGGTGCCGATGTCCATGCCTCGGTATGAGGCCATGGAATCCATCGAAATGATCTCCGCGCCGATCCGCACCGCTACGTACAGCGCGACAGCGATCTTCCCCGAAGCAGTCGGGCCGGTCAGGATCATTGCGTCGCGCCACATCGAAATCTCTCGTCAAGAGCCGCGACCGTCAGGAAGCCGGGATATCGCTCAACCGCTCCCTGACGGTCGCGGCTCTTAAACCCACTGCCGCATACACCATCAGCACGCCAACGTTGGCGTCGCGGAAGCGCGGCGACCCCCAAAAAACCACGGCCGTCAGCACAGTTGCCAGGATCGTGAAGTGCAACACCAACCACGGCGGCGACCACAGCCGACGGCGCAGGCAGACGAAGCCGCCAACGGCCATGAGCACCAGGAAAGGCCAGTACCCCGCCATGCGCAAGATGCGGTACGGCAGCCGACCGCTGTCCCAGTCAGGCAACCCCACGGGCAGACGAGCGATCTTGAACAAGGCCGCGAGTGCGAATTTCTCAGGGTGCGATTGAACCCAATCGATTCCCAGCTTCCATTCCATCTTATCGTGCGCGACCTCATTGGGCGTGGCGTCAATCAGGTCGCGGTGCGGGAGGTCGGTCGTGGACAGCCAGTAGCCGAAGTACTTTGGTTCGGTCACCACGCGATCGTTGTTGCCGCCGTAGAACGTCGAGCCGCCGTTGGTGGCAAGAAGAACGAACTCCCCGTGGACGAAGTAGTTTCGTGCTGTCCAGGGAGCGACCGCTCCCAAGAATGTCACCGACCAGATCACGCCGGCCGCCAGACGCGAAGCAAGCGAGCGAGGCGGCCACACTAGCAAGACGCCCAGAAGCGGCCCAAGCAGCAGTGTGAACGGCCGCGTCAACGTCGTCCAACCGAGCACAAGACCGGCGAGGGCCAGCAGCAAGACCGATCCGCCTTTCAAATAGCGAATCACCAGCCACAGGCCGAGGTTCAACAACGGAACAAACAGATTTTCCGATAGGAAAATGGTTGAGAAGTAAAGGTGCGCCAAGTAAAAGACGCTCAACCAGGCCGCTAGCCGAGCAGTGGCTTCCGAAATGACTTCCCGCGCCAGCAAGTATGTGAAGACGCAAGACAACGCGCCCAGGGCACAAAAAAGCAGGTAAGCCAGCGGATAGTTCGGACCGGTCACGAAATACATGCCAGCCAGCAAAAAAGGAAAGCCGGGTGCGCGAAAGGAGGTCGGTCTGCCCTGATAGTTCACGTAGCCCTGGCCGGCGGCCACGTTCTCGGCCAAGACATTGAACTCATAATCGTCGCCGGAGGACGGCCCGGGCGGCCCTTCGGAAATGTCGCGGAGCCAAAGAACGACTGCCAGACGGAGCAGGAACGCCACGACGAACAGAAGGCAAAGGAAGGTCGCTGGGCGAAGGCGATTAGGTGCTTGTTCCTTCGCCATGTCAATCTCCCACCCAGTAGCGGACAATGCACCAGAGGGCCTTCAATCCGTCCCGCCAACCGATCTTCTTGCCTTCCTCGTACATGCGGCCGGAGTAACTAATGGACACTTCGTAGATTCGGCAGCGCCGACGCGCGGCCTTGGCGGTCAATTCAGGTTCAATGCCGAATCGGTTGTGCTTGAGCGTCGGCGTGATGTCTCGCACGACCTCCCTGCGGAAGACCGGGTAGCACGTCTCCAGGAACGGAAGTGGGGTCAGACCCTACGCTCGGGCATTCGGCACACGGAGTGTGCCGACGACACTGACGGAAGTGGGGTCAGACCCTGTTTTCGGTTTTCAGAGGGTTGTCAGAATTGCGATTCCAGTTGTTTGGCCAAGTTTCGCCCGCTCGGAGACTCGCTTCTACCCTGGATCGGGCGCTTTGGCGTTAGGCAATACCATAAGGCTCAGCTTCACGTCTATTAGCTCGGTGGGCGGCGCCACGATTGGAAACTTTCTCGATGACGTCAACCTCTTCGTCGCGGCCCCACCCCCACCCCCACCCCCACCCGGACCCCTAGCGGTGCCCGAACCTACCAGTTTGGCCCTGTTCACGGTCGTGGGAATTGTCCTCGGATGCGTGGCGGCATGGCGAGCGAAGTGGGAAGAATGTCCATCTGGTTCAGGTCTTGACATTTAACTGAGGTTTTGCAATCTTTCAGGTCAATCCTAATTGAGTCATTACGTGTTCCTTGTCTTGAAGTTTTTCGGTGACTTGATCGATGGCCCACGAAAGGGTCGCGCGAAGAGTCTCGTGCAT
>Ga0114938_1001692_pt1 | contig 14728 bp, 11 predicted proteins | sample AshMeaBigSpring_FD_88675 | JGI IMG/M metagenome (GOLD analysis project Ga0114938, IMG submission 88675) | Groundwater microbial communities from Big Spring, Nevada to study Microbial Dark Matter (Phase II) - Ash Meadows Big Spring | ecosystem: Environmental > Aquatic > Deep subsurface >...
CGGGCCTCCCGCCGCTCCTGCATCACGGTGTCGAGGCCGTCGATCCGCTCGAGCAGGCCGTCGAGGTCACCCACGGCGGCGGCGTCGCGCACCGAGGCGCGCAGCCGCCGGGCGGTGTCCCGGGCCGCCTCGGGGGCCATCGTCCCGCTTCGCAGCCTCTGCTCGAGCAGCTCGACCTGCACCTGCAGGTCGGCGAAGCGGCGCGCGAAGAACCCCAACCCCTCCTCCGGTGCATCGGCCTGCCAGGAGCCGACCACCCGCTCGCCGTCGGCGGTGCGCACGTAGACCGTGCCGTCCCGGGTGACCCGCCCCCACTGACTGCGGGCGACGGTGTCGCTGGGCGCCGCGGGCTCGCTCACGGCGCGCTCCTCTCCACGACGAGGTCGTCGATGACGACGTCTCGTACCGGAGCGCCGTCGGTGGACCCGTCGACGGTACCGGCAGCAGCGACGGCCTGGACCGCCTCGAGGCCGTCGGTGACCGTGCCGACCACGGTGTACAGCGGCGGCAGCGTGCTGTCGGAGTGGACGAGGAAGAACTGGCTGCCTGTGCTGCCAGGCTGGCCGGTGTTGGCCATCGCGACGGTGCCCGCGGGATACGTCGCGCCGTCGAGGTTCTCCTCGGCGAAGGAGTAGCCGGGCCCGCCCGTGCCCGTCCCGGTCGGGTCGCCGCACTGCAGCACGCCCAGCGTCGAGGAGGTGGTGAGCCGGTGGCAGGGGGTGGAGTCGAAGAAGTCGGCGGCGGCGAGGAACTGCCAGCTGTTGACGGTGCAGGGCGCACCTTCGCTGTCCAGGGCCACCGTGACCGGCTCGCCGTCCAGGGTGATCGTCGCGGTCAGCGGGCCGAGGTCACCGGGGTCCACCCCAGGCGTGCCGAGGGCCGTCGGCGAGTCGGTCGCGGTCGGGTCCGGCAGGTACGCGCACCCGGCGGCCTGGGTCGGATCGGCCCCGTCGTCGGGAGCCCCGGCCTGCCAGGGCCGGAAGGTCAGCAGCAGCCCCACGCCCGAGGCCAGCACCAGGGCGCCGACGACCAGCCCGATCAGCCACCGTTGGCGGCGGCGCGCCTTCGCCTCGCGCTCGGTCCGGCGCTCCTGCTGGCGCAGGTAGCGCTCGCGGGCGAGCTCGCGGCGGCGGCGGTCCTTGGATGCCATGCTGGGCGCAGAGTCTAGGTCTCGCCCGAGGCGGCCCGGTCAGGGCCAGGTAGCCTACCTGGCCGTGCTGGTCGTCGGGTTCCCCGCCGCCGCCTTCGGGACCAACTGCTTCGTGCTGGCCCCGCAGGCGGGGGAGGAGTGCGTGGTCGTCGACCCCGGCATCGGGGTGGTCGAGACCCTCGAGCGTGTCCTCGCCGAGCACCGGCTCAAGCCGGCTGCTGTGCTGCTCACCCACGGCCACCTCGACCACGTCTTCTCCGTGACCCCGGTCTGCGGTGCGCACGGCGTGGCCGCCGTGATCCACCCCGACGACGTCTACCGGCTGGCGGATCCGGTCTCGACCCTCGACCCCGGCCTGGTCGCGATGTTCGCCGCCCAGTTCGGCCCGCAGGCACGCTGGGCCGAGCCGGAGGACGTCGTGACCATCGGCGACGGTCAGGTCCTCACCTACGCCGGGCTCAGCCTGGCCGTGGACCACCCGCCCGGTCACACCGAGGGCTCGGTCATGTTCCGGGCGCCGGCCCCCGACCTCACTGGCACCGACTCCGGGCAGGTGCTGCTGTCCGGGGACGTGCTCTTCGCCGGCTCCATCGGTCGCACCGACCTCCCCGGCGGCGACATGGACGCGATGTGGACCAGCCTGGCCACGAAGGTGCTGCCGCTGCCGGACGACACGCTCGTGCTGCCCGGGCACGGCCCGCAGACGACGATGGGGGTGGAGCGACGCGGCAACCCGTTCCTGCTCGAGGCGGCGGCACGGAGCCGGACGGCATGAGCCGCCCACGCCCGCTGTCCGGTTTTCCCGAGTGGTTGCCGGCCGACCGCCTCGTCGAGCAACGCCTGACCGATCGGCTCCGGCGCACCTTCGAGTTGCACGGGTTCACCCCGGTGCGGACCCGGGCGGTCGAGCCGGTGTCGGTGCTGCTCGGCAAGGGGGAGACGGACAAGGAGATCTACGGCCTGCACCGGCTGGCCGACGAGGGCGCCGACGCCGTTGCGCCGGCCGACGATGCCCGGCTGGGCCTGCACTTCGACCTGACCGTGCCACTGGCGCGCTACGTGCTGGAGAACGCGGGGCGGCTGGCGTTCCCGTTCCGCCGCTACCAGATCCAGCCGGTCTGGCGGGGTGAGCGACCGCAGGAGGGCCGTTACCGGGAGTTCGTCCAGGCCGACGTGGACGTCGTCGGCGACGGCGAGCTGCCCTTCCACCACGAGGTCGAGGTCGCCATCGTCGCTGCCGAGGCGCTGGCCGGGCTGCCGATCCCTCCGGTCCGGATGCGGGTGAGCAACCGCAAGGTGGCCGAGGGCTTCTACCTGGGGCTGGGCCTGACCGACGTGCCGGGAGTCCTGCGGGTGGTCGACAAGCTCGACAAGATCGGTCCCGATGCCGTCGTCGCCGACCTCGTCGCGCTCGTGGGCGCCAGCCCCGACCAGGCGCGCCGCTGCGTGGGGTTCGCCGGTGTCACCGGCCTGCGCGACCCCGAGGCGCTGGTGCGGGCGGTGCAGGCGCTGGGGGTGGCGCACCCTCGGCTGGACGAGGGCCTGGACGAGCTGGGACGGGTGCTCGTCGCGGCCGCGGAGCACGTGCCGGACGTGCTGGAGGCCGACCTGTCGATCGCGCGCGGCCTGGACTACTACACCGGCACGGTCTACGAGACGCACCTGGTAGGGGTGGAAGGGCTGGGGTCGATCTGCTCGGGTGGCCGTTACGACGAGCTGGCCCGCGACGGCGAGCGCACCTTCCCCGGCGTCGGGCTGTCGGTCGGGGTGACCCGGCTGGTCGGCGGCCTGCTGGCCCGGGGGCTGGTGCGGGCGGCCCGCTCGGTACCCACCTGCGTCCTGGTGGCCGTGCCGGACGAGCAGCGCCGGGTCCAGGCCGTGCGCACCGCTGCTGCGCTGCGGTCACGTGGCATCCCGACCGAGGTGTCCCCGACCGCGGCCCGCTACGGCAAGCAGATCCGGTTCGCCGACCGCCGCGGCATCCCCTTCGTCTGGTTCCCCGGGGACACGCCGAGCGACGGCGAGGTCAAGGACATCCGCACCGGCGAGCAGCATCCGGCGGACGCCGACCGGTGGACCCCACCCGAGCACGACCTGATCGTGGAGGTAGGACGACCGTGATGCGCACCCACGAGGCCGGCACCCTGGGCAGCGGGCAGGTCGGCAGGCAGGTGGCCCTCACGGGCTGGGTGGCCCGCCGCCGCGACCACGGCGGGGTGACCTTCGTCGACCTGCGGGACGCCTCCGGCATCGTGCAGATCGTGGTGCGCGACGAGAACGCCGCCCGCGACCTGCGGCCCGAGTCGTGCCTGCGAGTGGTGGGCGAGGTGACCCGGCGCCCCGAGGGCAACGAGAACCCCGACCTGGCCACCGGTGCGGTCGAGGTGCTCGCCGCCGAGGTCAGCGTGCTCGGGCCGGCCGCTCCGCTCCCGTTCCCGGTCGAGGACAGCCACGTCGGCTCGGTAGGGGAGGAGACCCGGCTGCGACACCGCTACCTGGACCTGCGCCGGGCGGAGTCGGCGCGGGCGCTGCGGATGCGTTCGGAGGTGAGCCGGATCGCGCGCCGGGTGCTGCACGAGCACCGGTTCGTCGAGGTCGAGACGCCGACGCTGACCCGGTCGACCCCGGAGGGGGCGCGCGACTTCCTGGTGCCGGTGCGGCTTCAGCCCGGGCACTGGTACGCCCTGCCGCAGAGCCCGCAGCTGTTCAAGCAGCTGCTCATGGTCGGCGGGTTGGAGCGGTACTACCAGATCGCTCGCTGCTACCGGGACGAGGACTTCCGAGCCGACCGCCAGCCGGAGTTCACCCAGCTCGACATCGAGATGTCCTTCGTCGACGCCGAGGACGTCATGGCGCTGGCCGAGGACGTCGTGCAGGCCCTGTGGCAGGAGGTTGCCGGGCACCCGGTGGCACGACCGATCTCCCGGATGACCTACGCCGAGGCCATGGCCCGGTTCGGCACCGACAAGCCCGACCTGAGGTTCCCCCTCGAGCTGGTGGACCTCACCGCGGTCTTCCAGGGGACGTCCTTGCGGGTGTTCCAGGCCCCGTACGTGGGAGCCGTCCGGATGCCGGGCGGCGCCGGCCAGACCCGGCGCGAGCTCGACGGCTGGCAGGACTGGGCCAAGGCCAGGGGTGCTCGGGGGCTGGCGTACCTGCTCGTGCAGCCCGATGGGTCGCTGACCGGCCCGGTGGCCAAGAACCTGTCGCAGGCCGAGCGGGAGGGTGTGCTCGCCGCGGTGGCGCCGCAGAGCGGGGACGCCGTGTTCGTCGCCGCCGGCGAGCCGGGGGCCGCGCGCACCCTGCTGGGTGCCGCCCGGCTCGAGATAGCCCGCCGGCTCGACCTGGCCGACCCCTCGGCGTGGGCGTTCGTCTGGGTCGTCGACGCGCCGATGTTCGAGTGGGACACCGACGAGGCGCGCTGGAACGCCGTCCACCATCCCTTCACCGCACCGAAGCCGGAGTGGGCGCAGCGGTTCGCGACCGAGCCGGGGCAGGCCCTGGCGGCGGCCTACGACCTCGTGCTCAACGGCAACGAGCTCGGCGGAGGGTCGGTCCGGGTGCACCGCCGCGACATGCAGGAACAGGTGTTCGCCACCCTCGGCATCGAGGAGGCAGAGGCGAACGAGAAGTTCGGCTTCCTGCTCGAGGCCTTCCGCTACGGGGCGCCGCCGCACGGCGGCATCGCGTTCGGCTGGGACCGCGTCTGCATGCTGCTGGCCGGTGCGGACTCGTTGCGCGAGGTTATCGCGTTCCCCAAGACCGGCGCGGGCTACGACCCCCTCACCGGCGCCCCCACGCCGATCACCGCCGCCCAGCGCAAGGAGGCCGGCGTCGACGTGGTGCCGCAGGACGCGGCCAACGCCGTGCACGAGAACGCCCCCCGGTACGGCGTCATCGACGACCAGCGTCGCAACTAGCCGCTCTCGGCCAGGCCGAAGCGGGCGTGCAGCCGCCGGAGCGGCCCGGGCGCCCACCAGTTCCACTCCCCGAGCAGCGTCATGGTCGCGGGCACCAGCAGGATGCGCACGAGCGTGGCGTCGATGAGGACGGCCACGGCCAGCGCCACCCCGGTCTGCTTGATCACGAGCAGGTCCCCCAGCACGAAGCCGGCGAAGACCACCACGACCAGCAGCGCGGCCGAGGTGATGACCCGACCGGTGCGCTGCAGCCCGGCCCGGACCGAGGCGTCGTTGTCCAGACCCGCGTCGTGGAACTCCTTGACCCGTGACAGCAGGAACACCTCGTAGTCCATCGACAGGCCGAAGGCGAACGCGAACACCAGGATCGGGATGATCGCCTCGATCCCCCCGGTGGAGACGTAGCGCAGGACGCTTTCCCCCCGCCCGTCCTGGAAGATCCACACCAGCGCGCCGAACGTCGCCCCGAGCGACAGCACGATCATGACCAGCGCCTTGACCGGGATGAGCACCGACCCGGTGAGCAGGAACAGCAGCACCACGGTGGCCAGCACCAGCCAGGCCAACGCCAGCGGGGCGTCGGCCCGAATGGTCGCCACGAAGTCGACCAGCGAGGCGGCGCTGCCCGTCACGGCGGCGGTCAGCTCGGGTGGCACCGCGGCTCGCACCTGTGCGACGGCGGCCCGCGCGGCCTCGTCCTGCTCGCCGCCCGGGGTGAACACGTCCAGCACCACCACGTCACCCTGCTCGCGGGCCGGTGCCACCCGGTCGACGTCGGGGAGGTCCGCAACGGTGCTCGCCCAGTCGTCGACCTCGGCCGGGCTCGCCCCGGTGACGACGACCTGCACCTGGGGGGTCTGGGTGGCCGGGAAGTCCGCGGCGAGCTGCTCCACCACCTGCCGCTGCGGCGACGACGCCGGCAGCAGCTCGATGCCGCTGCTCACCAGCACCAGCCGCAGCGACGGGAGGGCGAGCAGGACGAGCACCCCGGTGACGACCCCGGCGACCAGCCAGGGTCGGCGTTGGACCCGCTCGGCCAGCCGGCTGAAGAAGCCGTCCTCGGGCGGCGCGTCGCCGAAGGTGTGGGCGACACCGCCGATGACCGGAGCCCGGGCGAGCACGCCGCGACGGGCCACCCACCGGGTCATGAGCACCAGCAGCGCCGGGACGAGCGTGAGCGCCACCAGCAGGGCGACGAGTACGACGCTCAGCGCCGCCGCACCCACCGACCGGATCACCTCGACCCCGATGAGCAGCAGGCCCGAGACCGCGATGGCCACGGTGAGCGCGGAGAACAGCACGGTGCGCCCAGCGGTGGCCATGGTCCGGGCCATCGCCGCGGCGCGGGTGCCCCGGTCGGGGATGTCGTGGCGGGCGTGGTCGACGCCGACCTCCTCGCGGTAGCGGCTGACGACCAGCAGCGAGTAGTCGATGCACAGGCCCAGGCCGAGCACGGTGACGACGTTGACGACCGAGGCGTCCAGGTCGAGCACGTAGGAGAACAGCAGCAGGCTGGTCAGCGCGCCGGCGATGGACGCGACCGCACCGGCGATGGGGATCCCGGCTGCGGCGAACCCGCCGAAGATGACGACCATCACGAACAGACTCACCGGGAGAGCGACCGCCTCGCCGACCTTCAGGTCGGTCTCGACCTGCTCGGTGATCTCCGCCACGACCAGCGAGCCCCCGGTGACCGTGCCGATGGGGCCCAGCACCTGCGTGTCCACCGCCTCGAGCCGGTCCACCACCGCGGTTGCGGCCGCCTTCTCCGCCTTCGCGTCGAGGTCGGGCTCGAGCGAGACGACGACCAGCACCGCCTCCCCGTCCGTGCTCACGAACGCCGGGCCGGCCGTGGTCGGGTCGACGACCGAGGCCACCCCCGGGACGGCGAGCAGGTCGGCGCGCACGTCGGCGAGCACGGCCGCCAGCTGGGGCGAGGCGGGGTCGGCGTAGGCGAGCAGTAGCTGGTAGCCGGGACCGGTGGGGGCGTTCGCGTCGAGCAGGTCCCGACCGGTGCTGGACTCCGAGTCGAAGCGCAGGTCGCTGGCGCTCACCCGGTCGAACAACGACGACCCGACCAGGCCGCCGACGGCGGCCAGGAACCCGACGACCACAGCCACCAGCCACAGCGCTGCGACGGCTCCGGCGTGGCGGGCGACCCACCGACCCAGACCGGCCACGGCACCCAGTGTCGCGCAGGCCCTGCGCCTACCCTCGGCGGGGTGAGCGAGCCGCTGTTCGAGCCCGAGGAGGAGCCGGTCGCGCCGGCGGCGCCGTCGGCAGCTCCGCTGGCGGCCCGGCTGCGTCCGGCGAACCTGGCCGACGTCGTCGGCCAGCGGCACCTGGTGGAGCCGGGCGGCCCGTTCGCCCGGCTGCTGGAGTCCGGATCGGGGGCCTCGATCGTGCTCCACGGCCCGCCCGGCACGGGCAAGACCAGCCTGGCGCTGCTGCTGTCTCGGCAGACGCACGCGTTCTTCGTCGAGCTCTCCGCAGTCAGCGCGGGTGTGGCCCAGGTGCGCTCGGCCGTCGCGGCGGCCCGCGACCGGCTCCGCCGGCACGGCCAACCGACGGTGCTGTTCATCGACGAGGTGCACCGGTTCAGCCGCACCCAGCAGGACGCGCTGCTGCCCGCGGTCGAGAACGGCTGGGTCACCCTGGTCGCCGCCACCACCGAGAACCCGTCCTACAGCCTCGTGTCCCCGCTGCTGTCCCGATCCCTGGTGCTCGAGCTGCACCCGCTGGACCCGACCGGGCTGCGCGCCCTGCTCGACCGGGCCCTGACCCACCCGGACGGCCTGGCCGGAACCGTGACGCTGGCCCCCGACGCCGCCGACCACCTCGTGCGGCTGGCCGCAGGGGACGGCCGGCGGCTGCTGACCCTGCTCGAGGCGGCGTCCGCCGGTCGCTCGGTGGTCGGCGTCGCGGACGTCGAGCAGGTGGCCCAACGGGTGGCAGTGCGCTACGACCGGGCCGGCGACCAGCACTACGACGTGGCCAGCGCACTGATCAAGTCCATCCGTGGCAGCGACGTGGACGCGGCCCTGCACTACCTGGCCCGGATGGCCGAGGCAGGGGAGGACCCGCGCTTCCTGGCCCGCCGGCTGGTGATCCTCGCCAGCGAGGACGTCGGGCTGGCCGACCCGTCCGCGCTGCCGCTCGCGGTGGCGGCCGCGCAGGCCGTCGCCCTCGTCGGCTGGCCCGAGGCGCGGATCGTGCTGGCGCACGCGGTGGTCGCCCTGGCGCTGTCGCCCAAGAGCAACGCGGTGGTGGTGGCGATCGACGCGGCGCTGGCCGACGTGCGCCGGCACGGCGGCGGGCCGGTGCCCGATCACCTGCGCTCGGCCCACCCGGCCGGCTACGCCTACCCGCACGACGACCCGCGCGGCGTGCTGGCCCAGCAGTACGTGCCCGACGACCTGGCGGACCGGTGCTACTACCGTCCGACCTCGAGGGGCGCGGAGGCGGGCGCCCGTACCCGCTGGGAGAATCTGCGTCCGCTCATCCGTGGCACCGAACCGAGAGGCAGGTCCTAGGTGGACTCCGCGCAGATCCGGCAGCGCTTCCTGGACTTCTTCGCCGCCCGCGGGCACACGGTCGTGCCGTCCGCCTCGCTCGTCCTCGACGACCCCACGCTGCTGTTCGTCAACGCAGGCATGGTGCCGTTCAAACCGTTCTTCCTCGGCCAGGAGACCCCGCCCTACCTGCGCGCCACCAGCGTGCAGAAGTGCGTGCGCACCATCGACATCGAGGAGGTCGGCAGGACCACCCGGCACGCCTCGTTCTTCCAGATGGCGGGCAACTTCTCCTTCGCCGACTACTTCAAGGAGCAGGCCATCCCGCTGGCCTGGGAGCTGCTGACGTCCTCGGTGGAATCCGGCGGCTACGGCTTCGACGGGGACCGGCTGTGGGCCACCGTGTACCACGACGACGACGAGGGCGCGCAGATCTGGCACGACGCGGTGGGCCTGCCGGCCGAGCGGATCCAGCGCCGCGGGATGGCGGACAACTTCTGGTCGATGGGTGTCCCCGGCCCGTGCGGCCCGTGCTCGGAGATCTACGTCGACCGCGGCCCCGAGCACGGACGGGAGGGTGGCCCGGTCGCTGACGAGGACCGCTACCTCGAGGTGTGGAACCTCGTGTTCATGCAGTTCGAGCGCGGCCCCGGTCCGGCCAAGGAGGGCTACCCGATCCTCGGCGACCTGCCCGCCCGCAACATCGACACCGGTATGGGCCTGGAGCGGATGGCGGCACTGCTGCAGGGCGTGGACAACATCTACGAGATCGACACCAGCCGTCGGGTCCTCGACGAGGCCGCCGGTCTGTCGGGCCAGGGCTACGGCCGGGACCACCGCCACGACGTCCTGCTGCGGGTGGTGGCCGACCACACCCGCACCGCGGTGATGCTCATCGGCGACGGGGTGCTGCCCGGGAACGAGGGCCGTGGCTACGTGCTGCGCCGGATGATGCGCCGGGTCGTGCGCTCGATGCGGCTGCTCGGTGCCGATCAGCCGACGCTGGGGCGCCTGGCGGCGACGACGATCGAGGCGATGGCGCCGCAGTATCCGGAGCTGCTCGCCGAGCGGGCCCGCATCCTCGCGGTCACCGGCGACGAGGAGGACGTGTTCGCCGGGACGCTGCGCGCCGGTACCCAGATCTTCGACCTGGCCGCCGCCCAGGCCCGCGAGCAGGGCAGCACCGTGCTGTCGGGCGACACCGCCTTCCGGCTCCACGACACCTACGGGTTCCCCATCGACCTCACCCTCGAGATGGCGGCCGAGAGCGGCCTGAAGGTCGACCAGGACGCGTTCGTCGCGCTGATGGACGAGCAGCGGCAGCGGGCCAAGGCCGACGCCCGCGCCAAGAAGCAGGGCCACGCCGATACCGGCGTGTACCGCACGCTGGCCGACTCCGTCGGTCAGGCGGTGGAGTTCACCGGCTACCGCGAGGTGACCAGCGAGGCCCGGGTGCGGGGGCTCGTCGCCGCCGGCGCGGCCGTCCCGGCGGTGCGGGCCGGGGACGAGGTCGAGGTGGTGCTGGACCGCACCCCGTTCTACGCCGAGGCCGGGGGGCAGCTGGCCGACCGGGGTCGGATCGAGCTGGACACCGGCGCCGTGGTCGAGGTGCTCGACGTGCAGACACCGATCACGGGCCTGGTCGTGCACCGGGCCCGGGTGCTCGACGGCGAGGTGCAGGTGGGTGCTGCCGCCCGGGCCGAGGTCGACGTCGAACGTCGTCGGGCCATCTCCCGGGCCCACACGGCCACCCACATGCTGCACAAGGCGTTCCGGGAGGCCCTCGGCGACACCGCGGCCCAGGCCGGCTCGGAGAACGGGCCCGGGCGGCTGCGGTTCGACTTCGGCGCCACCGGCCCGGTGCCCGCCTCGGTGCTGGCCGACGTTCAGGACCGGGTGAACGTCCTCGTGCAAGCCGACCTCGGGGTGCACGCCGAGACCATGTCGTTGGCCGCGGCCCGCAGCAGCGGCGCGATGGCGCTGTTCGGGGAGAAGTACGGCGAGCAGGTGCGGGTCGTGTCGGTGGGGGACTGGGCCCGCGAGCTCTGCGGGGGCACGCACGCCCAGCGTTCCGGCCAGCTGGGGCTGGTGACCGTCCTCGGTGAGGCGTCCATCGGCCAGGGGGTGCGGCGGGTCGAGGCGCTGGTGGGTCTGGACGCCTTCCGGCACCTGGCCCGCGAGCACGCGCTGGTCTCCCAGCTGACCGAGGCGCTCAAGGTGCGGTCGGAGGAGCTGCCGGATCGGGTCGCCTCGATCGTGGAGCGGCTGCGGGCCGCCGAGCGCGACCTGGACCGGCTGCGTGCCGGCCAGGTGCTCCAGGCCGGGGCTGCGGTCGCCGCGGCGGCCGTCGCCGTCGGCGACGTGGCGGTGGCGACCCACCGGGCCCCCGACGGCACGGGTGCGGACGACCTGCGCACGCTGGCGCTCGACGTGCGCAAGCGGCTGCCGGCGGACCGTCCAGGCGTCGTCGCGGTGGCGGCGGTGACGCAGGGGCGCCCGAGCGCGGTCGTGGCCGTGAACGAGCCGGCCCGGGCGGCCGGGCTCTCGGCCCGGGACCTGGTGCGGACCGTGTCCGCCGCGCTCGGTGGTGGTGGCGGTGGCAAGGACGACATCGCCCAGGGCGGAGGGACCGACGCGGCGGCGGTCGACCCGGCCCTGGCCGGCCTGGCCGACGTGGTCGCGGCGGCGCTGGACAGGTCCTGACCCGGTGGCGCGGCCGGGGGTCCAGCTCGGGGTGGACGTCGGCAGCGTGCGGATCGGCGTCGCCGTCTGCGACCCGGACGGGCTGCTGGCCGTCCCGCTGGAGACCCTGCCACGCGGACCGGGTGACATCGACCGGCTGGTCGGTCTGGCAGCCGAGCGTGGCGCAGGTGGTTACGTCGTCGGCCTTCCCCGTACGCTGTCGGGCTCGGAGGGGCTTGCCGCCCAGGACTGTCGCCGGTTCGCGACCGCCCTGGCCCGGCGGGTCGCTCCGGCACCGGTCACGCTGGTGGACGAGCGGCTCACGACGGCTGCCGCGGCGCAGGCCCTGAGGGGGGCAGGGCTCAGTACCCGCCGCAGCCGACCCGTGGTCGACCAGGTCGCGGCGGCCGCCCTGCTCCAGGGCGCACTCGACGCGTTCCGCGCCACCGGGGACCTACCCGGTGAGGTGGTGATCCTGACGGACCCGCGGCAGGACGTGGCTGACGAGACGGGAGGCGCATGAGCCAGTTCGGGCTGATCCCCGGCGTGGAGGACGACTCCGACCAGGCAGGCCGCCACCCCCGGCGTCAACGAAGGCGCAAGGGCAGGCACTCCGGGCGGCTCGCGGTCGTGCTGTCGCTCGTCGTCGTCGCCGGGGTGCTCGCAGGCGGCCTGTGGCTGGCGCAGAACGCGCTGTCGGAGGTCGGTGGCTTCCTCACCCGGGCGCCGGAGGACTACCCGGGGCCAGGAACCGGGTCGGTGACGATCATCGTCGCGGAGGGGCAGACCCTGGCCGACGTCGGTGAGACCCTCGAGGCCAACGGTGTGGTTGCCAGCGCCGCCGCCTTCACCCAGGAGGCTGCGCTGGAGGAGGCGGCCACCTCGGTCCAGCCGGGCACGTACAACCTGCCCCAGCGCATCCCCGCCGCCGATGCGCTGGCGATCCTGCTGGACCCGGCCAACCGGGTCACCGACGCCGTTCTGGTCCGCGAGGGCCTGCGGGTGCCCCAGACGGTCGAGGCCTACGTGGTGCAGGCCGGGATGGACCAGGCGGCGCTGGAGGCGGCGCTGGCCGACACCGCGACGCTGGGCCTGCCGGCCTACGCCGACGGCCAGCCCGAGGGCTTCTTGTTCCCCGCGACCTACGACGTGGAGCCGTCCACCACCGAGGCAGCCGCGATGCAGGCGATGACGGCCGCGTTCTCCCAGGTCGCCACCTCCATCGAGCTCGAGCAGCGGGCCGCTGCGCTCGGGTTCACCCCCCGGGAGATCGTCACGATCGCGAGCATCGTGCAGGCCGAGGCCCGGCTGGAGGAGGACTTCGGCAAGATCGCCCAGGTCATCTACAACCGGCTGGAGGCCGGGATGCCGCTGCAGATGGACTCGACCGTCGCCTACGCCAACGGGGTCGTCACCGTCTTCACCACCGACGAGCAGCGCGCGGTCGACTCGCCGTACAACACCTACCAGGTGACCGGGCTGCCCCCCGGACCCATCAACTCACCCGGCGAGGAAGCACTGGAAGCCGCGCTGAGCCCGACCGAGGGCCCCTGGACGTACTTCGCCACCGTCAACCTCGACACCGGGGAGACGAAGTACGCCACGACCTTCGAGGAGCACCAGGCGAACGTCGCCGAGCTGCAGCGGTGGATCGCGGACAACTCGGGCTGAGCGGCGCCCGCTGCGCTGTGCTCGGCTCACCCGTCGCGCACTCCCTGAGCCCGGCGCTGCACCGTGCCGCGTACCGGCACCTGGGCCTGGACTGGCAGTACGAGGCGATCCGGGTCGAGGAGGCCGAGCTGGCCGGGTTCCTCGCCGCGCGGGGCCGTGAGTGGCGGGGGCTGTCGATCACCATGCCGCTCAAGGCGCGGGCGGCCCGGCTGGCCGAGCGGGCCGAGCCGCTCGTGCGCACCGTGGGTGCCGCCAACACGCTGGTCCGAGCCGAGGACGGGGTCTGGGAGGGCTGGAACACCGACGTCCCCGGGCTCGTCGGGGCACTGGCCGAGGTGGACGTCACCCGGGTGGACGCGGCCACCGTGCTGGGTGGCGGCTCGACGGCCGCCTCGGCTGTGGCGGCCCTGGCAGGAGTGGCCGGCCGCGTCGTCGTCTGCGTCCGCACCCCGGCGCGGGCTGCCGCCCTCGGTCCGGTCGCCGCCGCCGTGGGGCTGCCGATCGAGGTGGTCGGCTGGGACGAGGCTGCCGCCCGGCTGGCGGCCCCCCTGGTTGTCGTGACCACGCCCGCCGGGGCCGCCGACGTGTGGGCCGGGTCGGTCCCGGCTGTGCCGGGGCTGCTGCTCGACGTGGTCTACCACCCGTGGCCCACGGTGCTGGCCGCTGCGTGGGCGGCAGCGGGCGGGCGGGTGCTCGGCGGGCTCGACCTGCTCGTCCACCAGGCGGCGCTGCAGGTGCGGCTGATGACCGGCCGCGACGTCCCGGTGCTGGTGCTGCGGGAGGCCGGTGAGCGGGCGATGGCGACCCGATGAGTGCGCTGGGGTGGGTGGTCGGCTCGGCCCTGCTGTGCGCTGCGGCCGGGGCCGGGCTGCCCCGACTGGTGGCCGTCCTGCCCGAGCGCAACCCCGACGTCCCGCCCACCTACCTCGACGTCGCGGCCCGCCCCGGGCTGGCCTGGTGGCTGGCCGGGTTCGCCGGTGTCGTGGGTGGCCTGCTCGGCTGGGCCCGCGGCGGCGAGCCCGACCTGCCGGCCTTCCTCGTGCTGGCGGTGCTGGGGACCGCGATGGGGTACGTCGACCTGCGCCGGCACCTGCTTCCCGACCGGCTGACGGTGCCGACGCTGGCCCTCGGGGCGGCGCTGCTCGGGGTGGCGGCGCTCGTGCCGGGCGGGGACCCCGCCACCTCCTACCCCCGGGCCTGGGCTTGCGCCGGCGCGATGATGCTGGTGCACCTGCTGCTCGCGCTCGTCTACCCCGCCGGCCTCGGTCTGGGGGACGTGAAGCTCGCCGCGCCGCTCGGGCTGTACCTGGGCTGGCTCGGCTGGTCGAGCGCAGTGGTCGGGCTGGTGGCGGCCTTCCTGGTCGGGGGCGCGGTCGGGGTGGTGCTGCTCGTGCTGGGCCGGGCGGACCGCCGCTCGGCCGTCCCGTTCGGGCCGTCCATGCTCGTCGGCGCGCTGCTGGCGGTGCTGTGGGCCGACCCCGTCACCGCCTGGTACCTCGGCTGACGACCGGGCTCCCGAGCCCGCCCGTGAGAGGATGGGGTGTGCTGCGCTGGTTGACCGCGGGGGAGTCGCACGGGCCTGCGCTCGTAGCGATCCTCGAGGGTCTGCCGGCGGGGGTGGCCGTCACCACCGCCGACCTGCAGGCCGCCCTGGCCCGCCGTCGGCTCGGCTACGGCCGCGGGGCGCGGATGCAGTTCGAGCAGGATCAGGTGGAGTTCCTGGGCGGGGTCCGGCACGGACGCACCCTGGGCAGCCCGGTGGCCATCCAGGTCGGCAACACCGAGTGGCCCAA
>Ga0114938_1001694_pt1 | contig 14718 bp, 13 predicted proteins | sample AshMeaBigSpring_FD_88675 | JGI IMG/M metagenome (GOLD analysis project Ga0114938, IMG submission 88675) | Groundwater microbial communities from Big Spring, Nevada to study Microbial Dark Matter (Phase II) - Ash Meadows Big Spring | ecosystem: Environmental > Aquatic > Deep subsurface >...
CCCGCCGCGCGCAGCCATGACGAGATCATTTTCAGCTACCCCGGCGTCTATGCCATGGCGGTCTACCGCGTGGCCCACCGGCTCTTCGAGCTGGACGTCCCGTTGCTGCCGCGGATCATGACCGAGCACGCCCACAGCGTCACCGGCATCGACATCCATCCGGGCGCCGAGATCGCCGAGAGCTTCGTAATCGACCACGGCACCGGGGTCGTCATCGGCGAGACCACCCGGATCGGCCGCAACGTCAGGATCTATCAAGGGGTGACGCTGGGGGCGCTTTCGCTGCCCAAGAACGCCGGCGACCGGTACCGCGGCAAGAAGCGGCACCCCACCATTGAGGACGATGTCATCATCTACTCGGGAGCCACGATTCTGGGCGGCGACACCGTGATCGGCGCCCGCTCGGTGATCGGCGGCAATGTCTGGATCACCGCCTCCGTGCCGCCGGACACGCTGGTCGTCATGGAGGCCCCGCGCTTGATCTACAAGACCCGCAACGGCGAAACTCCGGACAAGGGAGGGCCCCAGCCATGAAGTACTTCGCATCCATCGGCAGCACCATCGGAGCAACCCCGCTGGTGCAACTGAACCGCATCGCCTCCGGCCTGCCGGCCCCGATTTTCGCCAAACTGGAGTTCTTCAACCCGCTGGGCAGCGTCAAGGACCGCATCGCCGCTTCCATGATCGCGGCGGCGGAGCTCGACGGCCGACTCACGCCGGAAACCCTCATCGTCGAGCCGACCAGCGGCAACACCGGCATCGCACTCGCCTTCATCTGCGCCGCGAAAGGCTACCGTCTGTGCCTGACCATGCCCGAGACCATGAGCGTCGAGCGCCGCAAGCTTTTAATCCATCTGGGCGCGCAGCTGGTTCTGACGCCGGGCTCCCAGGGCATGGTGGGGGCCATCGCCAAAGCCCGCGAGATCCTGGCCTCCGAGAAAAGCGCCTATATGCCCGATCAATTTGCCAATCCGGCCAACCCGCGCATCCACCGCGAAACCACGGCCGAGGAGATATGGCAGGACACGGAAGGCCGGGCGGACATCCTCGTGGCCGGGGTCGGCACCGGCGGCACCATCACCGGCATCTCCCAAGTGATGAAGGCGCGCCGGCCGTCATTCCGTGCGGTCGCCGTGGAGCCGGCCGACTCGCCGGTTCTCTCCGGTGGGCAGAAAGGCCCGCACAAAATCCAGGGCATCGGCGCCGGCTTCGTTCCCGAGGTACTGGACCGTTCGATCATCGACGAGATCGCGACCGTGAGCAATGACGCGGCCTTCGAAACAGCGCGCGACCTCGCCCGCATGGAAGGCATTCTCTGCGGCATCTCCTCCGGCGCCGCGGTATGGGCCGCCCTGCAGGTCGCCAAACGGCCCGAAACCGCCGGCCGGATGATCGTAGTCATCCTCGCCAGCACCGGCGAGCGCTATATCTCGACGGAGCTCTTCAAATCCTGAAAGGATGATTCGCCCGCTCTTGGAATCGCCGCGATTCATGACCAAAGCAATTATCAATAAAAGAAGGTGGCCCCCGGCGTTCTTTACTCGCCGGCGGTTTTCCGCTAAGGAGAGGGGCAACCTGCCAAAAGGAGACACGGTATGGCGGAGCGCAACGAACCCGTTGAAGTCGTTTGCCCCAAGTGCCAGCGCACGGAAATCGTCTACATTCCGAAGGAGCAGATCCCGGCCTGCCCCGAATGCCGAACGCCGATGGTCTTGCGTGAGCTCCTGCGCGAAGGGAAGTCCTATTGAAGGCTCGCAGCCGGTGAATTCTTTCACCCTATAAAATAAAGGAGGATCTATGAAACGAGGGATGGTGTTCGCGGCGTTGTCGGTCTTCAGTGCCCTGCTGACGGGGATTGCTTTCGCAGATGACATCGAGCTCGCCAAGAAGTCGACGATCGAGGACATCCTGAAGGCCGGCGAGCTGAAGGTCGGCTTCGAATCGGGCTACATGCCTTTCGAGATGACCGACAAAACCGGAAACTTCGTAGGGTTCGATATCGACATGGCCAAGGAAATGGCCAAGGCGATGGGGGTCAAATTCGTCCCGGTCAACACCGCCTGGGACGGCATCATCCCGGCCCTGCTCACCAAGAAGTTCGACATCATCATGAGCGGCATGACCGTCACCCAGGAGCGCAACCTCAAGATCAATTTCGCCGAACCTTACATCGTGGTCGGCCAGACCGTCATCATCAACAAGAAGCACGCTGGCAAGATCAAGTCCTACAAGGACCTCAACGACGCCAAGTACGTCGTCACCTCGAAGCTCGGCACCACCGGCGAGCAGTCCGTCAAACGCCTGATCCCCAAGGCCCAGTACAAATCCTTCGAAGAGGAAGTCACCGCTGCCATGGAAGTGGTCTCCGCCAAGGCCGATGCCTTCGTCTACGACTTGCCTTTCTGTGTGGTCTTCATGGCGCAGCAGGGCGGTACGGGTCAGTTGGTGTTCCTGGACACGCCGTTCACCTATGAACCGCTGGCATGGGCGGTCCGCAAAGGCGACCCGGATTTCCTGAACTGGCTCAACAATTTTCTGGCTCAGGTTAAGAACGACGGCCGCTATGACACGATCTACCAGAAATGGATCAAGTCTTCGGACTGGATCAAGGACATAAAGCAATAGGGTCCCTCGAACGCCGGAAGCGGCCCGCCCGGGCGCTTCCGGCCACTTGACGCCACACCGGCCCCCCAGCTCCGATCCCGCCTCGGCGGTTCGAGGGTGATCGAGACGATGAGCACACAGCAGGTTTCATTGCGCTCCAAACCGCGCAGCCGGTCCTATTACATCGGCGCTGCCGCGTTTCTGGTGCTGGGTTTCTGCCTGGCGTCGGCGCTTTACATCGCCACCGTCCAAGTGGACTACGTCTGGCGGTGGAACCGCGTTCCCCAGTACTTTTTCTACAAGGACCGGGAAGAGGTCCGCGCCGATATCCCAGGCGAAATCAAGGGCCTCTCGGCCGAGGGCGAACACCGGCGGATCCTTCTGAAAGGCCCCGAGGGCGAAAACGAGTTCGTGGTGCCGGCGCATGGCCTCCGCGTGGCGAAAGGAGACCTGATATCGGCCGGCGATGTTCTCGCCGTTCAGGAGCGCTGGAAGCCGGGTCTGCTGATGCAGGGCCTGTGGTTGACAATCAAGGTCAGCATCATCGCCACGGTCTTTGGCGTGCTCATCGGCCTGTTCGCCGGGATCGCCCGGGTTTCGGCCAATCCGTTTTTCCGCTGGGCCGCCGTCACGTACGTGGAGATTATCCGCGGCTCCCCGCTGCTGGTGCAGATCTTTATCTGGTATTTCGTCCTGGGGACCCTGATCAATTCCATCCTCTCCAAGTACGGCATCGAGCAGATCTCCCCCTTATGGTACGGGGTCGCCTCCATGGCCACGTTCGCCGGTGCGTACGTGGCCGAGATCGTGCGCGCCGGCATCCAGTCCATCCACCGCGGCCAGAACGAGGCCGCACGCTCCCTGGGAATGAGCTACGCCCAGGCCATGGTTCATGTCATCCTGCCGCAGGCCATCCGCCGCATTCTGCCGCCGCTGGCCGGCGAGTTCATCAGCCTCATCAAGGACTCCTCGCTGCTCGGCATCATCGCCATCCGCGAACTCACCAAGGCGACCCGTGAAGTGGTTACGACCAGCCTGCAGGCCTTCGAGCTCTGGTTCGTGTGCGCCCTGCTCTATCTGGTTCTGACCTTCACCCTTTCCATGTGCGTCAAATACCTGGAGCGGAGGATGGTCGCCTGATGATCGACGTCCGCAACGTGTACAAGACCTTCTGGCTGCCTCAAGAAGTGAAAGCGCTGGTGGATGTGTCCGTGGCGATTGCAGCCGGTGAAGTGGTGGTGGTCATCGGACCGTCGGGCTCCGGCAAGAGCACCCTGCTGCGTTGCCTGAACCGGCTCGAAACGGCGGATGACGGTCATATTTTCATCGAAGGCATCGATGTCCTGGACCCCAGGACCGATATCAACAAGGTGCGCGCCGAAGTCGGCATGGTCTTTCAGTCGTTCAACCTGTTTCCGCACAAGACGGTTCTGGACAACATCACGCTGGCCCAACGAGTGGTCCGCAAACGCTCCAGGGGCGACGCCCGCCAGAGGGCCGAAAAGCTGCTGAAGAAGGTCGGGATTCAGGAGAAGGCCAAAGCCTACCCCGACCAGCTCTCCGGCGGGCAGCAGCAGCGCGTGGCCATCGCCCGTGCGCTCGCCATGGACCCCAAGGTCATGCTTTTCGACGAACCCACCTCGGCCCTCGATCCGGAGATGATCGGCGAGGTTCTGGAAGTCATGAAAAACCTGGCGGCGGAGGGCATGACCATGGTGGTCGTCACCCACGAAATGGGCTTCGCCCGGGAAGTGGCCGATCGAGTGGTTTTCATGGACGGCGGAGCGATCGTGGAGATCGGCACCCCCGAACATTTCTTCACCAGCCCCGCCCACGAGCGCACGAAGCTCTTCCTCAGCCAGATTCTCAAATAGCGCCGTATCCATGCGCGGCGAGCTGGTCCGGATGCATGCCGGTCCCCCCCCTTGCGGCCAAATACGAAATTCGAAGCCCAACGCCCGCAACACGCGCGGCGGGCCCTTTCGATGCAATTCGAAAGGGCCCGCGCAAATACCCTGACTGGAGAAATGTCTACTGGTGGGCCGCCTTCAAGGCCCGGTCCAGATCGGCGATGATGTCCTCGACGTGCTCGATCCCCACCGAAATCCTGACCATCTCGGGTTCCACGCCCGCCTTCAGTTGTTCGGCCGGCGGAAGCTGGGAGTGGGTCGTGGTGGCCGGGTGGATGACCAGCGTGCGGGCGTCCAGAATGTTCGCAAGGTGAGAACAAAGTTTGACGGACTCGATGAATTTCCGGCCGGCGTCGAGCCCTCCTTTCAAGCCGAATCCGAAAACCGCGCTGGGGCCCAAGGGGAAGTACCTCTGCGACCGGACGTAGTCCGGGTGGCTCTTCAATCCGGCGTAATTGACCCACTTCACGAACGGATGGGTTTCCAGAAAGGCAGCGACCTTCTGGGCGTTTTCGCAGTGGGCCCGGGCCCTCAGCGGCAGGGTCTCCAGCCCCTGGAGGATCAGAAAGCTGTTCATGGGTCCGAGCGCGGCGCCGATGTCGCGCATCAGGCCGGTGCGCAGCTTCACGCAGAAGGCGGTGCAGGGGGTTCCCTCCAGCGAGCACAGCGCTTCCCAGAAGTTAAGCCCGTGATAGCTCGGATCCGGCGCGGTGATCTCGGGGAACTTGCCGGCCTTGGCCCAGTCGAAGCCTCCGGCCTCCACTACGGCTCCCCCGATGCTGTTGCCATGTCCGCCGATGATCTTGGTGAGCGAGTAGACCGCAATGTCGGCCCCGTGCTCGAAGGGGTTGAAAATCGGCGGCGGCGAGACGGTGTTGTCGACGACGAACGGCACCTGGTGCCGGTGCGCGGCATCGGCCAGGGCCCGCAGGTCGTCCACGTTGCATTTGGGGTTGCCGATGCTCTCCGTGAACACCAGGCGCGTCCGGTCGTCGATGGCGGCTTCGACGTCGGCCGGTTTGGCGGAGTCGACGAAGCGCACCTCGATGCCGAAGCGTTTCAAGGTGTTTTCGAACAGCACGTGGGTGCCTCCGTAGAGGTTCGAACCGGAAACGATGTTCTGGCCCGCGCCCGTGATCGCGGCGACCGTGTAGAAGACGGCCGACATGCCCGAGGCCGTGCAGATGGCGGCCGTGCCGCCGTGGATCGCCGCCAGGCGTCGTTCCAGCACGTCGGTGGTGGGGTTCCCGATGCGCGTGTATATGAAGCCGCTCGTGTCGCGCAGGGCGAACAGATCGGCCGCGTGCTGGGTGTTTTTGAAGACGTAGCTCGAGGTCTGATAGATCGGAACCGCGCGCGAAAGAGTTTGCGAATCGGGGGTGTGCCCGGAGTGCAGCACCATGGATTCGATATGCCAGTTGGGGTTTGACATGCGCCTTCCTCCTTTTGGGGGCCGTAGGTTCGATTTTGGCGAAAATAAGGCTTTGGCCCGGCATTTACAAGTCGCCCTAAAAACGCTCGCACTTCTTTCCGGGTTCTAGTATGTTGGGCGGCCGGGGAGCAGGCAGGTGCCGTCCGGCGCATCTCGGGCATTTTCGATTTCCGCGGCTGAGCGGGCGTCTACACGTCTACAGGTGCGTAATGAAATTGAGCGAACTGCCGATCTTCAACATCTTCAGGTCCCGCAAGAGTTCCTCTCGCCAGGAGTTGATGGCCGGCTTCACGGTCAAGTACGACAACTTCAAGCTGCTCCTGGAATCCAACACCGAACTGCTCAAGATCATCTCCGACATCGAGCAGAAGCTGCGCGGCCAATCCGCCTTCGGGCTGCCTTACATCGAAGCCCAAACCATGCGGGCGTTCTTCCACTGCAGCCGGATGATCCACTGCATCGAGCAGATGTCCGGCCGCCCGTATCCTCAGCTGAAAAGGGCCTTGGAGGACATCCAGCAGGTCATCAAGGGCGAGGGCGGTCCCGCCCGGCTTGCCACTTGCAAGGACTTCATTCTGAAATACCCTCAGATCACCTCGCGCGATCTGGCGTATGCCGTCGGCGAAAAGAACGCCAACGTGGCCGAAGTACGCAACCGGATCGGCCTGGCGGTGCCGCGCGGCTTTGCCATCACCACGGCCGCCTTCGAACACTTCATGGCCGCCAACCGGCTGGTGGAGGTCGTGCAGCGGCTGAAGGCCAAGGCCGACATCATCGAAACCGAGACCATTCTGCAGGTGAGCGAGCAGATCCAGATGCTCATGGCCGAATCCGAGGTGCCGGAGGATCTCGGCCGGATGATCGTCGAGAGCTACGACGAGCTGAACGACGAGACGCCGGCCGCCCGCAAGCCCGTCAAGATCTCCATGCGCAGCAGCGCCATCGGCGAGGACAGCACGCTTTCCTTTGCCGGCCAGTACCTCACGGTGCTGAACGTCCCGCGGGAGAGGCTGCTGGAAGAATACAATCACATTCTCTCCAGCCTGTTCACGCCGCGGGCCATCGCCTACCGCCTGCACATGGGCATCCCGTTCACCGAGGCGTCCATGGCGGTCGCCTGCATGGAGATGATCCCGGCGCGGGCGAGCGGGGTCATGTACACGCGCAACCCCGTGAACGCGGTCGACAACCGGGTGCTGATCAACGCCGTCTGGGGGCTCGGCCCCTATGCGGTGGACGGCATTGTGCCGCCGGACAGCTACTTCCTGAGCAAAGACTGCCCGCCGGTTCTGCTGAAGTCGCGCATCCAGGAGAAAACGGTCCGTTTGGTGGGCCGGGCCGACGGCTATGTCTTCGAGGAGGCGGTTTCCGAAGAGCAGAGCAAACAGGCCTGCCTGTCCGAAGGCCAGACGTGCGAGCTCGCCGCGGCCGGCCTCAAACTCGAAGCCCATTTCGGGGTTCCGCAGGATGTCGAATGGGCTCTGGATGACGCCGGCCGATTCATCATCCTTCAGACCCGGCCGCTGCGGCTCGAAGGCCGGGAATCGGACGCCAACTCGCTCGATTCCGAGCTGCCCGAGGGCGCAACGCTGCTGCTGGACGACGCGGATGTGGCCTGCCCGGGTATCGGCTTCGGACCGGCCGTTCACGTGCGGACGGAAGCCGATCTCGCGGCCTTTCCCGACGGCGGGGTGCTCGTCGCCGTGCATGCTTCGCCGCAGTACGTCATGGCGATGAACAAGGCCCAGGCCGTCATTACCGACTTCGGCAGCATCGTGAGCCACATGGCGTCACTCGCCCGCGAATACATGGTGCCGACCCTCATGAACCTGCGGCAGGCCACTTCTCGGATTGCGCCGGGAACCGAGATAACGGTCGACGCCTACAACGGCCGCGTGTATTTGGGCCGGGTGCCGGAGGTCCTGAATTCCGGCTTGCGGCACGGCGGCTTCGTGGTGAAGGGTCCCGCCTACCAGGCGCTTCGCCGGCGCGCGGACCTGATCGTGCCGATCAACCTCACCGATCCCCGGTCGCCCCAGTTCGCCGAGCAGCACTGCCGCACCATCCACGACATCATGCGCTTCATCCACGAGAAGTCCTATGCCGTGGTCTTCCAGCTCGGGGATCTGGTCACCGGCCGGGCCAGCATCTCGGCGCGGCTCAAGGCGCCCATACCCATCGACCTTTACGTGATCGACCTCTTCGGCGGACTGAAAGTCGATGCCACGCGGGTGGCATCCGTCACGCCGGAGGACGTCACCTCGGTGCCCTTCCGCGCGCTTCTCAAAGGCATGCTGCTCAAAGATCTCGCCGCGTCCCGAACCCGGCCGGTGAACCTGAGCGGTTTTCTCTCGGTGATGGGCGAGCAGATGGTCTTACAGCCGGGAGCCGGCGAACGTTTCGGGGACCGCAGCTACGCCATCATTTCGGACAAATACCTCAACTTCAGCTCGCGGGTGGGCTACCATTACAGCGTGCTCGACTGCTACTGCGGCAAGACCGCAGCCAAGAACTACATCAACTTCCAGTTCAAGGGCGGCGCGGCCGACGAGGTCCGGCGCTCGCGCCGGGCGCGCATGATCGAAAAGGTGCTGGGCAGCCTGGGGTTCCTGGTAGAGACGACCGGCGACACGGTCCGGGCGCGCATGGGCAAGCAGGAGCAGTCCTACATCGAGGAAAAACTGGACTTGTTGGGAAGGCTCCTGATCTACACCCGGCAGATGGATATGATGATGCACACGGAGGCCCACGTCAGCCAGCTGACCGAGTGCTTCCTGCAAGGCAACTACAGCCTCGATCCGGCCGGCCCAGAGGCCTGCCCTCTGCCAGAAGCTGAAAAGCCGCAGGCCCCGCCCTGAGTCGAACACATTCTTGCCGTGGGAGTGGCTTCCAGCCACGATAATCGCGGCAGGATGCCGCTCCCACAAAAAAACAAGCACGCAGGCAAACAACTTCCCGGGGAGCAGGCTATGCCGTAGGCAGGCTGACCAGGCAGCCCAGCTTGATGCCGCTCTCGCCGGAAACCAGCGCTTCGCTTTCGGTTTCGGTGCTCCCCAGCACCTCCACGACCCCCACCCGGAAGCCGTCCTCATTCACGACCGTCAACCGCATGCCCGGCCGGATGCCGTGAGCCGTCCCGCGGCGGAAGGAAACGACAAATCCCTCGGTGGACTTCTTGATCATGTAGATTTCGGTTGTGTCCGGCCGAACCATGAACGGCTCCGTTTAGGAGTTCCCGGCGGCGCTTCAAAGGGTGCTGCTGCCGGGCCGGCGTCCGACAAGGAGCGGAAGCGACAACTGCGACTAGGCTTTGACCGTGGCCGGCTTCAGCCGGCGTTTGGCAAAAAACCCGACAACTAGCGTCGGTGCGAGCATGCTGAAAAAGGCCTTCATGAAGGCAGCCGTGAAATCCTCGGGATCGTTGGCGGCCAGGTAGATCGCAACGCAGAGCTCCGCCAGCACGGCCATATTCATTCCGATGACCAGTATCCAATGCCAAAGGCTTTTCGCCACATCGACCTCGTTGACGGGATCCATTGAAATAAAATTCTCCATTTTTTTAATTTTTGGTTACGGCCGGCTGAAAAGCCGGCCGTAACCAAAAAATTATTTCTTGAAAATATCGGTCTGGGTGATGTTCATGAAGCGCAGGGCCTTGCCGTCCTGCTTGTAGTAGATGCGCACCTCGTCGCCGGCATCCCAGGTGGAGTCGGGGAGCGCAAAATACTCATCCGGCAGGCTGACGGTTTCGAGAATCTTCTGGCGTACCGAGTATATGGTCACCGTCTTCTTGTCCTTGTCGACCACCGGGAACTTCCTGCCCTTGACCAGGGCGTCATTTTTTTCGACTCCGGTCTTCTTTTCGACCGGCTTGAAGTCGATGGCCTTGAATTTCTGGGCCTTGGCGTCGAAGATGATGATCTGGTTCTTCTCAGCGTCCAGCTTCATGCGGCCGCCGGCTTTGGGCAGCGGCCCGGTTTCCGCTGGATCCTCCGGCAGCATGTAGGTCAGCGGCGGAAGGTACGTGTAGTCCGGATTGAGCGTATCAATCTTCTTGTCCCGGATGAGGGTGACGAGCTTCTTGTCCTTATCGAATGCAACCACCCGGCCCTGGTCCACTTTGCCCCCTTCGGCGCAACCGAACAGGAAAACGAGCGGCAAAGCGACGAGCAGGTTCAGCCAAAAACCTTTCTTCAACATGTTATCCTCCTTGACGCGTAAATTTCCCATTCGGTAGTCACGCCTTTTTCTTCTTCATGGCCACTTCCGCCGCGGCCCCCTGCACCATCTTGACCGTGATGTATATCGACATGGCGGCCACCAGGCCGAGTATCAGGAACGTGGCGAGCGCATCGCAGATCGCGTAGAGTTCCGGAATGTAGGTGGGAATCAGCTTCAGCAGCACCGAGATGAAGCAGCCGATGACGGCCCAACCGAAAACGATGCGGATGCCGTAGCCCTTGATGTACTTGGTGGCCACCGAACCGACCTGGGCCCCCATGGCCGCGCCCACCAGCATGATAATGGCGGCCACGAGTTCGGTGCGGCCTTTAAATGTGTAGGATGCGGCGCCGTAGAGGCCGGAAATCATGACTTCGAACAGATCGGTTCCGACGGCTACATGGGTCGGGCACCCGACCAGGTAAATCAGGGCCGGCATGCGGATCAGGCCGCCGCCGATGCCCAGAATGCCGGCAAGCCATCCCGTGAAGAACGACACGAGGATCGGCAGCCAGGCAGAACATGTGAGTTGCGCCGTATGGAAGTGAACCATAGGCGGGATATTGATTTTGTGCAGGGTCTTGTGCCATTCGATCCCGGTCGCGAGTTTATCCACTTCCCTGCCGGCGGCGATGGCTTCACGTTCCTTGCGTTTCTTTTTCGCGACATCGGCGAATACCATCCAGGCAATGAGGGCCAGCAGCACCAGATACATCCAGCGCACCACTGGGCCAACGATGCCGATTCTCTCAAGCCACATGATCATCTGCGCGCCGACCTCGAAGCCGACCACGGTTCCAACCAGCATGATCAAGCCCAGCTTGTAGTCCACGTTTCCGAACTTGCCGTGGCGCATGGTGGAGATCAGCGATTTACCGGCCATGTGAGCGATATCGGTGCCGATGGCGAAGGCCATGGGGAAACCCAGGATGTTCAGCCCCGGGGTCACCATCCATGCGCCGCCCATTCCGAAAAACCCGCCGATGACGCCCACGCCGACGCCCAGGATAATGAGACCCGGCCAGAAGATTTTCACACCCGCAATGGGCATGAGAACATACAACCAGTCCATGCCGCTTCTCCTTTCTAATTTCTCGGTTTACCTGTAATTAACAGTGAAATTGATAGCCGGATACGTTCATCTCAGTGTTCCGCCAAGTCGCGCGAGCTCAAGTCGATTCCGATGAAATGCATGACGATGTCGGCCAGCACGCCGAAAATGACACCTACCACCGGTATCACGATGATCGTCAGAAGCGTAAAGTAAAAATGGCTCTCGTTGTAGAGATTGGCCCACCAGGCAATGATACCCGTGAGTTTTCGGGAATCGGCTACCAGAATGATGGGCTCGCCGCCGCCGCCGGCCGCTAAAGCCGTCTGTGCGGTCAGCAAGAAAACCATTGCGGTCAAAGCCAGGTTTTTCAGAAACGCCATTGCTTGGATCCTCCTTTCTTTTTCTTTATAGTTAATTTTTTAGTTGCACCTCGAACTTGTTTTGCATCATGACTGAGCAATCCGCATGCCGATTTATCTGGCAAAATCGGACTCCGATTTAATTCATTATTTCAGTTGATTTTTATTTCCGGAGATGGCAGAAAAAATAAATCTGGCAGGCCAACAACCTTATTTTGCAAAAAATCAGGATCGTGCAATGCGCTGGTTGCGAGGTGAAATGCCCGATTCAAGCGTCGAGCGCCTCAGGAGAGCTTTTCAAGCCAGCAGCCTAAAGACACGTTTGATGGTCGGTATCATTCCTCCGGTCGTCATAATAATGATCTTCACCGGATACATAACCTATCTGATATCAAGGCAATCCATTGGAAATGCCATTGAGCGCACCAGCCGACTCCAGACTGTTGCCGTCCGTAATGAAATCGAAGCATATCTTGAACGCAGCCGTCAGGATCTATCCAACCTATCCCAGGAGGATATAACCCCATTGGCGCTGCGCCGTTTCATGGCCAGACCTAAAATTTCTGGGGGAATCGAGTATCTTGGGGTTGCCTACATTGCGCAAAAAAGTGCCGACCACGAGGTTTATATGGCAAAAGACGGTCAAATCGTGCAGATACCGGCCGATTCGATCAAGCCAAGCCCTTTATCCTACTATGAACAACTGAAAAATGTTCTGCCCGGGCAGGTATGGCTCTCACCGATAATTGAAATAGAGTTCGCCTTTCCTGAGCCTGGGAATCCGAACCAGAGACTGATTCGCAAGGTCATTCAGATGGCAACCCCTTGCGGCAACGAGGGCGGGGCGTCGGGATACCTGCTGGTTTCGATCGACATCCGCAACCTGAGAAACCTCCTTTCACTCTACAACTCGAGCCAATCACCGATCTGGGCGTATCAGCGCACGGCCGAGGAGCGCTATTTCTACCTCTTCGACACGGAGGGATGGATCCTTTTTCAATCCGATTCCCTGGAGCGGCCGATGGCCGAGCTTTCCACCCACCTGGCCCGCTCGGGCTATACCGGTACTCTGGGTCGTCATGGGCTGGAGTTCGCCTTCCGGCCGGACAGCGTTTTCGACGAGTACTGGAAAATGGTCTCGGATGTTCGCGACGGGCGGCAGGACGCCGTGTCGCTGACGGCGCACCAGGCCAACGCCTACGGCCGGAGCTATTACCTCGCCTATGCGCCGGTGCGGTTCAAGACGTCCCTGGAATCCGCACCTCAAGTCATCGCCGGCGTCGCCTATCTGGACATCAGCCGGCTGACCCTGGCGGCCGGCTACAAGCACATCGACACCATGTTCTACATCACGGTGGCCACGGCCCTGGTGGTTGGCGTTCTGATCTATACCCTAGGCGGAATTCTCACGCGGCCGATCCTCAAACTGGCTGAGGCCGTGACCGAACTGCCCCAGCATGCGAGCCTCACTCCCATCACGCTGCCTTACCACGGCAAGGAAATCACCGTGCTCCAGAAGGCGATCAATGCTCTGATTGCCACGTTGACGAGCCAGCTCGAAGAAATTCGGAGGAAGGACAAGACCATCCGCAGCGCCAGTTTGAAAGAACAGGCCTATCTCGACCAGGTCGTCAGCGATCCGGCATCAGACCCGGCGGTGGACCCCGTGCCGTCCATCGTCGGGCATGGCCTCAAAATCGAAAAGCTGAAAAGCGAAATCCTCAAGGCCGCTCAGGTGGGCGTGGACGTCCTGATCGTCGGCGAAACCGGCACGGGCAAGCAACTGGCGGCCGAGGCCGTCCACCGGCTGAGCGTCCGCTCCGAAAAGCCGTTTATCTCCATCAACTGCGGGGCCCTCGACGAAAACCTGCTGCTCGACACCCTCTTCGGACATGTGCGCGGCGCCTTCACCGAAGCCAAGGCCGACCGCAAGGGCGCCTTTCTCGAAGCCGACCAGGGGACTCTGTTCCTGGACGAAATTCAGGTGGCTTCTGCACGCGTGCAGCAGGCCATGCTGCGGGCGATCGCCGTGCGCAAGATAAAGCCTCTGGGAAGCGACCACGAGACCGATGTGGACGTGCGCCTGATCGTCGCCAGCAATGTCGACCTTCGGGAGGCGATCCAGCAGGGCCGGTTCCGCGAGGACCTCTACTTCCGCCTCAAGGTCATAACGATCCACACCCTGCCGCTGCGGGAGCAAAAGGAGAACATACCGGTTCTGGCCCGGCACTTTCTCAAGCTCCAGGAGCGCCTGGCCGGGCGGACCTCCATGGGATTGAGCAAGGGGGCCCTTTCCAAGCTGATGCGGTATGACTGGCCGGGCAACGTGCGCGAACTTCAAAACTGCATTACCCGGGCGGTTGTCATGGCCGAACGCCCGGTTATCCAGGCGGAGGACATACCGCTGGATGTGGGGGATTGGGAGCCAGAATCCGAAAGCATTCCGCTGCCGTCGAACACTCACCCCGGCAGACCCGAGGAACTTCGGATTGACCTAAACCACCGCCAGCGCAAGGCATGGCCAACGATCATGGATCAGGGCCGGATCACCCGCGGCCAGTACCAGGAGATCATCGGCGGCAACCTGCCCTCCCGCACGGCCATTTACGACCTGCAGGACCTGGTGAGCAGGGGGCTTCTTAAAAAGACCGGCAGCGGACCGGCCACGCACTATATTCTCACCGAAAAAGCGAATTCCGGTCGGCGCTGACTTACACCCTAAATTGCTCAGATTGAAAAAATTCCAGGGTTCGGGGTTCGGGAGAAAGAAACAGTCTAATCCGTTGCGAATTTCCTGAACCCAGAACCCCGAACCCTGAGTCCTGAGACCCATTCTCACCCCATCCGCGCACACCAGGAAGCATAGCGCTGGCTGCGCTCGAGCAGTTCGCCATGCGCCCCCATGTCCGCCACCCGGCCGTTTTGCATGACGAGTACCGCGTCCATGCTTTCCATGCCGACCAGTCGGTGCGTAATCCAAAGGGTCGTCCTGCCGGCGGTCGTTTCCAGAAGCGACTCGACAAGTTCCTTCTCGGTGCGGCGGTCGAGACCCTCGGTCGGTTCGTCCAGCAGCCATATCGGTGCGCCTCTCAGAACCGCCCGGGCGACGGTCAGCCGGCGCGCCTGGCCCGCCGACAC
>Ga0114938_1001695_pt1 | contig 14715 bp, 11 predicted proteins | sample AshMeaBigSpring_FD_88675 | JGI IMG/M metagenome (GOLD analysis project Ga0114938, IMG submission 88675) | Groundwater microbial communities from Big Spring, Nevada to study Microbial Dark Matter (Phase II) - Ash Meadows Big Spring | ecosystem: Environmental > Aquatic > Deep subsurface >...
CGATAGTTGTGCAGTGCCTTTTTGTACCCCTTTATTAAGGGCTTCTTTTAAGCCGCTAGCAATTTCGTCCTTGCTAATGCCTCCGCCTAGTGCAGATGCAGCTGTTCCGGTAGCTTTTTTGATTAGTCCATTAATGCCTTGCGCTTGGCTGTTGTTGCAAATAACGATGCTAGTAAGTAGTAAGGCAGCAATGCCTGTTTTTTTATACATGATTAATTGTTTTTTGGTTTGTGAAAACATAGGTCGAAAATAGTGCCGTGTTTTGTTATAACAATCTTAAAGCTTGTAGCCGAAAAAAATGCTAAAACCAACCCCGCTTTTTAAATATTCCGATCATCCATACAGGAATAAGAAGCATTAATGAAACGGCAATAAAAAAACCATTTTTGTGGTGTAAATAAGGGATGCGGTCGAAATTCATACCAAAGATGCCCCCAATTACGGTGGCCGGTGCCAATAAGCAGGTAACGATGGTCATTACCTTCATTACTTCGTTCATTTTCATATTGGCCTTATTGAGATATAGATCTTGTAAGCTCATCATCATATCCCGATAGTTGTCTACCATATCAGCAGCTTGCACTATGTGGTCGTAAACGTCTTTGAAATATTTGGTATTTCTATCGATGAGTAAGTCACTTTCGCTTCTAATGAGTCCGTTAATCAAATCTTTTACTGGAGCAATGTTGCGTTTCATTACAATCATTTCTTTGCGCATGCTATTGATGCGGGCAAGCGAACGGGTATTGGCATTGCGAATAATTTCTTCTTCAATCCATTCTATTTTATCGCTCAATTGTTCCATAACGTTAAAATACCTATCTACAATTAAATCGAGCAACATATAACATAAGTAGTCGGCACCGCTTTGGCGTAGCTTGCTATTCGGTAGTTTCAGCTTATCGCGCAGGGGATTAAAAACATCTCGGTGGGCATCTTCTTGAAAAGTAATTACATAATTTTTACCCAATATAATGCTGATTTGTTCTTGTTCTACTGCGGTGTTTTTGGCATCAAAGTACAGCATGTTCAACAAGCAAAATAAATGATTGTCGAAGTCGTCCATTTTGGGGCGTTGGCCAATGCTTAAAATATCTTCTACTATCAAGTAGTGGATATCGAAAATTTGGCAAACCGTGTCTACTTCGGTTTTTCTTAGTCCGTCTATGTTAATCCACGTAACCGTATTGGGTTGTACCAACGGCAAACATTGGTGTAGGCTAGTGGCAGTATGTTCTTCAAGGGTATCGGCATTGTATTGTTTTACGGTAATGTGTACCTCCTGCGCTTCGGTACGTACGGGCGCAACGGTTGGATTGATATTCAGTATTTCCTTTGTTCGTTGGGTATTGAATATCGGAAAAATGGTTTGGAGGTATTTTCGGGTATTCATGCTGTTTGTTTTTGGGTTAGCCCAACTGCAATTTTCCAAGATGCATTAATCCATAGCAAATGGCGGTAACGTGCATGGATTGTACAAAATCGCCTCTTTTAAACATGGCTAACAGTTCGTCCATAGTCACCAATAGTACTTCTAAATCTTCGCCTGCATCCAATTCTTGTTCGGCGGATTGCACGCCATTGTACGCAACAAACATGTGCATGAGATTGGTATTGGTACTTGGGTTAGCTGAGGTTTTTCCTAAGTAATGAAATTTTTCAAAAACATAGCCGGTTTCTTCTCGCAGTTCTCTCGCAATGGCATACTCTAGCGATGGGTCCGATTTGTCTACACAGCCACCCGGAATTTCGTACATCGTTACCCCAAGTGCATGGCGGTATTGTTTTTCAAGAATCACTTTGCCATCTTGAGTGAGGGCCAATGCGGTAACCCAATCAGGAAATTCGTATACATAGTAGGGCGTTATAACGTGGCCATCGGGTTTGATGCAGGTATCTACCCGAATGGTAGCCCAAGTGTCTTTTAATAAGTAATGACTTTCGGATAGTTGCCAAGTAAGGTCTCTGTTGCTATTCATTTACCAGTTTTTGAGTTGTTTGAGCGTAGTAATGTGGGCTGTGTGGTGTTTGCTGTGCCAAGCGTACATACCTAATAAATGCCACAAAGTCATTTGTTTGTTGTGTTCAGGGTGCACCACCGTTCGTTCCTGCCATTGTTCGTCGGTTAGGTTTTTAATAGCGGCATACCATCGTGTATGTACGGCATGGAGTAGGGTGATAGATACATTGATGGGAACGGTTTGTACGTCGGGCAACAGTGCCCATGCTTGTTCATCATAAGGTTTTATGGTTGGGTTATTTTCTGTTATACCCAATTTAAAGCGCGTGTAGGCATTCATATGGCTATCGGCCACGTGGTGTATGAGTTGTACCAAAGTCCATCCGCCATCGCGGTACGGTGTTTGCAGTTGCTGTTCGTCTAAGTTTTCAATAGCTCGTTCAATAGCCTGCGGTAAAAAGTAAATATCTAGTAGCCAAGCTTCTTTTTGTTGCACAGAAAAAGGCTGTGGTTCGTATTGGCCAATTGGGTAGCGCGGATCGGTTTGCATATGCTTTTGTATTTTGAGGGTGTTTACGCTTCTCGCAGCGAGTAGCCGGTGAGGTGTATAAATACATCTTCTAAGTTGGCATTTTTAACTTGTTTGGGGCGTTCAAATCCGGTAGCTACAAGGTTGTCTATCAATTGTGTTGGGGAGTCGATAGCAATAATTTTCCCACTGTCTACAATCGCTACTCTATCGCACAAAATTTCTGCTTCGTCCATATAGTGGGTGGTAATAATAACTGTAGTGCCTTTTTTTCGAATGTCCAATATTAAGTCCCACAAGTTTCTGCGGGCTTGCGGGTCTAATCCGGTGGTGGGTTCGTCTAAAAAAATAATTTTGGGGGAGTTGATGAGCGTGGTGGCAATGGAAAAGCGTTGCTTTTGGCCTCCGCTCAATTGTTTGTATTTGGCTTTTGCCTTGTCCTCCAAGTTCACACTTGCTAGTAGGGCTTTGGCATCTACTTTTTGGTTGTACAAACCGCCAAATAGTTCAATCAATTCCACCAAATTTAATCCTGGAAAATAGCCACTAGCTTGAAGTTGAACACCAATAATTTTTTTGATTTCGTTGGGTTGTTCATCTAGGTTAAAGCCATTTACCCAAACGGAACCACTTGTTTTAGGACGTAAGGTTTCAATGATTTCCAGTGTAGTAGATTTTCCAGCACCATTGGGACCAAGTAACCCAAAAATTTCCCCTTCGTATACAGTAAAGCTAATGTCTTTTACCGCCTCAAAATGCTCGTATTGTTTTGTCAAGTGTTCAACGCGAATGATTGCTTGCTTCATGTAAACGAAAGATAATGATTCAATAATGAGAAACGGTAGTTGACCCAAACAAAAATAGGGCAGAAAAATGGTACATCCATATTAAATGCCATCAAGCGAATGGTATTGAAAAGGCGTATGCCATACAATAGACTCGGCTATGCGCAATTGGTAGGGCGGGGGAGATGTGCAGGCAATAAAGATTTTGGGTGCATTTGACTGCACAGCTAGCATTTGCGGTTGGTATTCTTTGAAAGAAGCCTATTTACTTTTAAAGTCGCCTCTTTTCCAAGCCTTAATAAATTCGGCCCAGGCCATTGGGTTAAAAATATTTTGTGGAGGCACTTGTCCGGCATAGTAATACTTATTGCTTTGTTGGCGCAATTGGTAGTTAACGGCTTCTCTGCCATCGGCGGGTAAGGTTTGTAGCAGCAAACGACGTTGGGCTTCGTTCGTGTTTTGACGGGCTACTTCGTAAGCATCGTCCGGAATACGGGTATTCACAAAATCGCGCTCAAATTGTTCTCTCGAAGGGCGCGGTTTTAAAATGGTAGCGGGTAAATAGGCCGTGTCACTTACCAAAAGCTGTATCACACTCCACTGATTGTCGGGTAAGTTTCTAGGAATTTCGTATTGTTTGTCTTTAAATCCTACGGATGAAAACAAAATTTTATCGCCTTTTAATACAGCAATGGAAAAAACCCCATCGTTATTGGTAATGGTGCCTCTTCCTTTGCCCACCACCACCACACTAGCCGCAGGAATACCACGCAAGCTATCGGCTGTCATTACTACACCAAAAAGTTGTATCACCGAATCTTTCAATACGGGTGCAGGTGTTTGCGCTTTGGTGCTTAAGCAGCTGCCAATGAGTAGTAGTGCAAGTATAAAATAGGTGTTGCCTTTCATGTTCAATTGTGTAAAATACGAAACTAAGCGTTTATAGAAAACATAATAGCTAGAATATTTGTTGATAAGGTTTTGCATTTAGCAACAAAGTAAAGCGGTGGATGGCTAATTTTGCAACTTCATCTTTATTTTAACAAAAACTTTCGTATGACAGAAGCAGATATACTCAAGGCATTAAGCAATGTACAAGAGCCCGATTTGGGCAAAGATTTGGTAACCTTAAATATGGTGAAGGATATTTCTATTCAAGGCGATAACGTTGCATTTACTATTGTGCTAACCACACCTGCTTGTCCTATGAAAGACATGATGAGCAAGGCTAGCGAAAATGCCATTAAACTATTGGTCAATAAAAACGCACAAGTTAAAGTCAACTTTACATCCAATACCACCTCTACCCGAAGCGATAACCAACAAATTTTAGCAGGTGTTAAAAACATCATTGCCGTGGTTAGTGGCAAAGGTGGAGTAGGCAAAAGTACCGTTGCAGCCAATTTGGCACTCACATTGGCACAAGGCGGCGCTAGCGTAGGGTTGATGGATGCCGATATTTATGGGCCAAGTGTGCCAATTATGTTTGGTGTACGTGGTGCACGCCCGCTGATGAAGGAGGTGAATGGAAAAGGGATGATTGTGCCTATTGATAAATATGGTATCAAATTGATGAGTATCGGGCTACTTGTTGACGAAAAAAATGCCGTAGTATGGCGCGGCCCAATGGCTAGTAGCGCTATTAGGCAGTTTGTAACCGATGTAGATTGGGGCCATCTCGATTATTTAGTGATTGACATGCCTCCCGGAACCGGCGATATACACTTGACCTTAATGCAAACCGTTCCCGTAACCGGCGTAGTCATTGTTACTACCCCTCAAAACGTTGCTTTAGCCGATGCTAAAAAAGGCATCGCCATGTTTGGGCAAGCACAAATCAATGTGCCAATAATTGGATTGGTTGAAAATATGGCCTACTTTACGCCTGCAGAATTGCCTAACAATAAATATTATTTGTTTGGTAAGGAAGGCGGTAAACGCCTAGCCGAAGAATACGAATTGCCTTTTTTAGGTCAAATTCCGCTTGTACAAAGTATCAGAGAAGGCGGCGATAATGGCGAACCTATAATGGTCAACACCAACGAAACCATAACACAACAATCTTTCCAATCCTTTGTGGCCAATGCTGTACGAAACATTGCCATCCGCAATGCACAAAAGCCCAAAACACAAACCATACAACCGGTAGCTTAAACTTTACTCCCGCAATATTATCTTTATTTGGAGAGCTGTTTCGCAAAATGAAACGGCTCTTTTTGTTTTACCACTCGTTCAGTGATTTATAAAAATGAGGGCGTGCCCCTTCGGGTCGGGCTTTACGCTTTTACTCCTCGCCGCCACCTTTCAGGATGTCGGCTGTGGGGTAATCGCTGCAATCCCTCACGCGAGCCCTGCTGCGGTGCACCCTCCTAAAATCACTTGACACATTTTGGGGTTAAATACTAAATGTGCTTTACTTATTTTTTGTTATTACTGCTACAAGAGTACTGCTTTTATTGCTACTTGTTCAACTTGTTTACACAGCGTTTCTTACTACTATTTTTGGTTGTCATGTTGGGGCTTTATTCCTAGTCATTGCTGCTTGTTTTTTGCTATTACTAAATAGGGGTTACAACTTACTTTTTGTTACTGTTTTTACTTGTCGATTTGTTGTGTATTGCTGCTTTTAGTTGACATTTGTTTTCTACTCATTTATTAGGGTTCAGGCTTATCCACACGAAGAAAAAAATAGCCCCAACTATTTTTTTTGAACGTAGTGGATAAGCTGGTGATAGAAGCTAAGAGGTTGCACCTGTTACTGCTTTTGGGATATATACCTTTGGCTTCCAATACTTCTTTAAAATACCTTTCTGCTCATGGGCTGCTACTGGTGTTAATCTGTTGCAACTATCGTGTATACGTAGCTCATTATACTTTTGTACAGCAGTATCTACTGCTTGTTGGGCAGCATCAAAACTTGCAAACGGTTCTTTTAATCCATGTTCATATTTTAGGATGCCATTTACTCTTTCGGCTATCGCATTTTCATAAGGGTCACCATTTTCTGTCATGGATAATTTGATGGAAAAATGTTCAATCATTCTTACATAATCGTGGCAACAATATTGGATGCCTCTATCGCTGTGGTGGATGAGTTTGTCGGTTTTCTTGACATCATTATTGGCCATAATCAAGGCATCAATAGCCCCTTGGGCGTGCAAAGTTGGGTGCAGTTTGTAACCCACAATTTTATGGCTATAGGCATCGGTAATAATACTCAAATACCCGTAGCCATTGAGTAAACTGATATAAGTAATGTCGCTTACCCATAACATACCTGCCTGTGTTAGCACCATTTGTTTTATTAAATTGGGGTACTTTTTATAATGATGGTACGAGTTGGTAGTGTAGGGTTTTCTTTTGCGGTGCCGTATGAGCAAACCATAATTGCCTAGCAAAGCATACAGCCCATCCCTGCCCATTTTAATGCCATGCTGCGCAAACTTTTCTTGCAACATAAAGTGCAATTTATCAGTACCGCAACGTGGTAAATCTACCCTAATTTCTGACACTAGTTTTAGCACCAATGCGTCTTGCAACCCCGTGTTGTTATCATTATTCTTTTGCTCGTAAAATGCCTGACGGCTTTTGCCAAACAGCTTGCAGTAATAGCCAACGCTATAATGGCCATACAACTGCACCAGCAATATCACTGTTTGGCACCAGGCTTTTTTCTAATACTGATTTTGAGCTTTTCTTCGGCAACATCAATCAACATATTTAATGCAATGTTCTTCATTTTAGCATCTTCTAATTGCTTTTCAGCTGATTTTAATTGCTGTTGTAATAGTGCTAATTGTTGTTCTTCTGCTGCTGTCATATAGGGTAAAGATAGCACCATCGATGGGGCATATTTCTCTCGCCAATAACGTATTAAATCATACCCTTTTTTAGGATGAAAATTAAAGCGCTCTAAGGCTTCGTAAATAGTCAATCTTTGTTCCTCAATTTCTCTCACCAACCAACGCCTAAAGGCTGGCTCGTAACTGCATTGATCATCAGTTCTAGCAAAAGAATCTGATATTTGGGTCGTGTAATCTTTTTGAAGTTCGTCTTGAAGCATTCTGAAAAATTATTAGTCAAAATGTGACAAGTTTTTTTAGGAGATGACACAGCTCGTTTGCAAAAAAACTAGCGAATGGTATCCGTACAAATGAATTGTAGGATGCTAGCATACATAGCGTAAGGGATTGACGCGGTTACCCCACAGCCGGCATCCTGAAAGGTGACGGCGAGGAGTAAAAGCAAAAAGCCCGACCCCGCAGGGGATACGCCCCAATCATCACAAATATTTGTGTGTACGGAATAAGGTTGGTAGGTTTAAAATTTTACCGAAGGGCACTTGATGTTTTTTTCGGCACCAAATACACCACTTTTAACGATGCTTAATTCGTAAGCGCCCCATCTGTTTTTGGCAGCTCCGCCAAGGGCAGAAGTGGTAACATCGTAGTTGATGGTACATTTATAATTGTGTAATTGGTATCCAAGCATGGGAATGAGTGCGTCTTTTGCGCGCAAATAAAGACCCAAAATAAGTTGGTGATATCCATACCCGTCGATGTTTCGGTTGGCATTCATACCTATGACCATTTCGCCACTGCCGGCGCTGCGGCTATAATATAGATTGGGATTGATGATCCATAAATCGTTCAGTTTAATTTGGCTATTGGCAAAAAAGGTGATGCGCCCCGGTACTTGTTGGTTGATGGTGGGGTTGGGCGCATAAAAACTTTCGTTGGGCTTATTGATGTGCAAATAACTGAGTCCGGTATTGAAATAAACATCATCGTCGAACCAAGCATAGTTAACACCCAAGCCAATATCGGCATAGTTAACACGTGTTGTTGCAAACGGCTCATTTGGATTTTGAGCAATGTCGAAAAATTTGCCATTCCACTGATTATCGAAAATGAGTTTGGTAGCATCTACCGATTTGGTAACATAACCGCCCGAAAACCCTACACTCACCAAACTGTGAATGCCCACCATTTGGTGATAAGCTAACGACAAGTAAGCCTTGTTGCTTTGCAGGCCTGCACTGCCGGCAGCATCGTTAAATAAAGTAGCGCCAATACCAATCCAGCCGTTTTCGAGTTGGTTGGTGAGCAACTGCGCATCGGCCCAAATGCTGCTTGTTTTGTATGGATTGCTAATAACGTTTGCCCATTGTTTGCGCTGACTTCCACCCACTCTGAAATCGAAATCGGGGTTAAAGCCAGTATTGGCCGGATTCACCAACAAAGGGGCATTGAAATATTGCGAAAAATGTAAATTTTGTGCCAGCGTGGTTTGGCTTGCGATACAAAAGCAAGCAAGCAAGTATAGGTGATATAGCCGTTGTTGGAACATATAGTGTGGCATAAAAAAGGTGAATAAACTTGTTTAATTAGCGCAATAAGGTAATGTCGCCGGTTTGCTGCGATTTTGTACCATCGCCATATTCTATATCAAGCGTGTAGGTATATACATCTTGTGGTTGCAGTTCCCCTTTGTATCTACCATTCCAGCCCTCATTTTTATTGGTTCCATGGTATACCAAAACGCCCCAACGGTTATAAATGCGCCAGTTAATTCCGGCAATGCCATGACCTTGTATTTTGATGATTTGATTGGTGCCTGTGGGTGAGAATGCATTGGCAACAGCTACTTGTTTGTTAATAACCGATTGGATACGTTGGCATTGAGTAGAGTCGCAATTGGTAGTGTTGTAGGCAGTTAGGCAAACTTCAAAAATGCCGGAGTAGGTATAAGCATGTTGTACAAGTGTATCGGCTCGTGTAGTAATCAGTGAGTCGCCATCGCCAAAAGTCCATTTAAATAAAATGGCATCGGGTGTGGTATTGGTAAAAGTAAATGGAGTGTTCACTTGAGGAATAGTAGGTGTATACAGAAAATTGGTATTGGGCTTGCCGGTAATTTGAATGGTATTGCTTGCTATATCGGTTTTGTTGCAGGTGGTTGTATCCGTTGCCGCAAGTGTTATGGTATAGGTACCCGGTTGTGTGTACAAATGTACGGCGGGTTCGGCACCGGTAAACGAAGTGCCATCGCCAAAATTCCATACAAAATCGGTACCGCCTAACGAGGTGTTTTGTATTTCAGCCAGATAAGGGGCACATCCTTTGGCAGGAGTACTCATTTGTGCTTTCACTGTAGGCGATATACGCAATTGTTTGTAAATAGAATCGGGATAATTACAATAGTTGGTGTCGTTCAGGGTTAGTTTAACACCATAAGTTCCTTGCGCTGCATACGTGTGCTGTATACTTGCACCGCTGCCCAATTGGGTAACAGCACCGTCTCCAAAACTAAGCGTTAAGCTATTGTTGCCAAAGGGTTTGCCGGGAGGTGCTATTGAGGCATTGGTAAACGAGTAAGTTTGCGATTGGCAGCCACCAATTTTAGCAAGTTGCAAGGCTAGTTTGGCTTCATCGTTACGAACACGTATTTGTGTGTAAGAGGTATCGGCAATATTGCACGCTGATGAATCGATAGAAACCAGCATTACTTTGAAAGTACCTATTTGGGTAAATTCATGTTTGGCTGTAGGTAAGGTGGTGGTATCATTTTTGGTGCCATCGCCAAAGTTCCAAATGTATTTTTTTCCGGCTCCGATAATGTCCGTAAATGCAACGGTTAGCGGCACGCATCCGGAGGTGTCGCGCACTTGCCCATTGATACTAGATTGGATATATGCACCAATACCGGCTAGGTTAAAGGCAATTTTTATAGCGGCCAAATTACAGCCACCTCTACCACGGATTAGTGCGCCGTTTTGTGGTGCTACCGCACCTAATGTGGTTTGGAAAATACCAGCCGGACCATCGCAGTTGGCGCATACTGATTGGTAAATAATGCCATTTTTGTCGAATCGGCTAGTGCCACCGTCAACATGGTCGGGGGTGCTGCCTACATTGTCGTCTTGTCCAAAAAAACTGCCATATAGCTGCGATTTGGCATTGCGTTCAAGGACAATGAAGTAAAAATCGCTGCCATCAGTATTTTTTTGATAGGCATTGTTGGTTACGAATAAACCGTTCGTGCCACTGTTGTCATAGCCTAAGATGGTATTTAATCTACCCCCCCATCCGGATACATATACATTTTCGCAGCGGTCTACTAAAAACGCAGTAGGCGAAAGATTGGGGAATGGTACGTTATTGCCAAAAACGGTGGAGTATTCCCATTTGCTTAAATCGGGTGCTAATTTAGAAATGAATTGTTTGCCGCCGGGTTGTTTAAAAGCCACATTGTTGGTAACCGTCCAACTGCCGGTGGTAGTGCCCATGACGTACGGATACCCAAATCGGTCTGTTTGAATGCCATAAATGACATCTGCTCCAGAAGTGCCAAAATAACTACTATAGAGAATCTTATCGCCATTGTTGGTAAATACCGTAACAAATCCATCGCAAATGCCACCTTCGTACGTAGGAAAGAGGGTATTGGTTTTATTTGTGGGAAAATTGTTACTTGCTGTAGTGCCAGCCACATAAATATTTTGATTGACAGGACTGATGGCAAGTACAAATGCGGCATCATCGTCGCTACCACCTAGATAGGTACTAAAAAGTAGTTGATTGAAATCAGGTGATAATTTTAGTACTACTGCATCTTGCGTTCTGCCTACTGAGTTTGCCCCACCATTTTGTTTTTGCGGTGCATTATTACTTTTAGGGAAATCGGTTGATTGCGTACATGAAGAGAGGTAAACATTGTTGTTGTTGTCTACTATCACCTCACTGCGGCTATCATCGCCATAGTTTCTTCTAATGGATATGGCGCCCTTATTAGACCCACCCAAAGGATATTTGTTGGCAATATTTACACCATCGCTACCAGATCCACCAATTTTTACAGAGGCCGTGAGTACGCTGCCACTTGCATTGAATTTAGAAACGATGATATCAAAATCACCACCGCAAGGGCCAAAATCTGTAGAACGTGTAGGGTAATCCTTAGACGTAGTTCGACCAGCAAAAATTAACTGGTCATTACCATCCACCACCATACTGTGTGGATATTCGTTGCCGCTGCCGCCAATATAAGTGGAGTACAAACGAGCCGAACCACCAGCGTTGAATTTGGTAATGCCGATATCAAAGCCACTACTAACGCCTTCGTTGGTATTGTCATTTCCACCTTTGAAGCTAGTTTGGAAAGCCCCATTTGTTACCGGAAATCCTGTACCAAATACAATACCACCAGCATAAAAATTGCCATATATATCGTAAGTAGCTGTGAAGCCCCAATTGCTTGATCGGCTTCCGGTAAAGGTTGAAAAAATGAGTTGCGGATCAATCACTAAGGTATTGGTTCGGCGATGATAGGCTTCCGAAGCAGCTACTTTGAAGTATACAATATTGCCTTTGTTTACAAACTGTGTTACAATAGGTTGTCGTCCTTTACCGGTTACTTCGTAGCTGTATGGTTCTGCTTCTTCTACCGTACCAACAGAGGTATGGATAAACAAGGATTTGTTTTTGACATTAACGCTATTAGCCCCCGCCACATAGAGCGCTATTTGCTCCTCGTTGCCACCCGGATGCACAATGAAGTCGTATTTAAGCGAACCATTATCCGTGTAGTATCGAATATCAATGTTGGGATAAATGTTTTTAAAGGTTACAGCCGTAAACACTTGGCAGTTGCTTGCCCATTTGCTGCTATCGTTCCCAATAAAATAATTGTTGAAGGTATTAACGGGTTTTTCGGCTATACACTCCGGATGCGGATTGGCATTGAGGAAGCTTATTTCGTAACAGTGCGAGCGTAGTACACCATCGCTTGGTAAGCTAGCGGCTGCCGCTGTGGTTTTGCTTTTAGACGCTGCGGCGCTGCTAGTGTGTTTGTGCCCGTGTAGGTATTCGCTTATCGATTGCAAATCGTCGGTATTGTGTAGCAACACTCTAAAGCCACCATCTTTTTTCAAAGCAAAAGTACCGGTAGGCATATCTGCCTGATAAGCAATGCTTGACAGCCATTGGCCTTTGTTTTCTGTAAATTCTAAGTATTGCTGTGCACGAACATTGCCAACAAACAATAACAACACCAAAAGTAAAAAAGTGCTGAACTGTAACGATCTATTTTTTTGAGGTAGTAACATGATCAGGAGGTTTGAACAGACTAATGGATTTTTGGATAACCTAGCTGTAAGCATAGCCAACCAAAAGAGCCCGTGTATAAATAGTATTAAAAGTATTATTTTATTGGTTACGAAATTTTACTCCAACCGGTTTTGCCTTTTTGCGATTGTAAAAATAGTTTCAGGGGTAAATTTTGGGGCAAATCGAGCGCCAAATCTGCTTCTAACAAGGCTTCGGCTTCGGCTTTTGCCAACTCTAAAATGGATTTATCATCAACAATCGAAGCTATTTTAAAGTTCAAAGCACCACTTTGTCTTGTACCTTCAATATCGCCCGGCCCCCTGAGTTCCAAGTCTTTTTCAGCAATTAAAAAACCATTATTGGTAGCACACATTGTATGGATACGTTCTTGCCCTTCTTTGCTGATTTTGCTCCCTGTTAATAATATGCAAAAACTTTGTTCATTGCCTCTGCCCACCCTGCCTCGCAGTTGGTGCAGCTGCGATAAACCAAATTTTTCGGAGCTTTCAATCACCATCACACTTGCATTAGGCACATTTACGCCTACTTCAATTACCGTAGTGCTTACCATAATTTGGGTTTCGCCTTTTACAAAACGTTGCATATTGGTTTCTTTTACATCGGCCGGCTGTTTGCCGTGTACCATGCTAATGAGGTATTTCGGTTCCGGAAAATAGCTTTTTACTTGTTCGTAACCTTGCATTAGGTCTTCGTAACTTAGTTTTTCACTTTCTTCAATCAGGGGATAAATAATGTAGGCTTGTCTGCCTTTCTCAATTTCTGCTCTAATAAAAGTCATTACACTTGCCCTAGCCATTTCGTTGCGGTGTACGGTAAGCACCGGTTGTCGGCCCGGAGGCAATTCATCCATTACGCTGTAATCTAAATCGCCATAAGCAGTCATTGCCAAAGTACGCGGTATAGGTGTAGCGGTCATTACCAAAATGTGTGGCGGAATAACTGCTTTTTTCCACAGTTTGGCTCGTTGCGCCACTCCAAATCGGTGCTGTTCGTCTACCACCACCAATCCCAATTGGTGAAACTGAACCACATCTTCTATCAATGCATGAGTACCAATAATCATGTGCGTGTTGCCATTTTGCAAATCCTCCAAAATGCGTTTGCGCTCTTTGGTTTTGGTGCTACCCGTCAGCAATTGTATGTTAATGGGCATCTCCTTCAGTAGTGCTGATAGGCCGGCAAAATGTTGCTGCGCCAAAATTTCGGTAGGTGCCATGATGCAACTTTGGTAGCCGTTATCCACCGCCAATAACATACTTAGCAAGGCCACAATGGTTTTGCCGCTGCCCACATCGCCCTGCAGCAATCGGTTCATTTGGTGCCCTCGCCCGGTATCGGTACGTATTTCTTTCAGCACCCTTTTTTGCGCATTGGTTAGTGCAAAAGGCAAGTGATGGTTGTAAAAGTCGGTAAACAAAGGGCCTACTTTTTCAAACACTACACCACGACTGTGTTTTTGTCGTTGCAAACGAATTAAGTTAAGCCGAATTTGTGCAATAAACAGTTCTTCAAATTTCAATCGGTGTACTGCGGCTTGGTATGCTGCAATAGACGGTGGAAAATGTATGTGCACAAGGGCTTCGTAGCGGCTTACCAAGCCAAGACGGCTCACAAGTTGAGCGGGCAAATTTTCCGGAATTTCTGTTTTGGGTAGCAATTGCAGCAATGCTTCCGTTAGTTTGCCAATTTGTCGGCCATTCAGTCCACGCGCTTTTAATTTTTCAGTAGCAGGATACACCGGCTCCAAAAAGGCTTTCCCTTCTGCTTTAAATGGGGCAAAAACTTCAATCTCCGGATGCACCATTTGTGGACGACCATTAAAAAAACCTGTTTTGCCAAATACCAAATATTCGGTACCAATCAGCAAGTTTTTTTGTGCCCAACCAATGCCCTGAAACCAAGCAAGTTCCAAACTGCCTGTGGCATCTTTGAGTATAGCCACCATGCGTTTGCCCCGGCCATCGCCAATAATTTGGTAGTCAATCAGCCGTCCGGCAACTTGTATATAATCGGTGGTGGGTGTAATGCTGCCAATGGCACTTACCCTTGTTTTATCAATGTGTCGGTTAGGATACAGTTGCAACAAATCGGCAAAAGTAAAAATCTGCAATTCTTTTTTCAGCAAATCGGCGCGCAAAGGCCCTACCCCTTTCAGGTATTCAATCGGATTGTGCAATATAGGGGCGGTATTGGCTGCCATGTGCAAGCAAATATCTGTGAAATACAAATAACCAAATGCACCAAGGCATTTTTTCGTCAATATCTGTTTTGGGCGTTCCCCTTCGGGGCGGGCTTTTCGCTTTTACTCCTCGC
>Ga0114938_1001696_pt1 | contig 14715 bp, 17 predicted proteins | sample AshMeaBigSpring_FD_88675 | JGI IMG/M metagenome (GOLD analysis project Ga0114938, IMG submission 88675) | Groundwater microbial communities from Big Spring, Nevada to study Microbial Dark Matter (Phase II) - Ash Meadows Big Spring | ecosystem: Environmental > Aquatic > Deep subsurface >...
CGCACGGGTCGAGGATCGCTGGGTCACGGTCAAGCTCGACGCCACCGTCCATCCGGACCTGCCGTGGGTGCTGGAGCCGATGCAGCGAAAGCTGCGTGTGAGGCCGGGGGAGAGCTATTTGGTCAATTTTATCGCCGAGAACCGCTCCGGTAGCAGCATTACCGCTCAGGCCATCCCGAGCATTGCGCCCTGGCAGGCAACCGGTTTCCTCTCGAAAATGGAGTGCTTCTGCTTCAGTCAGCAGACCCTGTCCGGAAACGAGCGCACGGAGATGCCGCTGCGCTTCTCGGTGTCCCCGGACCTGCCGGCGGACATCAATTCCTTGACCCTGTCCTACAGCGTTTTGCGAATCTCCCAGCCCGATTCGCTCGCCGCCGCCAACTGACCCTAAACGATACCAAGAGGATTTAGAGAGGATGAGTAGCACTGCCCATCACGGACCCGACACCTATTATGTTCCCGAATCCAGCCCCTGGCCGATCATCGCCATGTTGTCGGTGCTGCTCCTGCTCGCGGGGGCGGCGCTCAGAATCAACGAGGTAGCCGCAGGCGGCTGGATGGTCCTCGCCGGCTTCGCGTTGCTCGTCATCATGTTTTACGGCTGGTTCGGCGACGTGATCAAGGAAAACCTCTCGGATCGATACAACGAGCAGGTGGACCGGTCGTTCCGTCAGGGTATGTTCTGGTTCATTGCCTCCGAGGTGTTCTTCTTCCTGAGCTTCTTCGGCGCACTCTACTACATTCGAGTCATTGCGCTGCCCTGGCTGGGCGGCGAAGGCTATCTCGGGGTCACGCAGGAGCTGCTCTACAATCAGTTCGTTGCGGCCTGGCCGAGCGCCGGACCGGAGCAGGTGGGCGGCGAGTTCAGGCCCATGGGGGCTTGGGGAATCCCCGCGATCAATACCCTGATCCTGCTCACTTCCGGCGCCACCGTTACCTGGGCGCATTGGGGACTAAAGGAAGAAAACCAGCAGAAGCTGGTGCGCGGTCTGGCGGCAACCATTGCCCTGGGTCTGCTGTTCGTCGGCCTTCAGGCCTACGAGTACCGTCATGCCTACGAGGAGCTGAATTTGACTCTCGAGTCCGGGGTATATGGCTCGACTTTCTACATGTTGACCGGCTTCCACGGTTTCCACGTCACCATGGGCGCCGTGATGCTGATGGCCATCCTAGGTCGCGCCGTCAGGGGTCATTTCTCGCTCCACAACCACTTCGCCTTCGAGGCGGTTGCCTGGTATTGGCATTTCGTCGACGTGGTCTGGCTAGGCCTATTCGTATTTGTCTACTGGCTGTAGACGTCCGCAACAATCAGTCGACATCCGCGCGGGCTCGCGCCCGCCCGAATCTTCGGGTCACATCCCGTGAGGCTCCAGCACGCCTGTGAAGTAACCAAGGATCAGCAGGCCGAACAGGGTCAGCGATAGGACGATTCGCACCGTCAGCGCCTTCACCACCCTGGTCTTGTTCACATCCCCATCGTCTTTGGCGAGAAAGTACATCCCCTCGGCCAAGGAAAAGACGATGAAACCGAGGACCAGGAGAACCGGCAGCTTGTACATGAATTCCATGGCGTACCCCTTTGGAGTGGATGGACGGAAAAGATGCGCACCGGGGCCGTAACACCGGCGCAATCTGGTTACGACTATAGCATCCCGATGCGGTTTGGCGACCTGAAATTTAGCGTTCGCTTGGTACCGACACTTCTGCTCGCGCTGCCCATTCCCTTCTTCGTCGCCCTCGGTCTGTGGCAGTTGGACCGGGCGGAGCAGAAGCGCGAGCAGGCGCAGGTGCAGCGCGAGCGCTCGCTAATGTCCCCATTGGAGCTTACCGGGCTCGTCAAGGATCCCGAGGTCCTGCGCTTTCGCAGATTGGTGGCGCACGGCGTTTTCGAGGCCGAGGGACAGATCCTGATCGAAAACCGGCGGCAGGCTAACCGCACCGGCTTTCACGTGCTCACGCCGCTGCGCATCGATGGATCGGAGCTGCGGGTCCTGGTGAACCGAGGTTGGATACCTGCCGCCACGGACGGTAGCCCGGCCCCCGCACCCGTGCCGGTGGGCTCGGTGAGGGTAACCGGCGAGTCACACATCCCCGCCGCTCCCGCCCTCGCCATTCATGGTGGGAACGAGGCGGCGAAGGAGTGGGGGACGCGCTGGCCCTATCTTACGCTCGACCTCTACGCCGCTGCCTTCGGTCTTCCGCTGCAACCGGTCGTGATCCTCCAGGCCCCGGAAGAGGCCGGTGGATTCGAGCGCGCTTGGCCGCGGGAGATGCCCAAGGAGGGGATGCACGTCGGCTACGCGATTCAGTGGTTCGCCTTCGCCCTGATCGCCCTGGTGCTGTGGCTGCGTCTCAGCCTTGCGAGCCGGGACAAAAAGGGTCTTGCGGCATGAAGGGTCCCGCGGCCGAGGAAAGACGACGCAGCATGGCCCCGCTGTGGGCGATGGTCGCCATCTTTGCCGCTCCGGTCATCGCCGCCTGGTTTTTGTTTCTGCACCCTGAGTATTTGCCGGCGGGCCGGAGCAATCATGGCGAGCTCATCGAGCCCCAAGTGCCTTTGCCGTCGGATCTGTGGTTGCTCACCCCTGGCGGCGCGGCCCTCGACCGGAGCCGCCTCGCGGGCAAGTGGACCCTGGTCTATCTCGCGGGCGGGGAGTGCGGCGAGGAATGTCGGGGGCACCTGGCCGCGATACGTCAGATCCGCCTGGCCTTGGGCGAGAGCCAGCTCAGCGTCGAGCGCCTGCTGATCATGACCGATCCCGCCCCCGACCTGGCGGCCGAGCTGGCCTCTCAATTCGAGGGTATGAAGATCGCATGGACCGATAGGGAAGGGGCGGCGAGGTTGCTGGATCTGCTGGGGGAGGGCGCATCCTCGTTCGGTCGAATCCATATCCTGGATCCCATGGGCAACCTGATGATGCGCTATGCGCCGGGCGCGCCGCCACAGAACACGCTCCGCGACATGGAGCGCCTGCTCAAGGCGTCTAAGGGCTGGATAAAAGGTGCGCACTCTGGCCACCAGTGAGAACCGTTTGTTCGGCGCGCAGTCACCCGAGCTCCCTAAGGCGCTCGCTCACTGCGGCGCGCGTCGGTACGGTCCCGAATCCGATGAATCCGAAGCAATCCTTCTTCATTCTGTCCCGGTGGCGGGCGGCTGGGAACGCCGGCGAAAGGCGCCCAGGACGACGAGAACGAACAGGATGCCCCCGATAACGGCGAGGAGGCCGCCGAGGCCCATGATGCCCATGAAGGTTCGGGCGATGCCGTCCAGTCCCTGGTCGGCGCCCGCGGTCTTGCGTTGGATGCCGACGGCGCCCGAGGCGGCGAGTCCTGCAATATGCAGCAGTTGACCGCCTCCATACACCGTCGCCTGCCAGCGCGCCATGCGGCCTTCCGGCCGTCCGAAGCCGAGCTCGGGCAGCAAGGAGTAGGTGAGCCCCATCAGGGCCAAGGTCACACCGACGATGGAGCCGTGATAATGGGCGGGGATAACCGTATTTACCCCGGCGATGGCGGCCCCGAGCAGACCACCCGCGGCAAAGAGTGTGAGCGAGGCGATCAAGGCGCGGTAGGCAGGCCGCTGCCCCACTGGGACGGTCTGTTGGCGATTGCGAATCAGCGCCAGGCAGAGAATCAACCCCAAGGGTACCGCCGCCAGGGCGTTGCCGTACTGCATCAGCCAAGTGAAGGCAAGGCGGGTCTCTGCGGCGTCGGGCGCATAGAGGCCGTGCACAAGGGGCACCAGCACCAGAGGGAGAACGCCCAGCACGAGCAGGGCGGACAGCCAGGAATCGGAGAGGCCCAACGGCCTTCCGAGCGAGCGGGAGAGCCAGATCCAGGCCACCAGCATGACCTGGGTATAGGCGAACTGGAGCACGTGACCCGGACCCCAAAAGAGGTATTCGTAGAAGGCCTTGCCCTCCCATGCGGGGTTTATCTCCATCCAGGTCCAGATCAGCGACATGGCGGCGACCAGAGCCGAGACAGCGGCCGTTGCCGTCCCGACCGCCAGTGGGTCATCGAAGCGGATTCCTTTCCAGGCGCGCACGGAATAGGAGATCACTTGGAGCAGGGCGCCGAGGCCGAACAGGACCAATGCGCTCAGAAAAAGGGGATGGTCGAGCACCGGCACATAGTTGTTGAGCAGTGGCTCGCGCGCGCCAAGGAAGGGGGCGGCCGCCATCAGCAGACAGCCGGCGGCGGCGACAGCGAAGGCGGTCCAGGACAGGGCCGGAATCGTTCGACTCAGGCCCCAGAGGAGCCCCGCGAGGGCCAGGAACCAGATCAGCACCGACTGATCCACGTGCACGATCAGGGCCACGCGGAAAAAGTCCTGGGTTGGAAACCATGCCTCGGTGCCGGGGGCGCGCGCCACGACCAGCAGAATGGCGAACAGGCCGGCCAAGGCGAGTGCTGTGATCCCGAGCGCCAGCCAGGCAGCCGCCAGCCGCCGTTGCGCCGCGTCCGCATGCAGGCGTCCGTCCGGGCCGGCCATCGTCAGCTTTGTCGTCATCTTGCGTACCCCTTGCTCGAGCCAAAGCACGATTGTAGGGGAGTCCAGGGACTTGAAGCGAACCACCTTGCCCCGCTTGCGGGTGGCGCTCGCCTGTGCCGGCTAGGGGCGAACGCCGGCGGGCGGGTGGACGCGAGCTCGGTCGAGCGCCCGAGGGACGGGAAGTGACGGGGCCGTCCAGCGCCAAAGGCGGCGCCTCCCGGGGGGTGCTGGTCCTGGTCGCCGTCCTCGCCTTGGCTGCGGGCAGTTGGCTTGGGCTAAGCCTATTGGGGAATGGGCGAGGCCCCACTCCGCCGCTCGACGAGGTGCGGGCGGCGACCCTCCTGCCCCTTCCGAAGCCGCTGTCTCCCGCCGATCTTACCGACCAGGATGGAGAACCCTTCAGGCTGGATCGGCTCGCGGGGCGCTGGACGTTCCTGTCCTTCGGTTACACCTCCTGCCCGGATGTCTGCCCGATGACCATGGCGACCTTTGTCGCCCTGCGCCGAGAGTTGAGTCAGAAGGGAAAAGATCCCCACACTGCCTTTCTCTTCGTGTCGGTGGATCCGGAGCGCGACACCCCCCAGCGCATCGCCCAGTACGTGCGCTGGTTCGACCCTTCTTTCCTTGGGGCCACGGGTGACCATCGCGAGCTTCAGGCCCTGACCGGACAGTTGGGAGTGCTCTACGCGCGTTCGGAGCAACGCGACAGCGCCCTGGGCTATCTGGTCGATCACACGGCGTCCATCCTACTGCTGGATCCCAAAGGGCGACTGTCGGCCATCTTCAGCGCTCCCCACAATGTGACCGCGATGGCGGCGGACTTCGAGACCATTCAAAGCTATTTTCGGAACTAAGCAAGAACAGAACCCAATGGAGGACCCACCATGACCCATGCAGCGAGCGCCCAGCCGCCGTCTACCGTCCCCAAGGTCAACGAGATCACCCTGGATCACCCTTGGGAGTGGCTGGCCAAGGGTTGGAAGGACCTGCGCCGGGCGCCTACGTTCAGCCTCTCCTACGGGGGCGTATTCATGGTAGTCAGTTGGCTGCTGACCCTTGGTCTGATGTCCGAGAACGCCTTCTTCATCGTACCGCCCCTAGCGGCGGGTTTCTTTCTGATCGCGCCGCTGCTCGGCATCGGCCTTTACGAGATCAGCTGCACCCTGGAGCATGGCGGGGAGGTCCGCTTCTGCAACGCCCTGACCGCCTGGAAGCGCAACGAGGTGCATCTATCGGCCATGGCCCTGGTCCTGGTGCTCGTGATGCTGTTCTGGATGTTGGCCGCCATCCTGGTGTTCGCGCTCCTCTACGACCAGCCGGTTCCCACCTGGGAGAACTTCGTCCCCGTGGTCTTTCTCTCGGCCCAAAGTCCCCTCTTCCTGTTCTCGGGTATTGCCGTCGGCGGTCTCATCGCCGCCTTCGCCTTCACCATCAGCGCCATTACCGTGCCCATGCTCATGGACCGCCGGGTGGACGTTTTTACCGCCATCCAGACCAGCGTCCAGGCGGTGCGCACCAACTGGCAGGCGATGGCACTGTGGGCCTCCCTCATCGTCATGTTTGTCGGCATCGGGTTGGTCACCTTCTACATCGGTCTCATCGTGACCATGCCCTTGGTGGGACACGCGACCTGGCATGCCTACCGGGATCTGGTGCCGGCGGAATGAGGGACGAGGGTTGACGGGCGAATTCAATGGCCGCAGGCGTTGTGCGGCTCCCTTTCTGCCGATAAACTCGCAGAGCGTTTAGACAACCCACGCTCGCTTCACCCGGTTCAGTCGATGAAGGCGTTGACACAAGGCGAAAGGTACGATCTCCGGTCGCTCCAGGAAGGATCGCCCCTCGCGGTGTTTGGTTCAGGGTCCGTTCGGCGCGATTCTATTGCTGGACCGCCTTGCCCAGGGCTCGGCGCGCGGATCGCGCGCATTGGGACACTGTTGGCCATCCTCCTCCTCAGCGGCTGCGCTAGCCTGCTGTCGCAGCCCCCGGTCCAGCGGGAAGGCTATGTGCTCCCCTCCGCGGACACGGACGTGATCGGTAAGGTTCAGGTCGTCTACGCTCGTCACGAGGATACGCTGGCGGAGATCGCGCGCGACTATGGGTTGGGTTTCGATGAGATCGTCGCGGCAAATCCGGGTGTGGACCCCTGGGCGCCGGGACGAGGCACCAAGATCATACTGCCGACGCAATTCGTCCTTCCGGACGCGCCGCGGAAGGGCCTGGTCTTGAACCTGGCCTCGTTGCGTCTCTTTTATTATCCAAAATCAAAGGGAAATGGTCCCCCTACGGTTGTTACCTATCCGATCGGTATCGGCCGCGAAGGTTGGCGCACCCCGCAAGGCACGTTCCGCATCACGCAGAAGCGAAAAAACCCAGTCTGGGGAGTGCCGGCATCGATTCGCCGCGAGCATGCCGCTAAAGGCGATCCTTTGCCCTCTGTGGTGCCGGCGGGGCCCAAGAATCCACTGGGCGCTTACGCCATGCGTTTGAACCGACCCCAGTACCTGATCCACGGTACCAATAAACCCTACGGCGTGGGTATGCGCGTCAGCCACGGATGCATTCGGTTGTACCCCGAGGACATTGCTCGCCTGTTTCCCGACGTGCCGATCGGGACTCGGGTGCACATTGTCAATCAACCCTATCTGGCCGGCTGGCTAAACGGTCAACTCTACCTGGAGGCCCATAAGCCGCTTACCGAGGATGCGAAACGTTGGAAGGGGAGCCACAAGCCGATGAAGAAGGCGGTGCAAAAGAAAGCGTCCGGTCGACCGGATGCGGTGGATTGGAGCAAGGCCACGCGAGTCGCGCAAGAGGGACGAGGTATACCGGAGTCCCTCGCCCCAACCAGCCGCCAGACTAGCGGGAAGCTGGCTGGGGTGCGGCCGGCACTGGGAATTCGAGGCCTGTTAGGCGGGTCGGGTGATGGCGGCTAGGCGGACAAGCCTGGATTTGTACACAACTCAAATCACACGGGTGGCGAATCATGTTGCGACCGAAGCCTAAGCGAATCCTTGTCTTCACATTGGCGGCGCAGATCTTGTGGACTGGCGTTCTACCCGGGGCTCAGGCAGCGATCCTCGGTACCGATACGCTGCTGCAGCTCGACCAGCGCGCGGAGCGGTTGGGTCGCGTCAACTCCCTGCTGATAAGAGAAGACGTCCGAATGGAAATGCTCAAGCTCGGTGTGAACCCGGAACAGGTGCAGGATCGTCTTGCCGCGCTGACGGACCAGGAGCTTCAGGAGATCGAAGGCCGTTTGAGCCAGTTACCGGCCGGAGGTAACCTGGCCGCGGCGATCGGAGTTGTATTTGTTATTTTGATCATCCTCGAGCTCGTCGGGGCGACGAATATCTTCACGCGACTCTAACGAGGCTCCGCCTCGGCACGGCGAGTCCAAAGAGTCGCTCTCGACATCGCGTGCGCAATCCGATGCCTTGAACATTCCGTTGCGGTAGGCGTGCCAGCGGAACGGATCGGATCACGCGCAAAGCCGCTCCTTCCGGCAGTGTGCCTGCCCCTTTTGCTACTAGGTTGCGCGGGTCCCTCGTCCGTGCGGTCCGACAAGCCTCTCGTCCGGATGGACTCGGTAGAGCTTCAAGATACGCCATTTTTCGCGCAAACAACCTACCAATGCGGCCCCGCGGCGCTCGCCACCCTGCTCGTTCGTGCCGGACGCGACGTCAGCCCGGCCGAGCTTTCTGCGAGAGTCTATCTCCCGCGCAGAAAAGGCAGTCTGCAGGTCGAGCTAGTTGGCGCCGCTCGCCGGGAGGGGCTGGTTCCCTACCGGATCGACCCAGAGCTCGGTGCCCTGGTCGAGGAGCTGCACGCCGGTCGACCGGTCTTGGTGCTCCAGAACCTCGGTCTGAATCTCTTTCCGGTCTGGCACTACGCCGTGGCCATCGGTTACCAGGGGGACACCGGATCGATCATCCTGCGCTCGGGGGCCAAGCGCCGCAAGCTTGTGCGTGTCGACCCTTTTAGAGCGAGCTGGGAGAGGGCGTCGTCATGGGGCTTGGTGGTTCTGACTCCCGGAGAATTGCCCGCGCGTCCGGATCGGTTACGCTTTCTCGAGGCGGCTGCGGGGCTGGAGGCCGTCGGTCGTTACCAGGCGGCCTTGGCTGCCTTCCGCGCGGCGCTCGGGCGATGGCCGCTCGATCGCGCAGCGCTGTTGGGCGTGGGCAACAGCCTGTACGGTCTGGGTGATCTACCGGCCGCGGAGCGCCACTACCGAAGGCTCGTTGCCCATAACCCAGGCGATCCCGTAGGCTTGAACAACCTTGCCCAGGTCCTTTCCGATCAGGGTCGTCACGAAGAGGCGCGGGAGGCAATGGCCAGAGGACTATCCTCTGGCCAACAGGATCGAAATCTGCGAAGAATCCTGGAAGATACCGAGGCGAGTATAGCGACACGAGGCTCGCGACGGCGGCGCTTGCAGGCGCCGCGCTAACGGTCGTGGAGATGTACGCCACCCCGTATCATTAAGGGTATGCAACGCCATGATCGTTCCCTCGCCCCGGCCGATGGGAGTGATTCGGGTGTCGCTGCGCGAGTCTCATAGTAACCCTTGCTGCAGACCCGATCCTTCAGCGAACGGCGCGGATGCGTCTCTGAAGCACGAAATAGTAGCAGTCCGCGTACTCCTGATCCTCCATCGTCTGGCCGGGGATGGCCTTGTCGCAGAAGCGTCGGGCAACCGGCGCCTCTCGGCTCGTGATCAGGTCACTGGAGCTGGTATCGGACGTCCCACCAAGGTTGAGGGGCAGGTCTGCGCAGCCCGTCAGTCCCCCCACAACGAGAAGCGCGGAAATGATCGCTCTGCGTGCAGGTTTGTGGTCGAAGGGAACGTACATCGGTTTAGCCTACAGAGCCAGGGTCGGTTTGCAGACAACGTTCGTCCGCGCTCAAGCGCTTTCGCGGACGACCCAAACCGAACAAATTGGCAAAGGTGACACAAGATTGCCATCGTCCGATCCGTCTCAAGTCTCAACAAGACCTCGTCCATTCAATGGCGGGATCGGACCTGAACCGCATTGCCGCGAGCCCAATGGTAGCCGTCGCGGCGGTATCCGGCAACGCCGGCTGGAACCTTGGAATCAAGCTTGCCGTCGGTGCCAGCAAATGTTAGGGTAAAAAACTTTTCGTAACCGAGTTGGCGCCCTACATCGGGCGAAGAGGGCATTATGAAGGAGGGAATCCATCCCGCGTACGGTGACATCAAGGTCGTATGCAGTTGCGGCAACCAATTCACGACCCGGTCCACCTTGGGCAAGGATCTGCACATCGAAGTCTGCTCGGCCTGCCACCCCTTTTATACCGGAAAACAGAAGATCGTGGACACGGCAGGGCGAGTGGATAAGTTCCGCCGCAAATACGGCCGCTGAGGCCGGCCGCCCCCGAACGGGACAAGCGATGGCCTCCCTTGGTCTCGTCGCTCGCTGGCGCGAAATCTGCATGCCATATAGTTGAATACGGGAGGTCTAGGGACCGGCCTCAGCGTCACGATCCATCGACCCGGGGAAACCGAGCGCGGATTCCGCTCAGCGCCGAGCGGTCCAGGCTCAGTGCATTCAATCCCCGGCCAGGAGCGACCCTATGGCGAACGATTCCGTTACCATTACCAACAACTCTACAGGCGAATCCTGCACCTATCCCCTGATCGGAGGGTCGATCGGCCCTGCGGCCGTCGATATCTCCAATCTCTATCGGGACGCCGGTCTCTTCACCTACGACCCGGGATTCATGGCGACGGCGAGCTGCCACAGCGCCATCACCTACATCGACGGCGAAAAGGGGATATTGCTCTACCGGGGCTATCCCATCGAGCAGCTCGCGATCAAGGCGAGCTTCTTGGAGGTGTGCTATTTGCTGCTCTACCGTGAGCTGCCCAACGCCCGGGAGCTCACCGGGTTCGAGCGCATCATCACCGCGCACACCATGATCAACGAGAATCTCAGGCGTTTCTTGGACGGCTTCCACTACGACGCCCACCCCATGGCCATTCTGTGCGGCGTCGTCGGGTCGCTGTCGGCCTTCTATCACGACTCGATGGATATCCACGACCCGCGCTATCGCGAGGTCTCCGCCCACCGGCTCATCGCCAAGATACCCACCATCGCCGCGGCGGCGCACAAGCACAGCCTCGGCGAGCCCATCATGTATCCGCGCAACGACTTGCGTTATGCGGCCAATTTCCTGCACATGATGTTCGCCACCCCGTGCGCGCCCTACAACCCGACCAGGATCGCGGAGAGGGCGATCAATCTGCTCTTCATCCTGCACGCGGACCACGAGCAGAACGCCAGCACCTCAACGGTGCGTTTGGCGGGCAGCTCCGGCGCCAACCCCTTTGCCTGTGTGGCGGCGGGTATCGCCTCTCTTTGGGGCCCGGCGCACGGCGGCGCCAACGAAGCCGTGCTCGCCATGCTCGAGGAGATCGGTGACGTTGGTAACGTTCCCCGGTACATCGCAAAGGCGAAAGACAAGGATGATCCGTTCCGGCTCATGGGCTTTGGCCATCGGGTCTACAAAAACTACGACCCACGGGCGAAGATCATCCGCGAAGTCTGCCATCGAGTGCTGGAGGAGATTCCAGGAGCGGCGAACGACCCCCTGTTCGAGCTTGCGCTCAAGCTCGAGGATATCGCCCTCAGCGACGACTACTTCGTCGAACGCAAGCTTTATCCCAACGTGGATTTTTACTCGGGCATCATCTATCGGGCACTGGGAATTCCGCGCACCATGTTCACCGTGATGTTCGCCGTAGCGCGAGCCGTGGGCTGGATCTCCCACTGGATGGAGATGGTCGCGGATCCCCACAACCGCATCGGTCGTCCCCGACAGATCTACAACGGCCCGGCGCAGCGGGACTATGTGCCCTTATCTCAGCGCTGAGGGATCCGGAGCAGCAAGGGCGGGCGGTGCGCTCGACTCATCGAGCAAACGCCTGAGGTCTCGGGCATTCGCGCCCCGCTCCGGTCGCTGGCTGACCGGGTCCAGAGGCGGATGTCGCAACGCATCGCGGGGCAGCACCACCAGCTCGAACGGCGTATCGCCGGCAAGGAAGCTGAGTGTCGGATGACTTCGGCGAACACCGTTCCCGAAGCGGGAGCTCTCCTCGCGCTCCTGCCAGGGGATCCGCTGATCGATCAGAGCAAGGAGGACGTCCTCCGGGTTATCCGCGAACAAATGCAGCCGTACCCCCCAGGTGCCGTTCCCAGTCCCGTTGAGGGCGGGGCCCACCAGACGGGGGGAGAAGCGGGCGAAGGTGCGCATTGCTTCCAAGGCGCTGGTGCGCAGGCGACGCAACGCGGCGTCCTGCCTTTCGCCCTGAAAGAGGCGGCGATACTCGAGTAAGGCCTCCTGGATCGCTTGGTTGTTGGGCCAGCAGCGCCGATCGCCGATTCCCGTTCGCTCGGCCGCTTTGCGGCGGGCGCGGTCGAGCTCAGCGATTCCCTCTTCGGCCATGATACGCGCCGCCTCATACGCGAGCTGGCGTTGCGCGCGCGATCGATTGTGCCCACTCATCCCGACCTGCCCTCATGCAGTCGCGCTGCAACCGTTCGTCTGGAGCGGATTCCGGCGGCCTTGTCTGTCGACTTCGGACAGCGAAAGCTGCATCGCGGCCTCGCCTTGCCCCGAATGCGGCGCCGAGCGGGCTCCAGACGTCCCCTGTTCGAGCAGCCTGAGCCAGGCACCGCCGTAAAGGATACGATAACGCGGGTTCTTCACATAAAACCCTCTTTAGATTTATAGTTAATTTCGTATCTGGACAAACTCCTTCAAGAAAAATCCGATCTCTACATCTGTCCAACGCCCCTCGTGCTTCGCTTTGGCCGAAAAAAAGCCGCCCTCCTTGGGGTCGATATCGGCTCGACCTCGGTCAAGCTCGTCGATCTGTCCCAAGATAACAGCGCGACGGGCTCCGCGCTTCGAGTCGAGCACTATGCCATCGAGCCACTGCCCGCCAACGCCATGGCCGAGAAGAAGATCCTGGACGTCGAGGCCGTGGGCGACGGCATCCGGAGGGCCCTGCGGCGCTCCGGCGCCAAGACCAAGACCGCGGCCGTGGCCGTATCCGGATCGGCCGCGATCACCAGGGTCGTCTCTCTGTCTTCTACCCTGAGCGACGCCGAGATGGAGGCCCAGATCCAGCTCGAAGCCGACCAGCACATCCCCTATCCGCTGGAAGAGGTCAACATCGACTTCGACGTCCTGGGTCCGTCGGACTCCGGAGCGGACAGGGTCGACGTCCTCTTGGCCGCCACGCGTTGCGAGAATGTCGCCGACCGTCTGGCGGCTTTGGAGGTAGCGGGACTGACCGCGGCCGTCGTCGACATCGAGACCTACGCGATGGAGAACGCTTGTGCCCTGCTGCCGAATGGCTCAGACGAAAAATCTGGCCAAGGGGCAATGGCCGTGGTCGATATCGGCGCGACGACGGCGACTTTTCAGGTGCTGCAGAACGGCCAGACCAGGTACTTCCGGGAACAAGGCCTTGGCGGAATCCAACTCCTGGACGAAATCCAGAGGCGTTATGCCGTAACTCCCGAGCCGGCGATGCAGGGGTTGAGCGCCGTCGCCTTACCGCCGAGTTTGAGTACCGAGGTAGTGGCGCCCGTCGGGGAGGCGCTGGCGCTTCAGATCGAGAGGGCGCTTCAGTCTTATCGCGCCGCAGGGGGGCTAATGCCGGTTGCCCAGATCGTCCTGGCGGGGGAGGTTCCCCGCGTCACCGCAATCGATCGGCTGGTGGAGGAGCGCCTGGGCATCTCCACCGTCGTAGCCGACCCCTTCGCTCAGATGGCGGTGTCTCGACTCATCCGTGCGCGGGACCTCTGGCGCGATGCCCCCGCCCTGATGCTAGCCGTGGGACTGGCCCTGAGGGGTTTCGACTGAATGGCGCGCATCAATCTGTTGCCCTGGCGCGAGACCGCGCGCAAGCGCCGCAAGAAGGAATTCGCTGTCATCGCTGCCTCGGCATCGGGACTCATGCTGCTGGCAGGCCTGCTCCTACACCTTCACCTGGAAAGTCTCATCTCCCGGCAGGAGGGCCGCAACGCGTTTCTGCAGCAGGAGATCAGGCGGCTCGAGGCACAGATTGAGGAGCTGGCGGGACTCGAGAAGGCCAAAGACAGGCTGCTGGCGCGCGTGGGGGTCTTGCAACGGCTGCAGCAGAGCCGACTGGAGGTCGTCCATCTATTCGACGAGCTGACGAGCGCCGTCCCCGCGGGCCTGTACCTGACCAAGATGGACCAGAGCGAGCACCACATCCTGCTCGAAGGTCGCGCCCGGTCCGACGCCCGTATTTCCGATCTGATGCGAAATATCGAGGCCTCTCCGTGGATCGACCAGCCGCTCCTGCTGCTCATCGAGCACAAGGACAAGACCGGAGCTGGGTGGAGCCACTTTCGGCTCCAGCTCAGACAGGTCCAAGGTTTTGGGGGCATTGACGAGACGAGGGGTCCGGCCGGAGACCCCGGCGGGAATGGAAATGTACATCGGACAACTCAACGAGCTCGACCTCGATAGCCTCGGCGACTGGCCGTGGATTGTCAAGGCGCTCAGCGTCCTTTTACTTTGTGCGGTGTTGGCCGCTGGCTGGTACTTTCTCGACACCAGCGATCAATTGATGCGCTTGGCGGGCGTAGAAGACCGCGAGGCTGGACTCCGCGCCGCATTCGAGTCCAAACAGCAGAAGGCCGCCAATCTGGACATCCTTCGGCAGCAGCTCGAAGCCATCGAGGGGTCGTTCGGCTCCATGCTGCGCCAGTTGCCGGATAAGACGGAGGTGGCCGCGTTGTTGGTGGACGTCTCCCGGATCGGACTCGCAGCAGGTCTGACGTTTGAGCTGTTCCAGCCGATGGAAGAGACGCTCGGGGAGTTTTACGCGGAGCTACCTATCCAGATCCGGGTACTGGGGAGCTATCACGATTTTGGAAGCTTCGTCAGCGGGCTCGGGGCACTACCCCATATCCTAATCATCCGGGATATCGGCATCGCGACTCGGAGCGCTGCGCCCGGACTGGACCACCAGGGCCCCTTGACGTTGACCGCCACACTGAAGACTTACCGCTACCTCGAAGAGGCCGCGGGGAGATGAGTCCCACGCAGGGCTTGGCCTTGGCCGCTGCCTTGACCCTCGCCGCCTGCGGCGGCGACGACATGAGGGACCTCGAGGAATTTGCGGCGCGAATCAAGGCGCGCGAGCCGGAGCCGATCGA
>Ga0114938_1001701_pt1 | contig 14675 bp, 7 predicted proteins | sample AshMeaBigSpring_FD_88675 | JGI IMG/M metagenome (GOLD analysis project Ga0114938, IMG submission 88675) | Groundwater microbial communities from Big Spring, Nevada to study Microbial Dark Matter (Phase II) - Ash Meadows Big Spring | ecosystem: Environmental > Aquatic > Deep subsurface >...
TCGTCCGGATGGGACGAACATCTCTTTTACTGTGAATGGGAGGAAGTTGAATGCGTGGCAGACGGTTCAGGCGTATTGCGACTCGATCACTGCGATGGGGTACCGTCTGGAGGATCGATATGAAACCAATTTCAGTGTATTCAACGAATCGTCTGCTGAGAATATATTCACCATTCCGATGAATAAGGTTTTGTATACCAATCAGATGCAGTATTTATTCCGCTCTCGTCATTATAACCACGCTAAAGCCTATGGGCTGAGCGGTGAGAATGGTTCGAGCGCAACGATTGAGGTCCTTCAGGCTTTTGGTTACGGTACCAATCAGGTGGATCCCCGCTTCGAGAAATGTTATTTCGCAGACACGGTATACGATCTGAAGGGAAATGTGGTGAAGTTGGATGATGGTACGGTTCTGTCGTATCTACCTTGGAAGGTTGATGTGGATGTGTCGAACACTCCTTATCAGAAAACTGCCGGTGCACGTATGAAGAAATATGAGGTGGATGCTACGGGCACCAAAGATGGCAAACTGATGGAGAACGATATTGTGCTGTTTCGCTATGCGGATGTGCTGCTCATGAAGAGTGAAGCTAAAGTCCGGAATGGTGAAGACGGCGATGCTGAGTTGAATGCTGTTCGTAAGCGGGTAGGGGCTCCCGAACGCAAAGCGACTTTGACTAATCTGTTGCAAGAACGGTTGCTCGAATTTGCTTGGGAGGGATGGAGACGCCAGGATATGATCCGGTTCGGCGTGTTTACCCATTCGTATACTCATCGTCCGCAATTACCGAATGAGTCGAACGGTTATACTACTGTTTTCCCAATTCCTGAGAGAGTGGTTTCTATGACAAAGATGAAGCAAAATTCAGGTTATAAACTGCAATAAAGATGCCTTAAACAAAGATGCCTTAAATGAATCTGATTCCAATAAATCTGATATCAATGAATCTGATTCCAATAGATCAATTTTCAGGTATCTGACTTGTTTTAGGTTGGAAGATAGTTAAAATGATGGATATTTTGCATTACTCAATCATTTTTTTGAGTGACTTTGTATCAATAGAAACATCTGATTAATAAAAACAATATATTAATCAGATGTTTCTATCTTTGTTTGATAAAAATATGATTATTACTTTTTAATGTTTTTTTTGTTTATCTTTACTGCGTCGTTAATAACCACTATTATTATTAAAATGCCAACACACGATGGTCAATATACTGACGAAGAATTAATGATTGCTATAAAAGAAGATGATTATGCAAGTTATAATCAACTATTTCTACGTTATTATGATAAACTTTGTTGTTATGTTTTTCAATTGATTCAAGAAAAACAAGAAACAGAAGATGTAGTACAAGAGGTTTTTATCTCCTTATGGAACCACCGTAAAAAAATAGCAATAGAAACTTGTGTTTCAGGATATTTATATAAAATGTCGAAAAACACAGCACTTAATCATATTAAATCAAATAATTCATACTGTACATTACTCGAAAATCAGGCAGAAGGCTCTCTATATTATGAAGATTACTCTCTAGAAATGGAAGAGTTCAAGATAGCTCTTTACGATTGCATCAACCGATTGCCTTCGAGAAGTAGGGAAGTGTTTCTTCTTCATCGTGTTAAAGGATTAAAACAAAAAGAAATATCCGATCAGTTGTCTATCTCCATTAAGACAATAAAGAATCAAATATGGATTTCTCTACAAAAACTTAAAAGATGTTTGGAAATAAAAGGGGTGTATGAATAAACAATTCAGATACTATTCATAAACTATGAATAAATATATTTAACTCATTAATATCTTTAGATTTAACCTTCTGAAATTCAATTGTATTCTGGTTACGAATATCTACTTATTCATTTTTTTTAAAAATATAAAAGATCCTCAATAGGACCTTTTGTGTTTTCATCTGTCATATATATAAAGCAACTAATTAAATGGAACAACAAAAGATCAACGATCATATTTTAGATTATTTATTGAATCATTCTAATGAAGCCATCAAAGATCAAATATTAATTGATTGGCTAAACGAAAAAGAAGATAATCAAAAAGTATTTGACCGGTATATAAAAATATGGGATGAATCATCTAATTATATTGATCCTAAAACCTTTGACTCGAGGGAAGCCTGGACGAAAATTAATCAGATGAATAAACGAAAAGAGAAGAGTAAAAGAAACATCAAGAATATATATTACGCTGTTTCGGGAGTTGCGGCTTCCTTATTGCTAGTATTTATGTTTTCATTTTATGGTTTATTTGATCGGACATCCGAAACAATGGTCAGCATGAAAACCAATCAAGGTAGTCGATCGGAGTTAGTATTGCCGGACGGTTCTGTTGTTAAACTAAACTCAGGATCGAATATCTCGTACGTTTACAATAAACAGCAAAATATCCGGGAAGTGAAATTTGAAGGCGAGGGTTTCTTCAAAGTGGCCAAAAATAAAAAAACATTTGTTATCAGACTGGAAAATGGAGTTGAGGTAAAGGTTATGGGAACAACCTTCAACCTAAAAGCTTATAAAGATGATCCGGTTATTCAGACTTCACTTGTTGAAGGATGCGTGGAGATGAGCCACTATAATCAGAAAATAAAGATGAAACCTGGAGAAATGGTCGTTTTTGATAAGAAAGCACAAAGTCTCACTCAAATGGAGGGTAACCTTTCTCATTCGTATGGATGGATGAAAAATAAAATATACATGGAAAACATGAATATTTGTGAGGTCTGCAAATATCTGGAAAGAATCTATGATGTGAATATTTATATTCAAGAGGATTTGAAGAGACAAATAAGTTACAATGGGGTGATTAAAGAAGAAACGATAGGAGATGTCTTGAATGCCCTTGCTCAACTAAGTAACATAAGTTATAACATCGATGGTAAAAATATATATATCAATTCTAAATAATTAATATGCCTATGAAATAAACACTATGATGAAAAAGACATGAAAGATGACACGAAAGGTGTCATAAAAGTGATTTAATCTTATATTTTATTTTCGTGTGTAAATACACTTAGTTAACCAATAATCAATTTACAAAAATATGATTCCATTTAATTTATCTAGACTGGAATTGCCTCCAGTCACTAGAAAAATGCGAACTATAACTAAGTTAGCAATGCTTTTTTTGTTATTGTTTTCGCTTCATATTTCAGCAAATAGTTACTCTCAAAAAGAGAAATTATCGATTAAAGTTGATAACCAATCTATCAAAGAAGTACTTTATTTAATCGAAAATCAAACCAATTTTCGGTTTATCTACGAAAGTGGAAAAGTAAATCTCGATAAGAAAGTTTCTGTTCATGAACAACATCAAACGGTTGAAGTGATTTTAAATCATTTGTTCCATAAGAATGGTATCAAATATAAAATCACAAACAACAACCTGATTCTTATTAACCCTCTCGAAAATAACGTGGTATCCGATTCTAAAGCTACTCAACAGAAGAAAAGATCAGTAACCGGTCACGTTGTGGATGAGAAAGGAAGTCCAATCATTGGTGCTACTGTTTCTGAAAAAGGACAATCGAATGGTACAATAACCGATTTCGATGGAAACTTCAAGATCAATTTAGAAGGAAAAGAAACCCTAGTCATAACTTATATAGGCTATAAAACTCAAGAGATAGCTTTGAACGGAAGGTCGGACATCACTATCCGACTGGAAGAAGATTTGCAAAAGTTGGACGAAGTGGTTATTGTAGGATATGGTACACAGAAAAAGATCAACCTGACTGGATCCGTCGCAACTGTTAAAGCTGAGGATATTCAAGATATTCCTGCTTCTAACTTGTCGAATGCTTTGAGTGGACGTTTATCGGGAGTAAATATTACTCAGTCGGCTGGTAAACCGGGAGGTAGTTCTTCTATTTCTATTCGTGCAGAAGGTACCTGGAATAGTACTTCTCCATTGTATGTTATCGATGGTGTAGTAAGAGATAAATTTGCATTCGATGGCTTGGATGCTTCGGAAGTGGAAAACTTATCTGTGCTAAAGGACGGAGCTTCGGCTGCTATTTATGGCTCGCGTGCTGCTAATGGAGTAATTTTGGTTACAACTAAAAAAGGTAAGATCGGTAAACCGGTAATTTCTTATACAGGATCAATCGGTATCTCTAATCCAACAAAAACTCCTAAAGTTCTTAATGCTTATGAGCAAGCTGTGTTTAGTAACAATTGGTATTTTGATACCGGTGTGTTGCCAACGGATAACAATATCTATACGCCGGACGAATTAGAATATTTCCAAAAGAATCAATACGATTGGTTGGATGAAGCCTGGAAAACTCCTGTCACTACACGTCATTCAATTAATATTGACGGTGGTAACGAAAAGGTTAGATACTATATCGGTGGAACTTATTACTACGAAACTGGTTCTTTCAAGAATCTTGATTTTAAAAAATATAGCATCAGAAGTAATGTTGAAGTGAATATCACTAAAGATATTATTGCTTCTTTAAAAATTAATCTTGATAATAGAAATGATTACAAACCTTTCTGGAAATGGGATGATGATAGCGATACGATGTGGAATTTGTACAATGGCTTGCTTAGAAGAACTTTGCAAGTGCCCTATATTGATGGAAAACCAAATGGTACTTTTATGAATTGGCATCCGCTTGAAGTGATCAACGGATCTACAGGATATAATAAGAAAAGATATTCGAACTATGAATTTAATCTTGGGCTTCAATATAATGTGCCATTTGTAAAAGGACTGAGCCTTAAATTGCAATATAATAAATACGACAGACATTCGTTTATTAAGCAGTTTAACCGACCTTACCCATTGTATGTGTTTAAAACAAGCGGACAACATAATCACATCACTACCAACGAGGTGAAAGAAATCCGTACCAGAGATGATGGCGACTATTTGTACCAGAAATATAGCAATGATAATAATTATCAGTTGAATGCAATGGTTACATATAATAAGACTTTTGGTAAACAGGATGTCAATGCTCTATTGGTTTACGAACAAGCTGAAGGTACCAATGATTGGTTCGGTGGACAAAGAAATTACTTTATCTCCTCTACGATCGATCAGTTGTTTGCCGGTAGCTCTGATCCTAAAAATTCAACATTGAATGGTAGTGGATCTGAAAATGCCCGCATTTCGTATGTGGGTCGATTTGGCTATTCTTATGATAATAAGTATATGCTCGAAGCATCTTTCCGTTACGATGGTTCGGTGAACTTCGCTCCTAAAAATCGTTGGGGATTCTTTCCATCTGTGTCAATTGGTTGGAGGATCTCTGAGGAAAACTTCTGGAAAAACAACTTAGGCTTTATCGACTATTTTAAGTTCAGAGGTTCTGCTGGTTTGCTAGGAAATGATGCTGTGGGCGGATGGCAATGGATGCAGCGTTACAAATTAGTTGGAGGAGCTCAGTTTGGCAACTTAAGCAATGGTGTTCAATCGGATGTGATCCCTAATGAAAATATTACTTGGGAAAAATCTGCAACTTACAATGGGGGATTCGATTCGAAATTCTTAAATAATAAGTTGTCTTTGAATGTAGATGCATTCTTTAGACACACTTACGACATTCTTGGAAACAGAATTGAAAGTTTGCCAACTACATTCGGTGGAAACATGCCAGCAGAAAACTACGCAGCTGTTGATGCTAAGGGAGTTGAAGTTGAACTTGGATACAACGATAAAATAGGAAAAGATTTTGAATATTACATCAATGGTAATATTAGTTATGCGACTAATAAATTGATTACTAAAGATCAAGCTCAAAACTTAAGACCTTATAAGTCGGAAATCGGCTTTAATACCGACCGGCAAATGGGTTACATCGCTACCGACATTATCCGCACTCAAGCTGATTTGGATGCTCTTCCGGCTAATTATACAATTTTCGGCCAGAAACCTGAACTCGGGATGTTAAACTACCGAGATTTAAGAGGAGCAAATTCTGACGCACCCGACGGAAAGATTGATGATAATGATCAAGACTGGATTATTAAACATACAAAAGCACCCATAAACTATGGCTTTAGCTTGGGAGGATCATGGAAAGGTCTTAGTATTGATCTGTTCTTCCAAGGGGTTACTGGAATTAAGAGATTTTATGATCAAAGATCTGAGTGGCCGGGTATGGAGGCTTCGACATATGGTTTCAGAAAAGATTATTGGACTACTGATAATGTTGATGCTAAATATCCGCGTGCCGGAAACAACGCAGCAACTGAAGCTTCTACTTTCTGGATTCAAAACGCTTCTTACTTGAGATTAAAGAATTTGAATATTGCTTATCAATTGCCCAAAAGGATCACATCTAAATGGAATATTTCGCAAGTTAAACTTTTCTTGATGGGTAGCAACTTGTTCTTGCTTCAAGATCATATCAAAAGTTACGATCCTGAAAATACAAGCATAACTTCGTATCCATTGATGAGAAGCTATTCGTTCGGAATAAACTTAAGTTTCTAATCATTAACATCTAATACAAATGAATATTAAAAATTTATTCTTCATAGCATTAATGATAGTAAGTACCGGTTGTACGGATATACTTAATAAAAAAGATTTATCGGCTGTAACCGAAGATGATGTATGGAATGATAACCTGTATGCAACTGCTTATCTCAATAAACTGTATCGCGATAATTTGCCTGGTTGGAGTATTTTATCTCAATATTCGGATGAATCGAATGGTGGTGATGACATCTTGTACGGCCAATTAACTACTAGTTCTATCGATTCATGGTCGTATGAACAAATTAGAAATATTAACATGTTGATTCAGAAAGTATCTACTGGTAGTATTTCTGTTGATGATCAGGAAAAATTGAAAGCTCAAGCTACTATATTGAGAGCTTGGAGGTATTTTCAGATGGTCAGACTTTATGGAGGGGTGCCAATGCTGCTTGAACCTCAGAAACAAACTGATGACTTATATGTGTCTCGAAATAAAACCTCGGAGTGTATCGATTTAATCGTGAAAGATCTCGACTATGCAATTGGTATCTTACCTTGGAAATGGAGTGGAGCCGATGAGGGACGTTTTACAAAAGCTACAGCGATGGCTCTTAAAGGACGGGTTCTTCTATATTTTGCTAGTCCTCAGTTTAATCCTAATAATGATAAAACTCGTTGGGAGAAAGCTTACGAAGCTAATAAACTGGCTAAAGAGGAACTTGAGAAAAATGGTTACGGACTTTTCGAGAAATATGAAGATATCTGGTTCAATGAGATGAATAAGGAAGTGATAATGGTTAAACGTTATCAAGAACCTGATGTTACTCATACTTGGGATGCTTCAACTCGTCCACTTTCAGAAGCTCAGAACTATAGCGGAGGAAATCAACCTTCATTCGAAATGGTGAGATCTTATCCGATGAATACAGGTGTACCTATTAAGGAATCGCTCGAATATGATTCTGTGTTATTCTGGAAAAATAGAGACCCTAGATTTAAAAGTACGATTGCTTATAATAGCTGTATCTGGGAACTTAGCAATAAAAAAGGCAGAAGACAATGGACTTATAATGGAGGTGAACCAGACCATCCTACTGCAACGGGGTTTTATTGCCGTAAAGCACTCAATCTGACTTATACTCCTTATTACACTGAGAGAAGTAGTACAGACTGGGTTGAGATCCGCTTTGCTGAAGTTCTCTTGAACTTTGCTGAATGTGCTGCTGAACTTAATAAATCGGACGAAGCTTATGCTATGATTAAACTGATCCGTCAAAGAGCTGGAATTATTCCAGGCGCTAAAGGCATGTATGGATTAAAAGAAGCAATGACTCACGATGAACTTATTAAGGCAGTGATGCTCGAACGAAAAATAGAATTTGCTTTTGAAGGCAAACGCTATTGGGATCTTCGTCGCAGACGTATGTTTGAAGCTGAGTTGAACGGGAAAAAACGTCACGGTGTGATGCCTAAACTACGTATTTCGCAAGCTGAATTTGATAAAATCAAAGATAAAGTTGATTATGACAAGGATTATGCAGTCTATTTTAAAGACTCAACAATCGTTTTAGATAAGAAGTTTGATATTGATTTTAAATCAAATTACTATTTTTATGCTATTCCAAACAAACATCTAGAAAAAAACTCGAATTTGAAACAAACTCAAGGTTGGGATAACGGAACATTCGATCCTTATCAATAACCATTCTTAACACATCAAAAAGGCAAAGCCTATACAGTAAGCTTTGCCTTTTTTTTACAAAAGTTAATATTACCCTGCCAATAGGATTCAAAAACACTTTCGTACTGAAATAAATAATTTAACATCATATCTATTAATACTAACAAAATGATAAAAAGAAGTCTGCTTTTATTTTTCTTATGTTTAATAACTTCCTTATTCGCCAATGCCCAACAAACAATTAAACTGGGTGATCTGGATCTTAGCAAAGCTTACCAAGAATACGGAGGAGTGACCATCGGAAAATCTGTAACACACGAGAGAGCGGTAGTTGCAGGTAAGAGTTACGATGATGTGATTGGTGTACATGCCAAAAGCTGTATTAAGGTTGATCTTCACAGTCAAGGTATACGCTTTAAGGCAAAAGTTGGTATTGCTGAATCTTCAATTAACTATTCAAGTAAAGATATTATTACAATACCATTAGTCGACGGAACTAAGATATATTATAACACTAGCAAAAATAATAAAGTATTTGCCGGGCTCGAAAGCATCAATGGTAAGGTTGAAAAGGGTACTGTGATTTTTACTATTAAAGGTGATGGGAAAGAAATTTATAACAGTGGATTAATAAAACAGGGTGAAGAACCTAAATCGGTTGATATTTCAATTAAAGGCGTTCATTTATTGGAGCTATTTGTGCTGCCTACCGGCGATGGAGCAAGTGGCGATCATGCCTTATGGATCGCTCCGCAATTTGAATATAACGAGATTCCACCCTCTACTGTAAACTTTGAGTATACAGACAAAGGACCTGAAATGAATGCTAATGTTCAGGATAATTTAGTAAAAAAGATTCGATCTCTTCCGACTATGACTTGGCCTATTCATAAAACGTCGTTCGACTGGTTGATTAATCCTGAAAAATCGAATGCCGGGGTATTTGCTACTGAAGATGGTAAAGGTATTATCTTATCCAATGGAATGGTTGCCAGAATCTTTAGGGTAACACCTAATTTGGCAACTACCGACATTGTAAACCGCATGACTGGTGAATCAATGCTAAGAGCGGTAAGTAGTGAGGGGTCTGTACAGATTGATGGCAAAAAATGGAACTTAGGCGGACTTAAAGGCCAACCCGAAAGAGGATATTTGAAACCTGAGTGGATTGAACAAATGACTACGATACCAAATTCATTCTTGGTTGAAGATTTTGAAATTAGTCCGCTTGAAGAAAAGATTAAATGGGCTAAAAGCCGGTGGGCACTTAATAAAAATAATCCGACTGGTAAGAAACTCACTTTTACTCTTAGAGGTATTAATGAGGTGAAAGATGTTGTTGTAAAACTTAGCTATCTGATCTACGACAGAGTGCCTGTGATCAGAAAAAGCTTTGAAATTATTAATAATTCTTCTTTCGCAATAAATATAGATCGCTTCGAATTGGAAAACCTTGCTTTTGCTGAACCGGAATCTCCTGGAGGTGGCGATCCTTCGAAGTTTAGACTTCCAAATATTCATGTGGAAAGCGATTTCGCTTGCGGCGGTGGTTTCACAGAAATGGAAACTGATATTACTGAAAAATGGATCACTGACCCGGCATATACTTCTCAACGTAACTACCCAATGCTAACTCCTTGTATCCTTCAGGTAGCTCCTCAGTTGGGACCTGATTACACGATTGCACCTAAAAAAACGTTCCAATCGTTCAGTGTACTCGAAATGCCTTTTGATAGTGACGATAGAGAACGTAAAGGTTTGTTTAAGAGAAGAATGTATTACACATTGGCTCCTTGGTCGACTGAGAATCCGATCTTTATGCACCTTACTTCTTCCGATCCCAAAGTGATTCGGACTGCTGTAGATCAATGTAAGGAGACAGGCTACGAAATGATCATCATGAGTTTTGGATCTGGACTGAATGCAGAAGATCTGTCTGAGCAGAATATTGCAAAATGGAAAGAAATGGTTGATTATGCAAAAAGTAAGGGAATTGAAATGGGATGTTATTCACTCTTGTCGAGCCGTTGGATAAGCGATGAGGTGGATGTGATCAATCCTAAAACAGGAAAACGCGGGGGAATGCGCTTCGGTAGTGCTCCTTGTTTATGTAGCGATTGGGGGTACGAATATTTTATGAAAATTAAAAAGTTTTTCGAACTAACTGGCATGAGATGCTTTGAACATGATGGCTCTTATCCGGGAGATGTATGTGCTTCGACTAAACATCCTTATCATAAGGGCTTGAATGATTCTCAATGGAACCAATACTATAAAATAACTGAACTTTATCATTGGATGTGCGAATCGGGCATTTATATTAATGTCCCTGACTTTTACTTTCTGAATGGTAGCACTAAAACTGGTATTGGCTATCGTGAAGTAAACTGGTCGTTACCTCGTGATCGACAAATCATCCATTCTCGTCAACTTAACTATGACGGAACTTGGGATCGCATGGCATCGGCTTGCTGGAGCTTTGTTCCGTTAGTTGAATATCAAGGGGGAGGGGCGGCTGCTACTCTTGAACCTTTGAACGATCATTTGTTTGAATATAAAACGCATATGATTCAAAACTATGGCGCTGGTGTGCAAGCTTGCTATCGTGGACCTCGACTGTATGATACACCTGAAACTAAAGCAGCTGTTGTTGAGGTAATCGACTGGTACAAGAAATATAGAAATATATTGAATAGTGATATCATACATCTGCGCCGTCCGGACGCTCGTGATTGGGACGGATTGCTACATGTTAACCCTAATGAGAAGGAAAAAGGGCTGGCTATGTTCTTTAATCCTACCGACAAGCCTATTGTGCGTACAATTGAACTACCTCTTTATTATACAGGGCTAACTCATACTGCTTCTATTCGCGAAAAAGAAGGTAAAAGGATAAAATATAAATTGGATAGAAATTACTCGGTAAAACTTACTGTTACAATTCCTGGAAATGGAAGTACTTGGTTCGTTATTGAATAAATTATTTATATATGATTAAAAATAGATTTCTGAAATTAGGTGCATTTTTTGTTGCGCTTATCGTAAGTAACTTGAGTGTGGAGGCGCAAAAGGCTTCGGACTCTGCTAAACTAAATGTTCGAGTTAATTCGGATAAGAATTTGGTTTTCGACTTGTCGTACTTGAATAAACCTGTGATTTTGGAATCCTCGCTTGGTATCAATATTGATAATCAAGTATTGGGAAAAAATACTCAAATTATTGAACAGGTGAGAGATGATTCTGGAATGGTTACTTATAAGTTGATGCAGAAAGATGGTACTATATTTTATATGGATACTCATGTTTTTGCGGATGGTATGGCTTTAAGATACCGGATACCGGCTAAAGGACCTAAATGTGTATATGGTGAAGAGACGTCTTTCTCTTTCCCGTCGCAAACTAGGGTATGGTATGCTAGTGGACCTTTTCAATATGGATGGATACAGCATTTCCAAGATAGGTTGACTGATAATATCGAAGGGGAATTGCTAGCACCTCCTGCTACCTTTTTGCTTCAAAACGGAGTATATGCCGCAATTACTGAAGCGAATTTATTCAACTTTCATGGGGCTGTACTATTTGGTGATCAGCCTAATAAAGTAAGGTTTGGTTATGTTGAAAACAAAGGTCATGTCGAATCGGAAATAAAAACGGGCTTACCCGATAGTAAATTCTGGCATGAAGTGGTTCGAAATGTTCCATGGCTTGTATATCCTAAAACAAATATAGGGGAAATAATCACTCCGTGGAGAGTCTTGATGCTTGCTAACGATTTAAACGGCTTAGCTAATAATAAAATCCAAGCACAAATATGTGATAAACCAAATAAAAACCTATTCCCAAAAGGGGCTAAGACTGATTGGATTAAGCCGGGAAGAGCTTCATTCACATGGCTCGTGGAGGGAGACGACCGTTTGAGTGTTGCTAATCATAAAAGATATATCGATGGATGCTCGGAATTAGGAGTTGAGACGGTAGTTGTGGACGACGGTTGGGAACTTTGGCAAGATACTGAGAAGAATGCCAATGGGAAGAATAAGTGGGAAATGATGCAAGAGTTGGTAGACTACGCAAAGATGAAGAATGTTGATATCTGGGTGTGGCGTCCTTCTTCTCCAAGATTCGGAAATAAGACTGATATTGGATTGGTTGACTCTGATGAACGTAAAGAGTTTATGCAGAAATGTGCAGAGATTGGTGTGAAAGGTTTGAAAATAGACTTTTTCCATTCTGAAAATCTTTTTACGGTCAATCTGATGGAAAACATTTTAATTGATGCTGCCAAAAACAAACTGATGGTGATTTTCCATGGGGTTAATAAACCAACAGGTGATTCGTTTACTTATCCAAACTTATTAGCTAAAGAGGCTGTTAGAGGCTTAGAGTGTGTAGGCGCTGAGAATACTTGGGCACCTGGTCCACCTTGGCCGTACCATAATACTGTGTTACCCTTTACTCGTTGGTTGGCTGGTCCTGCTGATTATACTCCTTTGAACTTCAGAAAGTTCTGTCCGAGTTCTATTACATTCGCACACCAACTGTCGTCAATTTATATGTTTACTTCTCCTATGTTAATCTTTGCTGCCGACATAGAAGATATGCTTAACTCACCCGGCCGTTCTTTCATCGAAAATGTACCTGTAGCTTGGGATGAAACAAAAGTACTTTCTGAAAGTAAAATCGGAAAGATTGCAGCTTTGGCTCGTAGGAAGGGAGACGTTTGGTATCTGACAGTATTGAATGGAGAGGATGCTCAAACTTTTAAAACTAAAATCAACTTCTTACCTAAAGGGAAATATACAATGGAAATTGCAAGAGATACCCCAGGAAATAGAAAAAAGATCGAGGTTAAAAAGATGAAGTTTCATTCTGGCCAACAGATGGTAGAGAATCTCATGTCTGGAGGAGGGTTCGTAGTTCGCTTTGTAAAAAGTAAATAAATACCTTTTGGGTAACTGTCCATCATATTGTGAATATATGCTTGCAGCGTCTTGAACGCTGAGCATATATTTCATTTTCTGTATCTCTCAACGTAATCATGCGTATGGATACAATAATAGCGATAAAAGAGGTGTTAAATCTTTTATCGCTATTATCTTTTTTATTGTTAGGCTTTTATGATTATTGGTTTATCCGTTAATCGAAAAAGCTTTTAAACTTCTTAAAGATCTTTTCTTTAACCGATGTGCTTGGCTTGAAGCTATCGGACAATTCCATCTTTTCTAAGATGCTCCGTTCTTCTTTATTGATGTTTTCGGGAACATAAATGCTCACGTTAACTAGCAAATCGCCTGTTCCATAACCATTGACATTAGGCAGACCTTTGCCACGAAGACGCAAAACTTTTCCGGGTTGTGTACCTGCATCAATCTTTACCTTTACTTTACCATCGATGGTTGGTATCTCTACCGCTCCACCTAATGCTGCCGTTGGGAAGCTTAATAGAAGGTTGTAGATCAAATCGTTCTCATCGCGAACGAGTTCTGCATGTGGTTCTTCTTCCACTAAGATGAGTAGGTCGCCCGGTACTCCGTTGTGTTTACCTGCATTTCCTTTTCCACCCATCGAAAGTTGCATTCCTTCTGCTACTCCTGCAGGGATATTCACCGTTACAACTTCTTCACCGTAAACAATTCCTTCGCCGCCACATGCTTTACATTTGTTCTTAACGATCTTTCCTTCACCGTGACAGGTAGGACAGCTCACTCTGGTTTGCATGGTTCCCAAGATAGTTTGTTGATTACGGATCACTGTTCCGCTACCTTTACAGGTAGAGCAAGTTTCCGCACCACTGCTACCTTCGGCTCCTGTACCGTGGCAATGAGTACAAGATACATATTTCTTTAATTTGAATTTCTTTTCTACTCCGGTAGAGATCTCCTTCAAATTCAATTTTACTTTTACGCGTAAGTCGCTGCCGCGGTAACGTCTTTGCTGCTGAGCACCACCGCCGCCACCGAAGCCGCCAAAGCCTCCGAAGCCGCCGCCGTGTCCGCCGAAGATATCTCCAAACATTGAGAAAATATCATCCATTGACATTCCTTGTCCGCTGAAGCCACCACCAAATGGTCCACCATTACCTGCTGCTCCGCTTACACCCGCATGACCGAACTGGTCGTATCGCGAACGTTTCTCCTCATTGCTTAATACATCGTACGCTTCTGCTGCTTCCTTAAAATTCTCTTCTGCAACTTTATCGCCGGGGTTTTTATCAGGATGAAACTCTATCGCCTTTTTCCTATACGCTTTCTTTATCTGGTCTGCTGTGGCATCCTTAGATACCCCTAGTACTTCGTAGTAATCTCTTTTTTCAGCCATCTGTTCTTTTTATTTCGGACTATTTATATTCATAATCATCATTGTTGCCCCAAATTATTCGCCTACAACAACCTTGGCATGACGGATCACTTTCTCGTTTAGTATATATCCCGTCTGTACACAATCTAATATTTTACCTTTCTGTTCTTCCGTAGGTGCAGGTACCACTGCGATTGCTTCGTGAAAGTCAGTGTCTAACAGTTGGTCTTTTGTCTCAA
>Ga0114938_1001702_pt1 | contig 14675 bp, 13 predicted proteins | sample AshMeaBigSpring_FD_88675 | JGI IMG/M metagenome (GOLD analysis project Ga0114938, IMG submission 88675) | Groundwater microbial communities from Big Spring, Nevada to study Microbial Dark Matter (Phase II) - Ash Meadows Big Spring | ecosystem: Environmental > Aquatic > Deep subsurface >...
ACGTTCATCGACAGCGCGAAGCTCGCGTACGCTCGAGACCTGGCTCGGATCCAGCCGACATCCGAGCCCGCCAATCCGGTGATGTAGTCGGCGTGTCCGTCAGATCAAGTCTCGGTTAGGACATCTAAGCCTGCATCCGCCCTCACCTGGTACTTGCAAGCGCGCGTCCGCCCGCTGCGCGGTTCGGTCGGTCCAAGAGAAATCCCTTCCCGGGCTTCGGCTTGCTCACACCGAACTTGGCTCTCCGTTGTCCTGAAAATCTGCGTGTCGTTGGTTCGATTCCGAACCTGGCCACCATTTATCTAGGGTGTATTCCGGTCACATCGTTTACACCTCATTCCGGACACATGGTTAACACAGTGCCCGTGCCCATCGACGGCCGACCCGCGTACTGTCGGGCTTGTTCGGCCACCGTTTGCACCGTCCGAGTCTGAGCCCAGTGCATGCTCGCAATCGACGGGACGTCAGCACCTCGCTGCGCCGGAACGGGTCAGTCCTGCGTTGCGCGGCTACCAAAGCGCAGTGGTACCGCGCCCACCTGCAGCATGTCACCATCCTTGAGCAACTGACGCGTGATACGCCGGCCATTGACGTAACAGCCATTGGTGCTGTTCATGTCCTCGAGGATCACGGCATCGTGGCTGATCCTGAGCACTGCGTGATACCGGCTGACCGAACTGGACCGTAGCTGGATGTCGCAGTCGGGGCCACGACCGATCGAAATGGAATTTTTGTTGAGCAGGTGCACGACGCCATCGGCATCATCCCGCGTCAGGGTCCTGACCAGCGTCTCGCCCGCGTTCCTGCGGGTCTGCAACGCCACCTGATGGATGTCGCGGCGAATGGCGTGCATCGCCTCGACGTGCTGGTGCAGCTCGGTCTGCAGAGCCTCGATCTGCCGGGCGCTGGCGCCCTGTTCAAGGTGCTTGGCTGCCAGTTCGTCCTGCAGGCGTTGGACCGATGCCGATAGGTTGGCGATGCGCTCGTCCTGCACCGCCACGGTCTGGTCACGGTGCCTGATCTGCTCCGTCAACGCTTGATTCGTGCTGCGGACCCCGTCCAGCTCGCGTGCGTGCTCCAGCGCCAGCTTGTCACGCTCCTGCACCTGCAACTGCAGCTGGCCCAGTTCGTTACGCAACTGCGCCTCGCTGTCCAGCAGCGTTGCTTCACGTTGCATCAAGGCGGCCTGAGCCTCCTGCAGTTCCAGCAACTCCCGATCCTGACTGGCAATTTCCGCCTGACGCGCGTTCAACGAGGCGTCGCGCTCGGCGAGCTGTTGACCCAACTCGTCGCTTTCGATCGCGGCGCGGTTCAGCGCATCCTGCAAGGCGCCGATTTCCGCCTGGCGTTCCGACAGCACGCGCTGTAGCTCGGTCGCCTGTCGGGCTCGCTCGCCGATCTCCTGCTGGTGCATCGCCACGCTCTGCACCAGCGATTCGCCATTGGCGATCGCACTGGCCAGCTGCGCCGAGGTATCACCAAGGCTGCTTTCCAGCGCGGCAATGCGCTGCTCACGGGCCAGCAGGGAGCGCTGCAATTCGTCCTTTTCGAGCAGGGCCTGCGCCATGCTGCGCGCCAGTGCAGCAGCCGAGGCATGCTGCTCCGCGAACTGCTGCTGCGCAGCCAGCAACTCTGCTTGCAGCGCCTCGCCCTGCTGGCGCAACTGCTCTGCCGAAGCGCGCTCCTCCGTCAGCTGCCGATGCAGTTCACCACCCGTACGCTGTTGCTGCTCCAGCTGATCCTGCAACTGTTGCCGGCTGGCCAGCCATAGCAGGCTTTCCTCGGCGAGGCGGTCACGATCCCGCGATACGGCCTGGCTGTGGATCAGGAGTTCTGCGTGGTGTGACTGCAGGGAATCATGGCGAGCCTGCAGCTGGGTGAGTTTGCTCTCGGTGTCGGCCAGCGTGGCTTCCAGGCTGGCAATCCGCTCCCGCACCGAGGCCAGTTCATCCGTCAGGTCCCATGGCCCGCCCGCTTCGACGATGTCCGCAGAGCTCAGAATCGGCAGTCTGGCGGTCGTGTCCAGATCGTCATCCGCCAAACCGTCACCAGGCGGAGCGCTCATCATTCAGACCTCCAGGCATGATCGCGCGCGCCACTGACGCGCGTGCAGCGATGCGCACCATTATCCTTGCCAGGGTTCGCAACGCAACGCCACAAACGTCAGCCGGCAACTTCGAAGCTACCCGACGTCCCGCGCTTTCAGTGCTGGGCGGGTCTAGAGCCGGCCGGCATTGTGAGCGGCCTCGCGGCCAGTTGCTTCGCGTACTGCGCGGGCGTCAGCCCGCACAGTGATCTCTTCGGTCGCTTTTCGTTGTATTCCCGGCGCCAGTCGTAGATCACGGCGAAAGAGCGTAAATTAAGGCGGCCTGCATCGGCACCAGTTCGCAGGGATGATGATGACGAATTCGAAAGTGACCACGCCCACACGGGAGGCGGACCCAGCCGGCACCGAGCGTCCGTCGGCCGCCTCAACCGCGTCCGTTCATCCGACCGAGTTGTCTTCGGATGCGATCGATGGAGCAGAGCTCCTCCGCATACTGGAGGGAGACCCGCATCTGCTGACGGACCTGGAGGTGGCCGCGAGCGCTCCTAAAGTCAAGCGGATGCCCGAGGGCATTGAGGTGCGCGAGCGGGAGGTGGGAGTGGCGGCCGGGCAGTGGGTGCTGCGTGTGCGTTGCCAGTGCGGGCGAAGCTGGTTTGAGGTGGAGGAAGTCCACTGGGCCACCTGCCCGCGTTGCAGCCTGCTTGTTCGGGTGAATATCGATGCGAGGCGGGGTTGAGGGTCGTTATTGATTCCGCGCTCCATTGACTGAACGTCCGCTGTTATAGAAATGACCGAGGAGCCCGGCCAAGTTGCCGGGCTTCTTGTTTCTGGGGTTGCGTTGCGAATGGAGGCGTTTGTCGTGACCCGCCTGCCAATGAACGCGGGGGCTTTGGGGACGGCCAACGCTGATCGTGTTGTTTGGCGGTGGCGCCAAACGCCGTCAGCAGACGGACATCGAACGGGCTAAGGCACTGCATGCCGAGCCCAAGAAACGCAATAGGTAAGGACCGTGGCGCTCTCGGAACTTGAGATGGCGCGAGTACAAAGGGCCATGGATGCCTTGATGAAGCAGCGTCGACCTCCGCCGGATGTCCGTCAGAAGCTGGACCTCGGTTTCCGCGTCACTGGACATATTCGAAGCCTCGGTAACCTGCCGGCCGCCCTCGACGGCAATGGTCCATTGAGCCTAGGCGCTCGCTTGGCGGGGGTCCCCGTGCCGGGGGAGCACTCGGGTATCCGCACCACGCCCTGGTGCGTCGAATCGAGGGGGTTGCTGCCCACTCTGCATGGAATTCGATCCAAACGCCGGGTTTCAACGAATAAAGCGCGGTGCCGGCCGCCTTTCCTTCTACCCGGGACGAGCATGACCAACACGATACAGCTGGACGAGACCATCGAGGTGCAGCGACCGCTGCGCGAAGCGTTTGCCTACATCTCGGAGTTCTCCCGCATCGAGGAATGGGACCCGGCCGTGGCGCGCGGCGAACGCACGACCGAAGGCCCGCTCGGCGTGGGCAGCCAATTCCGGATCGACATGAAGGCGGGCTTTTCGCTGCACTACACCGTCGTGGAGTGGGAGCCGAACCGCCGCCTGCTCATGACGGTCGATTCAAGGCCGTTCACGGCGCGGGAAGAGATCTTCTTCAATCGGACCGCCCACGGCACGCGAGTCCGCTACGTCGCCACCTTCGATTTCGTTGCGCCACTGGCCAGCCTGGCGAAGTTGTTTCCGGGAGTCATGGACCGCGTCGGCAAGAGCGCCATGGCTGGAATGAAGCGGGCGCTCGAGGACCGGTTTGATCCGCCGCGCGCCAACTGGGGCACCGTGCTGGCCGACAAGTTGGTCGTGCCCGGCATGCTCGGCTTCACGCGCTTCGGCTACCGGTCGGCACGCAGCCACTGGAACCCTGTGTCCGCGTACCTGCGAGACCGTCACATCGTGATCACCGGGGCGACGTCCGGGTTGGGCCTCGCGACCGCTCAGGTCCTGGCGGCGCGCGGAGCGGAGCTGACGCTCGTGGCTCGCGATGCGGCCAAGGCGAAACGCGTCGCGCAGGATCTCCGGCGTCGGTTCGGCGATGTGCGAATCCACGTCGAACTTGCGGAGCTCAGCCTGCTCGAGGACGTCAAGGCCCTGGCCGCGCGCCTGCGGAAGAAGGGCAAGGCCATCGACGTGCTGGTGAACAATGCCGGTGCGCTGATCAATCCCCGCGAGGAGACGTCCGAGGGCCTCGAGAAGAGTCTGGCGCTACTGCTCCTCAGCCCGCAGGTGCTCACGGAGCGCCTGCATCCGTTGCTCGCGAAGGCGGCCAGCCAGCGGGGCCCCGCGCGCGTCGTAAACGTGCTTTCGGGCGGCATGTACACGCAGAAGATCCACGTGGACGACCTGCAGAGCGAGCGAGGCGTCTACTCCGGTTCAGTCGCCTATGCGCGCGCCAAGCGCGGCCTGATGATCCTGACCGAGGAGTGGGCGCGCCGCTGGGCCAGGGATGGCATCGTGGTCAACGCCATGCACCCCGGCTGGGCCGACACTCCCGGGGTGCTGACTGCGCTGCCAGCGTTCCATCGCGTCACGGAGCGCGTGTTGCGCAGTCCCGAAGAGGGCGCGGACACCATCGTCTGGTTGGCGGCAGCGACGGAGGCCGGCAAGGTCAGCGGCGAGTTCTGGCTCGATCGCCGACCGCATGCGAAGCACGTCTTGCCCGGCACTCGCGAAACCCCGGCCGAGCGACGGGAATTCCTGAAAGCGCTGGCTGAATTCGTCTAGCTGCCGGGAACCGGGCTCTCCGAGCGACTGTCCGGAAGCGGGTGGGTCAGTATCGGGCTGTTGCATTCCGGGCCGCTACTCCTAGAATGACCAACCAAATGGTCATTTGCGAATGCAGTGATGTCTGAAATCAATCTTGCTGAAGCCAAGGCGCGCCTGAGCGAGTTGGTCGATCGCGCTGCGGCGGGCGAGCGCATTGTCATCACCAAGCGTGGTAAGCCCGTGCTCGAGATGGTGAAGCCGCAATCTCCGCCGCGGCGTATCGACTTGAAGGCCCTGCGCAGATTGACCGCCGGGCTGCCGCGGCAGAAGCAGGGTGCGGCCGAGGCACTGCGCGAGTTGCGCGATCAGGCGCGCTACTGATGCGGTACGCCGATACCAGTCTGCTGGTCGCCGCACTGCTCAACGAGAAGAGCACGGCGGTGGCGCAGCGCTGGCTCGGCGGCCAGGCCGCCGGCGAGCTGGCCATCAGCGACTGGGTGATCACCGAGTTTTCCGCGGCGCTGTCAATGAAGTTGCGCTCTGGAGAACTGGAGCCGCCGCAACGCAACGAGGTTCTGGCTTTCTTCACCCGGCTGACGGAAGCCTCGTTTCATGTGCTGCCCGTTTCGCGCCCGGACTTCCAGACTGCGGCACGCTTCGCCGACCAGCATACGACCGGCCTTCGTGCCGGCGATGCGCTGCACCTTGCCATTGCCTCACGTCATGGCGCCAGCCTGCACACGCTAGACAAGCGTCTGGTCGAGATCGGCCAGACGCTTGGAATCGATGCAGCGTTGGTTGGGGGCTGACCGCTCGGTTCCAGTGGGTCCGACCGGGCGCCACTCATTGACGCGGATCGGGAGTAGCAATATTCGCACCCGACGCAAATCAGGGGCCGATGCTGTGTCCGTTCACCACGGGGCCGGTCGGCGTGGTGATCGGGGCAATCGCCCGGGCGGTGAACGCAAAATGCCGGTGACGCGTTATCCCTGGCCGCTTGGTCGACCGGCCGGCAGGGCTGCACGGGCTTTTCTCGTCCTCGTTTCGTTGATTTGCACTGCGGCGTGCAGGACGACGGGAAGCGTCGCCGATGAAGGAGAGCCCGTCATCGTCGGGCAGGAGTTCGCTCCTCCGGAAGCGTCCGCGGCGCCGATGGAGCAAGGTGGGGAACAAGGGGAGGTTCGGCCCGTTGGTGCCGGGTCAGGGCACCCCGCCGATGTCGCTCGCGTCGACGAACTCGAGGAAGTGGTCGTTCAGGCGCAACGCGACCGTCACGAGGTGATCCTTGATCTCGTGTCCGAGGCGAAGTCTGTTCTTCGTGATGTCGAGCTCGAGTACGTGTTCACGGGAAAGGGAAAGAGGGAAGTGCTTCGCGGACGCCCTGTCGCCTTTGCCCTGTGGAGCGAGGCAAAGCAGGAATGGTCCATCGTGCATATCGAGATCCCCCGCCCTCCGGTCAAATGGAAGCCTGGAAGGAAGCCCTTTTCGTTCCGAGTGCGCACACCCGGGATCGAGGCGCGGCACGTGAAGGGCACGGGCGCGGAACGGCTGATGTTCGCCTTCTCCAGGGACGGAGAGCCGCTGAAGGTCTACGGAAGGAAGTTCCCCGTGTTCGACAGCGCCCTGGTTGCGAAAAAGAAATGGCGTGCCGTCGTCGCGACCGCGAGGCCAATCGTCTATCTTCCGTCCAACGACGATACCCTCGATCCGCTGTTCGTCAGTGGTGGGAAGGAGTTCCTTCTCGACACGGCACATAGGGCGATCGAGGAATTGCGACTCGCGAAGGCCCCTGCAGTGGCATTTCCCGGAGAACTGCTCGCGGACGTGGTGCCGGCGGAAGTCCTTGCAACCCTTGCGGTGATCGAACAGACGGATGACGCCGACTTCGTGAAAACGGGAACCGGTGCGTTCGATGAGGTGCTGAGTCACTACGGCCTGAAACGGGAGGAGGCGTATCGGTACAGCGTCTCGAGCGCGTCTGCCATCGGCCCCATGCAGTTCACGAACAGGAAGGGTAATGGCACCTATGCGCTGGTGGTCAGGCGATGCCCCGAGGCGAAGCTAGACCCGAACTTCGAGCGGGGCGCGATGGATTTGCTGAACGCCATGAAGGCGGCGATCTGCCTGTTCGACATCGAGCTGTCCCAAATGCGTTCGGATATCCGCTTGGCGTATCGCGACAACCCGGACGTGCTTGGCATCTTCCCGGTCGCTGCATACAACGGTGGACCCAGGAATGTCGCCAAGCTCTACCGTGTCATGCAAAGGATGGGGGTGAGACTCGAGGACCTGCGACCCCCTGGAGAGCAGCCCCCGGGAAAGCAGGTGAACTGCCCGTGTCTATGGAAGGAGGCAGCGACTGGCGTTCGTCCCGTGGCGATCCCCCGATACAACAACGAGAATCGTTGGTACATCGAAAAGTACCAGAGCATCCTCAAGGTGTTCGAGTGAGATTGGCGTCCCTCCATCGATGAGAGGCGAGCCGCAACGCCAGCGCGGCGACCGCGACGACCAGCACGAGACCGAACGCTGCGTAGCGCCCGTACGCTGCGAGCCACTCGTTCATGTGCTCGAAGAATACGGCCCAGATTACGACCGCCGCATATGTCGCGGAGAGCACGATCGGCAGGTTGTGCCGCGCCTTGAGCCCGATGAGGAAGCCGATGACCGAACCGACCACCGGGCCCGTCATCCAGAACGGCAGGAACACGAAGGCGAACAGCCCGATCATTCCGTAGCGCGCGACCCGCGACTGGTTGGCTTCGGCGGAGCGTCGCACGCCCACCAGGAGGCGCTGCATGCGGCGCGCGTCCACGAGGCTCTTCCAGCTCAGCACGAACAGCGGGTAGATCACGAGCACCTGGATCGTCTCGACCAGCACGCTGCTCGTGATCACCGACGGGTGGTGCAGGCCGCTCGCGTAGCCGAACGACATGCCCGCCGCCCGCCCGACGGTCAGGTTCAGTCCTGTCATGGCAGCAAACCGGGCCGCCAGCTCCGGATTCACGAGCCACCCGACGCCGAGCGCAACGACTGCCAGCAGCGCCAGGAAAAGTCCCAAGGCGAGGATGCGGGCCTCGATGATCCAGAGAAACTCGCGACGTGAGCGACCACGGGGCCCCAGGGTGGGGCCGGTCAGGGCGGTTGTTTCCTGCGGCGACCGGCGCATCTCTGGTCGGGACCGAACGCTTGCCGCCGGCCCGTCCAGACGAAGTATGCGCGTGCCGCAGGCAGTCGGCCAGTGGCCGGCGTGGGCCACTGCCTGCCATTCGGCACGGCGGACGGGTCAGCGATCGTGACGCGCACTGGCCACCGGCAGTTGCCAGTTGCGGCGGATCGCCAGGTAGCGCAGGACAAAGCAGGTCGACGCGCCAAGGACCGCGGCGGGCGTCGCCGGCAGACCCAATGCATCGCCGGCCACGACGCAGATCGCGGCAAGCAGGGCGGCGACGGCGTAGAACTCGCGTCGAAGCACGTTGGGTATTTCAGCGACGAGCAGATCTCGAGCCATGCCACCGCCGATGCCGGACAGCATGCCGAGCAGCACGGCACCGCTCGGGCCCAGGCCGAAGGCCAGTGCCTTCTCGGCCCCTGTCACGGCAAACAGGCCGAGACCGACCGCATCGAACAACTGTACCGGGTGACTGAGCCGCTCCACGCTCCGGTACCCGTAGAAGGTGATCAATCCAGCGAAAATCGACACCGCGAGGTAGCGCCAGTCCACCAACGCTGCTGGCGGAACGGCACCCAGCAGCGCATCCCGGGCGATGCCACCTGCAGTTGCCGCGGCGAACGAGAGTACGAGTACGCCGAACAGGTCGAGTTGCTTGCGTACGCCCAAGGTGGCGCCGCTGATTGCGAACGCAAACGTGCCCACCAGGTCCAGGGCCAGAACCGCGGTTGCAGTTGTCATCCGTCCTCCGAGCTCGCCGCCATGGTATCTGCACCGCGCCGAACATGAAGCGTCCCGGCCGGCTCAGAATCAGCAAGTAGCCGGCGTTCTGGCGGTCCCGGGGCGGGAGGCGTCATGGAACGGCTTCCTCGCCTCGCCTCAGGTCACGACGGCCGTCACGGCCATCGTGACGATCGCGCCGCCCGTCGCCAATGCCATGTCCTTCTGCGTATCCCATTCATCGCCCTGTGTGCCGATGTAGTCGGCGCTGGCGCCGTCTCCCAGAAGTTGCGCGGCCCACCATTCGATCACCTCGAACGCCATGCTGGTGGCCATGATCAGGGCTGGCGCAAGGACGTAGCTCCACGCGCCGGCGGGCTGCGCGTAGCGTTCGAGCATTTCGTAGGCGGGATAGGCGATGAGCAGTCCATAGCAGAGGTGAACGAGCCGGTCGTAGTGGTTGCGCCTCCAGCCGAGGCGCCCGCCGAGTTCGAAGCCGAAGAGGGCGTGTGAGATCGCGTCGTAGGGCACGCGCACGTAGGTGTAGTGCCCCCCGACGGTGTGCATCACCAGGAACGCCGCGATCAGCGAGTACGAGAGGTCGCTGGCTGGCCAGGACGGGTACGTGGCCACCAGCGCGATGACCGTGGCGATGGTGAGGGTGTTCTCGGTCATCCAGACGACCCGGTCGTGCGGGCGAATCGCCAGCGCCAGCCAGAAGAGGCTGAAGGCGCCAAGCAGCCAGACTGGGTAATCCACGGCTCGTCTCGGTCAGCGTTCGCTCAGCTGAAGATCCTTGCCCACCATGGCCGGCGCCTGCCGGGACGCTTCGTCAGCGCATCGAGGTCGACCGGGGCGACCCGCGACAGCGTCCAGCCGGGGAGCGGCGGCGCTTCGCTCGAACCACACACCATGCCGAGGTTTCCGGGGTCATAGATCTTCAGGAAGCCAGGCTCGTCGGGATCATCCACGTACACGATGCCGCAATAGTCTTCCTTGTGTTCGTCCCGCAAGCGCTGGTGGACCTCGACGAGGAAGCGTTCGAACGCGTCGCGTGATGCAGGCGCCCCTGGGGGAGGCTGGCCGACAGTGTAGATGTACCAGCCGCCGTCGCTTCCCTGGCGCAGCCGGGCCCAGACCGCGTCCAGTTCGGGCCAGCGCAGGATGCCCTTCAGCAGCCCGTTGAAGGAGCGCAGGTAGGCTGTGTCGTTCACTTGGCCGGCCTTGGTCATCGACGGATCCGCCATGCTCGCCGAAGCCGTGCCGTCACTGCAACGGGCGGCCGGATGGCCGTCCGTCGCGCGGATCATCCGCTGGCCATCACTTCCATTCGATGCGCCGGAAGTTCATCTCGCCGAAGAAGGTCCGGTATTCCTCATAGCCCTTCACGAGTTCCTTCTCCTTGGCCTCGGCCAGTGTCTTGCGCACCTCGACCATGACCGAGTTGTACCGGGCCGGCGGCGGTCGTTTCGCTCACGTAGATGAAGCAATCCTCGAGCGTGCCGGCCTTCTTGCCGGCTGCGCAGCCCGTCATCCAGCTCTGCCGCAATCCCCCGAGGTAGTCGTCGAGGTGGTTCGCGTTCACCTTCACCATCGTCACGTTCCAGACGGCCTTGCTCGATCAAGGAGAACGGGCGGTGACTGTTCATCGGCTGGGCGGGTGGCGACGACCCGCGGAAGTAGCTGACGGCTCGGGCGGCGCTGCAGCGACAACGGCGCGGCGCCGCCAAGGCGTCATTGGCGGGGCAGTTCAGGCTTCGAAGCTGTCGCGCGACGGCCGGTTCTCGTCGTAGTCCTCGTCCTCGAGTTCGACCTCTGCGGACTTGGGCAGCCGGGCGATGATCTTCACGATCATGTCGACGTGCCCGGCTTCTTCCTCGCGCAGTTCTTCGAACAGCGCCTTGACGTCGGGCTGCGTCACGTACTCCAGCGCCTCGTCATAGAACGCGAACGCCCGCTGCTCGGCGTACAGGGCGAGCTGGTACGCCTTGAGCACGGACATGTTCCAGCGCACGTCGCCCATCGAGGGGGCCTCGACGTCGAAGATGTCGTCGAGCGTGACGCGGGCCCGCTGGTCGCCGAACAGCGCGAGCCGGCGCTCGGCGATCTCGTCGCAGTGCTTGGTCTCGTTGATCGCCATCGAGCGGAACACGGCGCCGGCGTCGCCGTCGCCGCGAGTGCCCAGCGATTCCGCGAATTCGAGGTAGCGGTTCCGCGCTTCGACCTCGATCAGCGAGGCGAGGTCGAGGGCGTCCATCAGGGAGAGCTTGGAAAGATCGAGCCGGGTGGACATGGTGGCCCCTCATGCCTCCGTGGGTTGGCAGGACGCTAGCACCGCGCGGCTGCCCGAGTGATAAGTATCGCCCGCAGGCTTCACCAGCGGCCGTGACCGTCGCGCTCCGTGCCCGTGGCCTCGGCGTCCGGCCCGGATGGCGCCCCGAGCGGCTGCGCGCCCGGCGGCCGCACCACCAGGCGCCGCACGCTGAACTGCTCGTCGGCAATCAGCCGCAGCAGCCGCTCGCGGACCACCTGGTCGGACTGGGTCGGGCGCGTGCGCCAGCGCAGGTAGTCGAGCCACGTCGGGCACTCGAAGCGCTCGACCCACAGGTCCACGGTGTCGACGTCCTGGCAGATCGACCACGCGCGCGCCCCATCCCGGCGGCGGATTCGCCCGACCTCGTTGATCACCGCGGCGAACTCGACCGCGTTCTCCGGCGGCACGCGGTACTCGATGAACACCACGATCGGACCCGAGGCGGCGTGGATCTCGACGCTCGGCGGATTGAGCTCGACCCGCGCCCGGGGATCGAGCGAGCCGAGTTGTTCGATGGCGATCGGCAGCCAGCGCGCCACGACCAGCGACACGAGCGCTGCCAGGCCGGCCACCGTGAGCGCCTCGCGCACGCCCGCCATGCTGGCGACCTCGCCCCACCACCAGCTGCCGAGCGCCATGCTGGCGAAGGCGACGGTCTGGTAGGTCGCGAGCATCCGGCCCATCACCCAGCGCGGCGACGACAGCTGTACGGCGATGTTGAAGTTGGCGAAGCCGGTGGTCCACACGGCGCCCGCGAGCACGTGCACGAGCAGCGTGACTGCGTACCAGCGGCTCTGGCCGATGCCGATCATGGCGAGGCAGGCGAGTGCCGACAGGATGCGCAACAGCGTGTCGCTCGTGAAACGATGGCGCAATGCGGCACTCGACAACGCGCCGAGCATGGCGCCCACGCCGAACCCGCCCATCAGGATGCCGTAGGTGGCGGCGCCGCCGCCGAGCAGGTCGCGTGCCACGATCGGCATCAGCGCGGGCACCGACACGATCGGTATCGCGTGCAGCGCGCAGCGCGTCAGGATCGCGACGAGGTGGGGCGACTGGCTCACGTAACGCACGCCGGCACCGAGCGCCGTGCCGAGCGGTTCGGGCGGCAACTCGGCGCGCACGCGCTTCGGCCGCCACCACACGAGCGTGGCGATGATGCCCAGGTAGGACAGCGCGTTGACGACGAACGCAGCCGCCGCGCCGACGGCCGCCACGATGACGCCGCCGATGGCCGGCCCGAGGCTGCGAGCCAGGTTGAAGCCGGCCGCGTTGGCCATCACGGCCTGTGCGATCTGCATGCGTGGCACCTGGTCGCCGATCGATGCCTGCCATGCGGGCGCGAATGCCGCCGCGCCGCAGCCGATCAGGAACGTCAGGCCGAGCAGCAGGGCCGGCGTGACGTGTCCTGCCAGCATGACGGCAGCGAGCGCCACGGACGCGAGCAGTGCCAGCACCTGCGAGACCAGCATGATGATGCGCCGGTCACGCGTGTCGGCCAGCGCGCCCGCAAGCAGCGACAGGAAGAAGAACGGCAGCGTGTTCGCCGTCTGCACCAGCGCGACCTGGTCGGGGGAGGGCGCGATCGTCGCCATGAGCCACGACGCGCCGACCGTCTGGATCATGCTGCCGAACGAGGAGGCGAGCGACGCCCACCAGAACAGCGCGAACGCGCGATGCTCGAACGGGGCGAGCGTGGCTGTGCGCCAGCGGACGAACCGCGACGTCGGCTTCTCGGAATCGGCGGGCATGCTTCAATCTAGCACGCCGTGTCGCTCCACCGTGCCGGGGCGCAACCGCGCGCGGAATCAGCCCGCGGCCGACAGTGGCCAGAGGTCGTCGGCGCGGAAGCGGCCGGTGGCGGTCAGTTCGGCATACGCCGCGCGCTCGGCGCGCAGCTGCACGCGCCGCTCCATGAACGGCGTGCGCGCGACGGCGTCGAGCGTGCACGAACTCGAGAACAGGAAGCCCTGGCCCGCCACGCAACCGAGGTCCAGCAGGTAGGCCACCTGGTCCTCGTTCTCGATGCCCTCGGCCACCGTCTCGAGCCCGAGCGTCATGCCGAGCATCACCACCGCCCGCGCGAGTTCCGGCCCGCCATTCTGCTCGGTCATGCGGCTCACGAACGCGCGGTCGATCTTGAGGATGTCGATCGGGAAGCGGTGCAGGTACGACAGCGACGAGTACCCCATGCCGAAGTCGTCGATCGCGAGCCGCACGCCGAGCGCCTTCAGCTCGCGGAACCGCTCCAGGTTGACCTCGGTGTTCTGCATGATCGTGCCCTCGGTCAGCTCGATCACCAGGCTGCCGGGATCGAGGCCCGAGACCTCCAGTGCGTAACGCACGTCCTCGACGAGGTTGCCCTGCTGGAGATGACGTCCCGAGATGTTCACCGCGACGCGCAGGCCGTCGCCCGCAGCCATCGTTTCGCTCCACTTGCGGATCTGCGTGCAGGCGTCCACGAGCACCTGGCGGCCGATCTCGACGATGCGGCCCGACTCCTCGGCGATCGTGATGAACGCTCCCGGCATGACCGTGCCCCGCTGCGGGTGGCGCCACCGCAGCAGGGCCTCGACGCCGAGCAGCTCGCGACGGGTCAGGTCCACGACCGGCTGGAATTCGAGGAAGAACTCGTTGCGCGCCAATGCGAGGTCAATGTCCTGTTCGAGGCGCAGGCGGTCGTGCAGCTGCTCCTGCATGCGGGTCTCGAACATGACCAGGCGCGCCTTGCCGGCCGCCTTGGCGTTGTACATCGCGATGTCGGCGTTGCGCAGCAGCTGCTCGGCGTCGTCGCCGGGGCACGAGCAGGCAACGCCGATGCTGGCGGATGCGTCCATCGCGCGCCCATCGAGCAGCAGCGGCCGGCTGAACGCGGCGCTGATCGGGCGGCTGACGCGCTCCATGTCGGTATCGTCGCCGATGCCCTCGAGCAGGATGGCGAACTCGTCGCCGCCGAGCCGCGCGACGGTGTCCGAGGGCCGGGTCGCCTTGACCAGGCGCTGCGCCACCGCTTGCAGCAGGCGGTCGCCCGCGTCGTGGCCGAGCGTGTCGTTCACGATCTTGAAATTGTCGAGGTCGAGGAACATGACGGCGACGCGCTGCTGCGTGCGCTGCGCGAGGGCGAGCGCGTGCTCGACCCGGTTCCAGAACAGGCTGCGGTTGGCGAGCAGGGTCAGGTGGTCGTGGAACGCAAGCTTGCGCAGCTGCTCCTCGAGCCCCTTGCGCTCGCTCACGTCGCGGAAATTGAGCGCGAGGCCGGCGACGGCCGGATCGCCGGTCAGGTTGCTGCCCACGCACTCGAGCGTGCTGCGCCGCTCGCCGGATTCGACCACTGCCTCGAAGGGCCCGACCGTGCGGCCTTCGGTCGCCGCCACTTCCGCGAGGAAGGCGGCGAGCCGCTCACGGTCGGTGTCGGGCCACAGGTCGAGCAGGTTCCGCCCCACCAGTTCGTCCGGATGCATCGCGAACGTGCGTTCGGCGGCCGGCGAGGCGAAGCGCAGCTGGCCGTCGGTGTCCGCGATCATGATCACGTCGGACGCGTTCTTGATGAGCGACGCGTAACGGGCCTCGACCCGGCCGGCGGCCCGCCGTTCGCGCAGCAGCGCGTCGTCGCGCGAGATCACGCCCTGGCGCAGCATGACGAGCGAGGTGAGCACGAAGATGGTGACCGTCA
>Ga0114938_1001703_pt1 | contig 14670 bp, 10 predicted proteins | sample AshMeaBigSpring_FD_88675 | JGI IMG/M metagenome (GOLD analysis project Ga0114938, IMG submission 88675) | Groundwater microbial communities from Big Spring, Nevada to study Microbial Dark Matter (Phase II) - Ash Meadows Big Spring | ecosystem: Environmental > Aquatic > Deep subsurface >...
CAACCCCCTCTTCGGCACTACATGCCCGCCATGCCCTTTCCTACATAGCAGACAACGGCATCGCGCCGTTGCTCTCCTTAGAAAAAATATTTGGCCGACGGCCAAACTGCGGAACTTGGGCTACGCAGGGAAAATATTTTCAAAAAATCTGATTCGCCCCCCTTGGACGTGTCCGGACGTGTCCGACTTTTCAGAATTTTTCATGTCCCGATTGCGCCCCCTCAAGTGCCGCGTATTATTTCCGCATGTCTGCCGTCCGACCCACTTGCTTTTGTCGTCCGGATTTTCTCCGGAGGTTGCGTCCATCGACCATTCTCTCCCTCTTTTCCCCTCATTCCGACTACCTCCGGTCGTGCGGACTTGTGATTCCCGCCGATCTTGACGACTCCTACGATTTCACGGGCCTCTGCCTCATTCTGGCCAACCACCGGCACGATACCCCACCTTCGCTTGTCGATGAACTTGAGGTGCTTGAGCTGTTCTCCTCCTCGAACAATTTGCTCGCCTTCGAGGAGGACCACGCCGAGCTGGTGAGAAAATACCGTGAGGAGTCGGACACGTTGGATGACGTGGCAGTCAAAATGCTTCGCGCCAAACCGGAGATCGTCTGGCGGGAATTCGACCGGCAGGCGGTCAAAACCAAGCGTTCGTTTGTGTCCTATAACGTGTCCAGAAGCCTGCCCATGCTGCCGGTGACAGATGATCGGCGTCATGCAGTAGAGGCCACACTTTCACCGTGGTTTGCGCAGGAGGCCAGATCAGGCATGTGTCGTGTCCGGGCACACCAAGACGAGAACGGGATCTCATTCCTGGTGCGTCATGGCGACCTGCTCAACCGGATCGGGGTAATCGAGAACGACGGGATCACACGCAGCCAACTTTTGCGGCCTGAGCGACTTGATGTCATCCACTACCGGAGTGCTGCGCACGAATGGAAAATCTCAGGGGTTGGAAACCGTCTGCAGGACGAATACCGCAAGGCATTCGGGTTCGCGTTTCACGGCACCGCGAACGCACTTGCCCCCTCGCGCCGCTACACTCTTGATCCGCTCAAACTCGGCCCCGCGTGCCTGCAATATCCCCAAAACGGCCCGGTCAGCATGGCAAGGGTTGCTGCGGTAACACTCGAATCGCCCGCAGGGCAGATAATCGAGGTGAAGAAAGGTGATGTGTTGGCGACGATCGGACCGTTGCTTCAGGCCAACTACCGGCCTGACGCAGCTACGATAGTTCTGACGATTATCGGTCGCCGTCCGAAGGCGAAATTCATGATCTGCCCGGAGCGGAACAGTATCACAGGAGACTCGAACATTCCCGCCGTCGAAAACTGGATCGAAAACGCAGGGTTCGCCATCCCGAATGAGCCAGCTGACCTTCTGGAAATCGCTTAGCCGGATTCCAGAAGTCGGCGCGGCAGCGCATGATTGGGAACTCCTTCTCGGGGACGGGTGGAAATCTGCGCCGATTCGTAGGACGCCTGCCATCGCAGAAATGGCAATTGATCCGGCACGCCCGTATCGGAAACTGGACATCATCGAAGAAGGAGACGATCAGTTTGCCGCAATCTCTCACGAACCGCCGTTCGCCGAATTCCCGCTGTCCCGAAAGCAGACCGAGGCGTGGGTGCTTGATTGGGAAAAGATCGCCACGGAACTTGCACCGACTCTCGGTTTTCATCCGGGTCGGCCCGGAAACGATGGAAGCACCCGGCAGATTGGCACAATCCACCCCCCGAAGCAGCCAGTGAGCCCGGTTTATCTCCACGTTCCCGCAGGCGGGTTCACCGATGCCATGCGGCTTTTGGAGGATTTAGCTGCACTGCCCCCTGGCACGATGTTTCTGCCCAGTCGGACGCTGATCACGGAAAAGGTGAATCTGCTGGCGGCATCTCGCGGGTTCGTGCTCGATTCAGTGGTTGAGCGGCTCGAAGCGAGCGACGCCGGCAGCGTTCAAGTGCGGGGGATGGTCAAGAAGCCGGGCGGCAAGAAAACGTCCTTTGACCCGCTTCTTGATGCTGCCCCCGACTGGACATGGGCAAAATTGAAAATCACCGTCGACCCTGTCGGACGGATCGAACTCCGCTACGGGCGGCATCGCGCGACGCACAAGTTCCGCACGCCCAACGGCAAGCCCGCGTCCCGAAGCACGGAGATCCTGCTCAAGATTGCTGTTCGCGGTCATTGGCGGAATCCGCCCGTCCACGACCGTAAAAACGATGCCGACAGCAAAGCCTTCCGCCGCCTATCGGAGATGCTTCGGGAACTTGTCCAGATCAGGGGGGAACCATTCGACTACTCAGGAAAAGAATATCGGCCCGCTTTCCAACTTTCACTTTCGGCAGAGAATGAGGCTGCTGTGCGCAAGTATCTTTTGACAAGTGACTAATTAAGAATCAAACCTGCAGTTTCCTGTAATTTGCGGTTCCAAGAACAAGCAGGAATCCCAGAGTTTGCAGTCATGTCGAGCTATCGGGCCATCCGGGAAATATTCTCCTTGGCAATGACGGTTCGCGTGGTAGTCGTAAACCGTCAGTCTTGAATCTTCTGGACGACGACCCAAACAAACCTTTCACAAAAACACATTCCTCCCCTCAGACACAAGATGGCGCATCCATTTCTCCCGCCGAGGACATTTGCTCGATTTTCTGCCTTCTGTGTAAAATAGAGCGGCATACCCCCGCAGATGTCCTACCCCCTCTGATAAAACCTCATCCAACAAATGAGGCGCACGGCTTTCAACTCCGTCAGTCATCTTTTCCGAAGCCCAGCAACATAACCAATAACCAAACCAATGAACTACGACACACTCCACAAAGCAGTTAGCGGTACCGCCGCAGCCCTTCGTTCCCGAACCAAACTTCAGCCTGCTGGCGGGGAAGGCGACAAGGTCTTCCCGCCAACTTACGCTGGAGCGGTTTATGCCAAGGAAGAGAGGCAGATCAATGGAGCAAAAGTTCCGTGCGTGTTGCTTGATTCGGTCCAAGCGCAAGCAAACCGACTTGAGGACGCGCTTCAGCGGGCGATAGATGCTGGCACGCTCAAGAACATTCCGGTGCTGAACGTCGATTTTACAGGACTCGAATTGCTAGACGAGGTTGGACGCGTAAGCAGCCTCGAAGCGCCTCACCGGATTGCAGACGCTATCCTGCGAGACAGCCTTCATGATGGGCAGCCATTCCGGAAAAGCGAACTCGGAAAGTCGCTGGATCAAGCGAGCCTCCAAAATGCCACTCCGCTCTACAAATTGTGTCCGACCGCGCTGATCTTTGGCTTATGGGATTCGACCGGCCCAAAGGGCGGACTTGGCGCCAAATTTCAACGAGCTTTCGTTTCGGAGATCATCGGGGTGAATGCGGAGATCGGAGTGAAGACAAGCAGTCGGATCGATCCTCTCGGAATGCGCGCGGCGGCAAAGGTAATCAAGAAGGTGGATGGCAGCTACGAACTCGCTGGCGACAAGGCGAAGGATGGCGTGTCGCCATCGGAGGTGAATCACGGCAACATTCCGCCAGACATCACCAAACCGGGCGGGGCTGGTGGGGCAACGGTGGACTACGCCGAACAAACGATCGTCCTCTCCCTGCCTGCACTGCGGAAGCTGCGCTTCCCTGTCGACGGCAAGACCACTCCAGAACGGGACGCCGCAGCACGGACGGTTCTCGCCGCACTTGCTCTCACGGCGGCTGCGCTGGCTGCTGAGAGTGGATTTGATCTTCGTTCCCGCTGTCTTCTGTGGCCGACAGATGCTATTAAGTGGGAGTTGCTGGAGACGCCCGGAAAGGCTCCGATCGAGTTCACTCTGACGGCAGAAGGCGCAATCAAATTGCTGGGGGAATCAGTCGCAGCGGCGGAGAAGCTCGGCTTGATCTGGCAACGAGATGCAGTGAAACTTACTCCCTCGCCAAATCTTGTCGCCCTGCTCAAGCGGTCGCAGGACATCGCTGCCAAGACGCCGACGGATACCACAGCAGAATAAATCGAAGGTCGTATCATGTTTGCCCTCGGAATTGATTTCATCACTGGAGTTGCGGTGATGACAGACGCGGCCAACCGGGGAAAAGCCGAGTGGCCTCCTCACCCGGCTCGTATATTCATGGCGCTGGTGGCGGCACATTATGAGTCGTTGCCATTGCCCGAAGATGGTGCCGAGGCGGAGAAGGCCTGGACTTGCGAACGCGTGGCGCTCGAATGGCTAGAAGGTCAAGGCGCTCCACAAATGAAATGGCCGGAAGCATCGCCGCGCGATGTGGTGAAAGTTTATGTGCCCGTGAACGACGCCGGAGTTCCGCAAAATCCCGAACGAGTTAAAGAATCCGAAATGCGGGCCGCGTTGGCGGTCATGCCCGATCAACGCAGCCGCCAAGAGCGCACCTTCCCCTCGCTGCATATCGGCGGCGCTGGACCAGAACGATACGTGTTTCTTCGTTGGCCTGACGCGGAACCAACGCCAGAGATTCTGACCGCACTTACCGGACTCGCGCGAAAGGTAACCCGCATCGGGCACTCTTCATCGATTGCACTCGTGTGGGTTTCTGAGGCGGAGGAAACACCTTCGCTTGCGTATGAGCCAAACGCGAAGGAGAGCAAGACACGCCCCGGCATTCAGCTTCGGATTCCTGCGCCGGGCTTTCTTGCGGAACTGGATCAATTGTTCAATGCCGATGAAATCGACGCATTCTTCGATATTTCGGAGGCGATTACTACCGGAAAGGGAAAGGCCAAGGAGCAAGCTAAAGTCGCTTTTGAAGAACACTTCGGCACAGCATGGAACAGAAGTGTGAGCGCCCCCGTGCGGCTGCGTCCTTCACCGGGGCGGACGGCATTTTACTCTCGTGTTGATGAACCAGTAGACAGCGTCGTCTCCACGAACTTCGATTCCGAATTACTCGTCCTTACCAAACAGGAAGGACCTGTCCTCGGTTTGGAATCCACAGCGGCGCTGACGTCAGCATTGCGCGGATATCTGCTGCAAGATGGCGAGGGAAAGCCGGAGTGGTTTACCGGCCATAGCGCGCCAAGCACCCCCTCGACCGGTGGCCACATGGCATTACTCCCACTCGCCTTCGTCGGCAGCGAGCATGCCGATGGTCACATCTTGGGATTGGCGATCGCTTTCCCTCGCGCCATTCCCGCAGCGGACCGTGCGGCATGTTTGCGTGGGCGGATCTTCGGTCCGTCTGGCGAAGACCTTGAACCGACACTTCAGATGGGCAATCTCGGGACCTGGACGATTCGACGCGAAGAACGCAGCATGCCGCCGATGGCCCTGCGGTCGGCGACGTGGTGCGAACCGTCGGCGGTGTGGGCGAGCGTCACTCCCGTCGTTCTTGACCGGCATTCGAAGCACGATCATCGTACCGAGCGTGTAGCGTGGCGCGAGGAAGTGGCAGCGAGCATTGAGTTGAGCTGCGAACGCCAAGGCCTGCCAAAGCCGGCCTTGATCGACATGGACAAAACCTCGTGGCACCGCGGCACACCGCGCTCCCGGCCCGGCCCCGATGGGATGCCGTGGTTGCCCTGCAAGGAAGGAATTGCGCCCCGCCAGCAAGTGCATGTGCTTATTCAATTCCCCTGCGAAATAAAGGGACCGCTGCTCCTAGGTGCGGGACGCTTCCGCGGTTACGGACTCTTCAAACCGCTCGGCTTTCTGCCCAAGTAACGAACCCCGGAGCAAGCTCCGAGACATTTAAGAATATGAATTCACCAAACGACGAAAAGCCGATGCAAGTTTCGGGGTATCAGCCCCCATGGCAATGATTACGCCAGCACTGACTGCCGACGACTTCTCTGCGTTCTTCCGCGAGTTGTGGGGAGCGGAGCGTGATCCGTTCCCATGGCAGCGAGAATTCGCTCGACGCCTTTGCGCGGGCCAGGTGCCCCACTACGTCGCCGTTCCTACCGGCAGCGGCAAGACGGCCTGCATCGACGCCGCCGTCTTCGCCCTCGCCGTGCAAGCCACCTTGCCAATGGCCGAACGCACGCAAGGCCGGCGCATCTTCTTCATCGTAAATCGCCGGGTCATCGTGGACGAAGCCTACGAGCGAGCAGGGACAATCTGCAGAAAACTGCGCGAAGCAACTCTCGATTCGGTGACCGGGCGAGTCGCCGCAGTGCTGCGGAAGATCTCCGGCAATGCCGAAGCCGCCCCGCTTAACCGGGTGCAGCTTCGGGGCGGAATCTATCGCGACCGGAGTTGGGCTGGTTCACTGCTTCAGCCGATGATCATCTGCAGCACGGTAGATCAGGCCGGTTCCCGGATGCTCTTTCGCGGTTATGGAGTCAGTCCGCAAGCTCGACCGATTCACGCCGCGCTCGTCGCTCAAGATAGCTTGCTGATTATCGACGAATCTCACATCAGCCGTCCATTCATCCAAACCCTGGAATGGGTGAAGCGCTATCGACTTCATGAACCTGCTTGCTGTGACACGGTGCAGCTTCCGTTTCAGTTCATTCAAATGACGGCGACACCTCCTGCTGCGACGCGCGACGACGAAAAAATCACGCTCTCACCAGAGGATCACGAGCATCCTGTTTTAAAGCCGCGCCTTGGTAGTGCAAAGCCCGCGCGACTTGTCACGGAGCCCAAGGCGAAGGGAAAAGCACGCGAGGAAGCGATTGCGAATCGACTGGTAGAGGAAGCCGAAAAGATCCTCTTGGAGGATCGACCGCAATCCATTGCCATCATGGTCAATCGCGTGGCGACCGCGCGCTCCGTGGCGGCGAAACTCGAGAAGAAAAACAAAGGGGGAGTGACCCTCTTGATCGGACGCCTCCGCCCGCTGGATAGGGAAGCAGCGACGCGTGACATTCAGGAACGACTCAAGACCGGAGCCGCTGCGAGCACTTCTGCAGATGCCCCAAGCATCGTTGTCTCGACGCAGTGTCTCGAAGTCGGAGCCGATCTGGACTTTGATGCCCTTGTGACCGAGGCCGCTAGTCTTGACGCGCTCCGCCAGCGCTTTGGACGTCTGAACCGTGGTGGGCGCGACATCGCTGCGCATGCGGTGATTGTTTTGCCAGGCGACCAAGATGTGCCCACGGAAAAACTTGACGATACCGCACCATGTGACCCGATCTACGGAAACGCAATCCCACGAACGTGGCGCTGGCTGACGAGTCAGGCGCGAGACGGTATTGTAGATTTCGGTATCAACGCCATGACCGCCACTGTCGATGCGCTCCGCATGACCGGCAGCGAAGAAACGCTCGCGGCCATGCTTTCACCGAGTAGCGATGCTCCTGTTCTGCTCCCGGCTTATCTGGACTGCTGGGTGCAGACGAATCCAACGCCCGCCGCCGATCCCGACGTCGCGCTATTCCTCCACGGCCCGCAGCGGGAGATGGCCGACGTGCAAGTGTGCTGGCGTGGCGACCTTCCCGGTACGGCGAATGAGGACGAGTGGGCGGACATCCTCAGTTTCTGCCCACCGGTAACAGCGGAATGCCTGCCAGTGCCGCTGCATGTCTTCCGAGATTGGCTTGGATCGCGCGGCAAGTTCGAGGACTCGTCCGGGGATTTCGCTGAAATCAAGGAACTGCCCGATAAGAAAAAGAAGGAGGAAGAGCGCGGCATCCCGGCGCTCGTGTGGCGCGGACCAGACGATTGCTTCTTCGCCCATCGTGCTGCCGATCTTTGTCCCGGTGACACAATCGTTCTTCGTGTTCAGAGCGGCGGATGGCAGGCACTGGGCCACCTGCCCGATGCTCCCTCCGACCCCCAGGTCACGCCCGGCAAGACGCCAACCTCAGAGGAAATCCGGCGCGTGGATCTCGCTGAACGTGCCACGGCATCTGCCCGGCACCGCGCTGTCATCAGGATTCATCCGGCGCTATGGCCGGCACCGGTCCCCGGGACCGTAGCGGCGGAGTTTTTAAAGGTGGCGTGCGATCCTGAAAAAGACTGGCGCATCCCGGCGATCAAAGACCTGCTCTCCCGGCTTTCATCCGACGAAAACCCCGGCTGGCTGCTCTCCGCCGAGCAAAACGCCGCAATCAATCACCTGACGAAAAACCTTGCTGCGCCGGAGACCTATCCCGGCAATAAAGGCTTTTCACTTACGTCGCGCGATCTTCTGCCGCTGGCCGATACGGAGGAAGCCGATGACACCGACGCCGACGCGCTCCTCGAAGCGCCCCAACCGCAGGAACTCTACAACCACACGAAGGATGTTCTCGATCGGCTCGAAATCGCTCTTGCCCTGCTGCCGCTCGCGGCGTGGCGCGAGGCGCTGATCGCTGCAGCTACGATACATGATTGGGGCAAGGTCGATCCGCGTTTTCAAGCCATGCTGCGTGGCACCACTCCTTTTGCCGCGATGGCCAGCACGACCATTCTTGCTAAATCAGGCTCCATCGCTTCCTCCGCTGCCGCCCGACGGGCGGCACGAGAGCGTGCCGAATTACCGGATGAGTTCCGCCACGAACTGCTTTCCGTCAAAATGGTCGAAAGCGGCGTTGGCGCCAGCGTGCTTCCTCCTGCCCCCATACACAACGCACTAGCCCTGCATCTCATCACTACCCATCACGGCTACTCCCGCCCCTTCGCTCCGCTCGTGAACGATGATACCCCACCTGACGTGAGCTTGCCGATGAACGGGAAAACCATCGTCATCACCGGAGCTGATCGCCTGGCACATCCGTCCCACGCTCTGGACTCCGGCCTCGCTGAACGCTTCTGGCAAATGAACCGTCGTTATGGTTGGTGGGGCATCGCCCTTCTCGAAACAGTCCTGCGCCTCGCCGATCAAGCTGCCAGCGCCCACCCGAAAACCACTTCAAAAGCATGAGCACAGCCGAACTGCCCCTCACCGCCTTGCAAGGTTCGAACTTGCTTGGATTCCTCGCCGCACTGGGCGCTTTCCGCACACTCGCCACGCTACCGGAGATGAGCGACGTGCGGATGCGCTGGGTTCCGGCAGGAGGCTCGTATTGCCCCGTGCTGCGGCTTCCGAAACCCGCTGACCAAGATTCGGTTGTAAATATTCTCCATGCGCGCTTGCATGGGTTCGCCGGTCACTACGTCATCACCGTGGATAAGGATTTGAAGATTCCGCGAGCCAATTTCCGGCAACTCGCCACCAAAGCCGCCGAAGACTTTCTAAGCCACAACGATCCGGCCGCCGCAAGCATGGTCGCAGCGTTTGGTTGTGACGCCGTATGCAACGACGAAGGCATGATCGAGGACACTGGGTTCCGCACGATGAGCGGCGCCGGGCACCAGCACTTCCTAGAATTTATGAACGTGCTGGCTAAAGAAACGACCGCCAAACAACTGCACGAAGCCCTCTTTGGCCCGTGGCGTTACCGCGACCCAAGTCCTACCATGCGCTGGGACGCGGAGGACGACCGCCGCTACGCTCTGCGCTGGGACGAACCATCGAAAGACCCGGTGCGCACCGTGCGTGGGGCAAACTTGCTGGCTATTGCCGCTTTGCCGCTTTTCCCCGTCGTCCCTACTTCTGGCGCGGCAGTTGCCACCACCGGCTTCACCGGCCGGGGTAGTCGCGACACTTTTGTTACTTGGCCGATCTGGACCGGATGGCTGTCGCTCGACACCGTTGTTTCGCTTCTCGCTCTCAAAGAACTTCAAGATCGAAGCGGCACGTTCGCGAGCGCATTTGGATCACTTGGCGTAACTGCTGTTTATCGAAGCCAGCGCATTAACCCCACAAGCAAGTATCGGAACTTCACTCCAGGATCGCCCGTGTGAGCATGCCTGATAGCAACTGTTCGGGACGCGGGGGGCGTCGCCGCTCAGGCGGAATAAGCGAGCCGGATTTGTTTGCCAGGCAACTTTCCGAAGTCGTGCAGCAGGCGTTTGTTGCGACGGGTGGCGAGTCTAGATTGAGTGCCGCCACCATCCAGTGCGAAGTGCCGGATGAAGATCGGGCTGATCTCCCTCCCGTTTGCACGCCGGACGTATCGCTGGATGCCGGTGTGGTGGTGGAAACGGATACATTCGGGGCGGGCGACGGTGCAACGGGCGAGTTACCACCGTTTGAGTCGCTCCCAGCGCGGATGCTGAACGAGTTCGTCTATTGTCCCCGACTATTTTACTACGAGCATGTCGAGGGAGTTTTTGTGGAAAGCGCGGACACGGTGAAAGGGGCGGCCGTGCATGCGCGGGTGGACAAGGGCAGGGGGACGTTGCCTCAAGCCGCCGACGCAGCCGCGGAGAGGGATGCCGCGAATCCCGTGCCCGACGGGAACACGATCCATTCGCGATCGGTGATGCTCGGCTCGGAGCGGTTCGGGGTGTTGGCGAAGATGGATCTCGTAGAGGCGACGCTGACCCGAGATGGCACCGTTGCGGGCGTGCAGCCGGTTGATTACAAAGTCGGTGCGCCGCGCGAGGGACCCGACGGACTTGAGCTTTGGGATACCGATAAAATGCAGCTCGGGATTCAATGCCTTGTGCTGCGGGACAACGGTTACGCCTGCGATACAGGGATCATCTACTACCGGAAGACAAAGCAACGCGTGCCGCTCGAGCTGACTCCCGAACTGGAGGCGTGGATCGTTGAGAAAATCGCAGAGGCGCGGGAGTGTCAGATGGGGCCAATCCCGCCCCCGCTGGTTGATTCCCCGAAGTGTGTGAAATGCTCGCTCGCGCCGGTTTGCCTGCCCGATGAGACCCGGATGCTGCAATGTGGCACGGACATCCAGCCTGCGATAGAGCCGGGAGCGGAAGCTCGATGCCAGTGCCACTCGCCAAGTTCGCCCAAGCCCCGCCGCCTGATGGCATCTCGGGACGAGAAACGGACGCTATATCTCAATACTCAGGGCTATCGCGTTGGGTGCAACAATGCGGTGCTGAAGGTAAAAGAAAAAGACCGGCTCGTGGAGGAAGTGCGCATGATGGACGTCTCGCACATCGTGCTTTTCGGCAATATCCAGATGTCCACGCAGGCGGTGCGCCGGCTTTGCGACGAGGACATTCCTGTGACGTGGTTTTCCATGGGCGGGTGGTTCTACGGGATGACGTGCGGGCATTCGATGAAGAATGTGCTCGTTCGTATCGAACAATTCCGGCACGCGGCCGATCCGACATCCTGCCTGCGGCTGGCGCGACAGTTCGTGCGCGGGAAGATCCACAACCACCGGGTTCTCTTCATGCGCAACCATGTGGAACCGCCGGAGCACACCAAGCTTCGTCTCGGCCGAGCGCGAGAGGATGCGCTGGACGCGAACTCGCTGGACGAATTGCTCGGTGTCGAAGGTGCTGCTGCTGCGGTTTATTTCCGGCAGTTCGGCGGAATGATCCGCGACCGGATCGAAGAAGATGATTTTTTGGAAGGGATCGTGCCACCCGAACCGGCGGCACCGGTTTTCACGTTCGACTTTACCACGCGCAATCGACGTCCGCCCACCGATCCGGTGAACGCACTGCTCTCGCTCGCCTACAGCCTGCTCGCGAAGGAGTGCATGCTGGCTGCCTATGCCGTCGGACTCGATCCCTACGTCGGCTTTTACCATCAACCGCGCCACGGACGCCCAGCACTGGCTCTCGATGTGATGGAGGAGTTCCGACCGCTCATCGCCGAGTCGGCAGTGCTCACCGCGATCAACAATCGTTATGTCTCGACCAAGGAATTTGTCTCGGCAGGCCGCGCCGTGAACCTCAATCCCGCCGGCCGCAAACAGTTCTTCCAATGCTTCGAGCAGCGGATGAATTCGCTGATCACGCATCCTGTGTTCGACTATAAGGTGAGCTACCGCCGCGCTGTGGAACTCCAATTCCGCATCCTCGCCCGCGTCCTCACCGGCGAGATCCCGGAGTATGTGCCTTTCCTCACACGGTGAGCCTTTTGGGGAACACCCGGCCCCCAATTTCCCATGCGACACACCTACCTCGTCTGCTACGACATCACCGAGGACAAGCGGCGTGACCGGGTTTTTAAAGTCTGCAAAAACCACGGGGAACATCTTCAGTTCTCAGTCTTCGAATGCGACCTGAACTTGTCCGAACTCGCCGCTCTCCAAAGAGAACTTCTCGCCGTGATCCTTCCCGCAAACGATCAGGTTCTCTTCGTCAGCCTCGGACCTTCCGAGGGACGTGGCGATCGCGTCATTGCCTCCCTCGGCAAACCCTATACAAAATTGGACGCCACCTGTTACGTGGTTTGACGCCATCGGCAACGCATGGTCTTTGACATTTTGAAAGCTGCGAGCGGTGACATGATTACATTCGTCCCCGCTCCTGCTCGCGCATTGATCACAAACAGCTTGCAGAAAAATCTTCGCCACGTTGCCCCCGGAAACGCAATATCTCCGAAACCTCTCGCAATACTGGTTTCAATCCGCTTTTCTGGAGCAACTTCCAAGAGTAGGATTTCCGCAGTCGAAAGACTGCGGCCCCGTTGAAGCCTGCTACCGCAATGACGGCGCAGCCGCATCGTGGGGCATTTCCGCAGTCGAAAGACTGCGGCCCCGTTGAAGCATGGACGCAGAAACATGGCTCGACCCGGTCGAAGCAGATTTCCGCAGTCGAAAGACTGCGGCCCCGTTGAAGCGTCGGAATAAACACCGTGTCGTCGTCCGCCATGAGATTTCCGCAGTCGAAAGACTGCGGCCCCGTTGAAGCGCGCTACAATCGCCGTGCAAGCCTCTTTGCGCCCGCAATTTCCGCAGTCGAAAGACTGCGGCCCCGTTGAAGCGTGGCGTGCTGCCCGTTTCATGCGGAGCGGTCGCCGTATTTCCGCAGTCGAAAGACTGCGGCCCCGTTGAAGCAACATCCCAGGTTCCGGGGCCATGCCCTTCTTCTTGATTTCCGCAGTCGAAAGACTGCGGCCCCGTTGAAGCTAGTGCCGGCGCTTGCTGCATCCTCTGAGCCGTAGGATTTCCGCAGTCGAAAGACTGCGGCCCCGTTGAAGCTAGGCCGTCGCGAGTTCCGCGCTGGCCGGGGTGATCATTTCCGCAGTCGAAAGACTGCGGCCCCGTTGAAGCTCGACGGCCGCCGCGACTTCCGCGCGTTGCTCCATCGATTTCCGCAGTCGAAAGACTGCGGCCCCGTTGAAGCTCTGGAGCCGCGTTAGACATCGGCAGCTACAGGGTGATTTCCGCAGTCGAAAGACTGCGGCCCCGTTGAAGCCGGCCTCGGAAGTAGCGGCCGCGCGTGCCGACGCCGATTTCCGCAGTCGAAAGACTGCGGCCCCGTTGAAGCGGGATCCTGGCAGCGGGGGAGGGCGCCGCAGGCCATATTTCCGCAGTCGAAAGACTGCGGCCCCGTTGAAGCCGCCAGTCTAGGATTGCGAACGATGGCCGGCAGAGCGAATTTCCGCAGTCGAAAGACTGCGGCCCCGTTGAAGCGATGCCCACCAGATCGTGCTGGCGACTTGGACGAGGATTTCCGCAGTCGAAAGACTGCGGCCCCGTTGAAGCAAAGGCCCGCGTGAAACAGCAACGCCGAGTTTGACGCATTTCCGCAGTCGAAAGACTGCGGCCCCGTTGAAGCCAAACCTGCGTATGGGTAGGCCGATTCCAAGAGTGCAATTTCCGCAGTCGAAAGACTGCGGCCCCGTTGAAGCCAGATGATCTGCGCCCGCAGGCCCTTGTATTCCGCGATTTCCGCAGTCGAAAGACTGCGGCCCCGTTGAAGCCAGGGCAGGACGCGCCCGGCCGGCTGCCTGATCGTGATTTCCGCAGTCGAAAGACTGCGGCCCCGTTGAAGCTAAGGTGTCAGGCCGGCGGCATTGGCAGCGTCCACGATTTCCGCAGTCGAAAGACTGCGGCCCCGTTGAAGCTTGTCCGGGTCCAAGTCGATTGCAGCGCCCCAGCTATATTTCCGCAGTCGAAAGACTGCGGCCCCGTTGAAGTTGCGAGAATAATCAGGCTTCGGAACACCCACCAAAAATCTTTTGAACGCCTGCCGCCTGGCGGCGTCCAATCTATCGGTTAAGGCAGCAACACGGGCCATCGGCCGATCAGTTTTATTGTTTTTCCTGATCGAACCGGTGGCCCGGTTCTCCCTCAAGACGGCGTGACCAGCAGTTTTCACTGAAATGCTACCCACCTGGAACCTCCATGATCCTCCCGCTCATCACCCTCGCGATCCTCTCCCTGCTCTGCCTCTCCTGCGGCGTCGCCCCGTTCTTGTCACCGGGAAAATGACGCACCACCTGTGACGGTGAAAATCGCCGCCGCTTGCTCGCACCCTGAATTCATGGCAGCATGAACCCATGAATTTCCTCCTTGTAGCTCTGCGCAAACTTTTCCGAAAACCGGAGCCGAAACCGCGCATCTGGACGCGCTGGACGCCGGTCTGATTTGCCGACGAATGCGGCTGGCGCATCCCCAACCGGCGATGCCAGTTTCGCGCAAAACAGCGACTTTTCGGCACTTTCTTCCGGCGGTCAGGAATTCAGCCTGAAAGACCAACTCCGCAACCAGCTCAAATCAAGAAGCTTAGAGAGTTGCCACAAAACGAGCAATCATTTGGTAAATCGCACCCTCAAACTCCAATCTGGGTTTCCTCGCCATGTATCCATGCGTATCCTGAAAACCCAGGTGCATACAATGTTTATTTTATAGGCCTGACCCCTTTTTCTTGCTTTTTCTTGACAAAACCCCAGCCTACCCGTTTCAAACTTTTTGAACGGCCTGTCCCAAACATTTCGCGCGATTACTTCGGGCGTTTTGCGCGATTTTTGAGGTGGGGTGACCGACGGGACTC